>Ga0187867_10000368_pt1 | contig 40407 bp, 37 predicted proteins | sample June2016WEW_13_1_FD_132976 | JGI IMG/M metagenome (GOLD analysis project Ga0187867, IMG submission 132976) | Peatland microbial communities from SPRUCE experiment site at the Marcell Experimental Forest, Minnesota, USA - June2016WEW_13_10 | ecosystem: Environmental > Terrestrial > Soil >... | reverse complement strand
TCCCGTTGCGCTCGCCGATGCCGAGCACGGTGGTGTCGATGTGGGTGGCCCCGGCCTCCAGGGCGGCCAGGGCGTTGGCCACCGCGCAGCCGGTGTCGTTGTGGCCGTGGAACTCGATGTCGCAGCCGACCGCGGCGCGCACCGCCACCACCATCTCCTCGACCTCGCGCGGGGTGGCCACCCCCACGGTGTCGGCGATCCCCACCCGGTCGGGCCCGCAGGCGTCGACCGCGCGGTACACCGCGAGGATCTCCTCGAGATCGCTGCGGAAGGCGTCCTCGCAGCTGAAGCGGATCTCGCGGCCGGCGCTGCGGACGTGGCCGATCACCCCGCAGGCGATCTCCACCACCTCGTCGAGGGAGCGGCCGTGGCTGGCGCGACGGAGCACCTCCGAGGTCGCGAAGAGGACGTTGACGCCGTCCACGCCGGTGGCGAGCGCCCGGTCGACATCCTCGATGGAGCAGCGGGTGTGGGTGAGGAGCCGGGCCCGGGGACGGGCCGCGACCGCGGCCCGGAGGTCCGCCTCCGACTGGGGCGAGGCCGCCGGGGAGGTCATCTCGATGTAATCGACCCCGAAGTCGTCGAGGGCGGCGATGATCCGGAGCTTCTGATCGGTGGTGAAGTCGGCCCCGGCGAACTGCTCGCCCTCGCGGAGGGTCGAGTCGATGATGGCCATGCGCTCGACGCTCATGCGCCCGCTCCCGCGGCCGCGCCGGCCAGGGCGCGGAGGACCGCACCGGTGATCTCCTCGGTGGTGCTCGTCCCGCCCAGGTCGGGGGTGCGCACCCCGGCGTCGAGGGCCGCGTCCACCGCGCCGCGGATCTCCGCGGCGACCTCGGGGAGGCGGAGCGAGTGCTCGAAGAGGAGGGCGACGCTCAGGATGGCGCCGATCGGGTTGGCGATCCCGCGCCCGGCGATGTCCGGCGCGGTGCCGTGGATGGGCTCGTACAGGGCCGGGCCGCCGTCCGGATTGAGGCTGGCCGACGCCATCATGCCGAGCGAACCGCTGATGGCCGCCGCCTCGTCGCTGAGGATGTCGCCGAAGAGGTTCTCGGCGACGACCACGTCGAGCCGCGACGGCTGCTGCAGCATGCGCAGGGCGAAGCTGTCCACCAGCTGGTGATCGAGGCTGATGTCGGGGTTGGCCGCGGCCAGCTCCGAGGTGACGTCCCGCCAGAGCCGTCCGGTCCAGAGGGCGTTGGCCTTGTCCACCGAGGTGAGGTGGCGGCGGCGAGCGCGTGCCAGGGAGAAGGCGAAGCTGACCGCGCGCTCGATCTGGCGGCGGCTGTAGGTGATGGTGTCGTGGGCTCGCTCCGCATCGCCCTCGCCGCTCCGGCCATGAGCGCCGTAGTAGGCGCCGGCGGAGAGCTCGCGGACGACGATGAAGTCGCTGCCGCGGGTGACCTCGGGGCGCAGCGGTCCGCTGCCGGCGAGGGCCGGGAAGGCGCGGACCGGGCGCAGATTGACGCTGAGGCCCAGGCGCTGGCGCAGCCCGTGAATCGCCGCGCCCGGCCGGGCGTCGCCGCGCAGATGGTCCCAGCGCGGGGCCCCGGCGGCTCCGAAGAGGACGGCGTCGGACTCGCGGCAGAGCTGAAGGGTGGGCTCGGGGAGGGGACGTCCCTCGGCCTCGATCGCGGCTCCGGCGATCGGTCGCTCGGTCAGCAGGACGTCGAGCCGGCGGGCGGAGGCGGCCTGCCGGAGGACGCTCACCGCGCTGGCGATGACCTCCGGGCCGATGCCGTCGCCGGGCAGCACGACGATCCGGATGGGCCGGGCCGGGTTCTGGATGCTCATGGGACTCCCGCGGATCTGGCTGGTCGAGATGGACGGAGACAAACAAAGAGGGCTCCCTCGCTCTGGGGGAGCCCTCTTCCGCTGGCGGCGGGAGCGCCTTGCGGCGCGCGCCTCTACTTCGTTCCGGCGGCTCTGGCCCCTGCGAGGGCTTTGCGTCCGGCGAGCGCTTTCGAGGCGAGCGCGATGTGCATCGTCGGCGAACTATACGGGCTGATCGGTTGCGGCGTCAACCTGATCTCGGGCGCCCGCCGCTCAGGCGGCGCCGCCGACCATCTGCTCGAGGATCATCGAACCGCTGCCCGACGGCGGAGCGGGCCCGCCGACCGCCCAGCACTCGCCGTTGCCGGTGCAGGCCACGCCGTTCAGCTGAGGGTCGGTGGTCGCGCCGGGGTTGGTGGAGGGGACGATGCTCCAGCCACCGGCCGTCTCCTGCTCGATGAGGGTGCCGGAGCCGGCGGCGGTGGAGTCCCCGACGGCCCAGCAGGCCCCGGCGGCCGAGCAGGCCACGCCCAGCAGCTGGCTCCCCGAGCTGGGAGCGGGAACGCTGATCCAGACGCTGCCCTCGTACTCCTGGAGCAAGCCCTGGGAAGCCCCTCCGGCTGCCACCGTCGAGCCCGCGGCCCAGCAGGTGCTCTGACCGACGCAGGTCACGCTGGAGAGCAGGCTGCCCGGGGTGGCGGCGGCGCGAGCGGGAAGAGGGGTGCCCGACCGGGTCGCCGCGCGACCGGGAGTCGGGGTGGCCCCGGGGCCGGGGACCACCGTCCAGGCGCCCCCCGCGCTCTCCTCGATGAGGGCCTGAGGGGTGCCGGCGGCATTGTCCCAGTGGCCGACGGCCCAGCATTCGGCGGCCGCGCACGCGACGCCGGCGAGCTGGCCACCGGCTCCGCTGACCGTCAGCACGGGGCTGGCGACGATGGTCCACCCGGTCGCGGACTCCTGCTCGATCAGCGTCTCCGACCGCGCGCCCGCCGCCGACGAGGTCGACGAGTAGCCGACCGCCCAGCAGGCACCGCCGGCGGCGCACGCCACCCCGTCGAGGACGCTCTCCTGGGCACCCGAGGGGGCGGGGCTGGAGACGACGCTCCACCCGCCGGCCGGGGTCTCCCGCTCGATCAGCGGCTGGGAGCTCCGGGAGCTGCCCGACCCCTGCCAGGAGTCGCCCACGGCCCAGCAGCTCCCGTCGCCGGCGCAGGTCACGGCGTCGAGCTCGCTGCCCGTGGTCCCGGGCACCGGGGGAATGATCACGAGCCGCCAGCCGGCCCCGGTGTCCTCGGCGACCAGGGTCTCGGGCTGGCCGGTGTCAACCGTCGAGGATCCGACCGCCCAGCAGTACGCGGTCGCCACGCAGGCGACGCCCCGGAGCGACAGGCTGGCGGCGGGCCCGGCCTCCGGGGTGGCGGCGCCGGGGATCGACCCCGCCGGGGTGACCGCGGTGACCCCGCCCGGCTCCGACGGGGTGGCGGTGGTGGAGGCGCCGCGCACCCCGCCGGCGTGGCTCGGGGAGCCGAACGCGCAGCCGGAGCCCGTCAGTGCCAGCAGCGCCCCGCCGGTGAGCGCGAGGGCGGCGCCGAGCCGGTCCCTCCCGCGCGGGCCGCTCCCATCGCCGGCGCGCAACCTGACCCCCGCGACCCCGTGCGGCCACCGCGCCGCGAATCCAGGACCGGTCAACCCCACCTCCCCACGGGCGCCCCACGCCGCGCGTCGCGCGTGGATCCGGGCGCCATCCCCGATGTTACAGAAGGCTCGATCCCGGTGTGGGGCCGCGGCGTCGAATCGCCGCCCGATGGGCTGGAGGCCGCGGATCGCCGCCACGCCCGGCTGGCGGCCGCAATTCGCCGCCCCACCTGGGCTGGTGACCGCGAACCGCCGCACACCGCGGGCATCCGCGAGGTGGCTGTGAGATCCGTGGTACCGGCTGTGACGCGGTATCGGCGTTTCGTGACACATCCATCCCCGGAGCGCCGGAGGTGCCCTCGTACTCTCTGGCCATGCTCTCAGCGGACTACCTGGCCAGCGCCGAGCGCCTCCCCGACGGCTCCCTGCTCCTCGAGCGTGCCGACAGCGACGAGGAGCTCAAGGCCGATGCGCAGCTGCTCGGCGAGGAGGGGTGGCAGCTCATCTCCCGCCGCGAGCGCCCCGGCCAGACCACCGTGGTCACCTGGGCGAAACCCAAGACCGCGTAGCCCGTCCGCGACGCGGGCGGGGGTGGGGATGGGCGGTCAGGGGTCGTCTGCACCGCCGGCGAGCGAGCGCCTCTGCAGACCCTAGACTCAGCCGCCAGTGGACGCCAGCCTCCGCCGTGCGCTGACCGAGGCCCTGGGCGAGGGAGGGGTGCTCCACGACGGGTGGCTGCTCCTCCCCGGCTCGGCCGAGGGGGTCGCCGCGGTCCTGCGGATCGCCCACGACCACCGCCTGCGCCTGCGCATCAGCAGCGGCGCCGGCGCCGGCGTGACCGGGTCCGAGGGCGTGGCCGTTCTCAGCCTCGCCGGGCTCACCGCCCTCCGGATCGACACTCCGCGCGGGATCGTCCGGGCGGAGGCGGGGGCGACCCTGACCGCTCTCCGGGCCGCGCTGGCCGGCGCGGGCGTGGCCGTGCCCGGCCTGGACGCCGAGCCGGTCGCTGAGCGCGTCGGCGAGCTGGTCGCCCGCGGCGAGCTGCCGCGGCGGAGCCTCACCGGCATCGAGGCGGTCCTGCCCGGGGGCGACGCCATCATGGCCGGCGCCGCCGTCCTCAAGGACGTGGTCGGCTACGACGTCACCTCGCTGCTGCTGGGGAGCCGGGGGCGGCTGGCGGCGATCGTCGCCGCCCATCTGCGCCTGGTCCCGGCGGGGGTGACCGTCGAGGTGGCCGATCCCGCCGGCGTCCGCGCCGTGGAGGAGCTTGCCGCCGTCTTCGATCCCCAGGGGCTGCTCGCCGAGGGGTGAGGCCGGCCCGGGGCGAGCCCGCCCCGGAGATCCGACCCCCGGTCAGAGGTGGGCCGCGGCCTCCGGCGGCGTCGCGCCGGCAGCGTCCGCGCCGGCCGGGGTGCCCGCCACCTGCGGGGCCACGTAGTGGACATCGCTCAGCCGCCGGTCGACGTAATCGACCACCAGCATCCCCCCCTTGGCGCACTGGAGGTGGTGGAGCGCCCAGGGACGGCGTCCCAGGTGGCGGATCCAGAAGGCCTGGATGGGGTCGCCGTGGCTCACGCAAACCCCGTTCCCCTCGGGGAGGCTGTCGAGCAGGCGCTGCAGCGAGCGCTCGACCCGATCCGCCATCGCGGTCACGGTCTCGTCCCGCCGGAGCAGACCGGGGTAGACCATGTGCACCCACCAGAGCGGCCGGCGCCAGGGGACCTGACGGTACGGGACGCCCTGGAGGTAGAGGCTGAACCGGGCCTCGACCAGGTCGTCGTCGGGGATCACCTCGGGGGAGTCGAGGTGCCGGGCGATGATCCCGGCGGTCTGACGGGCTCGCTCCAGGGGGCTGGTCCGGATCACCCGGATCGGGTGGGCGGCCAGCCGGCTGCCCAGCGACTCGGCCTGGGCGAGCCCCTTCTCACTCAGGCCGAAGCCGGGAAGGTAGCCGTAGAGGACCCCGCGCGGGTTGGCGACGTCGCAGTGGCGGGCGAGGTAGAGCCGGGCGAGCTGCGACACGCCCGGATGCTACCAAGCGGGGCGGAGCCTCCACCCCGGCAGCCGGTAACCACCCATCCGTCACCGGGTGCCCGAGATGCCGCAGGGCATTCACAGTTCGATGACGCGCTCGTTCCCCCCCCTTGACGTCCCTGCACGATCTCGGGAGCGGATCCATCCGAGGGCCCTCCGGCCCATCCGGTCTCCCATGGCTCAGGCCCGGGACCCCGGTGCCCATCGCGGTACGACAGGAAGGAAACAGTGGCTGTCAGTGCTCAGCGCCGTCGCCGCGCTCTCGTTGCCGTTGTCGCCGCCCTGATCGCGGCGGGTGCCTTCTATCTCGCCATGGAGTACACGGGCAAGACCCCGGCCGCAACCGGGGGCGGCGCCAACCCCACCGCCGCCGCGATTCCCGACGTCACCGTGGTCGAGGCCAGCTCGACGATCGCCTCCGGCGACCCGCTCACGGCGGCCGACCTCACCACCAAGCCGGTCCCCCAGGACCTGATGACCATCCTGACCACGGCCGGGGGCGCGGACTTCACCACCGTCGCCTCGCTGACCGCGACCAAGCACTACGCGTCGACGACGATCTTCGCCGGGCTGCCGATCCTCAGCTCGATGGTCACGACCAGCGCCGCCAGCCTGGCGCCCGCGGCCGCGGGGCTGCCCGCGGTGCTCCCCTCCGGCTACGTCGCGGTCTCGCTCCCCTACACGCCGGGATCCAGTGGCGGTTCGGGTGAGGGGACGGGTGGGTACATCCAGGCCCTCGATCGGGTCGACATCCTCGTCTACAACCCGGCGGGGAACACCCTCTCCTGGGCGTACCAGAAGGCGCTCGTCCTCGCCATCGGCGAGGAGACGGGCGGAGTCCCGGCCCCCACGACCAGCGCCTCGGCCAGCGGGTCCGGGACGGGCACGGTCGAGACCTCCGCGCTGCTGATGGTGGAGCTGCCCGCCCAGGATGCCGCCGCCCTCACCACCGCAGCGGATGCCGGTGACCTGATCCAGTACCTGATCGTCTCCTCGAACGACTACCCGAGCGCGGGCGCCTCCCCGGTGCCGGGCATCGGCTCGGGGCCGACCAGCGTCTCCGGGGCGACCCCGAACGCGTACTACGGAGGCTAGGCGCCGGAGCGCCCGGAGCGATCCGCGATGAGCTCGTCCGCCCTCCTCCTCGCCGGCGTCGGGGCGATCGCCCTCTTCCTCGCCATCATCGTTTTCGTCCTTCCGGGGGCGGACTCGATGCTTCACAACCGGCTTCGCCAGCTCGGCGACGTCGCCCCGCTGGTGACCAAGGAACCCCAGGCCCCGCGCGACCCCGTCGGCCAGCTCCGTCATGCGGTCCAGTCCGCCTTCGGAAGCCGGTTCGAGCGCACCGACCGGGGCTCGCGGATGGCGGACCGTCTGGCCCGCGCCGACCTCAAGGTGCGCCCGACCGAGTGGATACTGATCTCGGCGGGCGCCGCAGTGGTGGTGGGCGTGCTCCTCTACCTCCGCTTCGGAGCCCTGCTCTTCTTCCCCGTCGGCATGCTGGTCGGCTACATGGGCGCGCAGTTCTTCGTCCGCTACCGGCAGTCGAAGCGCTCCAAGGCCTTCAACGCCCAGCTCTCGCCGACCATCCTCCAGCTCAGCGGCTCGATGAAGGCCGGCTACACCTTCGCGCAGTCCATCGATCTCTCCGCCAAGAACCTCCCCGCCCCGATGGGGACGGAGCTGGGGCGGGTGACCCGCGAGGTCCAGCTGGGCCTGCCGATGAACGAGGCGCTCAGCCGGATGGTCCGCCGCAACGACTCGGAGGACCTGCGCCTCATGCTGATCGCCGTCCAGATCCAGTCTCAGGTGGGCGGCAACCTCGCGCACATCCTCGACACCATCGAGTTCACGGTGCGCGAGCGGATCCGGATCAAGGGTGAGATCAAGGCGCTCACCGGCCAGGCGCGCGCCTCCGGATGGGTGCTGATCGCCCTGCCCTTCGGCATGACCGGGATCCTGATGATGATCGCGCCGACCTACTTCGACCCGATGCTGAAGACAACCCCCGGCCACGTGATGCTCGGGCTGGCCGGTTTCATGATCCTCTGCGGCTACGGGATCATCCGCAAGATCGTCAACGTGAAGGTATGAGCCACAGCCTGGTGATCCTGGTCGGCGCCGGCGCGGTGATCGCGCTGGTGGTCTTCCTGGCGGTCTGGATGATGGTGCCGTCGACCCCGCTCGGCAGCATCCTGGAGCAGCGCCTCGCCAGCGTGCCCAACGCCGCCTCCTACGACATCGACCTGGAGACCGGCGAGTTCACCCAGCCGGCGTTCGAGCGGCTGGTCCTGCCGATCCTCAGCGGCTTCGGCAACATCATCGCCAAGCGGACCAAGGAGGGGCAGCTCCAGCAGCTGCGCAAGCTGGTCGCCAAGTCCGGCTCACGGCAGCGACCCGAGACCCTGCTGGCGCTCCGCCTCATCCTCCCGATCGCCGGTGCGGCGGTCTGCCTCGGCCTCGCCGAGCTCCTGAACCTCAAGCCTCCCGAGAACCTCCTGATCATCGTGGTCGGCGTCATCGGCATGTACATGTACCCGACCATGTCGCTGGAGCGGAAGGCCAAGAAGCGGCAGAAGGACATCCAGCTCGCGCTTGCGGGCGTCATGGACCTGCTCACCGTCTGCATGGAGGCGGGGCTCTCGCTGGACATGGCGATCATGCGGGTCGGCGAGTCGGACGAGTCCCTGCTCGCCAGGGAGTTCCAGAAGCTGCTCAACGAGGTCCGGCTGGGCCGGCAGCGCGGCGAGGCCATGATGGCCATGGCCGAGCGCAACGACGTCGAGGAGCTGACCGAGTTCTGCCGGGCGGTGGTCCAGGCCGAGCCCCTCGGGGTCAGCGTGGTCAACGTGCTGCGCATCCAGTCCGAGGAGCTGCGCCGCAAGCGCAAGCAGCGCGCCGAGGAGGCCGGTCACCGCGCCCCGGTGCTGATGCTCCTGCCGATGATGGGCTGCATCTTCCCGTGCGTCTTCGTGATCCTGCTGGGACCGGCGCTGGTGGGGATCTTCTTCAAGACCGGCACCTGATCGGCGGGGCGGAGCGGGGGAGGCGGCGCCTCTGAGGCCCGGGGGTCGGGCCACCTCCATCGCGGCGCGGCGGTCAGCCCACCTCCACGACGGTTCCGGTCGGACCCTCCCCGGCGGCGCAGAGGCCGGCGATGGTCGCGGCGACGTGCTCCGGCGAGACCGCGGCGGCGAGATCGGCGGCGCTCATCCACGCCCGGTTGGCGGGGGTGTCGATGGTCCGTGGGGCCACCGCGTTGACGCGGACCCGGTCGCCGGCCTCGGCCGCCAGCACCCGGGTCAGAGCGTGGAGCGCGGCCTTGGAGACCGCATAGGCGGCGGCGCCGCCACCCAGGTCGATCCCCGACGCGGAGCCCACGTTGACGATGGCCCCGCCGCCCGCGGCGATCATCCGCCGGGCCGCCTCGCGGCAGGAGTACCACGCGGTCTCCAGGTTCAGGCGGAGCATCTCGCCCAGCAGCTCCGCCGAGCTGCCGACCACCGTGCCGGGGGCGAAGCCGCCGGTCACGTTGACCAGCCGCCGCACCTCGCCGAGGCCGTCCAGGCGGACCCAGAGCGCCGCGACGTCGGCGGGGTCGGAGAGGTCGGCGCGCTCCCAGCGGACCCCCGACCTCAGTGCGGAGAGCCGCTCCAGCCCGGTGCGCGGCGAGGCGACGCCGACCACGGGATCACCGAGGGCGGCCATGGCGTCGAGGACCGCGGGGCCCAGCCCGCCGCTCGCCCCGCACACCACCGAGAGCCCGCCCTCCATGCCCAGAGACGATAGCCGGAGCGCGGCCACGGCCGGAGGTCCCGGGGCGAGCCACCTCGGGGCCCGTGCTCTAGACTCGGCTCATGCCAGTTCACGGTGAATACGAGCCCAGCACCGCCCAGTGGGTCCGCGACCAGGTCGCCGAGTACGAGGCGTCCGGCGGCACCCGAGCCAACCTCCTGCGCGACACCGGGTGGCCGGTGATCATCCTCACGATGGTCGGCCAGCGGAGTGGCAAGGTCCGCAAGATCCCGGTGATGCGGGTCGAGCACGGCGGCCAGTACGCGATCGTCGCCTCCAAGGGTGGCACCCCCGAGAACCCGGGGTGGTACCACAACCTGGTGGCCAACCCCACCGAGGTGATGCTCCAGGACGGCCCGGCGCCCTTCGACGTCGAGGTCCGCGAGCTGAGCGGAGAGGAGCGGGCCACGTGGTGGGAGCGGGCGGTCGCCGCCTACCCTCCGTACGCCGAGTACCAGACCAAGACCTCCCGCCGGATCCCGGTCCTGCTGGCCACCCCGGTCTGAGCGGGCCGGCGGTCCACCCCGCGGCTGCCCTGCCCCCGGCTCCGGATCGTGCCGGACGCGCCGAGGCTGGCACGGGTGGGTCGCGGAAGGCGTTGTTTCCGGGGATTGGGGTACCCTAGGGGAAGCCGCCCAATTCGGGCGGGAGTCGCTCGTGGTCTTCCCCTTCTCGAACGGACCCGCGCGTCGTGAGTGATCCGAGAAGGACAGGAGAGACCAGGCATGACTGGTACCGTCAAGAAAGTCGTGCAGGAGCGCGGCTTTGGTTTCATCACCGCTGAGGATGGCGCGGAGTACTTCTTCCACCGCAGCGGACTCGACCCGTCGCTCAACTTCGAGAGCCTGGCGGTCGGCGAGCGCGTGAGCTTCGCCGTCGAGACGAGTGACAAGGGCCCGCGCGCGCGTCAGGTTCGCGCCGCCTAGCACTCGGTGAGGTCCACCGGCCGGCGCGGTTCACCGCGCCGGTCGGCGGCCACACTCGGCGGGGCCGATCAGCCCGCGCCGGAGAAGAGGCTGTGCTCGGGGCGGTCCTGGACCGGAACCCCGCCAGCCCGTACGTATCGCTCGATGCCGAAGGCTGCCTCGAAGAGCTCGGCGGCCACCGCGGCGAGCGCCAGCCCCGGGTGCATCTGGCTCAGGTGGCTGACGCAGGCGGCCAGCTTGAGGTCCAGGACGTCACAGACGTCGACCTCGGTGGTGATCTCGGAGTCGGGGACGCCCTCGGCCTGGCCGAGCTCTCCGGGGAGCTCGATCCCCGCCTCCCGGGCCACCGCGACGATGCCGCGGACGAAGCTGCGGGGCACCGCGTTCAGGTAGAGCTTGGCCGGCACCCAGCCCTCCCCGGCGAGGGTGTCGAGGGCGAGCATCGTCGATTCGTGGGCCTTGCGGTGGTCGGGGTGACGGTAGGTGCCGTCGGCGGTGTAGGTGACCACCACCTCGGGGCGCTCCTCCCGCAGGATCACCGCCACGCGCTCCGCCGCCTCCCCCAGAGGGGCGCTGTCGAAGGATCCCGGGTCAGCGTTGCTGGCCGCCCCGGTCATCCCCGAGTCCCGGTAGCCCAGGAACTCCTGGCGGTTCACCCCCAGGATCCTGCAGGCGGCCAGGAGCTCCTCGGTCCGGATCTCGCCCAGGCTCGGGCGCGAGGCCTCGTCCATGTTGTGGACCTCGCCCTCCTCACCCCGGGTGGCGGTCACCAGGACCACCCGGTGGCCATCCCGGTGGGCGTGGAGCATGACCCCCCCCGGTGAGGATCGATTCGTCGTCCGGATGCGCATGCACCAGCAGGAGAGTCGTCATGGCCGGCCTCCAGGCGGGTTCGCGGGGCGGCTTGCCTCCCCATCATGGGGGTTGCGGCATGCGATTGCTGGTTCCGGCCGGATTGGTTCGGATCCGGCGGGGAGTCAGTCGGTGAGGGCCAGCCTCATCGCGGCCAGGTGCCGCCCGACCGCGTCGGGGCTCCAACCGTGGCCGCCCTGGCCGTCGACGACCAGCTCGACGTGGTCGAGCGGCGCCACCATCTCGCGAAGGCGGCCGACGTTGACCAGCCGGTCGTGCTCGGGCACGATGATCATGGTCGGCCTGGTGCGGCTGCGGACCAGCTCCAGGTCCTGGCGGCCGAGGGCGTCGTTCAGCCACTCCCGGGCGGCCCGCGGGTTGGCGCGGCGCTGGTTGAGGTAGTTGACGTCGGCGGTGTGGGGATCCACGTCCTTCCCCTCGATGGCCAGGCGCTTGTAGAGGTCGCTGACCGCGCGCTGCCGGCTGAGCCAGACCACCGTGGGCCAGAGCGCCCGGGAGGCGAGGATCCGGACCTGCCACCGGTACTGGGTCCGGATCAGCGCCTCGCCGAGCAGCGGCGTGTGCAGGATCAGGTGGTCGACGGCGTCCTCGTGCTCGCGGGCCAGGGCGCAGGCGACCGACGCTCCCAGGCAGAGCCCGGCGAGGTCGAAGTGGCGGACTCCGAGGTGTGCCAGCAGGGCCCACACCGAGCCCGCCATCGCCTCGGCGCTGTGCCGGGAACTCAGGGCGTCGGACTGGCCGTTGCCGGGCAGGTCGGGGGCGATCAGGGTGCGCTGGCCGGCGAGCGCGGCGAAGCGGCCGCCGAACTCCTCGCCCGAGCTGATGAAGCCATGGCAGAGCACCAGGGGTTTGCCCTCGCCGCCGACGAGGTAGCGCACGCGCTTGCCCCCCAGGACCGCGAACCGCTCCTCCATGGGTGGGGGACCGGCGGCTTTCGGGAGGCGTTGGGCCCGGGCGCGCTCGACACCGACGACGCGTTGGCTGGGGTCTTCCGCGTCAGATTCCCTGGGTCGGTGGCTGCGTCGAACCACGTGACGTGACGTCGGCCACCCGACCTCCCCATCCGCGGCGGGCACGGAGGAGCGAACGGCGAGCGTCTGACAGGCCTCCAGCCTGCGGGTCGGCGCGCCCCCTGTCTGCCCGCCGCCGTACCGATCCGGCGCGGATCAGGTGGTCGCGGCGGCGCGCTCTCCATTGCCGGACGGTGCCACCACCCGGTCGAGCTGCCGCTTGATGACCGCGTAGCACTCGCAGGCGACGGATTCGAGGCCGTCACGATCGAGGATGGCGACGTGGCCGCGGTGGTAGCTGATCAGCCCGGCGGCCTGGAGGATCCCGGCCGAGAGGGTCACGGTGGCCCGGCGCGAGCCGAGCATCTGGCCGAGGAACTCGTGGGTGATGGCGAACTCGTCGACGCCCACACGGTCATGGCTCATCAGCAGCCAGCGGCTGAGCCGCTCCTCGTTGGTGTGGAGCCGGTTGCAGGCGGCCGCCTGGGCGATCTGACCGAAGAGCGCCTGCTCGTACTGGTGGACGATGACGGCGAAGGCCCCGCCGCGGGCCAGCTCGTCGAGGAAGACCTCGGCATCGAGGCGCAGCGCGTGGCCCGAGACCTGCGAGATGGCGCGCACGTTGAGCGAGCCGCCCAGCACCATGGGCACCCCGACGATGCCCTCGTTGCCCACGGTGGCGACCTCGACGATGGCGCCGTCGTCGAGGGGGGTGACCAGCGAGATCACCCCGTCCACCGGGAAGTGGATGGTGCGGATCTGCTCTCCCGGCTCGAAGAGCACGGTCTTGATGCCCAGCGTCACCGGGACCATGCCGGCCGCGATGCGCTCGCGGTCCGGCGCCGGCAGGGCGTCGAGAATCTGATTGGTCCGGGAACCGCCGCGACGGTCGATGGGGAGCATCGGGACCTCGGTCTAACCCGGTTCTCGAGACCGGGCCCGCACCTGGGGGAGCCCGACCGCGAGATCGGGGTCTGATTCCTGCCCCCCCATTTTACTTTCAGCCCGCGGTGGTTGCCAGTCGTGTCAGGGGCGCGGGTGGGGTCGACGGAGCGCCGTCCCTCCTCGGCTCGGGTCGCGACCGGCAACCCTCCGGGTCGCTCAGGCGGCGTGCGAGGATCGATCGGAGGGCACGCCGGCGCCGTCGCCGCCCGATGCCGGGGCCGGCGCTTCCGCCTCGGGGGCCGCGAGGGCGCGGGGCTCGGGCTCGGGGCCCGCCGGGAGGGTGAAGGCCACCGTCGTCCCCAGGTTCCCGGTGGCGGCGATCCAGATCCGGCCGCCGTGGCCCTCCACGATGCGGCGGCAGGTGGCCAGGCCCAGGCCGCTGCCGGGGATCGAGGTGTGGCCGCGGGTGAACGGTTCGAAGACCTGCTCGCGGGAGTCGGGGGGGATGCCCTGGCCGTTGTCACGGCAGCTCAATTTCCATGTCCCCCCGTTGCGGACCGCGTCGAGGCGGATCCGGGGCGGCTGATCGCCGCGGTACTTGATGGAGTTCTCGATGAGGTTCTGGAGCACGACCTGGAGCTCACCGGACCGTCCGAAGACGGTCGGCAGGTTTCCGGTCTCGATCAGCGCACCCTGCTGCGCGATGCTCGAGCCGATGGTCGCGATCACCCGGGCGGCGGCCTGGTTGAGGTCGACCGGCTCCACCGAGCTGATCCGCCGGTCCAGCTCCGCGTACTGGAGCAGGTCGGTGACCAGCTCGTTGGCGTAGTCGGCAACGTCCTTGATCTGGTCGACCACCTGGAGCACGGGCCCCGCGTCGTCGCCGGGACCGGCGCGCATCCGGGCGACCGCGGCCCACATCGAGATGGTCGCCAGGGGGTTGCGCAGGTCGTGCGCCATGGCGTGGCTGAAGGTCGCCAGGTCGGCGTTGGAGCGGCGGAGCCGCTCGGTGATCACCTCGCGCTCGATGGCGACGCTGAGCAGGGCGTTGTTCTCGAAGAGGCGGTCGCGACCCGACTCCTCGGCCGGCCGGAGCGGGCTGACCACGGCCAGCAGGCCGAGGTCCAGCTGCGGCGTCTTGGTGGGGAAGACCATCGCCAGCTCTCCCGGCGCCCAATCCAGATCCTCGAGCAGCCCGTCGGGCGGGAACTGCTCCATGCGTGCCTGGGCGGGCAGGCTCAGCGGCTGCCCATCCCGCCGGTACGCGCCGGTGATGTCGAGACGGCGGCCGCCGTCGCCCCCCGCGGCCGGGTCGGTCGCCCAGAGACCCAGGCAGCCCGCCCGCGCCGGGGTGTGGGAGAGCCAGCTGAGCGACTTGGGGTCTCCGGCGGTACCGCTCAGCAGCGAGACGCTCAGCTCGTGGTCCACGCTCATGACGTCGTGGAGGGCGGCCCGGGCGCTCGCCTCCCCCTGGGTGATGCACCGGGAGAGCTCGATGGCCATCTCGGTGATGCCCTGCTGGAAGCGGGCGGCGCCCTGGCCTCGGCTGAGACGCTTGCCCAGCTCCCGCTGATACTCGCGCAGGCAGGCGACGACCGCGCTGATCGTGGGCCACCGCGGGCTGACGGAGTAGAGGTCGGCGGCCGCCTCCCCGAGGCAGTCGGGAACCCCATCGCCAGGGGCCGGCTCCAGGCACTCGACGATGATCTTGACCGCCCGCTCCAGCGCCGCCGTCTGCGGCGCGGTGGGCGCCTCGCCCTCGATGAGCAGCCGCTCGAGGCGGCGCAGCAGACGCCGGGAGGCCGGCTCGCCGCCGGTTGCGCTCGGGCCCAGGATGTCGCCGGCCGCCTGGGCGGCGGTGCAGCCGCAGGACTCGCGGGGCACGAAGACGGTGGGCACGAGGTGCGGGCCGTCCGCCACCTTCACCCCCTGGATCAGCTCGAGCAGCAGATTGGCCCCGGTGCGGGCGATCTCCTCGAAGCTCTGGTGGACCGTGGAGAGGGTGGGTTGGGCCGTCGCCCCCGCCGGCACGTCGTCGAAGCCGACGATCGCCTGGTCACGGGGCACGACCAGCCCCGCCGCGCGAAACGCCCTCATGATCCCCAGGGCGTTGTAGTCGGTGGCCGCCACCACCGCCGTCGAGGGCATCCCGGCCTCGATCATGTGCCGGGCCGCGTACGCCCCTCCGCCCTCGAGGTTGTCGATGGCCTCGAAGATGAGGCTCTCGTCGGCCTCGATGCCGTGGGTGGCGAGCGCCTCCTGGTAGGCGGCGAGGCGCTCGGTGATGTCGGTCTGGGCCAGGCAGCCCGCGAAGGCGATGCGCCGGTGCCCGTGGCCCACCAGGTGGGCCACCGCCTGGGCGATCCCGGACCGGTTGTCGGCGCGGACCACGGGGCAGGCGAAGCCGTCGACCTCATGGCTCAGGATCACCACCGGCTTCCCGGCCTCGCGGAGGGCGTGGAGGTACCAGGGCTCGACCGCATTGACCACCACCAGGAAGCCCGCGACCTGCTCCCATGCCGGCCGTAGCGTGAAGCGCGGGACCACCGCCTCGGTCCCCGGGGGCCAGCCCAGGTGGCCGTCCCCGGCGCCCCGCGGGGCGGATCGGCTGAGCCGCTCCTGGGGGCCGCCCAGGTCGAGGTCCAGGGTCTGGATCGCGACCACCCTGGTCCCCGATGCCCGGGTCGCGGTGGTGACCCCGGCGATCAGGTTGCTGGCGTAGCTGCCGGCGACCAGGGGGGAGAGGACCCCGATCTTGGGGTGCTCGCTCAGCTTCGCCTCATCGGTCATGGGCACGCCTCAGACACGACCTGTTCATCCAGTCACAGGTGATGGTCCATCAGGCTCTCCGCGCTGCGAGACGGCCATCATAAGCCTGGTACCGGCTCGTGACCGGCGGCAGCCGGCTTTCCCGAGCGGGGATTTCGCGGTGAGCGCGCGGCCCGGTGCTCAGCGCCGGCGGCGCCGCCCGTCGATGCGCAGCGCAAATGGAACTGCTGACGCGACTGCACTGATCACGGCCAGGATTGGGCGACGCCGGTCAGAGCACGACCGCCACGGCCGGCACGACCTCGACCCGCCGCCCCGGCTGGCGCAGCGTCGCGAAGCGCCTGTTGACCAGCTCGGTGAGGCTGTCGGCGGACAGCTCTCCGCCGGGCTGAGCGGCGGGCTCGGTGGTGTGGCCGTCGGCGACCAGGGTGACGTCGTAGCCGTGGAAGAGGGCGGAGAGCGCGGTGGTCTGGACGCAGAAGTCCGACTGGGCGCCGGTGACCAGCAGCCGGCGCGTGCCCCACCCGTCGAGGGTCGAGCCCAGCTCGGTGGCCGCGAAACTGTCCCGGTATCGCTTGGCGACCACCGCGTCCTCCGGCAGCTGGTCGAGGTCCGCGGCGATCCGCCAGCCCGGGCTGCCGGCGGTCATCTCCGGGTCCTCGGCGTCCTCGTGCTGGATGAAGACGACCGGGACGCCGGCCAGCCGGGCTCGGGCGAGCAGGTCGTTGATCCGCGCCACCACCCCGGGCACGCCGGCGCAGCCGGCCAGCACCGCCTCCTGCATGTCGATGACCAGCAGCGCCGTCCCTTCCGCCATGGCTCGGATTCTCCCTCCCGGCCCGCCACCGGCGCCCGGCCCTACTCCTTGCGGAGCGGGAACGGCAGCCGCGCGACCAGGACGTTGCGCTGGCGCCGGAGCGCGGCGCTGAGCACCAGGTCGAGGTGGTTGTGGAGGGCCTGGTGCCAGAAGCGGCGGGGCAGGACAACCGGGATGAGCACCACCACCCGATGGCTGGGAGAGGGCTGGAGCGAGCGGATGTAGCGGAGCAGGGGGCGAACCAGCGAGTGGTACGGGGACGGGAGGACCACCAGCGGGACTCCGGGGTCCCACCGCGCCCAGGCGGCCTCCAGCTCGGCCTGGGCGGGCTGATCCTCGGGGAGCACCACCGTCACCGCGATCACGTCGTCGCTCATCGAGAGGGCCTGGGAGAGGGCGTGGCCGGTGAGCCGGGAGAGCTGGGTGAAGGGGACCACCACGGTGGTGGTGCCGGCCACCGGCCGGGGTGGCAGGTGCCCGAGGTGGAGCTCCGCGGCCACGTCGCGGTAGTAGCCGCTCACCCGGACGAAGAGGAGGATCAGGACGGGGATCGCGACCACCACCACCCAGCCCCCCTCGCGGAACTTGGTGCTGACGAAGATAAGGGTGGCGACCCCGCTGGCGACCGCGCCGAGGCCGTTGACGGCGGCCCGCCACCACCAGCCGTGGGGCCGCGCCCCCAACCAGTGACGGACCATCCCCGCCTGGGCCAGGGTGAAGCCGGTGAAGACGCCGATCGCGAACAGCGGGATCAGCGAATCGGTGTCCCCCTCGGTGGCGGCGAGGAGGATGGCGGCCAGCACGGCCAGCGCCCAGATCCCCCGGTTGAAGACCAGCCGGTCGCCCCGGATGGCGAACCCGTGGGGGAGGCGCTGGTCGCGGGCGAGCAGGCTGGCCAGGATCGGGAGGCCGCCGAAGGAGGTGTTGGCGGCCAGCGCCAGCACCAGGGTGACCAGGATGGAGATCGCGGCGAAGGCCCAGCCCCGGCCCAGCGCGTAGCCGACGACCTGGTTGAGCACCGCGTCGCCGGCGCGGGGCTCGACGTGGAAGCGCTGGATGAGCACCGCCAGCCCCAGCAGCATCACCGCCAGCAGGGTGCCCAGCATCAGCTCGGTCTGGCGGGCCCGGGTGACCCGCGGGGGACGGAAGAGGGGGACGCCGTTGGCGATAGCCTCCACCCCCGTGAGGGCGCTGCAGCCGGCCGCGAAGGCCTGCAGCACCAGGAGCACGCCCACGCCCTCCAGGGTGCGGGTGGCGACCATCGGCGCCCCCGGGGCATGGAGGTGCGGGGCGAGAGGATGGATCAATCCAACCGCGATCACCACCAGGATGGCCGCGATGAAGGCGAGGGTCGGCAGCAGGAAGGCGCGGGCTCCGTCGGCCAGGCCGCGGAGGTTGAGCAGGGTGATCACGGCGAGCATCGCCAGGCAGAGGGGGAGGGTGAGAGGGGAGAGGCCGCTGAACGCGGAGGTGAGCGAGCCCACCCCGGCGGCGATCGAGACCGCCACGGTGAGGACGTAGTCGACCACCAGGGCCGCTCCGGCCAGCAGGGTGAGCCCGGTGCCGAGGTTCTCCCGGGCGACCGCGTAGGCGCCGCCTCCGCTCGGGTAGGCCACGATCACCTGGGCGTAGGAGGCGACCAGCAGGCCCAGCAGGCCGATGATCGCCAGCGTGATCCAGGGCGCGAGCTGGAGCGCCGCCAGGCCTCCGGCACCGAGGGCCAGCAGCAGGGCCTGGGGCCCGTACGCCACCGAGGTCAGGGCGTCGAGGGAGAGCGCCGAGAGTCCCTCGACCGGGGTGATCTCCTCCTTGGAGGCCTGACTCGACCGCAGCGGCCGGCCGAAGAGGATGCGGCTCAGCTGCACGGGGGCTCCGGGACCTCGGGTCGGGTCATGGACGCTGCTCAGTCTGCCCGTTGGGGACGGGACCGCGACAGCCGTGCGGCGGTCTCCGGAGGGCCGCGCCGGTGAGCTGAGGGCGCGTCCTCAGCGAGCCGACGGGACGGTGGGGACGGCGCTGTCCGTGGTCAGCCGCACCCGCCGCCGGCCGGCCGCCGATGACCGGCGGGGCAGGGCGACCACGGCCGCCCCGGGTGCGGGTGGGGGGGCGCACATCACCCGGTCGCGGCCGGCGTGCTTGGCCGTGTACATGGCGCGGTCCGCGGCTCCGAGCAGGAGGTCGAGGTCGGTGCCGTCATCGGGGTAGGCGGCCACGCCGATCGATGCGGTGAGCTTGGGCAGCGGGCAGCCGGGGGGCAGGGCGACCTGGCGCACGGCGCCGCGCAGCGTCTCGGCGATGGTGACGGCATCCGGTGTGCCGCAGCGGCGGAGCAGGACCACGAACTCCTCGCCGCCGTACCGGACCACCGCGTCCTCGGCGCGCACCGACCCGCGCAGCCGGGTGGCCAGGCGCTGCAGCACCAGGTCTCCGGCGGCGTGGCCGCTGCTGTCGTTCACCGTCTTGAAGTGGTCGATGTCGAGCAGCAGCAGGGCGAGGCTGCTGTGGTCGCGGGCGCAGGAGGCGAGGTCGCGCTCCCCGGCGTCGCGCAGCCAGCGGGTGTTGTACAGGCCGGTGAGCGGATCGGTGACCGCGGCCGCCTGCAGCTCGGCGTAGAGCTGGGCGTTGTGCCAGGCGGCCGCGGCGATGTGGGCGAAGAGCGATGCCGCCTCGAGCTCGTCGTCGCTGAAGCGCCCGATCCCCATGCGCCAGGCGTCGATGATGCCCAGCTTGCGCTCGCCGGCGATCAGCGGCACCAGCAGGAGCGACTCCTGGACCACCGAGGTTCCCGGGACCTGACGGGCCGCCGGGTGAGACCAGGTGTCGGCGACGTTCTCGGGCGTGCCCCGCGCGAAGGCCCAACCGGAGATCCCGGATTCGAGCGAGAAGCTCTCGGCGAGCATGGCGTCGCGCTCGGGCCCGGTGGCGAGCACCGGCACGAAGCGCTGGGTCTCGTAGTTGGCGATGTAGATCGCCATCTCGGCGACCGGCACCACCCGCTGCATCTGCGCGGCCATCACCCCGAGGATGGCCATGGGATCGTGCTCGCTCTGCAGGGCCTGGGCGGCGTCGCTGAGGGCGCGAGCCAGGTCGGGCGCCACGGCACCGCCGGTGGTGGGGTCGGTGGTGGGGTCGGCGGGCTCGATGAGCGCCACGGGGGGGGCCGGTGGGGTGCGCAGCCGCCACACCCGATGCCGGGTGAACCAGCCCGGGTCGATGACCGTGCCGTCGGAGAGCCCCTCGACCGACTGGGTGAGCACCGGCCGCCCCAGCATCCATCCCTGGCCGTACTGCACGCCCAGGGAGAGCAGGGTGTCCAGCTCGCGCTGGGTCTCGACGCCCTCGGCGATGAGGCGGGCCCCGATGTGCCCGCTGAAGGAGAGCAGTGACACCAGCAGCCCCCGGCGGGCACGGTGCGAGTCGACACCGTGGATGAGCGCCCGATCGACCTTCATGAACTCCGGCCGGAGCTCCGCGATCACCTGCATGCTGGCGTGGCCGGCGCCCGCATCGTCGACCGCGATCCGGTAGCCGGCAGAGCGGAGCTGGGCCGCGATCCTCTGCAACCGCGAGAGGTTGGGCACCGGATCGCGCTCACTGAACTCGAGCACCACCGACGAGGGGTCGAGCCCGGCGTTGTGGACCGCCTCCTGGAGCGCGCTGAGGCCCTGCCGCTCGCTGAGCAGGGTGCCGATCAGCACGTTGACGAAGAGGTCCACGGGGCCGAGGTTGGGGATGTCGTTGAGCGCGGCCCGCAGGCAGGCGAGGTCGACCGCCTTCTCCATGCGCAGCGCCGACGCGGCGGCGAACAGCTCGTCCGGGGTGGAGAAGAGGGCCCGGGGCGAGAAGCGGGTGAGGGCCTCGTAGCCGACGATCGAGTGGTCGATCAGGCGAACCACCGGCTGGAGTGCGGTCGCGATCTTCCCGTCATCGATCAGGGCGGCGAGCTCGGCGCGCAGCCGCGGATTGGTGCGCCGGGTGGTGGCGAGGTCGAAACGGCCGGCGGTCGCCGACCTCTCGGGCTCCCAGACGGCGGCGAGCATCGCCGCGGCCGCCTCCAGGGTGGGGATGAGGCCGTCCAGCGGCTCCGTGCTCCAGGCGTGGATGGTGGCGACCACCTGGTCGTGGACCATGGCCGGAACGCCGACGATCTGGACCCCGGTCTCCAGCCCGGGGAGGAGCGGCGGTGACGCGCTCTCGAGGGCCAGGTCTCGCAGGGTCTCGATCCCGGTCGCCGGGCCGCTGTACGGCCGGCGCAGCCGGACCGGGCGAGTCAACCAGGCGAACCGATCGATGGGGATGCGCAGGCCCACCAGCCCGGTCGCCGAGGGGATCAGGTGCTGGGTGTCGGCGGCGCGCGGAGCGGCCACCGCGACCACCAGGGCCTGATCGGCCTCGACGGTGCACACCGCTGCGGAGATGCCCAGACGAACCAGGCTCCGCACCATCTCGGTGGCCGCCTTCTGGGGGCTCGTGGCCGCCGGGAGGCGATGGCCGAGGTGCGTGAGGACGTTGAGTTGCTGGCCAGCCGTTTCAGCCCCCACAACTGAGAGCGTGGCCCTGCCCTGGGGCGATGGCATCGCGGACCTGTCACATCCCAATGGCGGATCGTCACAGTGGTTCTGCTATCCACCCCGCGACATCCCGGCAATGCGGCCGGCGGTGCGACCGCCCCATTCACGACACGACAGCCGGGCGGTGCGGTCACCGGCGCGAGGACCCCTCGATGCCGATGGGGGAGACCCGGTCGCAGGCTCTGATGTACAATCCCGAACGCATGTTTCCCGTGTCGCCCCGGCCGGACATCGGCTCGGGCGCTATCTCGAAGGTGTGAGCGTCGCGCCGTGATCGATCACGACATCCCCGGCGACGCGCCTCAGCCGCCGCCCGAGCCCCCGATCACCACGACCGGCGACCTCCGCTTCGAGGAGTGGAGGGAGTGCCGTGACCTGATCGGCCGGCTGGACGGCACGCTCGCCGACCTTCGCAAGTACGGCTTCTCCCTGGTCACCACCCTGCTCACGGCCGGGGGCATCGTGACCAGCCTGACCAACGGCCGGCCGGCTCGGGCCGTGGCATCAGAGGTGATCATGGTCCTGGTCGCGGCACTCTTCGGGCTGGACGCGTACTACTCCACGGCGCTGGGCGGCGCGGTGGACAGGGCCCTCAACCTCGAGCTGCTGACCAGGCCGCGCATCTGGGTGACCTGGTATCTGCGGGTCAGCGTCGTCAAGGCGAAGTCGCTGCTGCTCACGGTCACCCTTTACATCGCCCTGCTCGCGACATCCCTCGGCCTCGGCCTGCTCAGCTGGCACGGCTCGTCACCCATCGCCAACGGGTTCCTGGTCGGAACCTTCGCGCTCCTCCTCCTCTTCATCACGCTCTACACGACCTATGTCTGGCACGGCACCGGCATCGGCGGCAACCGGAAGGATCACCGCCACTACGTGAGGGCCGCCGGGGCAGGGGCGGACCCACTCCCGTGATGTCGACCCCGTCCGCAGCCCGGCTCATCGACGCTCCGATCGCGTACCTCGCGGGCCCCGAGGTGTTCCTCCCCAACGCCATGGAGATCGGAGCCGAGAAGATCGCGATCTGCCGCGCCCACGGCATCGATGCGCTCTTCCCCTTCGAGGACACCCAGCGCGACGGCGCCACCGCCGCCGACCGCGGCCACGCGCTCTTCCTCGACTGTGTCGAGATGATGGAACGCTGCAACCTCGGCATCGTCAACATGACCCCCTTCCGGGGGGTGAGCATGGATGTCGGCACCGCCGTCGAGCTCGGCTACATGCACGCGAGGGGCCACCCGGTCTTCGGGTACACCAACGTGACCCTCGACTACGAGGCCAGGGTCTCCGACGAGTCGATGGCGGTGGAGGCGTTCCAGTTCGTGGACAACCTCATGTGCGAGGGCCCGATCTGGCGATCCGGTGGGTCGGTCGTGCGCACCCATGTGGACCCCGGCGACCTCTACACGGATCTCCGGGGGTTCACCAGGTGCGTGGAGCAGGCCGCCACTCTGCTCGGGGTCGCGCCGCCCCGGTAGACCGGATCGGGGACGCCGTGACCCTCCGGCCGGCGGCGGCCATCGCGGGCCTGCCGGTCGCGCCGCCGGCTTTCCCGCTCAGGGGGAACTGCTAACGTATTCGTATTCCCGGAGCCCTTCAGCGGCCCGCTGGACGGGCGAGTAGGAGGGTGGCGATGCAGGACTGGAACGCGAAGATGATCGAGGAGTTCCACGCCAAGAACGGCAAGGGGGTGGGGAACTTCGGGGATCAGCTGGCGCTGCTGACCACCACGGGGGCGCGCAGCGGAGAGCAGCGCACCACGCCACTGATGTTTCACCGCGACGGGGAGCGGTACGTGGTGATCGCCTCCAAGGCGGGGGCGCCCGACAATCCCGCCTGGTATCACAACCTCCAGGCGCACCCGGTCGCGATGATCGAGGTGGGGGCGGAGTCGGGAACGGAGACCCTCGAGGTGAGGGCTCACGACGCGGAGGGGGAGGAGCGTGAGCGGATCTGGGCCGACCGCGTCGCCATCGCCCCGGGGTTTCAGGAGTACCAGGAGAAGACCTCGCGGCGGATCCCCGTCGTGATCCTGGAGCGCACCGAGGGCTAGCAGCCAGCGGTGCAACCGCCTCCCACCGGCGACCTGAGCCATCGTGCTCAGGCGGTCAGCTCCTCCGCGAGGGCGCGGAAGTTGTCCGAGTACCGGCGCACGTCCTCCACCGAGTGCTGCACCGAGAGCGTCCAGTTCTCCTCCGCCCCCGGGGCCATCAGCACGCCCCGGTTGGACTGGTAGAGCCAGGAGAGGTAGGCCATCGAGGGGTCGATCTCGAGGTAGTCGCGGTAGCTGCGCACCGGCTCGCTCCGGTAGGTGATGCAGCCGCGGGAGGCGGCGGTGACCACGTGGTAGGGGAGGTGGTGCTTCTCGATCACGGCGGTGAGCTCCCCGCCGAGCTCCTCGGCGAGGGCGTCGAAATGGGCGTAGGCGGAGGGGGTGAGGACCTCGCAGAGGGTCGCTCTCGAGGCCGCCATGGTCAGTGGGTTGCCGTTGAACGTCCCCAGCTGGGCGACCCGCCCGTCGCTGATCGTGCTCATCACGTCGGCTCGGCCCCCGACCGCGCCGCAGGGGAGACCGCCGCCGATCGCCTTGGCCAGGCAGACCAGGTCGGGGACCACTCCGAAGCGCTGGCTGGCGCCGCCGGGAGCGATGGTCACCCCGGTCTTCACCTCGTCGAAGATGACCAGCGCCCCGTTGCGGTGGGCCAGCTCGAGCACTCCAGCGAGGTAGCCGGGGTCGGGGAAGACGATGCCGATGTTCATCATCACCGGCTCGAGGATGACCGCGGCGACGTCCGGGTGGCGCGCGAAGACACGCTCCAGGGCCGCCAGGTCGTTGAACGGCACCACCGTGGTGAGCTCCACCGTCGACTCGGGGATGCCCTCGCACATCGGCACCGAGACCGGTGCCTCCACCGGCCCCATCAGGGCGGCGGGGGGCTCCACGGAGACCAGCACGGCGTCGTGGTGGCCGTGGTAGGAGGCCTCGATCTTGACGATGCGATCCCGGCCGGTGAAGCCGCGGGCGATCCGCACCGCGTCCAGGGTCGACTCGGTGCCGCTGTTGGTGAACCGCCACTTGGGCTGACCGAATCGGCGGCAGAGCTCCTCGGCGACCACCGCATCCTCGGCCACCGGCTGGGCGAAATGGGTTCCGCGCGAGAGCTGCTTCTGCACCGCGGCGACCACGGTGGGGTGGGCGTGGCCGACCAGCATCACCCCGAAGCCGTTGTGGAAGTCGACGTACTCGTTGCCGTCAACGTCCCAGACCCGGCTGCCCTCGCCACGGTCGATGAAGACCGGCTGGGGCGGCTTGTCCTGGAAGGAGCTGGCGACCCCGCCGGGGATGTGCTCCGAGGCAGCCCGCCACATTTCGAGCGATGTGGTGCGATGAGCGCGAAAGGACGCCTCCTCCCGCGCGATCAGGTCGCGGGCGCGGGCTGATGGCGGCTCAGCCGGGGATGTCGCCATGTCGCCTCCCTCGTGGCGCCGGGCCAGGCGCCATCGTCGTTGCGGTGGGCTGTGCGGCGCCAGGCGACCGGGGCCGGCGCACGCGTGCGGGACTCTCCTGAAGGGTAGAGGAGGCCGGGAGGCCGGTCAAGCTCAGGGCGTCCACACGCCCCAGACGGGCCGCCGCCCCGCCCCATGCGGGGCTCACGCACACTCGATGCCCGGCGCTTGACACCCCCTCCCGGGTCCATTACCGTTTTTCCAATCTGCTCTTAGGCAGTAGTTATGCTCCGGCGAGGAGAGCCCCCATGGCGGAGATGATGCTGGCTGCTCCCGGTGCGATCCCGCCCCCGGCGCGGGGGCTGAAGGCCGGCGAGCTCAACCTCCTGGACACGACCGCGGTCGCCACCGCGAGCGTGGCTCCGGCCTACAGCCTGGGCACCACCCTCTTCCTGGTGGTGGCCGCCACCGGGGTCGGGTTGGCGGCACCGGCGGCGATCCTGGTGAGCTTCTTCCCGGTCTTCTTCATCGCCATGGCCTACAGCTACCTGAACCGCCGGGACCCCAACTGCGGGGCCTCCTACAGCTGGATCGCGCGGACCGTCAATCCCCACATCGGCTGGTTCACCGGCTGGGTCCAGCTCGCCTGCAACGTCATCTTCTGCATCTCGGCGCCGCTCTTCGCGGCCTCGGTGGGGCTGGCGCTCCTGGGGCCGGGGCAGTTCGGCTGGATCAGCTCGGGAGTCGCGACCAACAGCGCGCTCATCGCGCTGGCCGGCTTCGCCCTGCTCGCGTTCGTCACCTGGATGGTGGCGCGGGGCATCCGGATCACCGCCAACGCCCAGTGGGTGATGGTCACCATCGAGTACCTGGTGATCCTCCTCTTCTCCATCCTCGCCTTCATCAAGGTGTTCACCTCGCACCCGGCCGGCTCGACCGGACTGGCCTGGTCGTGGTTCAACCCCTTCTCCCTCCAGGGGTTCACCGGGCTGGCCGGCGGAGCCGTGCTCGGCGTCTTCTTCTTCTGGGGCTGGGACACCGCCGCCAACCTCAACGAGGAGGGCAGCGACAACCGCGAGAACCCCGGGAAGGCCGGGATGATCAGCATGGTCATCCTGCTGGCGCTCTTCCTGATCGCTGCCACCGGCATGCAGACGCTGCTCGGCAAGGGTCAGATCACCAATCAGGGCGCCAACGCGCTGGTGTACTTCGCCACCCGGCTGGCGCCGGCGCCGATCAGCTTCCTGATGGCGATCGCCATCCTCAGCTCGAGCCTGGCGACCACCCAGACCACCCTGCTCCCCTCCAGCCGGCTCAGCTTCGCGATGGCCCGCGACGGGGTCTTCCCGGGGATATTCGGGCTGATCCACAAGAGCTGGCAGACCCCCTGGGTGGGGACCATCATCACCTTCCTGCTCTGCAGCCTGGGCATCCTGCTCACCACCCTGAACGCGAACATCAACAACACCTTCGCCAACATGATCTCGGACATCGGCGTGCTGGTCGCGATCTACTACGGAGCGACCGGCATCGCCTGTGCCTGGGCCTTCCGGAAGGTGCTCCTGAAGAGCGTGCGGAACCTGGTCCTGATCGGCATCCTGCCCCTGATCGGCGGCGTCTTCCTTTTCTGGATCGGTTACCAGGTGATCGCCCAGGGCGTGGGTGCCGCCATCCCGGTGCTGATCACGCTCGGCCTCGGCGTCCCCCTGACGGTGGTGGCGGCGCTGGTCAACAAGAACGGGTTCTTCACCCAGAAGACGGTCGCGTACGAGGACGTCCGGGACGTCGAGGATGTGGCGCTGGTCGGGTCTGCCCAGAGGGCGGAGGAGCCGGCCCGGGTGTAGCCGCGTCGCTCACGAGCGGGTGGGGTCGATGAAGCGGGTCCGGTCCGTCAGGGGGGCCGCGGGGCCTCCCACGCCAGGGAGAGCGCCCATGGAGAAGCTATCGACGCCTGTCTTTACGCACGCCCGAGCAGCGGGGCTGCTCGGCGTCCGAGGTCTCCGAAGCGCGAGCGCCGCAGTGGCCGTGCTGGCCGCACTTCTGCTCAGCGGTCAGGGAGCCCTGGCCGCGGATCCCAGCTGGAGCGTGGTGACCTCTCCAAGCCCGTCCACCTTCGCCGGCCTCTCGGGGGTGAGCTGCACCAGCTCCACTTTCTGCCTCGGGGTCGGCGTGTACGAAACCTCCGGCAACCAGCGAACCTTCGGGGAGCGGTGGAACGGCAGCTCGATGTCCGTGGTCACCGCGGCGCCCGCCGCCGGTTACGAAGAGACCGAGCTCAACGCCGTCAGCTGTGTCTCGACGACTTTCTGTGTGGCCGTCGGCCGGTACTACAAGGGGGGCTCCGACCACATGATCCTTGACAAGTGGAACGGCACCGCGCTGGTCTCCATGCCGGTTCCCCACATCTTCGGGCCGGACGCCACCGTCGATCTCTATGGCGTGAGCTGCAAGGGGACCAACTTCTGCATGGCGGTCGGCTACTACACTTTCGAGCCGACCTATCCCTTCAGCCTGGAGTGGAATGGCAGCGCCTGGAGCCAGCAGACAGTCCCGCCGCCGAGCAGCACCGACGACATGCAGCTGTCCGGCGTCAGCTGCACCAGCGCCAGCTTCTGCATGGCGGTCGGATACACGGGTGGTGCCGAGCTCATCGTCCGGTGGAACGGCTCCGCCTGGAGCATCGTCGACGACACCACCGGCAATCTGAACCCCGTGTCGGTGCGCTGCCGCAGCACCACCTTCTGCATGGCGGTTGGCACCTCGTATTCCGGCGGCCCCGACGAGAACAGCCTCGCCGAGGAGTGGAACGGCAGCACCTGGAGCGTGCTCAGCACCCCCAACGTCAGCGGCCAGAGCACGTGGCTCCAGTCGGTCTCGTGCACCGGTTCATCCTTCTGCATGGCCTCGGGATACAGCTACCTGGAGTCGCTCGACACCGACAGCACCCTGAGCGAGGCGTGGAACGGTGCCACGTGGAGCATCGTCCCCACTGTGGACCCGACCAGCCCGTACGATCTGCTCCCCGCGGTCAGCTGCACGGCCAGCGGCAGCTCGCAGTTCTGCCTGGGGGTGGGCAATGACTACAACGGCACCGACCAGGACACCCTGGTGGAGAAGTACTCCTGATCGCCGGCTGACCGGCGGCCCCGCAGCATCCCGTGGCCGGCATCCCCGGAGCCGGGCACATAGGCGGGCGGCCGCCCCACGGAAGGTGAGGCGGCCGCCTGAGAGGGTTGGCAAATCCGTCCGCATGCGCGGCCGGCCGCGGTCGACCGGTGCCGCGAGCCTCAGCCGGCGCTGGGGGGCTGCACCACGATGCTCGCGCCGTAGTTGAAGAACCGCCCCGACCACGTCTCCTGAACCGTGGGGTTCCCGGAGATCCCGAGCGCCGAGCCGTTGACCGAGGCGGTCAGCGCGGCGTTCAGGGTGACGATGCGGCCCGAGCTGTCGATGGTCACGTCCACGGTCGCGCCGGTGATGGTCACCGCGCTGAGGACGCTCCGTGTCTCGGTGCTGACGACCGGGAGGAGCGAGATCAGCTCCCTCTGGATCTTGGCCGGATCGATGAGGGCGTGGTACCTCTCCACGGCGACGCCGTCAGCCGTCCCCGATCCCTGGTCGGTGACCGTCCCCACCGACTGCAGCAGCTGCAGCTCGTTCTGGATGCCGTACTGACTGGCCGCGGAGAGGGGCTCGGTCTGGAAGGTGCTGCCGCCGTCGGTGGACTGGTAGGCGGTTCCGTCGTAGGTGATGGTGACCACGTTGACGGGGGTGCCCGCCACGGTCCCGGCGACGGTCGTCCTCACGCGCGCGGCGCTCTCGGACTGGATCTGGACGGGCAGGGTGACCGTGGTCGGCGCCTGGCCGTAGGGGCCGTAGCTCGTGGTCTCGCTGAAGTTGAAGGTGGCGTCGTAGGACTGCGCCGTCGTCGCCTGCACGCTGTCCAGCACCACCAGCCGGGCGCTGGCGCTCGAGCCGGGGGTCGACCCCTTCGGGCCCGGAGTGTGGGCCGCGCCGCTCAGGGCGACGACCCCGTACGAGACGGCGGCGGCAGCGACCAGGGCGGTGGCGGTGAACGCGGCAACCAGGCGCCGACGCGGCGCGATCGAGCTGCGCAGCGCATCCAGGGCCTGCTCCCGCCAGCCCGGGCCCCTCGGAGCTGCCGGCAGGGCGGGCTGCGCCGACCACGAGGGCGGCTCGACCCCGGCCGTGACCTGGCGAACACCGGCGGCGATCGCCGTCCACTGACCCAGCTCGGCGCTGCAGTCCGTGCAGGTCTCGAGGTGGGAACCGGCCTCCCCGTCGAGGCTCTGACCGCCGGCCGCCGCGAGCAGCTGCTCGAGGGTGAGATGACGTGTCTCGGTCTTCATTCGTTCACATCCTTCTCGTTCATGGTCCGGCTCAGGGCGGCGCGGGCCGCGTGGAGCCGGCTCTTGACGGTCCCCAGGGGGACCTCCAGCACCCGGGCGACCTCAGCGAGGCTGAGGTCCGCTCCGAAGACGAGGCCCAGAACCTCGCGGTGTGCCGGTGTGAGCGTGTCGAGCGCCGCCACCATCCGCCGGCCCTCGGCGCGCTCGACGGCGACCGCCTCGGGACCGGGGTTGGGGCTGGCCCGCTCGGCGAGCTCGGAGTCCGCCATCGGCATGGGCCGCCGCCGCCGCGTCCGGTCCCGGGCCTGGCGCCGGGCGATGCCGAGCAACCAGGTGCGCACCCGCGACCCGCCCCGGAAGGTGCGCGCTCCCCTCCAGACGGCGAGCATGGTGTCCTGGAGGACCTCCTCGGCGAGGGCCGGCTCGTCCACCATGAATCGCAGCTGACCGAGCAGGAGCCGGCTGTGACGGCGGTACAGCTCCTCGATCGCCTCCTGGTCGCCGGTCGCGATCCGGCGCAGCAGGGCGAGGTCGGGGTCTTCCTCGATGGCCGTGCCGGCGGTGAACCCCATGGGTAGATCCGTGCTGGTGGTCATCGGGCGCACCTCCTTCAACGCCGATCTCGGGGGAAGGTTGGGTCCATCACTCATGGAGTAGCAGCGAACGTCAGTCGGGTTCGCCCATCCCCGCGGCCAGCGCTCAGATGGCCACCCCTCTGCAGCCGCGCCATGCGCCTCCTCCGGACCGAGCGGAGCCGGCCCGCCAGCGCTCCGAGCGTAGAGCATGCCGGCGCCCCCGCGGAGACGGCTGCGGGGGCGGGCGGGTCGGCGGCGGATCAGCCCCGGGAGAGCAACCGGGAGACCAGCGTCACCACCAGCCAGACGGCGATCAGTCCCGACACGACATCGATGACCGGCGCCAGCCCGAGGGAGACGAGGATGATCTCGAGAATCGCGACGACCAGGAGCGCACTCCCGACCACCATGGCGAAGGCCGGCACTCCGAGCGTCGGACGCCGCTCCACTACGGGTCCTGCCGCCCCGCCGCAGCGACGGCCCGGGCGATCTCCGTGGCCACCCCGGCCGGGTCGTCGACGCCGATCACCAGCCGGGCGTAGTGCTCGTCGTGGAGGTGAATTGCGATCGCCTTGTCGGGATCGGTGACGTCCCAGAAGGACCACTCGCCGCTGCGGTCGCCGAAGACGTGGATCAGCCGGCCGACGGTGACCGAGTGGGGCACGCTGAGGGCGGCGACCGTCCAGCCCTTCCAGGTCTGATGGGCCTCGGGAACCGAGGGGTCGACCGCTCCGACGTGCTCCAGGGGGATCTCCAGCCGGGCCTTGACCCCGCCGGAGAGCCCGGAGATGAGAGCCAGGAAGCGGTCAAAGCCCTCGATCTGGACGACCAGGGAGGTGGGTGTGATCTCGATCTTGGCCATGGCCGCCTCGCTCGCAGTTGTGGTCCGTCACTGAGGGAGTAGCGGGGGATGCCGGTTTGGTTCGCCTCTCCCAGAAGCGTGCGCGATCCGGCCAACCGCCCGCAGGCGCAGCGCGGCGCCGGCGCCGCATGCACCCACGGGCGCGGCCGGACATCTTCCCGGCGGCGCCCCCCCTTGTTACGCTCTCCCTGCCGACGATGGGGCGGGAGCTTCCGGGGGGAGAGGCGATGGCCGGCGGATACGGGGCCCGGACGACCGGGACGGATGGACGTCTCTTCGCCGACCCCCAGCCCGGACCCGACGAGAGCAGCTTCCAGATCGACAACACCAGCGAGCAGTACTACAACTCGGCCTACTACAAGCTGCACCAGAGCCAGCTCCAGCCCGTGCCGCCGCCGCGGGTGGATCCGCCGCGCATGCAGCTGGCGGACATCCTGCCCGCCGCGATGATCACTCAGATCCAGACGGCCGGCCGGATCACGTTCCACGCCGTCGGTGACACCGGCGCCGCCAGGGTGGCGGCGATCCCCAACGAGGGAGGCGTCGCCGACGCCATGGCCAGGGACGTGGCGGCGGGCGGTCCGGACACGCCCGCGTTCTTCTTTCACCTGGGCGACGTCATCTACAACTTCGGCGAAGCCCAGTACTACTACGACCAGTTCTACGAGCCGTTCCGCGCCTACGACCGGCCGATCTTCGCGATCCCCGGCAACCACGACGGCTTCCCGGAGTCGGCCGCGGTGACGACGCTGGCGGCGTTTCTCACCAACTTCTGCGCGGTGAACCCCGGCCCCTCGCCCAATGCCGGGGGGCTGGTGCGGAGCACCATGACCCAGCCGGGCGCCTACTTCACCCTGGATGCGCCGTTCGTCTCGCTGATCGGCCTCTACACCAACGTCCTTGAGGGGCCGGGGGTGATCTCCACCCAGGGCGGGACCTACTCCAGCCCGATGAACGACGACCAGCTCAACTTCCTGATCTCGGAGTTGACGCGGCTCAAGACCGACCCCGATCGGCTGGCCAACCGCCGTGCCGTGGTGATCGCCTGCCATCACCCGCCGGCCTCGGCCGACGAGAGTCACGGCGGCTCGACCGGGCTGTCGGCGGACATCGACAGTGCCTGCCAGGCGGCGGGCATCTGGCCGGACGCGGTTCTCTCTGGGCACGCCCACCTCTACCAGCGCTTCACGCGGAGCACCGGCACCGTGGAGATCCCTTATGTGGTGTCGGGGAGCGGCGGTTACGGCCTCACGGCGCCGCGGAGCCAGTACCCATCGGGATCGGCGGGCGGCTTCACCCTCTCCGCCGGACCGCTGATGGACTACGGCTACCTGGTGCTCACCGTCGACGTCACCGCAGCGCCGACGCTGACCATCACCTTCCGCGCCACCAGCGGTTCGGGTGACCAGGACAGCGTCACCGTGGACCTGGCGCGCCATTCCATCTGAGGCGCGGCCAGGAGGGCCGTGCCCCACGGGGGGTGGATGCGGTGTAGGGTTCGGGCGGCCGGAGCCACCCGGTGTGGATCACCATACGCCGGTGGCCGGAGACCCGACCGCCGGGGCGACGTCAGGCTGATCCACGCACAGGAGGCTCGAGCATGGGCGAGGCGACAATCCGTCTCTCACGCGCGGCAAGCGCCAGCCCCCTGCTGGGGATGGAGAAATACAACATCTCCATCGATGGCAGGGTGGTGGGCGCGATCGCAGCGGGAGAGACCGTCGAGGTGGCGGTCGCCTCGGGCCGGCACTCGCTGCTTCTGCGGGGCCGGGGGCGGAACCGAAGCCCGCTCCGTGCCCTCGAGCTCGCTGATGACGAGGTGGTGAGCTACCGCTGCCACGGTCCCCGGTACGGCCCGCCTCATGTCGTGGCGGCACTGATCAAGCCAAGTCTCTGGATCAGCCTCAAGCAGGGGTAGCGATAGGCGTCCGGTTCGGGCCGAAGCCCGACGTCCCGCAGGACCTCGGGTCCGCCGAATGACTCAATCTGGACCGCTCGGCTCCTTTTCGCGGACGTGGCGAAGCTCGGCTGTTGGATGCTCACCCGTCCTGCGGGTAGATGGTCTCGCCCCGTACCAGCATCCCCACGAACTGCGCCACCCGACGGGCGCGCGTGTCGGGGCGCTGCGCACTGGCGATTCGGTACAGGAGCGCGTAGCGGTTCCGGGAGCTCAGGCGGTCGAACATCACCTGCGCCGCCTGATTCACCCGCAGCGCAATCGCCAGATCATCGGGGACCGTGATCTCACGGCTGCCGGCGTACGCCGCCTCCCAGCGGCCGTCGCCCCTGGCCTGCTCAGCGGCAGCGAGGCCCGCGGGGTGCATCCGCCCCTCCACGGTGAGCCGCTCGACGATGGCCACGTTGCGCTTGGACCACCGGCTGCGCGCTCCACGGGGGGTGAAACGCTGGCGATAGGTGACCTGGTCGCGCCGCCCGAGCTGACCGTCGATCCAACCGTGGCAGAGCGCCTCCTCCAGAGCCTCGTCATAGCTCAGCCGGGTTGGCTCGGTCGTGCCCTTCTTGGCAAGCACGAGCCAGACACCCGCGGAATCGGCGTGATGGCGGCCGAGCCAGGATCGCCAGGCGCCGGCGTCCTCGACCATCAGCTCGGGAAGTTCAACGGCCACGCTCTGCGAGGTTAGCGCCGGCCATCGGCGACGTACTGGTCGACGCCCCCGGCGGCCGGCGCGCGCCCTCCCGGGCCACGCCGCCGGACGAGATCGATTGCGTCGATCTCCAAGAGGAGCGCTACGGTGCACCGTGTCTCGCTTGCCTCGGGGTAGAAGACATGGGCGATTCCTCCGAACACCTCGAACGTGTGTGCGCGGGCGGGATTCTTGTGCAGAAGGAAGCCAAGGTCGGTCGCCGGCTGGTACGTGGTGTTGACGGTCAGGAGCATGCGGCCGTGAAGTGTGGCACCCGCGCCTGGGCTCCGCGCAGCCGGGCGGGCTCCGTCCACCAGCCACACACGTGCCAAGCTGGTCCGGTCGGGGTGGTTGTTGGCGGGCCATCTGGGGGACCTCTGGCGCGACGCGACCGGCGTGTTTCAACTCGATAACGCCAGGGACACCCTGCCCCGAGTGGAGGCAGAGTCACGGCGTGAGCGATCGCTTTGGCCGGCTCCGCCCGGCGCCCGGCGACTGGGCCGAGGCCTGGTGGGCATCCTCGCGATGATGATTCTGGTGCCGGGACTGGCCTCAACAGCGAGTGGGGTTATAGGCGCCGCCATGGGCGCTGGGGTGGCACTGGTCGCTGGAGCGTCTCTCACGATCATCGGTCTGCGCGCGGCATCGCAACACCGTCGTATCGCAATCTACCCGCCGCAGCTTGCGGTAGCCGTGGGATTGGTGGGGCTTGCTCTCGCCCCAATTCTGTTAGTTGTCGCGGTGAGCCTGGCCCTACGATGAATTCCCCGCTCTTGCGAGCCCACCATCGATCAGCTCCTGACGGTTGGTCCCGCAGGTGGCTTCGACGCTGAGTCCTTATGGATACGTGCAGGGGGAACCGCTGAACATTCTGACCCGACCGGTCTCGACAACTGCGGGTTGTTCGCCGGCCGGCTCAGCGAGGAGTATCGAGAGCCGTGCGACGAGGCACGGCGCCTTGGCTGGCCCGTCATCAAGCTGGCCAGCCACCACCTCGGTCTGCTCACCGACCCGGGGACCGTCACCCGCGCCATCCTTGAACTGGTGGGCCGGCTCGGGCCAAAGGGATGATGGTCCCTCTCAGGACTTTGCCACCCCGGCCGTAGAGTCAGATCGATGATCGATATAGCGTCAGGAGCGGGAAGTGACAACAAGCGTGAATGAACTGTCGCCGACGCCGATCGCCGTCGAGGACCGGGTTCTCGAGGATCTGCGGTCGCGGCTGCGGGCCACGATCTGGCCGGAAGATGATGGGAACGAGGACGGGCGGTACGGGGTCCCCAGGGCCCTACTCCAGGAGCTGGCGCAGTACTGGGCCGAGGAGTACGACTGGCGAGCCGCCGAGCGAGCCATGAATGCCTACGAGCACTACCTGGTTGATGTGTCTGGCACGCGCGTTCACTTCATGCGTAAGCCGGGCGTCGGGCCCGATCCCATCCCGCTGATCCTCAGCCATGGGTGGCCCTGGACCTTCTGGCACTGGTCGAAGGTCATCGACCGGCTCGCAGACCCGGCCGCATTCGGTGGCGACCCGGCGGACGCTTTCGAGGTGATCGTCCCGTCATTGCCGGGGTTCGGGTATTCGACACCCACCCAGCCGGACATGAACTTCTGGAAGATCGCGGACGTCTGGCACGAGCTGATGACCCAGACGCTCGGCCATGCCCGGTACGCCGCGGCGGGTTGCGACGTCGGTGCACTGGTCACGGGACAGCTCGGCCACAAGTACGCCGACGAGCTGTACGGCATCCACATCGGATCAGCCCTGAAACTCGACCTGTTCACCGGCGATCGTGCCTGGGATTTCTCCGGGGGCAGACCCATCCCCCCCGAGCTACCCGATGACCTGAGGCAGAGACTGGTCGAAATCGAGCGACGGTTCGCGGTGCACCTTGCCGCACACGTAATCGCTCCGAGCACCCTCGGATACGGATTGGCCGACTCCCCAATCGGCATGCTGGCCTGGATTCTCGAACGATGGATGCACTGGTCCGATAACGGTGGGGACATCTACACCGTGTTCACCCGCGACGACCTACTCACCCACGCAATGATCTACTGGACCGGCAACGCCATCGCCAGCTCGATCCGCACGTACGCCAACAACAATCGATACCCCTGGGCACCCTCCCATGAGCGGACGCCAGCCGTTGAGGCACCGACGGGGATCACGTTCGTCGACTACGAGAACCCCCCAGGGGTCAACAGCTCGAAAGAGCGCATCGAGTCGTTTCTGGCAAGCGACCGCGCCGCTTGGTACAACCACGTCAACATCGCCGCCCATCCCAACGGTGGCCATTTCATTCCCTGGGAGATCCCGGAGCAATGGACCACCGACCTGGCCCAGACCTTCAAGTCGTCGCGGAGGGTGAGGCGGTCTGACGAGTAGGGGAAGCCGATGACAATCGGCGGGAGCGGACCCGCTCGGACTTGTCGTCACGACCGTGTCAGGCGTCCCCTGATGAGGTGAGCAGACGCTCCAGATCGATCAGGCTCGTCCGGAGGGCGCAGATATCGTCAGGGACCCTCCGGGACCATGGAGCGGTAGAAGGCCATCGCTCCTTCCACGCGTCGCGCCTTCGCCACCCGCCCTAATGAACCCGTAGCTACACCGGTTCAGCTCAGTCGACCTCTCCCTCGGTGGGGCCCAGCTTCGCCTCTGCCTCCCGCAGGCGTCGGCTCAGGGTGGTCAGCAGTCGCCAGGCCACCTCGGGATGATCCGCCACGAAGGGCTTGAACTCCCACTTCGACATGCCCAGGAGACACAGGTCGCTCTTGGCGGTGACTGTCGCACTGCGGCCCGCCTCATCAATGAGGGCCATCTCACCGTAGTAGTCACCCGGGCGAAGGGTGCGCCTTACCCCGCCCGGAAGCTCAACGTCAGCCTCTCCTTCGAGCAGGATCAGAAATGCGGCACCCGTAGATCCCGCCATCACCACCTGCTTGCCAGCCGGTTGGCGGATCTCAGTCAGCCTTCGTCCGATCGCCGCCAACTCCTTGTCCGGCAGGCCGGCGAACAGGCTGACTGCACTCAACTCGATCACCAACCCACAGTATACGGGGCCGCCTCGCGCCACTTGGGCGCGAAAGCCTAAGCACTCCCTACGATCGGCGCGTTTGAGCCTCGGCGAAATGATCTCCGGCGCCAGCGAGCTGGGCCAGGTCCGCTCGGTGCCCAGGCTGGGTGCTGCGAAGGAGACGCCGATGGGCGGCCGCCGCACGGCTCGACGGCCCTCGACCGTGTCGTTGGGGGTATCAGAACGCTACGATGCGGCAGTCGCAGCGGGCTAACCCGAGGTCAACCATGAACAGGACAGCGATTCGAGTCGGGGCCGGCGTCTGCGCGAGCCTGTCGGCGGCGTTCGTGGTTGCTGCGTTCGTATCGACCAGTGCACTTGCCGCGACCTATACGGTCACCACCGCCGCCGACTCGGGCCCGGGGAGCCTGCGCGCTGCGATCGCCAGCGCCGACCTGGCCGGTGGGTCCAACACCATCGCGTTCGCTAGCTCCGCCAACGGAACCATCATCCTGACAACCGGGGAGCTTGAGGTCACCGGATCTCCAGCTCAAACGCTCACCATCACCGGCAACGGCGCCTCGAACACGCTGATCGACGGAGACGCGCTCAGTCGGGTCTTCGCAGTCGATGTCGGCGCCACCCTGGACCTGTCGGGTGTCACCGTGGAGAATGGAACGGTCAATAGTGTTGATGGCGCCGGCATCCTGGTCGATGGTGACCTCGCGCTCAGCGACAGCGTCATAACCGGAAACACCCAAGATAGCTCCCTGGGCGGGGGCGTTTCCAATGATGGTGGTGGGACCGTGACCGTATCCCAAACGACGTTCTCGAACAACGTCGCCAACGGCGCCAGTGGCGCGGGGATGGCGAACAACGGCGATGGAACGCTCAATGTCCTCGACAGCACGTTCGAGGGCAATTCCACCGATGACTATGGCGGCGCAATTCTCACTCAGGGCGGAACGGTCAATATCACCGACAGCACCTTCAACAATAATGCCTCGGTTCTTGGCGCCATCGCCGCCTACGATGATGCCGGGTCCATCACCATCGTCGATAGCACCCTCGCGTCCAATCCGTCCGTCGATCGGGGAGATGACATCTACATTGCGGGTGGCGACCCCACGATCACAGTCACGGGTTCCATCTTGACCGACCACGGCGCCGGCCAGAGCTGCTCGGCTGCAGTGACAGATGGCGGGTTCAACATCGATAACGGCACCTCCTGTGGATTCATGCTGGCCTCGGACCACACCAGCACCAATCCCGACCTGGGGGCACTCGCCAGCAACGGTGGGCCTACTCAGACCATGGCACTCGATACAGGTAGTCCCGCGATCGAGGCGGGGCAATCCGAGACCGCGTGCACCAGCGTCAATGACGGCGAGGATCAGCGCGGGTATGACCGGCCCGGCGTTCCCGGCACCGCGTGCTCAATTGGAGCGTATGAATATGGCGCCGCGCCGGGTGCCACGCCCACCCCCACGCCGACATCCACGCCGATCGGGGTTCCCGTCCCGACCACCGGAGCCATGACGGGCTCAACCGCCGTGCTGCCCTCGGGAATCCTCGGCATACTCGGCATCGCCGCGTTCCTCCTGATTATGGGCGGACTCCGTGCGCGCAACCGTCGTCCGAACTGAGCGCCTGGTCGGCCCGGGTTCTGTCAGGTTCTCTTAACGCCCGGACGGTTCGGAACCGTTGGGTGCTGTCGGTCATCTGCTGGCGTCACGCGTGCCCCCTGCAGGACTCGAACCTGCGACCTGCGCGCTGAGAAGGCGGTGGTCGTTCATTAGGCGAGCGCATAGTGCCTTCTCAATTGGTAACCAGCGTCTGCCTTGGCAAATGGCCTGCAAAGCACGGTCCGCCTCTCTTGTTCGGAGACGGTTGGGATGGACAGTGTCCAGGCTGTCGCGCGTGGCTTGCGCTTAGCCCAGGGATGATGCAGCAAGAGCGCTATCGGGACGGCGCAGAGCGTCCTCGGCGAATGTCCTGCCCATCTCAGCGGTGAATGCGCACCCGAGAGCCGGGGGTGACATCCGCGTCGGCGGCGCCCATCTCGGAGGGGTGGGGTACCTCCCTCATCGCCTCGCGGATAGCCGCAATCCGGGTGCTCATCTCGATGAGGCGGGCACTCTCGGCGGTTGACCCGACCGCCTGTTCAGCCCGGGTCACGGCGCCACCCAACGACTCGCTCAGGGAGCGCCAGCCGTTCTCGATGTCACGTGCCCAGGCACGCGCCGCCGTGTCGACGGCCTGGACGGCGGCATAGCGGAGGCGTCCGGCGAGCCGATCAGCGTCCTCCTCGGCGCGCCTCTGGCGGTCCCGCTGCCGCCACCGGTGCCCGAGAGGGCCCGGCACGTGCTGCCGCAGCTGGCGAACCCCCATGGCGACCGCACCGGGCTCGTCCACGGTCTCGATCCGGATGGGGGGAATGTTCAGATCCTGACGGACGTCGGGAGGTGGCGGCAGGTCGACCCCGAAAGCCGCCCCGGCGCTCTGGACGAAGCGGCCCAGGCGCTCCTGCAGCCGGTCGGCGTGACGGGTGAGGGGGTCAGCCAGAGCACCGGAGAGCTCGACTTCGACGTTCCCGGCCCATCGCGGGGTTGCCCGCCCGAGCGTCGCCTCCCAGTCCGGGTCCGATCCCGCGAGCAGCACCTGCGGCAGGGTTCCCCGAAGCTCCTCGGCCCGGGGCTCGATAATGTCGGTCTCGGTGCGGCGGCAGGCGGCGAGGAGAAGGGTCACCGCCTCGCCGGCGTCCGTCTCCAGGGCCGCCTGGGCCGTGGCGAAGGCGGCGCGCGCGGTTCTCGCCTCCTCCTCGGGGCGGGAGGCCGCTGCCCTTTCCAGCTGGATAGCGCCGTCTGCCAGGCTGACGAGGCCGCCGGCGACCTTTCGGGCGCGGGCGCGGACGACCTGGTCGCGCTCGTCGACGATCACATCGGAGAGGAATCGGCGGACGGCCGCGAGGCCGCCGTCGTCGCTGCGGGCGGCAGCCCGCGCCGAGACCGGGAAGATGGGCATGCTGATCCCACCGGTCAGAGCCTCGATCTGGGCGGCAACGAAATCGAGCGATTCGGCCAGCTCGTCCGGGCTCAGGAGGTCGACCTTGCTGAGGCAGATCGCCGCCCTAGCGGCCGTCTCCCCGACGGCGGTGAGGAGCCGGCCCTCCGCCTCCGAGAGGGGGGCCGAGACGCTCAGCACCATCAGGGCGACGTCCACCCGCGGAAGGAACGCCACGGTCGACTGGGTGTTGTGGGCGTGGACGCTCCCGGTCCCCGGGGTGTCAGCCAGGACGATCCCAGGGCCGAGCCATGACGACGGGTACTCGACCACCACCTCCCGGACACCCCGGCCGTTGCGCGGGTTGCCGGCCTCAGTGATGTAGTCGGGCAGCTCTGCCACCCCGATGGGGATCTCCGTGTCGTCGGACAGCCGGACCGTCGCCCGTGGCACCTCGCCGAAGCGCACCAGGGTCGGCGCTGCCGTGACCGGGGTGACGCCGGTGGGGAGGACCTCGTCGCCGAGGAGGGCGTTGATCAGGCTGCTTTTGCCGCGTTTGAACTCGCCGACGACAGCGACGTAGACAACGGAGTCAGCCAGCTTGTCGGCGGCCTCCTCGGCGAGGCGGCGCTGGTCAACTGGAAGGAGGTCGAGTTTGGCCAGGCTCCTCAGCGCGCTCATGAGACCGTCTCGCGTCATCGTGTGGGTTCCCATCAGGCTGGTCTGGCAGGGCCCATCAGGCTGGACGGCCGGTGGCGGCGAGACCCATCGCCGGCGCGTCGACGGCGGTGGGACACCCCATCGCCCGCTCGTCGACGCTGGTATGCCAGCAGGATACCAGCCGTCCCACCCGCGTCAGGCCGCCGTCCCCGCCGGGCCCCTGCCTTGTCGCGGTTGACCAAATCGTCTCGGCGATCGAGATGGCCCGCCTCAAGCCCCGGGCTGACGTGGGCATCGCCATGGACCCCGCCTCGAGCGAGTTCTTCCGCGACGGGAAGTACGACCTGAAGACCGAGGGCCGCCAGCTCAGCAGCGAGGAGATGGTCGGCTACTACGAGTCGATGGTCGCGGACTATCCGATCTGCCTTCTGGAGGACGGCCTGGCCGAGGGCGACTGGGACGGGTGGAAGGTTCTCAATCGCAAGCTCGGCGCGACCATCGAGCTGGTGGGCGACGACATCTTCTGCACCGATCCGGCCATCATCGCCCGCGGCATCGAGGAGGACATCGCCAACTCGACGCTGATCAAGCTCAACCAGATCGGCACCCTCACCGAGACGATCGCCGCCACCCGGCTGGCCCAGTTCCACGGCTGGGGCGCCTTCGTCTCCCACCGTTCGGGCGAGACCGTCGACAGCTTCATCGCCGACATGACGGTGGCGCTGGACACCGGCCACCTCAAG
>Ga0187867_10000363_pt1 | contig 40635 bp, 37 predicted proteins | sample June2016WEW_13_1_FD_132976 | JGI IMG/M metagenome (GOLD analysis project Ga0187867, IMG submission 132976) | Peatland microbial communities from SPRUCE experiment site at the Marcell Experimental Forest, Minnesota, USA - June2016WEW_13_10 | ecosystem: Environmental > Terrestrial > Soil >... | reverse complement strand
CCGGAAAGGATGACAACATCATCGAAAGCCGCCATTGATCATGCTCCCGCGAAGATTTCGTAACTTCATTATAGATGCTACCGCTACGCGAAACGGTGGAGATCCGCAATCTGGTTTGACTTGCGACGAGCTGCCCTTCGCGCGAAACCTCGACACGGATCGACAGATTCACGGCAAGCAATCATCGGCTGCCATGGACTGGGTGCATTGGAATTCGGTGCGGCGAGGTTGAAATTTTTTCATTCGCTCGCATTTCTCTGTGACTTTGGTACAGCATCGCTCGTACACCACATGCATTTTTTTCTTGACTTCATTTTTCATTAACTCTATACAATCAAATAGTTGCAACAAAACAGCGTTGCAGATTTTTCCATGAAAATGGAAGGGAGAATAGAACCAATGGCAACCAAGAAAAAGGCAAAGAAGAAAAAGAAGCATTAAGAAGTGAGTAGAGAGTACAACGGGGGACGCCAAAAGCGTCCCCTAAGTTTTTGCGCCGAACTTTTTGCCGACGAGTTTAACCCGGCACTACCGAATTCTTCGCAACCTGGGAGGAAACATTGGGAGCTCGCTTCTCGCGGGCTGGACACAGACCGCGGAATGAACAAAAGGTGCAGTGAAAGTCAGGCTTGGGTTGGAAGTTCCCTTCCGCAATGCCGCGCGCCACAGCCTGCACGCGATCGCGCGCTTCTTCCAGTTGAAACTCGGCTCGTTTCGAAACCACAGCGACGCTTCCTTCCAGATTATGGAACACCAACTCTCCCACGCGGTATCCCCACTTCTGATGCGCGGCGATCGCGTAGATGGAAAGTTGGAGACTCTCATCCGCGTCTTCCTGCGAACGAGCCTTACCGGTCTTGTAGTCGACGATCGCAACGCTTCCATCGGGCATGCGGTCCATGCGGTCGATGCGGCCCGCGACGTTGGTTCCGGCAATCTGAACGTCGAACCATTCTTCCGTGTGCAGAACCTCGGGCGAAGAAGCGGGATGGGTTCCAGCCAGAAAATCGTTCAACTGCTGCAGTCCCTGCTTCAAGTACAAATCCCGCTGATAGTCGTCCTCAATGCCACAGGTGGCCAGGTCGTCACGAAACAGCTGCAGCAACTCTTCCTCGCTCTTCGTCCGGCCTAAACGGACCGAATCGTAGTAGGTGCGCAACACGCGGTGCATGGCTGCGCCATACTGCACGGCGGCGTGGCGATGGCGGGATAACTTCCACTCGCGCTCAAATTTGAATTGCAGAGGGCAAGTTTCGTAGGTCTCCACTGCGGTGGCGCTCAAGCGCGCATCCAGACCATCGATGGGCGGGATGGCAAGCCATGCCGGCAATTGGGAACCTTGGGAGTGCGCCCGGTCCGCTGCAGCGGCGATTTCGATCAACTCGGGTTGAGAAGGCAACGCCAGCCGCGACCTGAGCCACGGATACAGCGCCGCGTTGCCGATCAGTTCGCGCATCAACCCTGCGGGCGTTTTGTCGCGGCCGAGTCCTTGCTTCCCATAAATGTGCAGTGAATCCTTGGCGCGGGTCATGGCCACGTAGAAGAGTCTGCGCTCCTCCTGATCGTGGAGAGTTTTGTCGTCGCCCGCCGCGGCGGAATCTGGATCGCGCAACTCGGCGGGAAACTCAACCAGCGTTTCCCGATAACTTGCGGGGAACGAACCTTTGGTGGCACGCAACACAAATACATGAGGAAACTCGAGGCCCTTGGCGCCGTGCGCAGTCATCAAACGTACCGCGTCCTCGTCCTCCGTCGATGCGAGCGGAATGATGCCGCATGCTTCGCGAAAGTAATTCAGGTATTCAATCCATTCGCCGAGCTCCTGGGTCTTGGTGGTGCACTTGTTCTCCCAGTCGGCGGCAAATTTCAAGGCAGCCCGGAAAACAGGGGAATCGAGCGCAAGCCGGAAGTCTTTCCCGATCAACTGCATCGCCGCGCGTGCCTTCAGCTTCTTCTGGGCCACCTCATCGCGAGCCTGGTGCACGCACTCCAAAACTTCCGCACCGCCAGCGACTGTGTCGAGCACCGAGGCGAGCGGAACAGCTACTCCCTCCTTCCAGTCCTTCGCAATCGCCCGCAGCGCGGTGCGCAGTTGTTCCGGGTCCACATGGAACTGAGGGAGGGCAGCCACTCGAAAAAGACTGGCATCGGCTCCAATTTCCGCAACCGCTGCAACGCAGGCAAAAAGATCCCGCACTTCGGGAGTGTCACTTACATCCATGTTTTCGATGGAGAAGGGGATGTCGTGCTCCGCCAGTTGGCGCACGACGTCATCCCGGTGAATGTGCGAGCGGTACAGGATGCCACAATCTCTCCATTTGCATCGCGAACGCCGCCTGACGTTTTCGATGATGCTGACTACGTCGGGCGCCTCTGCATCCCTACTGCGGAAAGAGATGGCTTCTACGGGAAAGGCGGGCAGAGGTTGTCCTTGTTTGATCGCGTCCTCTTCGCGCGCAGATTGCAGGGGAGTTCGGCGGTAGGCCAGCGAGTCGCGTTGGCCGTTTCCGAAGACCGGAGGATTCTTGTCGACCACTGCAAAGGCGCATTGCAGAATGGGAGTGGTCGAGCGCCGATTCTTGCCCAGGACGACCAGCTTCGCCTCTGGTAAGTGCCGACGGAAAAGATGAAAAGCCGCGCTGGATGCTCCACGGAAACGGTAGATGCCCTGATCCGGGTCGCCGACGACGAAGAGGTTTCCTTCACTGCCCGCCAGGGCCGCCAAAATCTCGATCTGCGCGCAGTTGGCATCCTGAAATTCGTCTACCAGAATAAATCGGGCGCGGGAGCGCTCCGCCGCGAGAAGGCCTTCGTCGCTCTTAAGCAATTCGTGGGCTCGCGTGATCATATGGCTGAAGCTGCCGTAATTTTCCTCGCGAAGCCATCGTTCTGTGATCGAAAAGACGCGGGCGATTTCCTGGCAACGTCCTATCACCTCGGCGTCGCTGAGTTGATCTTTCGATTTCGCAACCCGCGGGACGGGGAGTTCGCCGCGTTCCAGCTTTGCAACGTATTCCCTATACTTTTCCGGCGTCACCATTTCGTCGTGACAACGGCTCAAGAAATCGAGCAGGTCGTTGAGAAACTTTCCCACGTTTGCCGCCCGGACGTAGTGCTCGAGACGAAGGTCATGAACTCTTTTGCGGAGATAAATCCAGAGGTCTTTATCGTCGAGGACGCCAAAATCTTTCCCCGCGCGCTTCAGAAGGCTGTTGCAATAGTCATGGAAGGTGGCGGAATGAATTTTCTGGCCGAGGAGCGTGGTGACGCGATCCCGCATCTCGCCGGCCGCAGCCACCGTGTATGTGAGGGCGAGAATTTGATCAGGCCGGGTGTGTCCCTGTTGAATAAGCCGGGCAATGCGCTGAATGAGGACGGATGTTTTGCCGGTACCGGCACCTGCGATCACCAGCATCGGCCCGTGAACATGGTCGATCGCTTCGCGCTGACGATCATCGGGAAGAAATGAGGGAGATTTTACTTTGGAGACAGCCATTGGGGCTCAGAATACCACCAGCTCAGCGATGCAAATGGGAATCGACTGAGGAAAACCTAGAGTTAGCACAACGACGAGGTGACGACTGCGGTAGCGGCGATCGCAGCGGTTTCGGCGCGGAGAATTGTGTTTCCCAGCGAGACGGAAATCCATCCGGCCTGCCGGAAGGATTGCAACTCGTCTTCCGTCCATCCGCCCTCGGGGCCGACGGCCAGAATGATGGCGGACGCCGACGCGTTAGATTTCAGCACATCGCGAAGTAAAGTTCGCTCTTCCGACTCGGCGAGCACGATCCGCAAAGCTGCGGCGCCCGTCAACGCATCGGCGAACCTGATGGGCGGGAGAATCTCCGGCGGGGTGGTGCGGCGTGATTGTTCGGACGCTTGACGGGCGATGCGCTGCCAACGCTCGACGCGTTTCGCAGAAGCCGCGGCCAGATGAGAATCCGTGCGGCGGGAAATTACCGGAACAATCCGCGAGACACCAAGTTCTGTGCACTTCTCGATGGCCCACTCCATGCGGTCGAATTTGAAGATCGCAAGAACCAGCGTGATCTCAATCATACCTGCGGCGGAAATTTCTTCGCCCAGCTCAAACTCGACGCGGTCTTCTTTCACGGATGTGATTCTTCCGCGCCGAACGGACACGCCGGCAACAATATCGAAGTCTTCTCCGATGCGAGCTCGGAGCACACGGACTAGATGATCCGCATGCTCTCCCACCAGAGCGGCACGATCTCCGGAGAATTCGTCGGCAATCCAACGGCGGCGGGACATTCTACCCGAAGATATCTTTCATTTTCCCGAGGAGGGAGTGAACCAGTGGCTGATTGTCCACTTTCGCGGTCGTTTCCAGCTCCTGCAACAATTCCTTTTGACGCTTGCTCAGCTTGGTTGGAATTTGCACGCGCACTTCAACATAGAGGTCGCCCTTACCATGGCCATTCAGCACAGGCACGCCTTTATTGCGGATGCGAAACGTGGTTCCGGGCTGGGTGCCGTCGGGAACCCGGAGAGCGTGCTCGCCTTCGAGCGTGGGCACGCGAATCTCCGCGCCCATGGCCGCTTGGGTAACGGAGACCGGCACCGCGCAATGCAGATCGTTTCCTTCGCGGACGAAAAAAGGATGCTCTTTCACATGCAGGACGACGTAGAGATCGCCGGCCGGCCCACCGAACGGTCCGGCTTCGCCTCCCCCGGAAAAGCGGATGCGCGTGCCATCTTCGACGCCCGCCGGAATTTTCGCATCCACCGAGCGCTGGCGCAAAACGCGGCCTTCGCCTTTGCACTTAGGACAGGGATCGCTGATCACGCTACCGGTTCCCTGACAAGTAGGGCAAGTTCGCGCGATGCTGAAAAAGCCCTGCTGATAGCGCACCTGGCCCCGGCCAGCGCAGGACTTGCAGGTGGTGGAACCCTTGCCCGGAGCGGCGCCGGAGCCGTGGCAGTCCTCACAGGCTTCGTGACGGCGAACCATGACGCGAGTTTCGGTGCCGAACACAGCTTCTTCAAATTCGATGGTAATGTCTTCACGAAGATCGGCGCCGCGCTGCATGCGGGTGCGACGGCGGCCACCGCCTCCGAAGGAGTCTCCGAAGCCGAAGATCTCGCCGAATATTTCGCCGAAATCCTGGAAGGGACTGCCGTCAAAGCCCGCACCAGACGAGGCCGCACCGCCGACTCCGGCATGGCCGAAGCGGTCGTATAGCGAACGCTTGTCGGAATCGGCAAGGATCGCGTACGCCTCAGTCACTTCTTTGAATTTCTCCTCCGCATCGGGATTGTTCGGATTGCGATCGGGATGGTATTGCATCGCGAGCTTGCGATAAGCACTCTTCAATTCAACTTCCGTCACCGTACGGCTCACGCCTAGCACTTCGTAATAGTCGCGTTTTGCGTTCGTGGTCAGAATCAGCGCCTTCCTTTATGAGAGATACGACAGGGGTCGGAACTTACTTCCCGGGATTTCTGGCGACCTTCACCATCGCAGGCCGCAGCAACCGGTCTTTCAACTTGTAGCCACGCTGCAATTCCTCGATCACATGATGATCGGGAGCGTCGGTGGTCTCCACCATTTCGATGGCCTCGTGATAATGCGGATCAAAAGGTTCCCCGGTGGCCGGGATGGGCTGCAGCGAAAGCTTCCCCAACGCAGTCTGCAATTGCTTGTAGATCAGATCGACGCCGTTACGGAACTCTGCCGCATCGGACTTGACCTGGAGCGCTCGCTCAAAGCTGTCGAGGACCGGCAACAAAGCTTTGATGGTATCGGCAGCAGCGTAATCGCGAAAATCCTGTTGTTCCTTAAGAGTGCGACGGCGCGCATTTTCGAATTCGGCCTGCGTTCGTGCCAATCGATCGAGCAGCGAATCGCGCTCTGCCTTTAATGTTTGCACTTCCGTACCCGGGACGGATGATTCCCCACTGGCCGCTACGGCAGCGTCGTCCGCTCCGTCGCCAGGTGGCAGTTCGTGCTCTAAATCAAGATTCGACTTCTGTTCTTCGGATCTACCGTTCGCTTTACCCATAACTAACTTGTTACTCCGATTCATTCAGAATTTTGTCAAACAAACGCGCGATGTAAGAAACGGCCGTCATGGTGTGTTGATAATCCATGCGGGTGGGTCCGATCACGGCGAGCGATCCGAACATATCCGTTCCGGAGCGCGCAGGTGCACCGATCAACACAAAGTTCTGCATGGAAGGCAGAGCGTCATCCAGGCCGATTACCACGCGCACCGCCTCCTGCTTTACATCGAGATAGGCTCCGAGGAGTTGAGCAACTTTTTCCTTCTCCTCCAGGGTCTTCAGCATTTCCTGCAGACGCCTGCGATCTTCCTGGCCGGTGACAAGATTGGCTGCACCTTCCACGAAAACCACCTGAGTGCCCGCTTCTCCTGCCAGAGCTCCCTGTTTATAGAGCTGCTCAATGGAATTCATCAGGCGGTCGTACTCGCTGCGCTCCTGTTCGATTCTGCGGGCGAGTTCGGCGCGCATCGACTCCATCGTCCAGCCGCGAAAGTTTTCGTTGATGTAACGGGCGGCGAGATCGAGTTCCGACTGCGGCAGATCGAGGCGCAACACGCGGTCGCGCACCAATCCTGAGCGCGTCACCAGAACCGCCAGCACCTTCTGATCCGTGAGGCGAGAAAAGTAGACATGCTCCAGCGCGTTTTTGGTGCCGCTGGAGGCCACGGTAACTCCGACATTCTTGGAAATCAGCGAGAGAACGTGCGAAGTGCGCTCCATGAACTCCTGCACATCGCTCACGCCTGCGAGAGATTCCGAGATCATGCTTTCCTCTTGCGGCGCGAGCTTGGCAGTTCCGGAAATTTGCTCGACGTAATAACGGTAGGCCTCAGTGGTGGGGATGCGCCCCGCGGAGGCGTGCGGCTGTTCGAGAAAACCGGCGTCGGATAAATCCGCCATGACGTTTCGGATGCTGGCGGGACTGAGGCCTTCACGGTTCGAGCGAGATAGCGTGCGCGAGCCGACGGGTTCCCCGGTGGTGATGAAGGTCTCCACGATCGCGGTTAAAACTTCGCGTTCCCGCTTACCGATATTTGGATCTGAAGGCATTTTGTGCGATCGGTTTTTTCGGACTGGACTGCAGGTGATGCGCCTCCAGCTAACCATTTTAGATGCAGAAACTTAGCCCAAGGACGCATGCAGCGCTCCCTGCTTGGATTCTAGGAACGCCTTCCCTCCCCTGTCAAGGACGAGGCTCACGCCCTCGCCAGACTCATTTTCCGGCACGATGGAATTTCGGTTGGCAGCTTTCCCTGCGGCGTTCGGTCCGCGTATCCTCAACTCCCAAAGGGCGAAACCTTCGATGAAGTCCAAATTGCGCGTTGCCGTGGTCGGAGCAGGGGCATTCGGTGGGTGGACGGCGCTTCGCCTCCTCGAAGCAGGAGCACGCGTCGCGTTGCTCGACGCTTGGGGACCGGGAAACTCGCGCTCATCGTCGGGCGGCGAGACGCGGATCCTGCGTGGGACTTACGGTCCGGATCAGCCCTATACGGCGGTCGCTGCCCGCGCCATGATTCTGTGGCAGAAATACGAGAAGCGGTGGAAAGCGCGCTTTCTTCACCGCACCGGAGTGTTATGGATGGTGAGCAACGGCGAGGATGCCTATGAGCGGGGCTCGTTGGCGTTGCTTCGCGAGGCCCAGATCAGGCATCAAGAATTTTCTACGGCACAGATGAAAAAACGGTGGCCGCAGATCAATTTTGCCGACGTCCGTTGGGGGATTTTTGAACCGGAGTGCGGGTACCTCGATGCCCGTGCCAGTTGCCAGGCTGTGGTCAAGGCGTTCGTTGCGGGAGGCGGAGTCTACCGGCAGCTTGCCGTGTCAGCGGAGAATCTCGACGCTGCCCCAATACGCTTCCTGACTCTCTCTGATGGCTCGCGGCTGAAAGCTGATTGCTATGTTTTCGCGTGCGGTCCGTGGCTGGGCAAGTTATTTCCGGAAACCGTGGGCGACCTGATCCGGCCAACGAAGCAGGATATTTTCTTCTTTGGTCCGCCTGCCGGAGATTGGCGCCTCAGCGACGCGCATCTGCCGGTATGGGGTGATCATGGCAAGCGTTTTTTTTATGGCATCCCAGGAAGTGATCGGCGCGGATTCAAGGTAGCGGATGATACGCGGGGGGCGGAGTTCGATCCCACGAACGGCGAACGGGTGGTCAGCCCGTCAACTTTAAAGCGCGTTCGGGAATATTTGGCGTTTCGGTTCCCGGCCATGAAAGATGCGCCGCTCATCGAGACGCGCGTCTGCCAGTATGAGCAGACTCCAGACAGCCACTTTATTCTGGATCGTCATCCGCGCACGGATAACGTTTGGATTCTGGGGGGCGGGTCTGGACATGGGTTCAAGCACGGGCCGGCGGTGGGGGAAATGATGGCGGAGCTGGTTCGGGATGAGGGCAAGGCGGGCAACGTTTGGAGGTTGTCGCGGTTTCAAAAGAGAAGCACGAAGCAAACACAGAGAGCACAGGGGATCACACGGTAGTTTTCTGTGCGCCTTCGTGTCCTCTGGGGCGGAGCTTTCGCTTTTACTGAATCTGAATCACGCTCGCGCCTTCACCGGCTTTAATCTCTGTCACCCGCGCCAGCACGTTCCGAGCAAACTCGAAGATTGACTTGGCGTGCGGTGAATTTTCGCCCTCGAGCACCACAGGCTTGCCGCCATCGCCGGATTTGCGCACCTCGGGATCAAGGGCAATGTTCCCGAGAAAAAACACGCCAAACTTCTTCGCCATGTTCTCAGCACCGCCGCGCGAAAAGATATCGATCTCGTGACTGCAGTGCGGGCAGACGAAGTAGCTCATGTTCTCGACGACACCCACCAGATCGACTTTCATCTGTTTGAACATCTCAATGGCCTTGCGCGCATCTTGCAGCGAAACGTCGGAGGGGGTTGAAACCACCACCGCTCCGGTCAGCGGAACGTTCTGCACCAGCGACAATGCGATATCACCCGTCCCCGGCGGCAGATCCACAATCATGTAGTCGAGATGTCCCCACTCGACCATACCCAGAAATTGCTTCACGATCTGGTGCAGCATGGGACCGCGCCAGATGATCGGCTTGTCTCCGGGATTGAGAAATCCGACCGAAATGACTTTGACCCCGAAAGCCTCCAGAGGCTCGATGCGATTTTCTCCGACCATCTTCGGCTGACCGCTCATCCCCAGCATCAGGGGGACGTTCGGGCCGTACACGTCCGCATCGAGCAAACCGACTTTGTGACCGAGTTTTGCCAAAGCAACGGCCAGATTCACCGACAGCGTGGTCTTCCCTACACCGCCCTTGCCCGAACCTACGGCAATGATGGCATCGACTCCAGGCAGCGGTTGCGGGCCTTGATCAGGTTGGCCGGGATGAGGCATATGTGCGTTCAAGGGATCACACTCCAAGGATGGAATCAAAGGGCTGAATGCTTGATTATACAGGGGAGTTGCGGGATAACGACGCTCGGCGCATCCGCGACGGTTCTACGCGACTCCGCGCTCGAGGCTTCGGTGGGTGTCGTCAAACAAATGCGATCACGGAGTTCAGGGGAGAACCGCCGCGGAGAAAAGCGGAGAATGCCTTAGTAGCCTTCGCCCTCAAGACGCACTTTGCCGCGGAACATTCGGAACAGGAAGGAGAAGTATCCGAGAGCCAAGGTCATTCCGATGATCCACCAGGTGATGCCGACCGTAAGGCCGTGCCGGGCCGCGGCGGTATTGTAGATCGTGAGGTTGTAGGCAGGATCGGTGCTCGCCGGCAATACGATGGGATACAGAGCGAAGGCTGCGCCCACAAGCATCCCCACGATATAAAGCGCCGAGCCGACGAAGGCCAGCTTGTCCAGCCCCTTGCGAAGGGCGTAGATCATCACGCTGAGACTGCCAAACACAACCCCGGGGATCAGATATCCGATGGCGTGCTGTCGGTAATTATGGAGCACCATGGGACGAACGTAGGAAGTTGCGACCAGGCCAACGATGGTCAGAATCAATTGCAGAGGCCACGCCCACAGCGCGACCGTTCGGACGCGCCGGTTCAACTCGTTCTCGGTTTTTACCGCGATATATAACGAACCGTGCGCGGTCAGCGTCACCAGCGCGATCACTCCGGTGAGCACGGTATACCAGTCGAGAATTCCAGTGTTGGCCCCGACCCTGAAGTTGGTCCAGAGCGGTTCGAAGAAATAACCATCCGCTCCCAATGGAACTCCACGCACCACGTTGCCGAGAGCCGCGCCGAAGAAGATGGCAAGAAGCACACTGGATGCACAGAAAATCAAGTCGAAGAAGCCCCGCCAGACGGGATTCTCCATGTGCGCGCGCAATTCGATCCCGATGCCGCGCAGCATCAGCAGCCAAAGAACCATCATCAGCGGCAGATAGAAGCCGCTGAAGCTGGAAGCATAGAGCAAGGGGAATGCGAAATAGAGCGTACCGCCGGCAGCCAGCAGCCAGACTTCATTGCCGTCCCACACCGGACCGATGGCGCGAAGGATCTTTCGACGGTCATCGCTGGTCCGGCCAGCGCCCAGGTAAATCGCACCGGCGCCGAGATCAAATCCATCCAGCACTACGTAAGCCGCCACCATCACGGCCACGATCATGAACCATAGCGTTTCCATCAATCATCCTCAGGTGTTGCGATCAAGAAAAAATCTCTCCCACTTCTGGAGCCGGCTGCAGGGGAGGAAATAGTTCAGTTTGAGGCCCGTGCTCAATTTCACGCCGCATCAGAAACAGAAACAGAATGCCGAGCATGGTATACATGCCGAGGAACCCTAGCAAGGTAAACATTCCATTGCCCGCCGAGACCATCTTCGAATATCCGTCCGCGGTGCGCATCAGGCCATAAACCAGCCAAGGCTGGCGGCCCAGTTCCGCCGTCATCCATCCAGCGGTATTGGCGATGTAAGGGAATGGCAGGGCGAGCAAGAGAATCCAAAGCATCCAGCGGGCGGAAAACAGCTGGTTACGCCACAACAGAATCGCCGCGGCCAACATGATCGCGATGAAGATGGTTCCTAACCCAACCATGATGTGGTAGCTGTAATAAAGTAGCGCAATGTTCTGCGGCCACTGGTCCGGAGAAAATGAGTCGAGGCCCTGCACGTTGGCCTTCCACGCGCGGTAGGTTAGAAAGCTGAGCGCCTCGGGAACTTGCAGCGGGTTGTCGATCTGGCGCGTCTCCACATTTGGCTGGCCTAATAGGACCAGCGGTGCGCCCGATTGGCCTACGAACAGGGCTTCCATCGCGGCAAGGGTTACGGGTTGGTTCACAGCAATCATCCGGCCCTGGCCATCGCCTGTGGGAAACAGCTGCAACACGCTGAAAATCAATCCTGCGGCCACGCCGACTTTTACGAAGATTCGGGCATGCGCCTCGAATTTTCCCCAAAGCAGATAGAACGCGCCGATCGACGACATGACAATCGCGCCGGTGATCACCGCTCCGCTCATATTGTGCGCGTATTGCCACAATGTCCAGGGATTCATGAGAAGGGCCCAAAAACTGGAGAGTTGCAGCGATCCGTCGGTGGCCTTGGCGTAGCCCACGGGATGCTGCATCCACGCGTCGGTGGCGATGATGAAGTAGCCGGACAGCCAGGATCCTAAAAAGACAGCCACCCCTGACCACCAGTGTGCGCGCGGGCTGAGCCGCTTCTCTCCGTAAAGAAACAGGCCCAGAAATGCGGACTCTAGGAAGAAGGCAAACATGCCTTCCAGGCCCAAAGTTTGGCCAATTACGCCTCCGGCGTAGCGGGAAAAGTGCGACCAGTTGGTGCCAAACTGAAATTCCATTGGAATGCCGGTCACCACGCCGAGCAGGAAATTGATGCCGAAAATCTTCGCCCAGAAGCGCGCGGCCTGATTGTAAGTCTCGTCGTTACGGCGAAGACCCATGGTCTTGAGCACCACCATCAACGGCGCCAGACCCATGGTCAACTGCGGGAAAAGATAGTGGAACGTAACGGTGAACGCGAAATGAATGCGGTGAACAAGGAGAGCGCTATCCATAAAAAATCCTGACGAAACGTTAGGCTAGCCGATCACCCGGTGGCCTGATGTGACGAGCGTCACGCCAGCTGTGAATTACCGTCTCGCCTTGCGCCGCCGTTCCATCTCAGAGCGCCGGATTTCGCGCCGCCTGCCGGCGTCGTCATAGCGACGGCGCTGCTCATCGGTCTCGGGTATGACCGGAGCAACTTTCAGGTGGTTGCGGTCAGCGTCAACCGCCACAAAGGTCAGGTGAGCCGATGCGACATGCTGTGATTTGTCCGCAATGTAATTTTCTACAAAAACTTTCACCCCTACTTCCATCGAGGTTTGAAACACACGGTTTACCGACGAGCGCAGAATGACCAGATCCCCGACCCTTACCGGCACGAGGAAGTCGATGTGATCCACAGAGGCGGTGACCGCGTAACTTCGCGAATGCCGGTGAGCCGCCATGGCGCCCGCCAGATCGATCCAGTGCATCAATCGGCCGCCCAGTAGCGCGCCGAGGGGGTTGGCATCGTTCGGCAGAACAATCTCCGCCATTTCAGATTGCGAGTCGCTTACCGGTCGCGGCACCAGCATTTCTTTGTTCATTCTCTTTCTCTACCTTTATGTATTCGGTTTTCTTAGTCAAGCGTGATCGCCGGAAAAAGTATAAGTCGGTCAGGTCCCTCGCGCCGGGCTTCCCGTCCACTCCGCAACCGACGAAGTTACTTCCTGCCTTTTCCTTTTTTCGAGATACAAATCGAGAAAGCACTCGGCCATACGCTGCACCCGGCTGTCGTGATGGCGCTGGTTCCAACGACTCTGTGCCGCGTCAAACTGCAGAATCCCGTGCTCGGCGGGGCGGTGGTCCCGCTCGCACACATAGCGAAGCTGAATGAGCCTGCCAGTGCCGCTCGTCCCATCGCCCAAGGTTCGGGCGCCGAAGCGGACTGAATCCCACGCTCGCTCTTGCGGCAAACGTTGACAAGCTTGCGCGTAGCCAAGGTTGCAGAACTCCTGCAACTCGTTGGGCGATGGAAGCTCGTCCTGGTGGCCTGGAGCCGTGCAGCGCCCACTCCAGCCGCATCCAAGCGGAAGACGGTTTGCGTGCAGCCAGGTCCCGTTCTCCAACTTCTCCGCCGGCATGAAATATGGACACGCCACCAGCAACCTCCTTCAGAAAATAATTTCTTGGGACTGCCCATTCTACTCATCACGCTCGACGCAAGCCAGTGAAACAGCAGCTACCCGGCGCGGATAATCCACCATCTGTAGTAAGCTCTCCTAGTTGTCGACTCTTGGGAGTCCTCGTTGGGAACTAGGAGCTAAGAGCTAGAAGCTGATTTTATGGACCGCATCGCCGCGCTGAACGAAATTCTGACGCAGGATCCGAACGACACTTTCGCCCGCTACGGCTTGGCCATGGAATACTCCAAACAGGGCGACCTGGATCGCGCGCTCGCGGAATTTTCGATTCTGCTGAAAGCCAATTCCGACTACAGCCCTGGCTATTTCATGGCGGCTCAGACCCTGGTTCGTGCGGACCGGCCCGACGACGCAAAGAAGATGCTTACCGATGGCATCGCCTCCGCCCGCCGCACCGGCAACCTCCACGCTCAGTCCGAAATGGAAGCCATGCTGGAAGAGCTGGGATAAATAACTTCCTTCCGGAGTCGCAGAACATGATCCCTGGCGTGCCGCACTTGAACATTCTTCCGAGCCCCAGTGCGGAGATAGGCCTGACGCCCTACGACCAAGCAGCATTCCCAACGTTTCGGCAGGTTTTTGAGGTTCATGAAGGGTCTCCTCTGATCCATCTCGTGCCGGACCCGGAGGAAGAATCCGTCGCGATCGTCTTTGAAAACCGTTCAGGAAAAGCAATCACCGGTCTAGGTTACCGATGGATTGTTACCGACGACTTGGGCAAAAGTCATACCCGAACCTGTTTCCGTGATAGCTATCTGGTGGACGTGTATCGAGCAATGGCGGAACCAGGATCGCGTCACCTGGTTACACCATCGGGGATGTTGGACGAGGCTCTGATCGAGCACGTACTCGGCGGGGGAGGCCACATGGGATCCGGATCGAAAACCCGTCCCTTCGACAACATCGTCGAGATCACCTTCGAGATCGACCTGATTTTGTTTGACGATGGAGAAGTTTCCGGGCCCGACCCCGATCGCCATGCGAGAGAGTTGCAATGCCGGAAACCGGCGGCGGAGTTTGTCGCCAAACAGATCCGACGCGCAAGGAGCGCAGGTCTGGATGTTCAACCCGTGCTGTCAGCTCTGGCAGAAATTCCGTGCTTGGGACGCCTAGGACAGGCGCACAGTGATCCTCTGGTGCAGTGGACCCGGCACTACGCACAGGACTATTTGCGTCACATGAAACGAACCGGCAGTGGCGTGGATTGGGCCGAGGCGCGCCTTCGCCATCTCGAAAATCGGCCCACCCTTTCCAAATTCCACCGCCGCCAGGATCCTCCTCACCCTGTGTGATCAAAGACGAGGACGTCGGTTGAAGCATCATCCTGCCATCCGGCTCATTGCCCACTCCACCACTGCCGGAAACAGTTGATAAATTTTCTGTGGCACGTACATCGTCCACGGCACAATCACTTCCCGCTTCTGCTTCAGATATCCCTGAAGAGTGGCTCGGGCCACGCGGTCGGCGGGGATTCCCTTCACCGATCCCGGACGCACGCGATTCAACTCATTTCCCCGCACTGCATTCTCGCCAAACGCAGTACGGACATATCCCGGACAAACCGTCAGGACGTGGATTCCATCCTTCTTCAATTCGATGCCTGCCGCCTTGCCGATGGCATTCATGGCAAACTTGGTTGCGCTGTAGGCTGCGTGGTAAGGGATCGGAATGTGCCCAGCCACACTCGAAATGTTGATAATGGTCCCGGCGCCTTGCTGCCGCATCAGAGGTATGACTGCCTGCATGGACGCCACGGCACCGAAAAAATTCGTTTCGAACATCTCCCGGCACGCTGCCATATTCATCTCCGCCACGGAGTCCAGCAATCCATGGCCGGCGTTGTTCACCCAAACGTCGATCTTCTGAAAATGGTGGAGGGTCAGGCCGATGGCGCGATCGATTTCCTCGCGGTGCCGCACATCGCAAGCCAACGCAAGGGTCCGTTCGCTGTGCCCTACTCTTGCTCGCGCGGCCTCCACGCGGGCGCCATCGCGGGACAGCATCACCACGGCTGCGCCTCGATCGGCAAAAACCTTTGAAATCGCTTCCCCGATTCCCATGGAAGCTCCGGTCACCACCACGATTTTCCCTGCAAGTTCCATAGCGCGCTTTTATTCCTCCGTAACTTGTGAAGTCAAGCGCTGCGGTACAATCATGAGCAGCCGGCTGGTTTTCGCGCGGATTCCCGCGCCCACGGAGATTCCTTGTCCACCCTGATACCCCTGTTCCCGCTTGACGTCGTATTGTTCCCCGGAACTCCGCTACCCCTGCATATCTTCGAAACGCGTTACAAGGAAATGATCGCGGAATGCCTGGCTAAGAATCTCACCTTCGGGGTGGTGCGTGCGATCGAGCAGGGTTTGGCTGAAGTGGGGTGCACCGCCGAGATCGTCACCGTGGTAAAAGAATATCCCGACGGCAGGCTCGACCTTGTTACCGAAGGGCGCAAGCGCTTTGAAGTGCTGGGCGTGAATGAGGAGCGCGCTTTCCTGCAGGGCGAGGTGCGCATGATCGATGACGAACCCGGCCTGCCGCCGCAGGAAGATGCGGAGCGAGCCATTCAATTGCACTCCGAATTGCTTGCCATGGCGGGCGCGCAACAAGATCTGGGCGCCGTCGATCCTTCGTTGATGTCTTTCTACCTGGCCGCGTCGCTGCCGCTCGATCTGGATTTCAAGCAAAAGCTGCTCTCCCTGCGCTCTGAGGCGGAACGACTTCCCGTACTGATTACGTATCTCGAAACGCTGATTCCGAATCTGCATCGCGCCGCGCGCGCCCGCCAAAAGGCCGGTGGGAATGGCCACGTCCACTGAAGGTCGGCTTTCGGGCTTCGGGCTTCGACAAGCTGGGCACGTAAGCGCTACCCTTAGTACCTCTGCACCTCCTGGGTTAGAAAGTCTTGCCACGGATCAATCTGCCGAAAGCCGGACGCCGGCCTCCGCTTCTCACTCGCTCTTCCGCGTATAATCCAGGAAAGTATTTTCCTCGGGGGTTCCTTTCATGAGTCTTCCTCGCACGCTCGGCGAATTGCGCCGCAGTCCTTTTTCCGAAGAACGTTTGCGCACACGCCGCGTGAAAGATGAACTCCGCGAAAACCTTATCGCCCGCTTGCGCCAGAGCGATGACGCCGGCATCTTCCCCGGCATAGTCGGTTACGATGACACGGTCGTACCGCAGATTGTGAATGCCGTGCTTTCACGGCACAACTTCATTCTGCTCGGCCTACGAGGTCAGGCCAAAAGCCGGATCCTGCGGGCATTGACGACGCTGCTCGATCCTCAGATGCCCTACGTCGCCGGCTGCCAGATTCGCGACAACCCATACGCGCCCATCTGCCGCCGCTGCCGCGAAGAGGGCGCACGCCTGGGAGATGCCACGCCGATCTCCTATCTCTCCCCTGAAGACCGATACGTGGAGAAACTTGCCACGCCCGATGTCACCATCGCAGACCTCATCGGGGACATCGATCCCATCAAAGCGGCTCGCGGCGGTCACGAACTTTCCAGCGAGTTCACGGTGCACTATGGACTGCTGCCCCGTGCCAATCGCGGCATCTTCGCGGTCAATGAACTTCCCGATCTCGCCGGAAAAATTCAGGTCGGCCTGTTCAACATCATGCAGGAAGGCGACGTGCAGATTAAGGGATACCCCATTCGCCTGCCGCTCGATCTGGCGATCGTGTTCAGCGCGAATCCCGAGGATTACACGGCTCGCGGCAAAATCATCACGCCGCTTAAAGACCGCATCGGATCTGAAATTCGCACGCACTATCCGGCAACCGTGGACGAGGGCATCGCGATCACGGCGCAGGAAGCCTGGACCAGCCGCAACGGCCAGGCGATACATATGCCTACCTACATTCAGGAAGTGATTGAGCGCATCGCCTTTGCCGCCCGGGAAGACAAGAAGATCGATAAACGCTCCGGAGTCAGCCAGCGGCTGCCCATCTCGGCGATGGAAAATGTGATCTCGAACGCCGAACGACGCGCCATTCGCAACGACGAAAAACTTGTGGTGCCCCGGGTTAGCGACGTCTACGCGGCGCTGCCCGCGATCACCGGCAAATTGGAGCTGGAATATGAAGGTGAAATGAAAGGCGCGGACTTCGTGGGCCGCGAACTGATTCGAGCGGCCATCGCGAAAACTTACGACGAATATTTTACGGGCGCCAACGTGCAGCAGATCGTGCAGTGGTTCGACCTGGGCGGCGAGATTCAGTTATCCGATTCGGTCTCCGCCGTGGAAGCGCTGCAGAATCTGAAAGAGATTCAAGGCCTGGTCGACAAGCTCGGCCCGCTGGGCGTCTCGCAGAAGGAAAGTCCGGAGCAGCAGGTCTCGGCCGCGGAGTTCATCCTCGAAGGCCTGCACGCGCATAAGCGCATCGGCCGCAACGAAGAACGCGTTTTCAAAGCCGGAGAGAAAAAGCCTGAGCCTCGCGAGCGCGAAAAAGGATTTGAGAAAGAAGAGCAGCCCTACCGGCAGAGAAGACAGTTCAATTAGTGGTCAGTGACGAGTGGTCAGTGACGAGTGGTCAGTGGTCAGAAAGATCAATCGTCAACTTACTGACCACGAATCACTGACCACTTGCCACTGCTTTTATGAAGCGCATTCGCTACTCCAAATACGTGCCCGATCCCGCCGGCGAAATGAGCCTGGAAGACTTGCTGGGCGCGCTCTCAGATTACCTGCTGCAGAGCGGCTTCCAGAGCGATATGTGGTATGAAATGCCCGATGGCGAGAAGACACTCGACGACCTGAAACGGGCGATCGAACACGCCCTGATGGATGGTGACGCATTCGACGATGACATGCGGGAGCGGCTGCAACAGATGGCAATGGATGGTGAGCTCGACGAACTGATCGAAAAACTGATTGAGCGCATGCAGCAGGAAGACTACATCTCGATCGACCCGCCGCCCGATCCTTCACGCCCATCCGGTGTTGGCGGACAAGTCGGAGAGAACCAGCAGCAAGCTAAATTCGAAATCACCGACAAGAGCCTCGATTTTCTCGGCTTCAAGTCGCTGCGCAACCTGCTCGGGTCGCTGGGCAAATCGAGCTTCGGACGCCACGATACGCGGGATCTCGCGACCGGGATCGAAGCCAGCGGGTCTTCGAGAACCTATGAGTTTGGCGACACTCTGAACCTCGACATCACAGCTACGCTCTCGAGCGCCATACAGCGCGAAGGCCTTAGCCTGCCGCTGAACATTGAGTACTCCGATCTGCAGGTGCACCAGTGCGAGTATCAATCTTCGTGTGCAACGGTTCTCATGCTGGACTGCTCGCACTCCATGATTCTCTACGGCGAAGACCGTTTCACGCCCGCGAAAAAAGTTGCCATGGCGCTGTCGCATCTGATTCGCACGCAGTATCCCGGCGACTCGCTCTCGCTGGTGCTGTTCCATGATTCCGCCGAAGAAGTTCCGCTCTCGCAGCTCGCGCGGGTCAAGGTCGGCCCCTATTACACCAACACGCGGGAAGGCCTGCGGCTGGCGCAAAGAATCTTGCAGCGTCAGAGAAAAGATATGAAGCAGATCGTCATGATTACCGACGGCAAGCCCTCCGCCCTCACACTTGAAGACGGACGCATCTACAAAAATGCCTTCGGACTCGACCCCCTGGTCGTGAGCCAGACGCTCGAGGAAGTTTCGAAGTGCAAGCGTGCCGGCGTTCTCATCAATACTTTCATGCTCGCGTCCGATTATGGACTGATGCAATTTGTGCAGAAGGTTACGGAGATGTGCCGCGGCAAAGCCTACTTCACCACGCCGTATACGCTAGGGCAATATCTGCTGATGGATTATATGTCGAGAAAAACCAAGACAATTCATTAACCACGGAAGGCGTCGATTACGAACTTCGCCACGCCTCCGTTCGGATTTTGACCATTCCACGGCCTAAAAGCGCCTGCGCTTGCATTCCCGACTAAACTGTCTCCCTGGGGAATCCCCCATCGATAAGGAGAATCACCGATGAAACGCATCCTCGCCGTTACGCTGTTACTCATGTCGTTCGCCGCGGTAGCCTTGGCCGACGGACCTGGCCTTCCGCCGATCAAGACGGTCAAACCGCCCAACGTAGGTCTCGTCCTACTGGCCGATGGACCTGGCCTTCCACCGATCAAGACGGTCAAGCCACCTAAGGCTGGTGTCGTTCAGCTGGCCGACGGACCTGGCCTTCCGCCGATCAAGACGGTCAAACCGCCCAACGTAGGTCTCGTCCTGCTGGCCGATGGACCTGGCCTTCCACCGATCAAGACGGTCAAACCGCCTAAGGCTGGTGTCGTTCAGCTGGCCGACGGACCTGGCCTTCCGCCGATCAAGACGGTCAAACCGCCAACCATGGCGGCTTGACCGAATTACTCTCGAAAACCGGGGGCAGATGCGATAAGCTGCTCCCGGCCCTATGAATGTTCTCCTGCAGTACACTCCGCTAGGCTTATTGGCGGTACTGCTTGGGGTGTTGCTCCGCAGGCGCGCATACACCACGAGCCCGTGGTTTTTTGTTTACGCAATCTTCGGAGTTATCGCTGGCTTGGCGCGGTTCGTGGCCCATAGCTACGCAACCCGCTACTATGCGACCTATTGGGTCACCGAGGCCGGTTACGATCTCCTGGGGATTCTCGTGATGTACGAAGTGCTTCGTGCGGTTCTCGGTAATCTCGCCCGAGCCTGGTGGGCACGTCTTGTCTTTCCAACGATCCTACTGGCAGGCGCAGGTATGGGCTGGGCCCGCACAGACGTCGTCCCCGCACGCTTTAGTGGCATCGAGTTCTACATTGTCGTGGGCGAAATTGCTGTCCGGTTCGTGCAAGTATTCGTCTTCGCAGGCCTCGTCACTCTCGTCCCGCTCCTTGGCCTCCGCTGGCGGCAGTATCCATTTGGCGTAGCCACCGGATTTGGGCTTTACGCCACCGTCATGCTGCTGACGACAACGAAATTTTCGGATTTTGGAACAAGATTCAAATTGTTGTGGGGATGGACCTCAATTGTGGCATACTCTCTCGCTGTGTTGATCTGGATTTGGTTTTTCAGCGTGCCCCAAGAAATAGAGACCCTGAATACCGAGCGATCGGCTCCTTCTCCGGGTGATTTAAAACAGTATAAGGACGCGTTGCGGAGGATGCGCTAGGTCATGTTCTCTATTATTTTCACCTGGCTGATTGTCGTGTGGGGGGTGCTTGCCTGCGTCTACATGTTGCATTGCGCCTGGACGCGTTTTCCCCGGCGCGATGTTGATGTTGATGATGTGATTCCTTTTCTTTATCCGGTGGATATCTCGCTGGCCGAGTCACTTCTTGATCCGGCCGCGGAATTTGAATGTCGCTGGACGCTTGGGCCATTGCAGTTTCGCGAGGCCCAGCGTAAGCGTATCCGGTTGTTTCTGGAAGTGACGCGCCGCATGGCTCATAACGCCAAAGTCCTCGTAGAATACGCCCACTCGCACTCGGAGAAGAACGGAGACGATCCTCATCGCAGCAGTCTGGCTTCGGAGCTGCAAGAGAAAGCAATCGGAGTTCGTCTCTATTCGCTCCTGATCGGAGTCAAACTTCGTTTCTGGCTGGTGTTTCACGGAGAGATCTTCAACACCATGCCAGTTCTTTCACATCTGCGTACGGCCGGCGAGATCGATGGCCTACAAACTTACAGCGCCTTAAAAGCCGCGGCTGCAGCGTTTGTGCAACTGCCGCCCGAAGAAGTCAATTCACTCACAAGAAACCTCTGAGCCGCTTCGCTCGGCTTTTCCATTCTTGTCGGCGCAGGTCTTAATTCTTACGCGGCCTGTTTTTCGTTCCTCTGCTCGCGCCCCAGGGCCAACTCCTGATACGCTTTTACTGACCCATGGCAAACTGCATTCGATGTGGACGTCAGCTTCCTGGCTTTTCGTTTGGCAAGAAGATTTGCCAGTGGTGTGTGCAGCACGAAGCCTACCAACGCGGGGAGGTTGTTGAGGACGCGAAACAGCCGGTCATGCGGACCCCATGGGTTCGCCGCGGCGAATCGGCCATCGGTCTCACTCAGGTAATCCTCGGCATCAACGTTGCCGTGTTCCTCGGCATGGTGCTCTCCTCTTACGCGATCATGGATTTCCCCTTGCGTGAACTTATCGTGTGGGGTGGCAATGTGGGGCCACTCACGCTCTCGGGAGAATGGTGGCGGCTGCTGACCAATGTATTCGTTCACGGCGGAATCATTCACATCGCTTTCAACATGTGGTGCCTGTGGAATCTGGGCGCGCTCGCCGAGTCGCTCTACGGCCGATGGACCTACGCCGCTATCTATCTCACCTGCGGCGTGGGAGCCAGTCTGGTCAGCGTCGCGTGGCATCCTTTTACACCCAGCGTGGGCGCCTCCGGAGCCATCTTCGGGCTCGCGGGGGCACTGCTCGCCGCATTTAAACTGGGAGAGTTCTCGGTGCCACGATCCGCGCTTTCAGGCACGCTGCGCAGCCTGGGAGCCTTCGTTTTTTATAACCTCATTTTCGGAGTCGCGCTGCCCGGCATCGACAACGCCGCTCACATCGGCGGACTGATCACGGGATTGATCGTAGGCACGGTCATCGCCTTGCTCGCTCCGTTCCAGGAGCAGGCCCCGCGACGGGTCGCAATCTTTTTGGTCGCGACACTCGCACTGGTCGGGGGCGCAATCGAAGTGGCCCATCATTACAACGTGCCGCTGCGGTTCAGAAGGGTCCCGATCCCAGTCGCCGCTACGATGATCCCCGTGTCCGGCCGCACGGAGACTCCTGTCCGCCGCTCCTGAGTCTTGACGGGCTTTTTTAGTTTTGCTCCCAGTCGCCTGCAAGTTCTTCGGAGTCGACGGGTATGAGTGGACGCATCGATCGACAGAAGCTCCCGCGTCAATTTCACTGTCCGCTCTTCAGGTCTCCGATGGCACGCCAGGCCTGGTTAATGGCCTCATCTGTGTAAGCATAGGCGCCCGCGTCGGCGTTGGCGATCGCGATTCGGCCGTAGGTTTTCCGCGCCACTTCACAGGGAGTCTCGCCGCCTTCCAACCAGAAGGAATCCCAGAGCGAGTTGTATTCGTAGGCGTAACCGTGGGGCCAGCGGTTTACGGTGATGGCCGCGATGTCTCGCGCCGGGTCGAAGCCTCCCGCTCCCAGCGTTCGCGCCAGCTGGGAGCGGATCTCGCGCTCCATGGTAGCAAAGGAAGTTCCAAACAATTCAATGCGGCCGAGAGCATGTTGCTCGCGTGCCGGCCTGCCGGGCTGGCACGGCGCCTTCATCATATGCACCACAATCGGCTCTTCCGGCTTACGGGCGCATTCATAACCGCCGATACTTACCGCGGAGTCGAGACCGATTCGCGTGTGATAGCAGCCCGGCGCATACACCGCGTTGGTCTTCAATTTCTGGAACGAGGTCCAGTTGCGCAGCGCTACGTTGGTATAGAGCAAGGGCACTTTTTGCGCGGAAGCCAACGCTTCCCGCTGTTTTTGCGGCAGTTCTTCGCAGAGGTATGGGATCACAACGTGCCAGCAGGCCAGCACGCAGCTCCTCGCCTTCGCGGTGTATACCCTGCCGCCACGCACGTAGGCCACTTCCACTTCTTTTGCGGTTGACGCGTCACCCACATGCTTCACGCGCACGGCGGTACTGTTCAGGCGAATCTTTAACCGGGACGATGCAGCGTCCAGCCTGGAATAATTTGCTCGAGCCAGAATCACGCCCGTCGCGGAATCTCCGGGGATCGCATCGGGAAAGAGCTTGCGGACGAGGAGTCGCGCGATGGTCGCATTGCCATCGGGAAAATGAAAAAAATATTTCTCCGCCTCTTCATTGGGAATCGCATCGCGATTCATTCCCTTCCCTGGCACGGGATCAAGCTTCATCCCTGCGAATCCAGGCAAATCAAATCCCCACGCATCCTGTGCTGCAACTGCGTCGAATCCCACCCCAAACAGCGGGTGAGGTACGGCCTGGAATACTTTCACCACGTCCTCATGCACTTGGACGACGTCCCGCAAAAAGCTGGCATAGCTCATGCGAGCCATTTTCGCTTTTTTCTCGGTAGAGCTCAGGTCTGGGAAATAATCGGTGGCATCGTGATGCAGCCGATCGAGATCGCTCTTGGCCTGAGGATTAAGAGGCGCTTCCAGGAGAAACTGCTTCCACGCCGCAGCCTTTTCGGAAACCAGGTACTCTTTTTCCCCGCCACCGAACCATGGTGGACTGATGGTGAGGCGGTCCGCGCCGAAGGTTTCCTTGTCGAAGAAGATTTTCGAACGCAAACCGAGATGGTGATACAGCTTCGCGTCATGATATTTCGGATACGACGAAACATCAATGCCGAGTTCTTTGATCAGCCCGCGAGCTACCGCGCTATACGGTGCGGGGCTCTCGACGGAATACGTCCCCCCAAAACCAAGGCGAAAGGCGCTGCCTACGCGGAACTCGTTACGCTTCGCGTGTCCGCCAAAGTCGTCGTGATTATCGAGAATGAGGATGCGCGCGCGCGGCCCGGCAGACTTGCGATAGAAGTGCGCGGCGGAGAGTCCGCTGATGCCGCCTCCGACGATGATGAGGTCGTAGGTTTCGCCTGTGTCTTGCGGCGTGCCAGCAGAGTCCCAGAAGGTGCCGTCGCGTAGGGCGTGCGCCGCATCGAAGGAGCCGGGATGACTGCCACGCATTCCGGTAAGTGCTGGCGGATAATACGTGGGCGAGTTTTGTGGATCGCTATCGGCGAAAAGACTCGAGGGCAACAGTGCAGCGCCCGTCGTTACCGCGACGCCATTCAGGAAAGCGCGTCGCGTAATGTTACGTCTCATTCCCAACTGGCGGTCGGTGTGGTCGCTCATCAGCCCCCCAGGCTTTTCCTTCACTCATGAGGACGCTTTTTAGCCATCGGCTTTTTTTACGGCCAGCTCGGCGCCCTGGAACCCGATGCGGCTGTGAGTGCCGTCGCAGAAAGGTTTATTAACCGAACCACCGCAGCGGCAGAGTGAAAAAGCTGGCTTGCCGGTGAGGTCGTATGGGGTTCCGTTGGCGTCGACGAGTTCCACGGAACCCTCGGGCGCTTCTACACGGAACGGGCCATTGGGGCGGACAGTGATCTTTACTTGAGCCATGGGTTTATTGCTCCTCCAACCTTGCGGATTTATAGTAAGGCTAAAAAGATATCACTAAGAGGGGGCGCGCGTCGCGGGAAGAAGCTTCAAGAGCTAACTAATGTGTCCCCATCAATTCGCCGCGGGCAATCCCATCTTTCGCACGAGTGCCTGATAGCGGGGCTCCGAGTGGACGAAATCGAAGATGGGTTCGTTCTGCAGAAAGATGAGCGGCGGCGAATGCTCTTCATACGCGTCTTCGAGAAACGTAAGGGTGTGGTCTCGATCGCCGAGATACGCGTATTGGGACGCGATATCGAACGGTGAGACATATCCTCTGCGGGGGTCGCCAACAGAATGAGCAACTCCTTGGCTTTCTTTCCAACTTCAAGCTACGCCCCGCACGATACAGCTCAAAGCGGTCACAATCCAGCCTGAAGTCACCGAACTCGAAGACGGTGACCACCACAGAGAGCACCCCCAGCGCAGGAAGTATAACAGCCCGCTCCCTGGAGATGAAGGCGATCCTGTTTCCCTTCAGCAGGTTGCGGCTTCACCTTTTCTTTACCTTGGCTTTATAGCATCTGCATTGCGCTCAACGTGGCAGTCGAGGTTAGCTCGGTGCCCAGCCGCAATGCGGGCTGCCAAGGAGAACTGAAATGAAAAGCAGTTACAAACCGTTGACCATAACACTCGGCGCGCTCGCCCTTGCGTTCTTTTTTGTGACCAATTCTGCCGCAGAGTGCGGCGGGATGCCCAAGGCGCACCCATCTCAGAGCAGACAGGCGCGGTTTCTGCCCGCGGCGCTCGTCACGATTGGTGATCATGACGGCGACGACGCCGGGATCGTGGGCTTCTGGCACGTGAAGTTTGTCTCCCCAGGCAGCGAAGGAATACCCGACGGTACGGAAGTGGATGCGGGCTATTCTCAATGGCATAGTGATGGCACCGAGATCATGAACTCGGGAGGACGCCCGCCCATCGCCGGCGGGATTCGGGGTCGTTGTCGTAAACCACTTCGTGGATTTGCCATAGATCGAGATGATCGGTCTGCAGGCGGCGGAGAGATTCTTCGAGCATCCGCATGGCAATTTGTTTGTCGCGACCATGGGTGCAGACTTTGGTCATCACGAACGCCTGATCCCGCTTGCCTCGCAACGCTTTGCCGAGGCGCTCTTCGCTGAGTCCGTCGTGATACTCCCATGCATTGTCGAAAAACCGGACGCCGTGGTTGCATCCCGGGCTTCGCCGAGATGGTGGCAGCCGAAACCAAGGGCGGAAATCTTCGCATCGGCGCGGCCGAACTTTCGTAAGGGGATGGTTCCGCTGGAAACTTGGGGCACTCTTTCACCTCGAACCGCAGACTGCGTTGGATGCAACTGCGGGACGGTGGGTTGACAAGGAACGGCGGGAGCGAAGAGTTCGTTGTGAAACTGCGACCGCGACTCCTTGAAGGTCTCTTCAGCAGCGAGAATCTCGAGCGTACCTGCCGATAGGTTCAAGGCAGCGGGCCGGAGTGCCCGCTCCCCACTGGCAATCAGGCAGCGATGGAACGTTCGGAGACGAGGCTGCCGTAAAGGTCGAGGTAGTTTTCGATCATGCGATGAGCGGTGAAACGCTCGCGGGCGCGGGCAAAGGCGCGGTCGGCATAGGCATGGCACAAGGAACGATCGGAGGCGAAGCGACGAAGCATGGCTGCGAGGCTGCCGGAGTCGTTCGTACGAAAGTAAAGCGCATCATCGCCCCAGACTTCGCGAAAGCTGGGAATGTCATTGGCGACGATGGCACAGCGCGAAAAAGCGGCATCCAGGGCGGGCATGCCGAGGGGTTCGTAGCGAGGAGTGGCGGCGTAGATGGCGGCACGGCTATAGAGGGCGCGCAATTGAGCGTCGGTCTGAGGACCGCGGATGGCGATCGAGGCCTGCGCGGTGGAAACTTTCACGTCCGCGCGGATCGGGATACGGGGAACGGGCACGGTCTGTTCCGCGCCCACGATGCAGACGGGGAACGGATGATTATGTTGAGTCAGGAGGGAGACTTGTTTGCCGGCATCGACGAGGCGGCCCACGGAAAGCACGGAATCGTCTTTCCTGATGTAAGGATTGAAAAAGATTGGATTGCGTCCGGGATAAATGACGGCTTCGCGGCGCGGGCGAGTGTAGGTCGTGCGAAGCGCGTCGAGCATCCAGGCGGAAGGCGCCACTATCGCGTCGGCGGCCGCGATGCCGCGGATGGCGGTGTCGCGATACCATCTCAGCCAACGCGTGGGCTGGGGCGTGCAACCCTGCACGGCCTGGCTCCAGGTGATCAGATCGCCGTGCGCCATGATTACACGAGGAATATCGACCGCGAGATTTCCGTGACAGAACTGGTGGAGATGGATCACGTCGGGAAGAACCTCTCGCACCAGGTTCATCAGGAATTCAGAAGACTCGGGAAGGTCTTGTGGAGCTTCATCCATCCACTCCAGGCGGAAAGCGGTGGGGCGGTATTCGAGACCGTGAAGACGATCCATCCATGCAGTCTGGTCGGGCAGAGGGATCTCACCGAAGGTGACCAGCGTGACCCGCACGCCGCGCGTAACCAGGCCAGTGACCAGTTCGCGAGCGTAGGTCCAGGAGCCGGACATGGTATCGGCAGTGACCAGAACGTGCAATGGCACTCCTTGCGCATGCTGGATGCCGCGACGAAGGCGGGATCCAGCAAGTGTGCTGGCCCATTCTAGTGCGAAATGAGGTTGGAGGCGAAAACCTTTTTTAGCCGCCGTCGCACACATTTTGCAAGCCACATTCTGGCCGTGAAGGAACGGTGCGCTTATAACGGCTCAGGTTGTATCCAACCTCACTCGCATTTCACGCGCCACATTATTCACGGCAACGATTTTTTCAACCGCTGGCCCGGGGACGTTGGGGATTGTCATCGCGAGTTCGCAGGATAGACAGCAACATAGACCGGGATGGCCGTGCCCAGGTGTTCGAGCGCCTGATCGCTCTCGGCTGGCTCGCTTTCCAAAAGAAACTGATCGACGACTACCGCGGAGTAGGAATGTTCCCGCAACTTGGCAATGGCTTGCTGAAGATTTTCAGCCCCATGGGCTTCGCTGCCGGTAGATCGGTTCGCCGAGGGCAGCGCACTCTGGACCGCGTGCTGATGGTGTGATGAGTAAGATCCTGCAGCTTCTATCGCCCGCAGGCCTCCACGGATGTTTTTGGGAACACCCGCTGCTTTTCCTTCGACACGAATACTGTCACAGGTGGAGTCCAGCAATGCTCACAGAGGTGACTTGGTTGTCTCATGGTCCTCGGGGGAACCAGATCGCAAAGCCGCAATATCCGTTCCTTCGCCAGGATCCAGAGATTGCGGGAAGGCGAGATTACTCTCGCCCATCACGCCCTGGGAGCTATAACGGGCTGCCGGGATGAGAGCGCGTTCGAAGATGGAACGGAAATCCGTTTCTGCGCTCTCTTTCGCGCAATATTCTAACCGGGACAATGGAGTGGCGGCGCTCATATGGATACTCTGCCGTGGAGAAGTGCCGAAGGAAACCGAAGATCGGGTGCTCGATACCTCGGTGCTCCCGAAACCGTGGTGACAGGCCACGCAGCGCAGAAAGGCACCTTTGGAAAATCTGACGAAAAGCATTAGATTGTTGGACTTGAAGGGATGATTAAATTTTAACGGCCGCTAAATGGCGGTGTTGTCTCTGTCATTCGATCGAAGCGCCAGGCAATTGCCGATTGGCGATTGAATTTGGGGCGGTGAAGGTGAGGGGAGCGGTGAGGCGGAACGTCAAACGGCGTCCTTGTTGTACCTGGAAAGATCCCGAGGCTGCATCGGCTCTCATGCTGATTGAGTGGGGGTTTGACTGCCATGTTCCTCTGGCGAACAAGCTTGAGGTTTGGAGGGGAAGGACACTGCCATCGAGAGTGAGGCTGTTCAGAGTCAAGCGCACGAATCCTCGATCGCGAGTTAGGCCGGGACCGTCCACGGACGGCTGGGCGGACTCTACTCGCCCACTGACGGGCGCACCGCCTTCGACGACAATATTGCCGTCAACGGTGATGGGGCCAGAGACCGTAGCTAAGAATGTGTCTCCGGCGCGGACTTGCGAGATGGCAAGGGAACTCTCCAGGCGGACCGTGATAAGTGTACCGGCCGGTAGAGTGTACGGGCTGAGGCGCCCAGCCGCTCGGAAGGGCGTCGTGGTCGCCGTCTTGCCGTCCTCCGGTAAGGCCGGCCGCGCACTGTCGTCGGTTGCGTGCTCAGGATCTGGGTGGAAGGGAAGATTCGGTGCGGTGGCTGGAGAATTTGCGCCAGTATCCGTCCAGTGAAATACATCAGGGCGCGAACATCCTGGAGTAATGCTCAAAGCAAAACTGAGGAGGATCCAAGCAAACCTGGACCTGAAACAGTCGCGCCTTCGACAGTTTTCCATGCTGAGTATGGTTGCTCAAAACCCCTTTTCCCAACTAGTGGCAAGTCAAGTTCCACTGCGCGGGCCAAAAGAATTATGCACTTGCGATAAAACTACGGGTTTTTCCTATGTAGAAATTGCTTTTCCTCAATGCCGAACCAGCGATTAGGGGAAGGTTTTGACTCACTGTGGCAGCGGGTAGGAGACCGCACTGGCCATGACTCAGGACCCGCGTTTATACTCGACCGACGGAGAAAATCATGTCCATTAGCGAATTGCTGCTGCCTGAACTGGATGAAGAAACGAAAAAGACGCGCACCATGTTGGAACGCGTCCCCGCCGACAAGAAGGATTTTGCGCCTCATGCCAAGTCGATGCCCCTGGGAAAGCTGGCGCCCCACGTTGCACAGCTGGCCGGTTTTGGTCTGACGATACTCACTACGCCCGAGCTCGACTTTTCCAAAGGCAGCATCAAACCGTTGCCTTTCGAGTCCCCCGCTCAACTCTTGAAGGCTTTCGATGAGGGCACGGCGAAGGTTCGCGCTGCTCTCGAAGCCACTCCGGATGAGGCCTGGAAAGAAAACTGGAAGCTGAGCTTTCAAGGCAAGACCATTTTCGAAGGGCAGCGATTCTTGGCCTACCGGGAAATGTTTCTGAATCACATCGTGCATCATCGTGCGCAGCTCGGCGTGTATCTGCGGTTGAACGAAAAACCTGTACCCGCTACGTACGGACCATCTGCGGACGACACAATGGGGTTTTGAAGAGCAGAGGGGCCGGGCCACCCTTCACCACTCGAGTATTTGATTCCCAAGAAAAATCGCGGAGAGCTCACGCTCTCCGCGAAAAGTTTCGTTCGAAATCGCTAACTAGTTCGAGCCGCCGCCGGCGTTGGCGCTCTGCGAATCGTTTTCCGGCTGCGCAATTACCCCATCAAACGGAGTCGCCGCAACGTAGCGTCCGTGCACTACGCTGATGCGGCGCAGCGGGAAACCGGAATCTGGTCCACGCTGCCAGGTGCTGCCGCTGTCGGTGCTCTCGAACACGACGCCCGTCTGGCCGCTGGTCGCGAGCAGACGATTGTGGCTGCCGTCATAGGCGACCGATGTGATGTCCTTATCCGGCAAACCTGACGCAACATGGTTCCAGCTCTTGCCGGAATCCGCGCTGTGGAAGGCGCCTTGGCGGGTCGCTACGAAGATCTGACCGTCGGGAACGACGGTCACGCTGCGAACGTTAATGGGATAGGATGCCAGCAGCGTGGATTTCCACGCCCCTCCTGCATCCTGCGAAACCAACACCGCGGAGTGTGTGGCCGCGACCACGAGATGGTCCTGAACCTGCACGGCAACGAAGTCTTTCTCGCCGTCAACTGCTCCTCCCATCCAGACTTTGCCATGATCTTTGCTGATGAAAAGTCCGGAGGAAGTAGCCGCATACCAGCGAGTCGATCCAAGATCGGTATCGTTGACGCGGCCTTCCAACACGGAGTGCGTGGCGGTGGTGGAAGTGATCACTTTCTTCTTACCGCTCTTCAGGGTAACGGTACGCGCAACTGTTTTGGCAACCTCGATATTGTTGATGGGACGCCACGTCGTGCTCCCCTCAGCGAGTTCAAACGCGCCGCGGTTGGTCCCTGCAACGATCGTTCCGTTGCTGGCTTGCTTCAAGGTGAATACGTCGCGGCCGTCGAGTCCCGAGCTCTTCTGCTGCCAGGTTTGTCCACCGTCGCGAGTGGTATACACGCCGCCAAACTCGCGATCGTTGACCAGTCCGATATAGAGCATGTTGGGCTCCTTGCTATCGGCCAGGATTGCGCTCACGTAGCGGTGAGAATATCCGCGGTTGGATGAGGTGAAGGATGCGGCGGAATCGTCACTCGCCAGCACTCCGCTGCGGTCGGTCGCCAGCAACACGCGCTTGGAGTTCCGAGGATCGATGAGCACATCATTCACCACGACTTGGGGATCGCTGACTTGCTTCCAATTCCTCCCTTCGTCCACGCTCTTCCACAGACCCTCGGTGGTGCCGGCATACACGATTGCCGGATTGCTGGGATCCTGCTTCAACACGCGGGTGCGCCGCGCAGTAAAGGGAATGCCCTTGATCTTGTCGAACTGGTCGCCGCCGCTGACGCTCTTGTAAATACCGGAGCAGGCGCTGGCAAAAACTTCAGAAGGATTAGCGGAGCTGACGATGATCGAGAACACGTCCGAATCATCGATCATGCCCTTGTTGATGTGCTGCCAGTTGGCGCCGCCGTCGCTGGTCTTCCATGCCAGGTGCCAGGTTCCAGCATAAACAACGTTCGGATTCTTGGGATCGACGGCGATGGATTCGATGTTCTTAACGATACCGTCGCTCGGAGAGATGCGCTGCCAGGCATTCCCCCCATCGGTGCTGCGGTAAACGCCATCGAGTGCGCCCGCCACTACCACCTTGTTATCGGAGGCCGAGATCGCCATGGCGCGCACGGACTTGCCGTGCATGCCCGCAAGAACGTCCCAGTCTTTGCCGCCGTTATACGTACGGAAAATATCCCCGGCGCTCTGATCCTGGACGCTCCACGCGGAGACAAAAATTGTTTTGGAGTTCTGGGGATCGAAAGCAATGTGGTCGAGCACGTAATCATCGCCTGCACCGAGCTTGACGAATCTGGACCAATGATGGCCGGCATCGTCGGAGACGAAAATAACGCCCGTGCTTGTCCCCAGCAGGATGCGATCCGGATTCTGCGGATCGTAGGCCAGACTGCGGACATCTCCACCGTCGGGACCGAGAACGGTCCATTGGCGCGCCTCCGCACCAAATACCCAGATGGAAGTTAACATCAACAGTATCAACAATTTAATTGATGCAGATTTCATACTTTTTTGGCCCCACAACGAAAGAGTTAGATGCCGACAGCTAGCCTGACAGGCGATACCAACCCCAGCAAGTTACTGAAGACCACGCGGAAAAGGGCCGGTCGCTTTCGTCGACCGGCCCTTTTTACTTCGTGCCGAGGTTACTGCGCTTTCTTGGCAGCTCGCTTGGCCGCCGGCTTGGGATGATCCGGAATCGCCTTTACTTTGGATTCATCCACGGGTTGAGTGCCGGTCGAGTCGAAGGTTGCACCCGAAGGTACAATCCAGTACTCGGCCGTCTTGGTGCCACCGCTGCCGGTGCGCACTTCGATGCGGCTGGGGTCAATATGCTGCTGGGCTTCGCCCTCTGTCAGATAGAACTTGGAATCGACGGCACGTTCGCCCGCCAAGTTCTTACGGCGCTCCTTCGGCTCGGCATTTCCGACGATGACCAGCTTGCTGTCGGGATTTTGCTGCAGGTTCTTGGCTACATCGTCCAAGATTGCCTTGCAGGTATTATCCACGCGCCAGGGCTTCTTCTCATTGGGGAAGTCGCATTGGCTCAGCTTGGCTGCCTTCGGCGGCGGCGGCGGCGGATTTTCTATCGTCGCCTGCGTCGAACCCTGACCCGTCAAACCGCGCGAGTCGGTGCAGGTAGCGCTGACCGAGATGGTTCCCGGAGCAACTCCGTTGGTATCCACCGTGGCCGTGTTGCCACTGCCAGAAACTGTCCCGCTGCTCGCGGTCCAGTTGGAGACCGTAACCGGAACGCCATCCGGACTGGTGCAACTGCAAGTTACCGAGACGCTGGTCCCAGCCTGGACGCTGGTCGGACTGGCCGTGCAACTGATGGTGGGCGGGTTCTTCGGCGGCAGCGGCCTAATAGTGTAGTTCGCCGAGCAGCTCGCCTCATTGTTGGTCTTCATTTTGGGGTCCGTCACGTGGGCGGTGACGGCGTAGCTGCCGGGAGCCGCGTCCTTGGTATCGATCTGCGCGGTGGTGTCTTTGCCGGTAACCTGACCGCCGTTGCCGCTCCAGGCGTAGGTAACCGTGTGTTTGGGATTGAAGTTGCTGGCCGTAACCGTCGCAGTGATCGGTTCACCCACCATGACTTCGGTCGGCTGCACCGAGCAAGAGGCCGTGGGCGCTACAGCAGGCGCGCCGCCCCAGCTGAAGACGAAGCCTGTGCGCAAACGGACTCCTTCAAGCTCGGGTCGCTCCAGGTTCTCATTTGCCGAGGTTGCAAATTCGTGGTAGTTGTGGTTCCCCCAAACGTAGTCAACTTCAAACAGCCGAAATGCCAACCACTTCTTGATGGGCAAATCCATGCCGCCACCGAGAACGGCTCCTACACCGTTCTGCGCGTTGAGGCCGTTCACAGATAGCCGGTTCAGACTTACCATGGCGTGAATGAAATAATTCGCACCGTCGGTGCGCCAAATGAACCGCGGTCCGATTGATCCGGTGGTTTCGTAGTTGCCGCTTCCCCAGTTATGACCGAAGTCAAATTCTGCTCCCCAATGGTGATCGAAGTTGTAAGTCAGGGCACTTCCGAATCCGGGAGACATGTCGGGGATCTTGTATCCCTGGGGATTATTGAAATCAGTGAAAGCGGCGGGCACAGTGCCGCCTGGATGCAGCCATTGATATCCCGCAAACAGATCCCATTTCGGATTCGCATCACTCTGGGCGAACACCGGGCTCGCGACGAGTGATACGGTGAGGATTACTAACAGGCCGGTTAACAAACGGCCCTTGCTGAACTGAGAAAAAAGTGACATTCCTTCCTCCCTATCTCGAGACGCGGTTTACCCGCACTTTGGGTCCGACGGCCGCGCCCAAAAAATCATCGCAGGTTTAGCAGCTCTAAAGTTGGACCTTCGTTTCGGAACCCGCAATTCTAACCTAGAGGAATCTCAAGCGAAAGAGTGATTATCAACAAAATGCTAATTTTCTTGTTGAGTTTGTCGATTCTCTCCACTCGATACTGTCTCATATTGACATGGGCTGGACGGGAAACCGAAGCAGTTGCTCCCAGATCGATCGGGGGCGGGGGCAGCAGACTTCCGGACCTTGCTCCCTAGGAAGATAGCCGCGTATGGTTGTACTCTTAGGTGCCTGTGAGATGCTAAGGAAGCGGACTAAAAAAACTACGGGATGAGCCACGAAAGAATATTGATTGTCGAGGATGAAGAGAACGAGCGGACGGGACTGGCCGAGTTAGTTACGTCCTGGGGGTACCGAACCGAAACCGCTGGCGATGGGCTGGAAGGCCTGCAGAAGGCTGGGGAATGGACGCCGTCCATTGTCATCACCGATCTAAAGATGCCGCGCATGGGTGGTCTTGAACTCATGGAACGACTGGCTGAGCAAGCCCAGGCCATGGCGGTAATCCTGGTGACAGCGCAAGGGACGATTGACAGTGCGGTTCAAGCCATGCGCCTTGGAGCCTACGATTACATCACCAAGCCGATCGATACCCACCGCCTGCGATCGATGCTGCAGAACGCCGCAGCTCTGCTGGGCACGCGCGCCGAACTGGAAAGTACGCGGCGCCGTCTGCGCGATTCCGGTTCTCTCGGCCAACTGCGGGGGACGTCGCGCAAGATGCAGGAGATTTTCCGGCTGATCGAACTCGTATCCCCCAGCACGGCATCGGTGTTGATCACCGGAGCAAGCGGCACCGGGAAAGAACTGGTGGCCAGGACCATCCACCAACTCAGCCCGCGGCGGGAGCGGCCTTTCGTCGCCATCAACTGCGCCGCCATTCCAGAGACGCTGATCGAAAGTGAAATTTTCGGCCACGAAAAAGGCGCCTTCACCGGGGCACTGGAACGGCGCACTGGGTGCTTCGAACTGGCGGAAGGGGGCACGATCTTGCTGGATGAAATCGGCGAGATGCCGGTGGGCACGCAGGCGAAGTTGCTGCGCGTGCTCGAAGACCACAAGCTACGCCGTCTCGGCAGTAAGGTGGAAACGTCAGTGGACGTGCGCGTGCTCGCCGCCACCAACAAAGTTCCGGACGATGCCGTGGCGTCTGGGGAACTGCGCAGTGATCTCTATTACCGGCTGAACGTTTTCAACATCCACATGCCGCCGCTGCGGGAACATAAAGAAGATATTTCCGATCTGGTGCAGTTGCTGATTTCGGAAATGAGCGCGAAACACAGCCGCAAAGTTGCGGCGGTAAGCGAAGCGGTGTTGAATTTGTTCAATAACTATACTTGGCCGGGCAATGTCCGCGAGTTGCGCAACACGATTGAGCGCGCCGTAATCGTATGCGACAGCGGCATGATTGAAACCAAACATCTGCCACCCGGATTCGGCCATACGATCCTGCGCACCAGCGCGAATGATCCGGACGCGATCCGTCTGGGCGTGGGCACGACGGTGGGCGAGGCGGAAAAGATGTTGATCCTCAAGACCCTGGAGTCCACCAGCAACAACAAGACAAAAGCTGCGGAAATTCTCGGCATTAGCTTGAAAACCCTTCATAATAAGCTCAAGGAATATGGCAGTGTTTCGACCGATGGGGATTCGGCAAAAGAAGAAGCTGAGCGAAGTGGGCCGTGATCTTTAAGGTGGTGATCATTTGGTTAGTGATCGGTGCCCAGTGATCAGTGAATCGTGACCGGTAAAGAACCCGAAAGTCCTCGATTCTCTTCCGACCTGCTCTGCTGCTTCGACGGACCACTGATCACTAGCCACTGACCACTCTCGATCTCATGCGACGTAAAGCCATCATCGTATCCGCCATCACCATCATGGTGACCGTGATGGTGGCTGCCTTCTCCTATCTCTACATCTCGCAGATCCTACGCCTACGCATCAACAACACCTACGAAAGCGCTAACCGCCTGACCCAACAACTTGCCTACTTCGCGGAGAATGATCTGCCGGATTTGAGCAGCACCCGCATCGATACCAGTAACCCGGCATCGGTGCGCGCCGCGCTGGCTGAATACTTGCCGATGGATACGAATCTGTTGAACAATGTTGAATCGGAACCGGCGCTTTGGCCATACATCTATGACGCTTCCGTAACCGATGCGAAGAATAAAGCACTGCTGCACTCGAATGCGAAGATGGTGGGCAAGCAGATCTTGCCAAGAGCGAATTTTCTCGCCGTGACCACGGCTCACTCTTGGAATCAACTCCGTATGGTGTATCAACCCGCGGCGGTCTACGACGTGAGTTATCCTCTGCAACTAAACGGAGAACCGTTTGGCACGATTCGCATCGGAGTTTCCGCTGTCTTTTTGAAGAACGAGCTTACGCCTCGCCTGATGCATGCTCTGTACTTCTCAATTGCATCGATCTTTACGTCGCTTCTGCTCTCCGCGGTGATCTCGAACGTGGCCCTCGGTCCATTGCGGGAGATCAGTCGCAACCTTGATAACGTCAGCCTGGGGACCACCGAAGAGCTTTCGGGGAACGAATCGGAACACGATGAATTCGGACTGGTGACGCTGAAGATCGCAAACCTGGGGCGGCAGATGCGGGACACCAAGGAGATCTTTTCCGCATTGAAAGACAATGTGGATCAGCTCATGTCCAAGCTGCAGGATGGTTTGATGTTGTTCACCCGTGACTCCCGCGTGGTGCTGGTGAGTGCTCCGGTAGAGCGATTCCTCGGCCGGCGGCGCGGAGAGCTGTTGGGCAGAACCGCGGAGGAGATTTTTACCCGCGACTCTCCCCTGGGCTCGCTGGTCATCGATGCATTCGAGCGCAAGCGCACCCTATCGCAACGGGAGTTCAGCGCGGCCGGCGGCCGGCGAGTGCAGGTTTCTCTCGATTTCGTTCAGGAAAAGAGCACTCAGATCGGGGCCTTGCTGATCATGCGGGATGCGGAATCGGTGCGGCGCATCGAAGACGAAATCGAGATGTCCCGGCGGCTTTCGGCGAGTGGACGGGTTACGGGCGGCGTGGCTCATGAAGTCAAGAACCCCATCAACGCCATCGTGCTCCACTTGCAGCTCCTGCAAAATAAGCTCACCCAGTTGGATCCCGACACCAGCCGCCATATGGACATCATTGGCAGCGAAATCCAGCGGCTGGATCGGGTGGTACAAACCCTGGTCGATTTCATGCGTGCCCGTGAGTTGCATCTCATCGAGGTCGATTTTCGCCGCTTGCTCGACGATGTGGTGTTGCTCGCCACACCGGACGCGGAGCAACACGGCGTCGAAATCAAGCGCGACATATCTCGAGAGCCGTTGCTCATCAAGGCAGACCTGGACCTGATGAAGCAGGCATTGCTCAACGTGGTGCTGAATGGCGTGCAAGCCATGCCCAACGGAGGCCCGCTCACCATCTCGGCGCATCGGGAGGGCAATGGAGTGATCGCCGAGATCTCTGATCGTGGCATCGGGATCGCTCAGGATATGCACGAAAAAGTATTCGAGCTTTACTTCACCACCAAGAAGGATGGCAACGGCATCGGATTGGCGCAGACTTATCAGATCCTCGACTGGCACCACGGGTCCGTAGACTTCGAATCGACGGAAGGTCAAGGTACAACATTCCGCTTCCGCATTCCTCTGGCTGATTCGAACCTCGTATCCGGGGATGAAGCCGCAGAAATCCGGCTGGAAACCGAGATGACGGAACCGAGAGCTTGATTTCATATGCACGGCGTAAAATCTTAAATCACTTCGCTACCTGAGATTGGATATGACTCTGGCCGCGGTCCTCGTAGTTTATGTCCTCGTAAGTGGTCTTCCTCCAGGCGTGCGCGATTCGATTGCGCAGGATCAAAGCAGCGCGACCGCAACGCAAGCCCAAACGCCGGCGGCCCAAGGTGCAAACCCTCCGCCAGCCTCTCCTTCTGGGCAGCCGCAGAGTCCCAGCACATCCAAGCCTGCGGTCAAGCCCCGCCGGCATCACAAGAAAACCAGCGTTCCAGATTGCTCGGCCTCGGCAGCTCCGTTGAATTCGACGGCCGGCGGAAATCCGGCCGGCGGAAATGATACGGCTTCTAAGAAAACTGGATCAGGCGACGAGTATTCATCTCAGACGGGCTCCAACCAATCTGCTGCGAAGAGCGACATGGGCACGCCGAAACCCTGCCCGCCTCCGAAAGTAGTTATCAAGAACGGAGGTTCTGACGAACCTGCCGTCCAACTCAAAGGGGATACCACCGCGGAACAGGCTTCACAGCAGCTTTACACCACCGAGCAACTCACCGCCGCCACGCAAGAAAACCTGAAGAAGTTAGCAGGCCGTCAACTCAGCGCCAGCCAGAAGGAGATGGTGAGCCAGGTGAAGGAGTTCATGGAACAGTCCAGCAAAGCCCTCGCCGCAGGGGACCTGCAGCGTGGCCACAATCTAGCCATGAAAGCTCAGTTGCTCTCCGACGAGTTGGTGAAACCTTGAATCGCCGCGCACTCGAAAATTTCCAGCCGCGAGAGTCACGCAAGAATAGAAGGCAGCCGACGACCGCACAATCAAAACTTATTCCCGCCTGACACGCCTTTAATTCCAGCGCCGTTCCAGCATGGGGAGGGGCGGCCGGCGGGCTCGCTCTTGTCGGCGGCCGCCACCGGGGGCTCGGGGCGGTTCGGCATTCTTCCCGGTCGCAGGGGTTAACGTTCTCGCCGGCAAGAAAGGAGCATTTTCGTCATCCTGCAAAACAACGTTAAGCAGCGAGCTGTGGAGCCGCAAATTGTCTCCGCGATCGTAGTTGATGAAGCCAAGTTTCCGCAAGCGGTTCATGAAGAAATTGCCGCGCGAGCGGGTCGTGGCGACCATCTCGGCCAGAGTCTCCTGGCTTGATTTTGGGATCGTCATTTCCGACACTCCGGCGGTGCCGAACTGCGCCATCAGCGGAAGAACGCGTGCCAATCGCTTCTCGCTGGAGTTGAAACGCTGGTCGATCAGGTCATCCTGATAACGGATGTTCCGCTTCCGCAAATACCTTACAAACAGAGCCGATAATTTTGGTTCCAGAGTCAGCGCCTTCCTCATGACCTTCTTTTCAACATGCAGAAGGACACAGTCTGTCATGGCGACGGCGGACGACATACGCAGCGGTTGGCCGGCCAGACCACCTTCTCCAAAAAAATCACCGTCACTCAAAATTCCGAGGGTTGCTTCTTTGCCGCCTTCCGATATGACCGTCAGCTGGATCTTCCTCTTCTGCATAAAATACAGCCGTCGGTCCGTTGACCCTGAGCGAAAATCCGGCTTTTTTTCAACCGACAGCAGGTCCCTACCTTCGCCAATACTCGAGAGGAAGGCATGGGGACTGAAAACGAGTTTTTTGTTCACCGTAGCCATTCGCGGCCGACTGACGGACTAACTTAACGCCCGTGGGAGACACCGCCAAGGTGATTATTCCAAGAACCGCTAAATTCCTCCTGGTTCATATTGCTCACATGGTTTGCGCGCTGAATTCAGGTCCAATCGAATCACCACACAGAATCTGTCCGCAGACCTCACTGCGCGATTACACTTCCTAACCTTTCTCCATCCAATTTGTTGGTTGGAGGAGAGTCCTATGGATGAAACGATCGTGCGGGGAAGGCTTCACGAGTCGTTCTCCTGTTTTGAGGCTTTGGATACGCAGAGCACGGCTGTCTTGCAACTACTGTTACTGAAAGATAAGGGCATCGCCAATGATAAGGACCTTGCCACCTATCGGGAACAAGCCGGGAGCGCGAGCAGCGTTCGATGGCTGGCCTGGCGGGTGGGGGTCGATCCTCTGCTCTCTTCCGCGATGGAGCCTGCGGAGAAGGATGCCAGCAACGAGCCTCAGAAGCCCTCGTAACCCCGCAGGAAGCGGACACCAAGTCAAAACAGTTGGGAGGAAGAGATCCTGGGCAAGATGCCAAAACCACCCAGCAGATCCCTACCGGCGAGAGGACCGACGTTGGAGGGCACCGGTCCGAAACGCGAAAAGGATCAGAATCCACAGAAACCAGCTCGTGACACCACCGACCAGCCGGATGGGGAGAAACAGCCTAGCTGCTAAGGAATTTGCTCAGTCGGCCGCCATGGGCGCAGGACGCGCCACCACGGGCCGAAGCTCCATCACGACCGGCGTTTCCGCCGGCGTCTGCAGCCACTTACGTACCTCGGGAAGGGCTTGCCGCATGGCTATTTCCCCGGCGCGAATCAATTCGCCCGCGCGCTTGAAATCGTCGTAAGCGAAGCCTGCGACATCGGGTTCGATCACCATATCGGCGGCGCCGCGCCAGAGATGGCTCATCATATCTTGCGCGATGGCGAAGGACTGTCCGATCACATCAAACAAATGCCGAGGCGCGCCATCCTTCGACCACTGCCCTTTCAAATGCACCGCCAGCACGCGATCCGCACCCATTTCACGCAACGGGCGCGTAGGCACCGGATGCGACAACATTCCATCCACCAGCCAGCGTCCGCGAATGTTCACCGGCAGGAACATGCCCGGATAGGCGCAGCTGGCGCGCACCGGATCTACGATCGAACCGGAATGAAAAACCACGCCTTCGCCGGTGTTGAAGTCCGTTGCCGTCACGCCCAGCGGAATACGCAATTCCTCGAAAGTTTTCACTTTTAGCGTTTGCGTGAGAAACGACACCATCCGGTCGTTGGAAGCAAAGCCGTAACGCGAAACGGTCCAGCGCGCGAAGGTGGTGAAACGGCAGGAGCGTGCGACCTTATCCAATTCTTCTGAAGAAAGCCCGCTGCAGTAGACGGCCCCAATCAGCGCGCCCACGCTGGTGCCAGCGACTACGCGGATGGGGATCGATTCTTCTTCCAGAACCTTCAGCACGCCGATGTGGGCCATGCCGCGCGCAAAACCACCACCCAGCGCCAGGCCGATTGCAGGAGTTCGCGCCTCTGAAGTTGCGGCTTTGCGCGAGAGTTCCCGCCCAAAGGCTTGCACTGACCGAACGATCCTGCCGATACTTTTCACTGCTACCCCTGCCTGTCCGCTTTTGGCGGACCCCACATTCAACTCCGCTTTCAAAGCTAGCTTGTAAGATGCCACAAAGGTCCGTTCTGCTGCAGGGCCCGATCGTGCCATTCTTGCATTACTTTGGCGAGCGAAAGCCTGTATCGCGCGGGCTGGAGGGGACAGGGGCTGTGATCCGTGACAGTGACTAACTCTTGTTGTTCTGTT
>Ga0187867_10000362_pt1 | contig 40698 bp, 38 predicted proteins | sample June2016WEW_13_1_FD_132976 | JGI IMG/M metagenome (GOLD analysis project Ga0187867, IMG submission 132976) | Peatland microbial communities from SPRUCE experiment site at the Marcell Experimental Forest, Minnesota, USA - June2016WEW_13_10 | ecosystem: Environmental > Terrestrial > Soil >... | reverse complement strand
TTGACAGATTTTCGGAAGAGGCCGGGTGGCGCGGGTCCCGGAGGCGGAGCTGGAGCGGCTGAAGGCCGAGGTGTCGGTGCAGCGGCTGGCCGAGGCAAGGGGGGTGGAGCTGCGCCGGCACGGGGCCGACCTGATCGGGCTCTGCCCCTTCCACGACGACCACGAGCCGTCGCTGGTGATCTCGGCGAGCAAGAACCTCTGGCACTGCCTGGGGGCCTGCCAGGCGGGGGGCTCGGTGGTGGACTGGGTGATGCGGGCCGAGGGGGTGAGCTTCCGCCACGCGGTGGAGCTGCTCCGGGAGGACCTTCCCGCTTTCGCCGCCCCCCCTCCCTCGTCGACGCGGCCGGTGAAGGTGTCGACGGTGCGGCGGCTGCCGGCGCCGGTGGAGCGGGACGCCGACGACCAGGAGCTGCTCGTGCAGGTCCTCCGCTATTACCACTCCACCCTCACGGAGTCCCCCGAGGCGCTCCGGTACCTGGAGGCACGGGGGCTCCGGTCGTCGGAGCTGATCGAGCGCTTCCAGCTCGGCTTCGCCAACCGGACCCTGGGGCTGCGGCTGCCGGAGAAGACCCGGCGGGCGGGCGAGGAGATCCGGACCCGGCTGCAGCGGCTCGGCATCCTGCGCGAGTCGGGTCACGAGCACTTCAACGGATCTGTGGTGATCCCGGTGGTGGACACCGAGGGGAGGGTCACCAAGGTGTACGGGCGCAAGATCAGCTCCGATCTGCGTGCCGGGACGCCGCTGCACCTGTACCTGCCCGGCCCGCACCGGGGAGTCAGGGCGGCGAGGCCCAGCGCGACGGTGAGATCGAGGCGGGCTCCGGCCGGCCGGCGCCCGAGCTGATCCGCGACCTCATCGACTCCGCGACCCGCCTGGAGCGGACCTGGTCGCGCTCCACAGATGCCGGCTGGCCGCACGCCGAGCTGCTCGCCGGCGACCGGTTCCCGACCACGGGAAGCCCTCTGCGCCGGCTCCGGGAGGTCGAGATCCACCACGTCGACCTCGGGCTCGGCTACCAGCCCTCCGACTGGCCGGATGAGTATGTGGCGTGGGAGCTGGCCGCGTCGCTGGAGCGGCTGCCCGCGCGACTCGGCGGCGGAGCCGAGGCGCGGCGCTTGCTGGCCTGGCTCACCGGCCGGGCCGGCTGGCCGGAGGGCCTGACACTCGGGCCCTGGCTCTGACGGCCGGCACGCGGAGACGCCGACCGGGGCTCCGCGGGGACTGGTGCACGAGTCGCGCCCGGGAGACGCGCCGCGCTACCGGTGCGAGCAGACCGGCCAGGCCGACGAGTCCCCCGAGGCGAACATGCTGGCCGCGATCTGCGACTGCTGGACCGGATCCCAGATGTCGGTGCCGCCATGCGCCTTGAAGGTCGACATCAGGAACTGGAAGATCCCGTAGTAGGGGCCGGAGGGGTTGTACGCGTTCGGCCGCAGCGTCGACTCGCACTCCGCCGTGCTGATCATCCAGCTCGGGCTGACCCCGTCGGCGTCCGCGGCGCTGGTGATGATGGCCTCGACCTCCGCCGCGGTGTAGGTGTCGGCCGGGATCGTGGTCCCGTCGACCTGCTCCAGGGGCGACAGAACGGGCACGGCGGGAAGCGCGGTCAGCGAGGGCGGGGTGAGGCTCGGTGATCCGGCGCTCACCGGATCGCTGACCGGAGGGAGGTGGATCCGGAGCAGCGCGCTCGCCGAGCTGAGCGGCGGCCCCTGGACCGCGACCGCGGCGGGTGCGGAGAAGGCCGCCACGGCCATGGTGACGACCGCCCCGAGGGGCAGGATGGCAGCGGCTGCGAGCAGCTCGCCGAGCCGCCGGGGGATCCAGATCCGGCCGCCCGACCGGGGCAGCCGGCGCAGCACCTCCACCAGCCCGCGCCGGGCCGGATGGAGCGCGGAGACGCGACGGCGCGGGGTCCGCCCCGGCCTGCCGGCCATCTCCGGAAGGCGGCTCACTGGTCGCACAGAGGTGATCTCTCCTGACCGCCCCGACCGTTCCCGCGTCGATTCGCTGCTGCGCGACGGCAAACCACGGGGCAGATGGGTCTTCGGTTCCACCGAGACTGGGGGGTGGGCCGCGGACCGGCGGTGATGCCCGCCGAGGGGGGACGTGATCGGGGCGATCCGTGACCCGCGCACCCTACCACAGCCGGCCGCGAAATCGGGCCCTGGCCGGTGCCTCGTGACCGCTCTCACCGCCGTCCCGAGGGACGCCTCTGGACGGGTGCTCTGTCAGACTGCGGAGCGATGGCCGACGAGCAGCTGCGGGAGCATCCAGTGGAGCGCCGGACCGTGTTCCAGGGACGCCTGCTCACCGTCCACGACGACACCGTCGAGACGGTCGACGGCAACCTCGCCGGCCGCGAGATCGTGGAGCATCCCGGAGCGGTCGCGATGGTGGCCATCGACGGCGACGGCCGGGTCGTCCTCGTCCGCCAGTGGCGGCACGCGGTCGGGAGGGCGCTCTGGGAGATCCCCGCGGGCACCCTGGGCCCGGGTGAGGAGCCGGAGGCGGCGGCGCGGCGGGAGCTGGCCGAGGAGACGGGCTACCGAGCCGCCGTCTGGGAGCGTCTCGCCACCGGTCCGGTGGCGCCGGGCTACAGCGGGGAGGTGCTGCACCTCTTCCTCGCCCGCGAGCTCACCGCCGGCGAGACCCACACCGATCCTGACGAGCACGTGATCGCCCGGCTCTTCACCGCGGCGGAGGCTGATCGGCTGATCGCCGAGGACGCCGTCGACCTCAAGACCGTGGCGGGGCTGGCCCTGGCCGGTTTCCAGGTGGGGAGCATCGGTCGCGATCGGGGCGCGGTGCCGGCGTGACCTCCCACGGCAACGGGGCGGGCGGCTCCGACGATGTGGTGGCCCGGGCGATCAAGGAGCTGATCGATTCGGTCCCGGGCGAGGAGGAGGCACCGGCGCCCGATGCCGAGACCACCACGTCCCAGCCGTGGGCGGAGACGGCGTCGCCGTCGGCGAGCAACAAACGGCCCCTGGAGATGCTGCTGGCGGAGTACGCGGCGCGCGTGGAGGCCGCGCCCGGAGCCACCGCCCGGCTACCCGCCGATCCCCACCCCGCGAAGACGTTCTACGACCGATTCGCACGCCCGGCGGAGCGGGCGGGCGCGGGCCGGAGGAGGCGGCGGCGGGTCTCGGGACGCAAGCGCCGGGGCGGCCCGGGCCGCGGACGCCAGCCCGGCTGATGGGGCCGGTCGGGGCCCGGCTCGGCAGGCGCCCGATCGACGCCCTGCTCCTCGACTACGGCCTGACCCTGGTCTCCTTCACCCGCCCCACCGAGGCCCTGCTCCAGGCCCACGAGGAGATCGCGCTCCGGCTCCGGATGGCCGGGGTGGGCCCCGTCCCGTCCGCGGCCACGCTGCTCACCGAGGTCCACGACCGGGTCGAGGAGTCGGTGGCCCGCCACGAGGCGAGCGGCGCCCTGGCCGAGATCGACGCCGTGGCCGAGGAGCGCCGCGCCTACGCGGCGCTCGGACTGCTGCTCCCCGAGGAGCTCCTCGACGAGGTGGCCGCACTCGCTCAGCGGGCCTGGTGGAAGGGGGTCGCGCTTCCGCCCGCCACCGCGGCCACGCTGCGCGAGCTCCGCCGGCGCGGCCTCCGGCTCGGTCTCTGCTCGAACGCCCCCTACCGCCCGCTCAGCCTGCACGGCCAGCTCGCGCATCTGGGTCTCACCGGCCTGCTCGACAGCGTCACCCTCTCCAGCGAGGTCGGCCGCCGCAAGCCGGCACCCGAGATCTTCTCGACCGCACTGGCCGCCCTGGGGGTGGAGCCGAGCCGGAGCGCGATGGTGGGGGACCGCCGGCGTGAGGATGTGGCCGGGGGACGCGCGGCGGGTCTGGCGACCATCCGCCTCCGCGGGCATCGGGACGATTCGGGACCGGATGACGCGGATGCAGTCATCGACACCTTTCCTGAGCTGGTCGAACTGCTGTTCCCGTCACACGACGGGCGCAACCGTGGTAGCGTCGATGGCGACGACACATCCGGTTGATTCCCGATTGACCTGGCAGGAACACTGATGATGGATGCCGCCTTTCGCGAGTACCTGAAGCAGCGATGCCGCGACCGCGCCATCTCGCTGCACCGGCTCGCCCTGCTCTGCGACCTCAACCAGATCTACTTCTACCAGGCGGTCAACAAGAACAAGGACAACCCGCCGCCCTGGGTTCTGCGTCGTGCGGCCCCCCATCTCGGGGTCACCTATGTCGAGCTGCTGATAGCGGCCGGCTACCTCGGCGAGGACGACCTCAGGGAGTACCAGGGCAGGGCGGAGGCCCGCGCAGCCGGCGTCTCGGGGTAGGCCGGCGCGGTCCACCCGCCGGCCGGGGCGGAGCCCCAGAATCGGCCCATGGGCTGGGTGCGGGCGATCATCCATCTCGACCTCGACGCCTTCTACGCGTCGGTGGAGCAGTTGCGGCGTCCCGAGCTGCGCGGACGCCCGGTGATCGTCGGAGGCGCCGGGGACGGGCGGACCGCCCGGTCCGTGGTCTCGGCCGCCTCCTATGAGGCGCGCCACTACGGGGTCCACTCCGCCATGCCATTGGGCCGGGCGATCCGGCTCTGCCCGAGCGCCGTGGTGCTGCCGGTGGACTTCCCCGCCTACCGGCAGGCATCGGCGCTGATCTTCGCGCTCGCCCGCGCCCTGACCCCGCTGGTCGAGCCGCTCTCCCTGGACGAGGCCTACCTCGATGTCACGGCCACCCCGGGTGAGCCCCCGGAGATGGCCGCCCGGCTCCGCGATCGGATCCACGAGGCGACCGGGCTCCACGCCAGCTTCGGCGTCGCCACCTCCAAGACGGTCGCCAAGATCGCCTCCGAGCTGCGCAAGCCGCGCGGCTTCGTGGTGGTCGCGCCGGGGGAGGAGGTGGAGTTCCTCCGTCCGCTCCCCCTGCGCACCCTTCCCGGGCTCGGGCCGGCGACCGCGACCACCCTCGCCGGCCTCGGTCTGCGGACCCTGGGCGACCTGGCCAGCCATCCATCCGCATTGCTCGAGCGCCGCCTGGGAAGGGCCGCAGCGCTCTCGCTGACCCGCCGTGCCCAGGGGATCGACGCCTCGCCGGTGACGCCACCCACGGCACCCAAGTCCATCTCGCGCGAGGAGACCTACGATCGCGACGTCGTCGACGCCGCCCAGCTCCGCGAGCGGGTGCGTCATCTCTCGGCCGACGTGGGTCGGAGGCTGCGTGGCGCCGGGCTGAGTGCCCGAACCGTGAGCCTCAAGCTGCGTGACGCGGATTTCACCACGCTGACCCGGCAGCGCTCCCTGGACGGAGGAAGCGACAGCGACGCGGCCATCACCGAGGCGGCGATCTCCCTGCTCGCCGCCACCCGTCAGCCCGGCCAGCCGGTCCGTCTGCTCGGGGTCGGGGTCCACAACCTGGAGGATGCGGCCCAGCTCGACCTCTTCACCGCGCCGGCCACCGACCGGGAGCGCCGCCTCGACGCGACCCTGGATTCGCTGCGCCGAAGGTTCGGCCCCGACGCGGTGCGCCGGGGCGCGTCGGGGGCCGAGCTTCGCGACCTCGACTGGCGCCACGAGGACCTGCGCGAGACCTGAGCCGGCGCCTACCCCTCCCCGTCCCCGTCGGCGGCGTCGTCCTCGTCATCGAGGAACTCGACGATCTCGGCGTCGAAGGCCTCGCGGGCCGCGGTGACCATGCCGGTGATCAGCTCGACCCGCTCGCGGGGCCAGTGGAGCACCGCGGCGAGCTCGGTCGCGCTGGGCTCGTGGCCGATCTGCTCCCGCAGCCCGATCTGAGCGATCTCCAGCAGGCGCGTGTCCTCGAGCAGGGCGGCGGCCTCGGCGGCGGCGGCCTCGGCCTCCTCGACCAGTCCGTCGAGGTGGGCGGCCACGACCCGGCGGACGTAGCCGGCCATTCCGGCCCCCGGCCCGCCGCGCCGGACGTATTCCTCGATCGCCACCACCATGGCCAGCGAACCCTCCTGGTAGAGGTCGGTCACCTCGACACCGCGCCGGCGATGGGCCACGGCCTCGGCCAGCACCGCGCCCAGCGAGTGCTCCACCAGCGACTCGCGGGCCAGCCGGTCACCGCCACGGGCGGCGCCGATCAGCCGGTCGGTGGCGGCGGCGGCGAGCGGTGGGTGGGAGCGCGCCTGGGCGGCCAGGAAGTCGAGCTCGGTGTCGTCGTGGCGGGTGGTCATCGCCCGCCCTGCATGGCCGGCGCTGCGGGAACCACGGGCGGCGGGCTCATCTTCCGGCTCGGGCACGTGAGGGCGTCGGGACGGCGAACGTGGCGGCGAACCGCTCCATGGCTCGGGCCACCTCGCGGCGCGCGGTCCCGGCGCTGGCCCGCTCCAGGGCGCGGCCGGCGAGCCCGCCGCCGACGGAGTAGCGGACGGCGAGCGTCACGCTGGTGCCGCGGCCGGCCGGGCGGGCGGTCGCCGTGATGGTCAGGTCGAGACCGTCCTCGATGGTCATCACGGTGCGCTCGGGCGCGAGGTCCTCGGTGCAGGCGAGGACGCCGCTGAAGCTCCGGCCCGCCAGCGCGGCCTCCACCTGGTAGCGCGCCCCGACCCCGCGCGCCGGACCGCCGATGTGCTGGAGACGGGTCACACCGGGGAGCCAGCCGGCGTGCTCGAGGTCGGAGAGAGTGGCGTACGCCTCCGGTGGCCGGACCGGGACGGTGACGTCGGAGCTTGCCTCGATCACCGCCGGAGTCGCTGAGAAGCCTGCAGTGCCATGGATGAATTCACCCTACCACCGGGTGACGCAGGCTCGGCGATGACTGCCGCCGAGATGACGGGGGCGGCCCGGCCCGCCGAACCGACTCTCTGTCGCTCCGTCACGGCTCCGTCGTGGACAGCGAACGAGGGACGGGTAGTGTCGGCGCAGAAGCATGGATGCCGCCCTCGCCTCGCTCGCCGCGCTGCTGCTGCTCGCCCTTCTCGCTCTCGTGCTCGGGCTCCTCCAGCTCCGCCGTGACCGCACCCGCCTGGCCGCGCGCGCCGCCGGGCTCCACAACGCCGCGACCCGGCTTCAGGCGGTGGCCGATGCGGTGACCGAGGCCATCGTCATCGTCGACGGTCAGGGAGAGATCACGCTCGCGAACCGCGCCGCCGACCGACTCTTCGGGGCCGCCGCCGGGGCTCTGGCGGGCTGCCACGTCGAGCAGCTCCTGCCCGCCTTCCGGCCGGGCGCCGCCGATCCACCGCTGGGCGCGAATGGGCCCGCCGAGGCCGAGACCTCGGCCTTCCGGCGTGACGGGACCGGCTTCGCCGTCCAGGTCGAGAGCCGGCTGATCGCGGGCGGCGACGGCCGGATCGTGGTGATCCGGGAGATGTCGGAGGTGCGTGCGCTCTCCGCCGCGACCGCCCACCAGGCTCTCCACGACAGCCTCACCGGGCTCCCCAACGAGCGCCAGCTCCAGGAGCAGCTGCTCGCCCGCATCGAGGTCGCCGCGGCGCGGCGGACCCCGTTCAGCGTCTTCCTCCTCGACATCGACCGCTTCGCGGAGGTCAACGAGCAGCTGGGCCATGCCGGCGGGGACCGGCTGCTCGGCGCGGTCGCCGAGCGGCTGCGCGGGACCCTGCGGGCCACCGACCTCGTGGCCCGCCTGGGAGGCGACGACTTCGCCATCCTCCCGGGCGGGAGCGCCACCCCGGCGGCGAGCGCCCGCATCGCCCGCCAGGTGCTGGCCGCCTTCAAGGAACCGGTCCACGTCGACGGCCATCGCCTCGAGGTCGAGCTCAGCATCGGGATCGCCAACTTCCCCGACCACGGGGACGACGCCACCACCCTCATGGGCAATGCCGACGTCGCCCGTCAGGCCGCCAAGGAGGCTCGGCGGGGATGGAGGGTCTACACGTCGGCGGACGCCACCAGCGAGGTCGAGGACCGCGCGGTGCGCCTCACCGAGCTGCGCAGGGCCCTCGACAATCAGGAGCTGGAGCTCTTCTACCAGCCGGTGGTGCGGGTGGCCGACTCCGCCCTGGTCGCGCTGGACGCCACGGTGCGCTGGCGCCATCCGCGCCACGGTCTGCTGACCCCCGACCAGTTCCTCCCCGTCGCCGAGCAGACCGACATCATCCGGCCTCTGACCCGGTGCGTCCTGGGCCTGGCCGTCGAGCAGCAGGCGCGCTGGCGGGAGCAGGGCCACAGCATCCGGGTGAACGTCAGGATCGCCGGCCGCAACGTTCAGGATCGCCAGCTCGCACGGGCCGTCAGCCGCCTGCTCGACCGGTGGTCGGTGCCGGCCGCGGCCCTCTCGATCGCGGTGGACGAGAACACCACGCTCTCCGGGAATGTCCCGGTGCTGCGCGCACTGGCGGAGGCGGGGGTCGGGATCGGCCTGGACGGCTACGGCTCGGACTCCGCCTCGCTGGTCCGGCTCCGCGGCCTGCCCTTCACCGAGCTGCACCTGGACGGGGCGCTGGTGGCAGCGGCCCTCCGCGAGGGGGTGGAGGCCGCGGCGGTGCGGGGCGTCGTCGACCTCGCCCACACCCTCGAGCTCATCGTCATCGCCACCGGGGTCGACGACGAGGCGGCGCGAGCCGCGGTGCAGCGCCTCGGCTGCGACGCGGCCGAGGGCGGGCTCTGGGGGGAGCCGGTCCCCTCCGGTGCGGTGATCCCGCTGCTCCGCCTCCTCGCCCGCCAGTCGCGCTTCCCCGGGCTCGGGCGGTACCGCCCCGGATCCTCCTCCCCGCCGCAGGCCGAGCCCGCCGAGACCGGCTGAGCTCGGACCCCATCGCCCGGTCGACTAGACTCGGCCGCCAATGGCCACGGAATTGGGGATCGCGCTGCTCGGCGCGGGCACGGTCGGCGCGGCGGTAGCCCGCGAGCTCGACGTGCACGCCGACCGTCTGGCGCACCGGAGCGGAGGGCCGCTCGTGCTCCGCCGGCTCGCCGAGCGCGACCCAGCTCGGGTCCGGGCGCTGCGCCTCGACGGGGTGACCGTCGGGGATGATGCGGAGGCGGCGGTGACGGACCCGGACGTGGACATCGTCGTCGAGCTTCTGGGTGGGCTCGACCCCGCCGCCGGCCTGCTCGAGACCGCGCTCGGCCGCGGGCTCGCGGCGGTGACCGCCAACAAGGCCGTCATCGCAACCACGGGCCGCCGTCTCGCGGCGGCGGTCCGGCCCGGCAGCGGTGGGCTCGCCTTCGAGGCCGCCGTCGGCGCCGCCATGCCGGTGCTGGCGATGCTCCGCGATTCGCTGCAGGGCGACGAGGTCCACAGCGTCACCGCGGTGATCAACGGCACCACCAATCACATCCTCCGGCGGCTGGAGGCCGGCGATAGCTTTGACCGCGCCGTCGCCGAGGCCCAGGAGAAGGGCTACGCGGAGGCCGATCCCTCCGCCGACCTCGACGGTCATGACGCGGCCCAGAAGCTCTGCATCCTGGCCTGGTTCGCCATGGGAGCGGACGTCACCCCCGACCAGGTCCAGCGGCGCGGCATCCGCGGCATCGAACCGGAAGACCTCCGGGCGGCCGGTGGCCTCGGCGCGGTGGTCCGGCTGGTGGCCCGCGCGGAGCGCTCGACGACCGGACTGGAGCTGACCGTCCAGCCCACCCTGGTGCCCCACCCCGGTCATCCCTTCGGTGACCTCGAGGGGGCGGACAACGCGGTCCTGGTCGAGAGCGATCTGGCCGGGCGGCTCCTCCTGCGCGGTCGTGGGGCGGGTGCCGCCGCCGCCGCGAGCGCGGTGCTCAGCGACCTCGTGGTGGTCGCGCGAGCGCGCCGTGAGGGACGGATCGTGCCCCTGCCGGCCGCCGTCCCGGTGCGGGTCCGCGATGCCGCCAGCTCGACGAGCGGGGCCTGGTTGCGGTTTCGGCTCGCGGAGGTCGGGGTCGGGACCGCCGGCGACGCCCGGAGGGTGCTGGAGCAGGCCGGGGTGACCGTCGAGCGGACTGCGGAGGGCGTCGCGGAGGGGGAGATCATGGTCCTGACCGGCCCCACTTCACGCTCCACCCTGGCCCGGGCCCTGGGGGCCCTCGGAGCGGCTGGGGCTCCGGCCTCCGCGGTCCAGGCCATGGACCGGCTGGAGCCGCTGGCGTGACCGCGAGCGCCAGCCTTCGCGGCGCGGGGGTGATCCAGCGCTATGCCGACTACCTGCCGCTGACCGATCGGACCCCCCGGATCACCCTGGGCGAGGGGGCGACCCCGCTCATCGAGTCCCGCCACCTCGTCTCCGACCTGGGGCTGGGGTCGCTGCACTTCAAGTTCGAGGGCCTCAACCCGACCGGGTCGTTCAAGGACCGGGGGATGGTGTTCGCGGTGGCGCGGGCGCTGGAGGGCGGCAGCCGGGCGATCATCTGCGCCTCCACGGGCAACACCAGCGCCTCGGCGGCGGCGTATGGGGCGCGATTCGGGCTGCGCACGGTGGTGGTCGTCCCCGCCGGGAAGATCGCCCTCGGCAAGCTGGTCCAGGCGCAGGTCTTCGGCGCGACGGTGCTGATCATCGAGGGCAACTTCGACGAGGCCCTGCGCTCGGTCCGCCAGCTCGCCGAGACCCACCCGGTGACCCTCGTCAACAGCGTCAACCCCAACCGGATCGAGGGCCAGAAGACCGCCGCCTTCGAGGTCGTCGACGAGCTGGGTGACGCGCCCGACGTCCTGGCCATCCCGGTCGGCAACGCCGGCAACATCACCGCCTACTGGCGGGGCTTCCGGGAGTACCGGGAGGCGGGCCGGACGACCCAGCTCCCGCGGATGATCGGGGGGCAGGCGGAGGGGGCGGCCCCCCTGGTGCTCGGCCGGCCGGTCACCGACCCGCAGACCTTCGCCACCGCCATCCGCATCGGCAACCCGGCGTCCTGGGCCAGCGCGATCGCCGCCCGCGACGAGTCGGAGGGGCTGATCGACTCGGTGACCGACGCCGAGATCGCCGCCGCCCAGCGCGACCTGGCGGCCAGAGAGGGGGTCTTCTGCGAGCCGGCGTCGGCCGCCTCCCTGGCGGTGCTCCGCAAGGCGGTTGCCAGCGGAGCCGTCGCCCGCGGCACCCGGGCCGTCTGCGTGCTCACCGGCAACGGGCTCAAGGACCTTCCCGCCGTGAGCGACGGCCTGGCTCCGCCGCGGTCGGTCACCGGCACGCCGGCCAGCATCGCCGACGCGATCGGGCTCTGACCAGCGCGGATGGGGATGGGTCGGCTCTGATGCGCGTCACCGTTCGGGTCCCCGCCACCGTCGCCAATCTGGGCCCGGGCTTTGACATCCTGGCACTGGCGGTGCAGCTGCAGAACGAGGTCGAGGCGTGGACCGTTCCCGAGCGCGGGATCGCCATCGACCCCGGCCCCGGCGCCCCCGAGGAGCTGCGCGACCCCGCCGGCAACCTGATCACCCGGGCGCTGGTCGCGGCCTGCGCGGCGGCCGGCGCGGAGGTGCCGGGGGTGGGCATCCGCTGCCGCAGCGCCATCCCCTTCGCGCGCGGGCTCGGTTCCAGCGCCGCCGCGGTGCTGAGCGGTGTGCTGGTCGCCAACGCGCTCGCCAACCTCGGATGGGACGAGCAGCAGGTCATCGCCGAGGCGGCCCGGATCGAGGGGCATCCGGACAACGTCGCCGCCGCCATGCTCGGCGGCCTGGTGGTGTGTGTCAGCGATGCCCCAGTGGTCCAGATGGCGGTCCCGGACGAGCTGCGCGCCGTGCTCTTCGTCCCCGAGGGGGAGATGAGCACCGGGGCCGCTCGGGCGGTGGTGCCCGCCTCCTTCAGTCGCGAGGACGCGATCCACAACGCCGGCAGGTGCGCCCTGCTGGTCACCGCGATGCTCACCGGACGGCTCGACCTGCTCGGTGAGGGGATGCGAGATCGATGGCACCAGCCGGCCCGCGGTGCCCTGATGCCCCACTTCCAGCCGCTGATCGATGCCGCCCTCGCCGCCGGCGCCCACGGCGCCTGCCTGGCCGGGGCCGGCCCCTCGGTGCTCGCCCTCTGCACCGGGGAGACGGCGGCGGTGGCGGCGGCGATGGCGGCGGCCGCCCGGGCCGTCGCGGTCGACGGTCATCCGGCCGTCCACGCGGTGCGCAATTTCGGGGCGCGCGTGGACCTCGCGCCATGAGCGTGGACAGCGACCCCGCCAGCGCTCCGTCGCCGGCTCCGCCGGTCTCCCGGTGCGTTGTCCAGAAGTTCGGAGGCAGCAGCGTCGCCAGCGCCGAGCTGATCCAGCGGGTGGCCCGCCGCATCGCCGCCACCCGCGCCGAGCACGAGCGGGTGGTGGTGGTGGTCAGCGCGATGGGGGACAGCACCGACGAGCTGCTGAGCCTCGCCCACAAGGTCAACTCGGCGCCGCCGCCGCGGGAGCTGGACCAGCTCCTCTCCACCGGGGAGACCATCACCGCGCCGCTGATGGCCATGGCCCTGGAACGGCTGGGTGTCCCCGCCATCTCCCTGACCGGCCCGCAGGCGGGGATCCGGACCAGCAGCGTTCACCGCAGCGCGCGGATCGTCGACATCGTTCCCGAACGCATCGTCGACGAGCTCGACCACGGACGCGTGGTGGTGGTCGCCGGCTTCCAGGGCGTCAGCGACGCTCTCGACGTGACCACCCTCGGGCGGGGCGGCTCGGACACCACCGCCGTCGCCCTGGCCGTGGAGCTGGGCGCCGCCCGCTGTGAGATCTTCACCGACGTGGCCGGGGTGTACACGGCGGATCCGCGGGTCGAGCCGCGGGCGCGTCCCCTCCCCGAGATCACCTACGGCGAGATGCTCGAGTTCGCCGCGGTCGGGGCCAAGGTCCTGCATCCCCGAGCCGTCGAGATCGGGGAGACCTACTCCGTCCCCATCGTGGTGCGCTCGACCTTCGAGGACCACCCCGGCACCCTGATCTGTCAGCATCCCGCCATGGAAGATCGGCTGAAGATCCGCGGCATCGCCCACCACAGCGGCGTCGCCAAGGTCATCCTGACCCGGGTCCCCGATCGGCCGGGCGTCGCCGCCCAGGTGTTCGGCCCCATCGGCAAGGCCGGCATCAATGTGGACATCATCGTCCAGAACGTGAGCCATGACGGCTTCACCGACATCTCCTTCATCATTGCCGAGGAGGACCTCCCGCGCTCCCGACCGGTGCTCGAGGAGGTGGCCCGCGACGTCCGGGCGGAGCAGGTGGTGGCGGCCACCGACATCGCCACGGTGTCGGTGGTGGGCACGGCCCTGCTGGGGACGCCGGGGATGGCCGCCCGGATCTTCCAGGCGCTCTCCGCCAAGAACATCAATGTGGAGCAGATCACCACCAGCCAGATCCACGTCACCGTGGTCATCGCGCGCGACCGGGTCGCCGAGGCGGTGCGAGCGCTGCACGACGAGTTCGAGCTGGAGAGCGACTAGCCGGCGATGGCTGCGAGCACCGCTGACGGGCTCCTCCCCACCGGGCCCGGCAGGCGGGCGGGAGCGACATCATGGCGCTGAGCGTCGGCATCGTGGGGCTGCCCAACGCCGGCAAGTCCACCCTCTTCAACGCGCTGACCCAGGCCGGAGCGCAGGTGGGCAACTACCCTTTCACCACCATCGAGCCGAACACCGGTGTGGTGGCGGTGCCGGATGAGCGCCTGGGGCGGCTGGCCGCGGTCTTCTCACCGCCCCGGGTGATCCCCGCCTCGGTCACCTTCACCGACATCGCCGGCCTGGTCCGCGGCGCCAGCCGCGGCGAGGGCCTGGGCAACCAGTTCCTCGGACACATCCGCGAGTGCGATGCCACGGTGGTGGTGGCGCGCGGTTTCGAGGACCCCGACGTCAGCCACGTCGAGGGTGGGGTGGACCCCGCCCGCGACCTTGAGGTGGTCGAGCTGGAGCTGGAGCTCGCCGACCTGGAGACGGTGACCCGGCGTCTGGACCGGCGCGAGAAGACGGCGCGGCTCCAGAAGGAGAAGGCGGCGGAGGCCATTGAGGTGATGCGCCGGGTCCACGCGCACCTCGACGCCGGCCGGCCGGTGCGGACCATGGCGCTGACCGGGGAGGAGCGCGAGCATCTCCACGACCTCTACCTGCTCACCGCGCAGCCGCTGATCGTGGTGGCCAACGTCGGCGAGGCCGATGCCGCGGCGCCGCCGCCGGATCGTCTCGTCGAGCTGGCCCGGAGCCACGGCGGGGACTGCCTCACCATCTCGGCCCGCATCGAGGCCGAGATCGTCGAGCTCCCGGCCGAGGACCGGCGCGACTTCCTGGCCTCGCTGGGGCTGCACGAGCCCGGCCTGGACCGGCTGGCCCGGGAGGCATACGCGCTGCTCGACCTGATCACCTTCTTCACCGCCGGGGAGAAGGAGGTGCGCGCCTGGACGCTGAAGCATGGCGGCACCGCGGTGGAGGCGGCCGGCGTCATCCACACCGATTTCGCCCGCGGCTTCATCCGGGCCGAGGTGGTCGACGCCGAGGATCTGATCGAGGCCGGTTCCTACGCCGCCGTCCGGGAGTCGGGCCGGCAGCGGCTGGAGGGGCGGGACTATGTCGTCCGTGACGGCGACGTGGTCCACTTCCGTTTCAATGTCTGACCACACCCTCGGGATCGTCGGGGTCGGCCTGATCGGCGGCTCGATCGGCATGGCGGCGCGGCGCGCCGGCTGGGAGGTGGTGGGGGTCGACACCGCCGCCACCCTGGAGCGCGCCCTGGCGCTGGGGGCGATCGACCGCCCGGCCGCGCTGGACGCCGTCCGCGATGCCGAGATGGTCGTCCTGGCCGCGCCGGTGTCCCGGATCCCCGGTCTGCTCGCCGAGCTGGCCCCCACCAACGCGCTGGTCACCGACGTCGGCAGCGCCAAGGCGGCCATCGTGCGCGGCGCCGCGGCCGCGGGGATCCTCCGCTTCGTCGGCGGGCATCCGATGGCGGGCAGCCAGCTGGGCGGGGTCGCCAATGCCAGCGCCGACCTCTTCCAGGGGGCCCGCTACCTGATCACCCCGACCGGGGACACGCTGCCGGAGGCCTACGCCCGGGTCACCCAGTTCGTCCGCGACGACCTCGGCGCGATCCCGACCGCGGTCGACCCGGAGCGCCACGACCGGCTGGTCGCCGCGCTCTCGCATCTCCCCCACCTGCTGGCCGTCGCGCTCCTGGAGGTGACCTCAGGGATCTCCCCCGACGCCCTCTCCTTCGCCGGCCCCTCCTTCCGGGACCTGACCCGGGTCGGCGCGGCGAACCCCAGCCTCTGGGCCGACATCCTCGCCGAGAACGCGGATGCCATCCAGGAGGTGCTCGCCTCCTTCGGCGAGGCCATGCGCCGGCTGGGTGGCGACATCGACGACCGCCCCGCCACCGAGCGCCACTTCAGCGAGGCCGGCGCCGCCTACCAGACCCTCGGCGGATTCCTCATCGAGCAGACCGGGCACAACGTCGACATCGCCGTGCCGATCGAGAACCGGCCTCGGGTGCTCGCCCGGGTGACCACCCTGATGGGGTCCAACGACATCAACATCCTCGACCTCTACATGCAGCACTCCGACACCCGCCACGCGGCGCTGGTGCTCACCATCGACGCGGCCTCGGTCGATCGGGCCCTCGGGCTGCTCCACGCGGCCGGCTTCCACGCCGAGGCGGTGTCGGCGGGCTGAGGGGGGGACGCCGGTCGGGTCAGCGGCCCGGCGGGCGTCCCCAGCTACCCCGAGGACGGCTCCGACGCGAGATGGAGCTCGCGGGAGGCATGGGTCGTCACCCCCTCCCGGCGCTTGAAGACGTTGAGCGCGGTCACGGCGGCGACCAGCAGCACGGCTCCCACCACCTCGAGTGGCTGGAGGGGCACGGCATAGCCGACCGGGGCCGGCAGCGAGAGGATGAGGAAGAACGCCGCCGGATATCCGAGCTCGGCGATGCTGGAGATCGAGGCGGGGGTGCTGGAGAGGGCCCGGTAGTACAGGACCATGGCCAAGAGCCCGGGGATCAGGGCGATGCCGAGGAAGCTGGGCAGCTGGGCCCACGCGTAGTGGTGGTGGGCGGCGGCGGGGTCGGTGAGCATCAGGGCGAGTAGGAAGGGGAGGGCGAGGGTGAAGCGCATCGCCGTGGTGGTCGTGAAGGAGACGCCCCCGAGCGCGTAGCGCCCCAGGACGGTCCCCGCCGCCCAGAGGACCACGGCTCCGACGACGAATCCGGCGGCGACCAGCTGAGCGCGCGGCGCGACGGCGTTGGTGGAGAAGACGATGAGCGCCGCTCCTCCGAGAGCGACCGCGGCCAGCGGCCAGAACAGCCTCTTGCGCCGCTCGCGCAGGAAGATCCAGGCCATCGCGGTCCCGAAGACGGGCTGGAGCAGATAGAGGAGGTAGACCTCCGAGAGCACGCCCGGGCTGCTTCCCGCGTGGGTGAGCGAGGCGGTGAAGAGGACGGTGGCGAACGCCTGGGGTCCGGCCGCGATGACGACCAGCGCGAGCCAGGCCCGCCAGGCCGTGTGGCGCAGCTCCCGCAGCGCCCGCGGGGCCAGGGGGAGAAGGCAGAGGCTGACGATCAGGCTCTCCACCAGGACGATCTGGCTGGCCGAGAGCTCCTTGGCCAGGGCGGGACGGAAGTAGGCGTCGGTCGCCCAGAGCGCGGCGGCAAACGCGATGACCAGGGCCGAATAGCGATCGAGCAAGCCGCTCCGGTGGGCGGGCGCTGCCTCAGGGGACATCTCGACCGAGCGTACCAGGCGGGCAGGCCGCCAGGGTTCGGCACCTCGCTCCTTCGCCCCTGGTACGCTTCGCGGCTGGACCATGGCCAAGAAGACCCGTAAGCAGAAGCAGCGCACCACCACCCGCCGGCCGGCCGGCGCCGCTCCGGCACGCCCGGCGGCGAGCACCGCCGCCCGGCCACTCGGCGCGTCCGCGGCGCCGGAGGAGGAGGAGGAGGAGGCCGCCCCGAGCGCTGCAACCGTGCTGGCCGGTACCGCCCCGACCCCGGGGCCGGACACCGCGCGCCGCCGGGTGGGGCGGATCGGGCCCGCCGCCCCTCCGATGGCGCCAGGCGGCCGTCTGCAGCGACAGCCGGTCAGGAGCGCTCGCTTCGGCTCGGCCGCGGCGCTCGTGGAGCCCCTGGATTCGGACGACCCGGCCATCCCCTTCGACCGCGTTCCCTACGTCCCCTCGGATCTCCGCCGGGTCGCCACGATCGCCGCCCTGATGGTGGTGCTCATCCTGATCGCCTGGGCCATCGTCAGCAAAGTCGTCGACTGAGCCGGGGGGCGGCACGGATGCGGGTCATCCTGTACACCGGCAAGGGCGGGGTGGGCAAGACCACCGTGGCCGCCGCGACCGCGGTGCGCTGCGCGGAGCTCGGGCAGCGCACCCTGGTGATCAGCACCGACGCGGCCCACAGCCTCGGTGACTCGCTGGACCGGCCCCTCAGCGAGGAGCCGCGCGAGGTCGCCCCCAACCTCTGGGGCCAGGAGGTCAACGCCCTCCACCAGCTCGAGAGCCACTGGGATCGGATCCGCCTCTACCTCAGCTCACTGTTCTCGTCGCAGGGCGTCGACGACATCGTCGCGGAGGAGCTCGCCTCACCCCCGGGGATGGAGGAGGTCGCCTCCCTGATGCAGATCCGGCATCACCGGAGCGAGGGCAAGTTCGACACCCTGGTGGTCGACTGCGCGCCGACCGGTGAGACCCTCCAGCTGCTGGCGTTTCCCGACGTCGCCCGGTGGTACCTGCAGCGGCTCTTCCCCGCATCCCGAGCGGTGATGAAGGTGGCCCGCCCGGTGGTGCAGCCGTTCGTCTCCATCCCGCTCCCCCCGGACGACGTCTTCGTCCACATCAGGAATCTGCTGCTCGACCTGGAGAGCATGAAGAGCATCCTCGGCGACCCCAAGACCTGCACGGTTCGGCTGGTGCTCAACCTCGAGAAGATGGTCCTCAAGGAGGCGCAGCGCGCCTTCACCTATCTGAGCCTCTACGACTACCTGACCGACCTGGTGGTGGTCAACCGGGTCCTGCCCCCCGAGGTCACCGACGCCTATTTCAAATCCTGGAGAGAGATCCAGAGCCGCTACGACGAGTCGGTGGAGTCGCTCTTCGACCCCATCCCGATCCGGCGGTCGAAGCTCTTCGAGCACGAGATCGTCGGGCTGGACCGGCTGGCCGAGCTGGCGGCCGCGCTCTTCGGCGACGAGGATCCGGCGCGCATCTACTACCACGCGGTGCCCCAGCGCCTGCGCAAGGTGGACGGGCGCTACGAGCTCCAGCTGCAGCTCCCCTTCGTCTCCAAGGACGAGGTCGACGTCCGCCACAGCGAGGGCGAGCTCTTCGTCACCGTGGGTGCATACAAGCGGGAGATCTCGCTGCCCCGCATCCTCAATGGGAAGAGGGTCAGCAAGGCCAGACTCGACGAGGGCCTGCTGCGCGTCACGTTCGCCGACGGCCAGGCGTGATCAACGGCAATCGGAGGTATGGCGACCATGGGTGACAGCATCGGAGGCATCCCCGTCCGGCTCTTCGAGGAGGCTGCCCGGCGGCTCGGCCAGGTGGTGCCGCCGGAGGCGACATCGCACTTCATCGCGGCGCAGCGGGAGGTGGTGCTCGGCATCACCGCCCTGATCGAGCACGGCAGCCGGCCGGCGAGCACGCCCTCGCGGGGACGCCGCTCCACCGCCACCCCGCGCCCACGGAGACCCCGCCGCGTCCCCGTCGATTGAGTCTCGCCGGTCGTCCCGGCCGGCGGGGCGGAGCCGCCGTCCCCTCGGGAGGCGCGTTCCAGGCGGCTCGCCGGGCCGGGAGCTGATGGTTCGATGAGCGGCACCGGGGGCTGCAGCAGCCGGTTCGCCCGGGTCCTCTTCCACGATCGACCCCCCCGGCAGCCGGTGCTCTCGGTGACCGTCGATGGCGAGGCGTGGCCGGTGGGGGGCGCCCAGCTGGCGGCCCTGGATCGGGGGCGCGCGCTGCTCCAGCTCCGCCCGTGGCCACCGGGCTGGGAACTCCCCGGGGGGCACTGCGAGCCCGGCGAGGAGCCCGCCGCCGCCGCCGCGCGCGAGGCCGAGGAGGAGACCGGCCACACCTTCCGGGTGCTCGGGCTGGTCGGTGTCTACAGCTGGGAGGGGTTGCGCACCGCCGGTGACGCGGTCTTCCTCGGCGAGATCACCGGCGGGCGGGCCCGCCGGAGCATCGAGGCGTGGTCGGTGCGGCTCTTCGAGCCCGAGGAGCTGCCGCGGACCGTCTTTCCCTGGTGCCGCCAGCGGATCCTCGACGCGGTGGCGTGCAGCCGGGGTGCCCCACCGGTGCATCGCGTCCAGCCCGTGACCATGCGCCACGTGATGAGCTTCGGGACCAGCTGGATGCAGGCTCCCGTGGACGCGCTGTCGCGGCGCCGGCGGGCACGGGAGAACCACCGCTGAATGGCCGGCTCGGATTCCGGGGATAGCGTTCCCGACCCATGACCGCGCTCCTCTTCGTGGGCGCTCTGCTCCTGATCGCCCTCGCCTCCGAGCTCTTCACCAACGCCGTCGAATGGGCCGGGCACCTGCTCCATCTCGGATCGGGCGCTACCGGCAGCCTGCTCGCCGCCCTCGGGACGGCCCTCCCCGAGACCATGGTGGTCATCGTCGCGCTGGTCAGCGGAGCCACCGGCTCGAACCAGATCGCCACCGGGGCGGTGCTCGGCTCCTCCTTCCTGCTGCTCACCCTGGGCGGGGCACTGACCGGCGTCGCCCTCCTGGCCCGGCGGGGGAACCGGCGGCTCGAGGTCGAGCCGGCCCAGGTGCGCCGCGACCTCGGTGTCTTCCTGAGCGCCTTCGGCTGCGCGGTGGCCTCCACCCTGCTGAGCCGGTCGGAGCGGGTGGTGGTGGGAATCCTGCTGCTCCTGCTCTACGCCGGCTACGCTCGCGCCGCCCTCGGCGAGAGCGGCGGCTCCGAGGAGGCACCCGAGCCGCTGCACTTCGTCCGCTGGCGATCGGGGCCGCCCCCGGTGGCCGTGGTGGTGGCCCAGCTCCTGACCGGGGCCATCCTGCTGACGGTCGGGTCGGTCCTCTTCGTCGACGCCATCCACTCCGCCGCGACCAGCCTGGGGCTCGCCCCCCTGGTGCTGGCGGTGATCGCGGTGCCCTTCGCCACCGAGCTGCCCGAGACCCTCAACAGCGTGCTCTGGATCCGGAGTGGCGACGACGGGCTGGCCCTGGGCAACATCGCCGGGGCGGCGGCCTTCCAGGCGTGCATCCTCGGCTTCCTGGGGATCACCTTCACCACCTGGAACCTGGGTGCCGCCGGGCTGATCAGCGCCGGCTGCGCCTTTGCCACCGGCCTCTACCTGCTCGGTCTGCTGAGGGACGGCCGCGCCCACGGGGGCTGGCTGCTGCTGGCCGCGCTGCCCTGGCTCGGCTTCGCGGTGGCCGAGCTCGTCCTGGGCGGGCGGCTCGGCTGAGCCGCCGAACGGAGCCGGCTCCGGCGCGTCCGGAGAGGGGTGGCCAGCGCCCGGACCGGCGGGCGGCGCGGGTCCGGTCTGAGATCATCGAGCACCGATGAGCGACTCGACCGGCGCCGACACCTACACCCACGGCCACCACGAGGCGGTGCTGCGGGCTCACCGTTGGAGGACGGCGGAGAACTCGGCCGCCTACCTCCTGCCCCACCTGCGCCCGGGCATGAGCCTGCTCGACGTCGGCTGCGGTCCGGGCACCCTGACCGCCGACCTGGCGGCGCGGGTGGCGCCCGGGGCGGTGCTCGGCATCGACCTCTCCACCGCGGTGGTCGCCGAGGCCGAGGCCCATGCCCGGGACGCCGGCGTCCCCAACCTCCGGTTCCGCTCCGGCGACTTCCGCTCCGCCGGGCTCGCCGAGAGGGGATTCGACGTGGTCCACGCCCACCAGGTCCTCCAGCACCTGCGCGACCCGGTCGGCGCCCTCAGGGCGATGGGACGGCTGGCGCGCCGGGACGGGATCGTCGCCGCCCGGGACGGCGACTACTCGGCGATGGTGTGGTGGCCCGCCGACCCGCGGCTGGACCGCTGGCGGGAGATCTACCTCGAGGTGACCCGGCGCAACGGGGCCGAGGCGGATGCCGGACGCCGGCTGGCCGGCTGGGCGGCCGAGGCGGGCCTGGCGGACGTCGCCTACTCGACCTCCACCTGGACCTTCGCCACCACCGCGGAGCGCGGCTGGTGGAGCGAGCTGTGGGCGGAAAGGACCACGTCCTCGAGCCTCGGCCGCCAGGCGGTGGAGTACGGGATCGCCACCCCCTCCGAGCTGGCCGGGGTGGCGGCCGGCTGGCGGGCCTTCGGCGCCGCCGCCGGCGGCGTCTTCATCGTCGTCTCGGGCGAGATCATCGCGCGCCCCTGATCAGCCGGCCTCCGACCGGACGCCGCCCCGCGGCGCCGGGGTGAGCGCGGCCCGATGTCCGCACCATGTCCGCCCCTGGTGGGCAGGCTCCGCGATGCGCCCATGAGCACCATCGCCTATCACCGCCGGCCCCGGGCCCCGATCCCTCCACTCCCCAGCGAAGCGGTGGTCATCCGCACCCCGCCGCCCGCCGCGGCCTCCGGGGTGCGGTCCCTGCGCACCCTCCAGCTCATCGCACCGATCGCCGGCGCCGGCACCGGCCTGGCGGTCGCCCTGGCCTACCGGCAGACGGGTGCCCTGCTCGCGGTCACGGGCGCCGCGGTCGGGATCGGCGTCCTGGTGTCCACGGGCACCGCTCTGAGCCAGACCCTCGCCGGCCGCGCCGAGCGCCGCGGCCGCGGGCGGCGGTACCTCGACTATCTCGCCGCGCAGGAGGGGGCGATCAGCGCGCTGATCGCGACCCAGCAGGAGCGGGAGGCGCTCCTCCTCCCGGACGAGGCCGGCCTCGCCGCGTTGGTCCGGCAGCGGGAGCGCATCTACGAGCGCCGCCCCGGTGACCCCGACTGGCTGGAGGTGCGGGCCGGCGCCGGCTCGCTGCCCCCCGCCGTCCGGGTGACCCTCGAGGAGATTGACCCGCTCGGGCCAGCCCCGGACCCCGAGCTGCTCGCCGCCGCCCGGGCGCTGGTCGGAAGGTTTCAGAGCCGGGTGGGCGCGCCCCTGCCGCTCTCGCTGCTCGATGCGGGGACCCTGGTGCTCCGAGGTCCGCCCCTGCTCACCCGCGGGGTGGCGCGGTCCCTCGCCGTCCAGGCTGCCGTCTTCCATCCGCCCGCCGACCTCGGCATCGCGATCCTGACCGGGGACGCGACCGCGGCCGAGGCCTGGGAGTGGGTCAAGTGGCTCCCCCACGCCCGCACCCCCGATGACCTCGGGGCGCCACCCTCGGATCGGCCGGCCTCGGTCGGGGCCGGCCCGGCTCAGGCCGGCGACATCCTTCGCCACCTGATCCGGGAACCCGGGGGGCGCCCGCGCCATCTGCTGGTGGTGGTCGACGGCTGGTCGGCGCAGGGAGGCCTGGCCGAGCTGGCCTCGTTGCGCGCCCTGATGCGGGACGGCCCGGGCGCCGGGGTGACCGTCGTCTGCACCGTGGGGTCGGCCGGCGACGAGCCGGGGGAGCTGCGCTCCCGGATGGCTCTCGAACCCGACGGCGCCGCGACCGTTGAGATCACCCGGGACGCGGTGACCGGATCGGTGGTGGTCGCCGCCGAGCCCCTGGGCGCGGCGGCGGCGCTGAGCATGACCCGGCGGCTCGCGCCGCTCCGCCTCGTCCCCGAGGGTGAGACGGCACCGGGCGGAGCCGGGCGGGCGGCGGCCGGCCTCCTGGACGCCCTGAGCCTCGGGCCGGTGGCGCGGATCGACGTGGGGCGGGCCTGGTGCGGCGGCTCCAGGTCCCTGCTCCGCTGCCCGATCGGCACGGGCCCGCAGGGGGAGACGGTCGAGCTCGACCTCAAGGAGCTCTCTCAGGGTGGGATGGGGCCGCACGGCATGCTGGTCGGGGCGACCGGCTCGGGCAAGAGCGAGCTGCTGCGAACCCTGGTGGCTGGACTGGCCGCCACCCATCCTCCGGACCTGCTCGCCTTTGTGCTGGTCGACTTCAAGGGCGGCACCGCCTTCCAACCGATGGCCCGGCTGCCCCACGTCGCCGGTCTGATCACCAACCTCGAGGACGACCCCACCATGGTCGAGCGCTTCCGGCTCGCCATCGAGGGCGAGCTGGTCCGCCGCCAGTCCCTCTTCAAGGCCGCCGGGGGCATCCCCGACCTGCGCGCCTACCACCGGCGGCGGACGGCGGTGCCGGCGCTGGAACCCCTCCCCCACCTCTGGCTGGTCGTCGACGAGCTGGCCGAGCTGCTCGCCGCCCACCCCGACCTCGACCAGTTCTTCGAGGGGGTGGCCCGTCTGGGACGCGCCCTAGGAATCCACCTCCTGCTGGCCACCCAGGGGGTCTCGGGCGGGCTGGCGCGGCTGGATCGCCACCTCTCCTACCGGCTCTGCCTGCGAACCAACAGCCTCCAGGAGAGCCTGCTGGTGCTCGGCTCGCCGCTGGCCGCCCAGCTTCCCCCGACTCCGGGGATGGGCTACCTGAGGGTCGGACAGGGTCCGCCGCGACGCTTCCGCGCCTTCCTGGTGGGCGGGCCGCCCCACCATCGGGATCCCGCCCCCGGTGAGGGCGATCGCGCCCCGGGGGTGCGAAGGTTCGCGGTGATCCAGCCCCCGAAGGCCACCCCCCCACGCGAGGTCACGGCCGAGGACCCCGCCGATGGCGACCGGCGGCCGTCGGCTCCGGACGGCGGGGGCGAGCCCACCGAGCTGGACCTGCTCGTGGAGCGCCTGGCGGGGTGGGGAGCCGCGCCCGCCCACCCGGTCTGGATGACGCCGCTCCCCCGGACGCTGTCCCTCGACGCCGTGGTGGAGTCGGGCGCCCGGCCGCTCGCGGTCAGCCTGGGTCTCGCCGATCACCCCCTTCGCCAGCGGCAGCAGCAGTGGGGGATCGACTTCGGCGGCGAGCTCGGCCATCTGGCGATCGTCGGCGCACCGCGGACCGGCCGCAGCACGGCCCTGCGCACCGTCGCCGCCTCCCTCATGCTCACCCACGACCCGGGCGCCGTCCAGCTCTACGTCGTGGACATGGGCGGCTCGCTCCAGGGGCTGGTGGGAGCGCCTCACGTGGGCAGCGTGGCCGGCAGGGCGGACGCCGAGGTGGCGCGGCGGATCATCCGACTCCTCAACCGCCTGGTGGATCAGCGCGACGAAGAGCTCCGCAGCCTCGGGCTCGGAGGCATCGACGAGCTGCGCCGGAGCTGGCGGGAGAGGGGCTCGAGCGACGGGTTCGGCGACGTCTTCCTTCTGATCGACGGCTGGGGAACGGCGACCAGGGCCTTCGACTGGATCGAGGAGGAGGTGATCGCGCTCGCCGGTGTGGGCCTCTCCCACGGCATTCACCTGGTGCTGAGCGCGGATCGGTGGGGTGACCTCCGCCCCGCCCTGCGCGACCGGATCCCGGCCCGGCTCCAGCTGCGCCCCATCGATCCGGTGGACTCCGCCTACGACCTCCGAGCCACCCGGGGACTGGCCGGCACCCCCGGCAGGGCGCTGGGCCCGGGGTCGTGCCAGGTCCAGCTGGCGCTGCCACGCGTCGACGGCGGCGATCCCGCGATCGACCCGGACACCGCCTTCCGCGACCTGGTCAAGCACCGCGCCCGCCCCGGTCCGGCGGCGCCCCCGGTCCCGCTCCTCCCCCTCACCGTGCCGCTCGCCGGCATGGACTGGGGGAATTGGCACCGGCGGCGCGAGGTCCCCCTCGGCCTGGCGGACGCCGACCTGCGGCCGGTGGCGTTCAACCTGCTCGGAGAGGAGACCCAGCACCTGATGGTCTGCGGCGATGCTCGCTGTGGCAAGACCAGCTTCCTGCGCGCCCTCCTGCTGGCGACGACCCGCGTGCTCTCACCGGAGGAGGTCCGGTTCTACCTCGTCGACACCCGGCGTGGACTCCTCGACGCGCTGCCCGAGGCCTACGTGGCCGGCCACGCGATGACCGCCTCGGCCGTCGAGGGCCTGGTCGCGAGCCTGAGGGAGGAGCTTGCCCGGCGCGTCCCTCCGGCAGGAGCCAGCCGCCGCGAGCTGGCGGAGCGGCTGCACGTCCGCGGCCCCGAGGTCGTGCTGGTGGTCGATGACGACGACATCGTCGATTCCGCGGCCCTCTCGCCGCTGGCGGGGGCCGTGCCGCTCGCGTGGGAGATGAGGTTCCACGTCATCCTGGCCCGGCGTCCGGCGTCCCCGGGCTACGCCAGCCTCGGCAGCGCTCTGATCGGCCAGGGGGCAGTGGCCGTGGAGATGAGCGAGGCGGAGCGCTCCCTCTTCGTCACCCGCCCGGTCAGCCTCCCCCCGGGGCGGGCGCAGCTGGTGGTGCGCGGCCGGGCGTCGCTGCTGCAGCTCATCCACGCCGAGGAGGGCTGAGACCGGTCGCACCCGGCCTCCCGCGACCCTCCGGCGATCCTCTACAGTCGCCGCGACGTGGAAACGGCGCCCGCTCCGAGACCAGCGACGGGAGGTGCGGCGGCCGCCGTCGCGACGGGGGCGCCGCGGGTGGTGGCCGACGGCCTGACCAAGGACTTCGGAAGGATCAGGGCGGTCGACAACCTCAGCTTCAGCGTCGAGCAGGGCTCGGTGACCGGTTTCCTCGGTCCCAACGGCGCGGGCAAGACCACCACCCTGCGCATGCTGCTGGGCCTGGCCTCACCGACATCCGGGACCGGGACGATCGGGGGAAGGCGGTACGCCGAGCTGAGCGATCCCGCCCGCACCGTGGGAGCCGTCCTCGAGGCGACCAGCTTCCTCCCCGGCCGCACCGCACGCAATCACCTGCGGGTGTGCTGCGCCGCCGCCGGAGTAGCCGACCGCCGCGCCGACGAGCTGCTCGACCTGGTCGGTCTGACCGCCGTCGCGAGGGTCCCGGTGCACGCCTTCTCGCTGGGGATGCGCCAGCGTCTCAGCCTGGCGACCGCGCTGATCGGGGAGCCCAGGGTGCTGATCCTGGACGAGCCGGCCAACGGCCTCGACCCCCAGGGTATGGCGTGGCTGCGCCAGCTGATGCGCCGGATGGCGGATGCCGAAGGGCGCGCCGTCCTGGTCTCGAGCCACGTGCTCTCCGAGGTCGAGCAGGTCGTGGACCGCGTGGTCATCGTCGCTCGGGGGCGCCTCCTCTACGACGGCACTCTGCGGGATCTGCCCGGGGGGCAGGATGGGGTCGTTCTGCGCACTCCGGCGGCCGGGAGGGCGGTGCCAGCCCTGGCGGCGCTGGGAGCCGAGGTCACGATCTCGCCCGATGCCTCGCTGTGGATCACCGGCGCCGCCCCGAGCGCGGTCGGGCACGCCTGCTGGCAGGCCGGGGTCGAGGTGCACGAGCTGCGGGCGGTCGGCTGGACCCTCGAGCAGCGCTTCCTCGCACTGACCGCCGACCCGGTTCCACCCGGACCCGGCCGATGAGGAACGCGCTGCGCTCCGAGTGGCGGAAGGTGACCACGACCAAGCTGTGGTGGGCGCTGCTGCTGGCCGCCCTGGCGGTCGCAGGGGTGAGCGCCGCCGGCTTGATCAGCAGCTATCAGACCGGGGCCCCCCCGGGCATGGCGGCACCTCCCGATCCCCTGGTCCAGGTCTCGACCCAGCGGATGCTCGCCACCCTGGGTGCCGCCGGTGAGATCTTCGCCCTGGTCTACGGGGTGATCCTGATCACCACCGAGTTCCGCCACCTCACGGCCCGGCCCACCTTCCTGATCGAGCCGCGCCGCGGCCGGGTGATCCTCGCCAAGCTCATCGTCGGCGCCGGCGTCGGCGCCGCCTACGGGATCGCGAGCGCCGCGGTGGTGGCCGGTGTGATGACCGCGTGGCTCGCGGCCAAGGGCGTCTCCATCGGGTGGCTGAGCGGCGGGGTGCTGGCGACCCTGGGACGCGCCGCCATCGCGGTCACCCTCTATGCGCTGCTCGGGGTCGGGATCGGCGTGCTGGTGCGCAATCAGATCGCCGCGGTGATCGGGTCGCTCGCCTTCCTGCTGGTCATCGAGGACGTCTTCGCGGTCATCCCGGCCGTCAGCAGGGGATACGCGTTCCTCCCCGGCCCCGCCGCCGGCGCCCTCGTCGGTTCCAGCGCACCGCCCGTCGGCGGCATCGCGCTGACGTCGCTCGAAGGCGGGCTGGTCTTCCTGGGATGGGGGGCCCTGCTCGCCGTCAGCGGCTGGCTGTTCACGATGCGGCGCGACATCCCGTAGGGAGGCGGGAGGTCGGTGCGCGATCAGCGCGCGGTCAGCGCCTGGAGGAGCTCCCCCACCTGCTCCGGCCGGTCGAGCAGGATGGTGCCGTCCGAGCTTCCCGGCAGCGGAGCCAGGGGCAGGCCCCAGACCGCCCTCCAGACCGCGACACCGGCCCGGTGCCCGGCCTCAACGTCCAGCTCGGTGTCACCGATGAAGACGGCTCGCGACGGCTCCACAGCGAGCCGCCCGAGGGCGAGGAGCAGACCTTCCGGGCTGGGTTTCGGCTCCGCCACGTCATCGAGGCCGACCACGACGCTGAAGTGGCGGCGAAGACCGGCGGCCCGGAGGCCCTGATCGAGCGCCAGCAGCCGGCGCGACGAGACCACCCCGAGACTCAACCCCTGGCGACCCAGCCTGCCCAGCAGCGCGCCGATCCCCGGGAACCGGCGCGGCGCCCCGGGCCGCTCGAAGAGGGGCAGGATCTGGTCGGTCCTCCCCGGCCAGGCCAGCTCGATGCGGGCCAGCAGGGGCTCGCCGTCGTGGGCCCAGAAGACGGCGGCGCCGGCGGCCGCGCCGGGATCCGAGCCGATCAGCTCCGCGACCGCCGCCTCGTCGGCGAAACGGCTGGCCACCAGGGTGCCGTCGAAGTCGAACACCACCGCGTCGACGGGTCGCGGCGAGGCGGGCCTGGCGAACCCCGTCAGTGGAAGAGCAGCATCGCGGCGCCCACGCCGACGATGAGCGGGGCACCGAGGCAGGCGGCGATCATCTGCACCGACTCGGTCTCGCGCGGCCACCACTCGTGGGGCACCGCCTGGTTGATCGGCACCCGGGCCCGGCGGCGGCGGGGCGGCTGCCCGAACACCAGGGTCGCGGCGAGACAGACCAGGGAGACGAAGAGGGCGTAGTCAGCGGTGGTGGCGGCCGCGTGGGTCGCACCGGCCCGCCACATCAGGGCGACCACCACGAAGGTCGCGAGTCCCAGGCCCGCTCCGAGGAGGGCCCCCAGGACGGGGGCGGCAAGGCTGAGGCGTGGCTCGCGCGGAACCGGCATGACGGGGCCCAGCGTACCACCCGATGGCGATCGGGCAAGGGATGCGATGGCACGGCCGGCGCCACCGGTGCGGGCAGCCCCACCGTCACACTGAGGCCGTCCAGATGACGATCTGCAACGAACCGGGAACGCAGGTTGACCACCCTGTCGCAGGCGCATACTCTCAGCGCGCACCGCATCGAGCGGGCAAGTCCCCCCACAGGTTCCACTCAACGTCCCAGCAGGTAACCCAGATGCCCCCACGCTCCCGGTTCGCCCTCGCGGCGCTCGGTGCCACCGCCGTCGCCGCGGCACCCGCAGCGGTGATGGCCTCCACCTATGTGGTCCGGCCTGGCGACACCCTCTCCGCGATCGCGCTGCGCCATGGCTCCTCGGTCCAGGCGATCGTCGAGGCGAACCGTCTCGGCAACCCCGGCCCGCTCCGCGTGGGTCAGCTCCTCGAGATCCCGGACCCCACCCGAAGCCTGCCCTCCTACGTCGCCGGCAGTCAGGATCTGGACACCTACACGGTGGTGGCGGGCGACACTCTCTGGCTCGTCTCCCGGCGCTACGGGGTCGACCCGACCGCGCTCGCCCGCGCCAACGGGCTGAACGTCAACGCCATCCTCCCGGCCGGTGCCCAGATCCAGGTGCCCGGCCGCCTGGTCCGTGTCAACGCCCTGCTCACCCACGTCGCCCAGCAGGTGGAGGTGCAGCCGGGCCTGGTCAAGGCGGTGGCGTGGATGGAATCGGGATGGCGTCAGGACCTGGCCTCGCCCACCGGGGCCGTCGGCCTGATGCAGGTCGAGCCGTACACCGGTGAGTGGGTCTCCCAGTTCCTCGCCCACCGTGCCCTGAACCTGCGCAACGCGGAGGACAACGTCACGGCCGGTGCGCTGCTGCTCGGCCACCTCCTCTGGATGCACGAGGGCGACACCGGCCGGGCCCTCGCCGCCTACTACCAGGGCGACGCCAGCATCGGCGAGCACGGCCTCTTCCTGGACACCCAGCAGTACCAGGGCGCCGTCCTCGACCTGATGGCGACGGAGTAGCCGGCCGCCTCAGCCTCGCAGCGGCGTGAGCCGGCGGCCGGAGCCTTTTGCACAGGCTTGTGCACAAGACACACAAGCCGATGCGGAGCGGCTCAGAGCGTCGCCGCCGCCACGACCGACCGCGGGCCGACCCCGTCCACCGGCAGCGAGAGGCAGCGCACCCCGCCCCCGGCCTTGATGAACTCGCTCATCGGAAGGCCCAGCACCCGGTAGCCGGCCGCCCGGAGCGGCTCCCGCAGCTCCTCCACGGCGGTCGACGAGACGACCACGTCTCCGATCGCCATCGCATTGCAGGCGAAGCCCGCCGCGGCGGCGTCGGACACCTCGACCACCCGGCGCGCCAGCCGGTGCACCCGCTCTCGTGACTCGGCGGAGAAGGCGGACGGCGCCAGGAGGATGGTGTCCGCGTCGAGCGGGCAGAGGCAGGTGTCGAGATGGTAGAAGCGGGGATCCACCAGCTCGAGGGCGACCGTGTCGACCCCCAGCTGGGCGGCGACCATCGGGATGGCCTCGGGATCGGTGCGGAAGCCGTAGCCGCAGACCAGGGTGTCTCCGACGAAGAGCGCGTCGCCGGCGCCCTCGAAGGCGACCTCCCCGGTGTCGCAGACCGGAGCCCCCCAACCCTCGAAGAGCGCCCGCCAGCGGCTCTCCTCCCGCTGGCGCTCGGGATGCCGGAAGCGGCTGAGCACCACCCGGTCGCCCCGGGTCAGGCCGGCGTTGGCGGTGAACACCATGTCGGGAAGGCCGGGCACGGGGTCGGCGAGCACCACCTCGACCCCCAGCTCACGGTAGGTGTGGTGAAGCGCCTCCCACTGCCGCCGGGCGAGCCGGCGATCCACCTGGCTGGTGACATGCATCCAGGGATTGATCTCGTACTCGATCCCGTAGTGGGTCGGGGGGCACATGAGGATGGGCATCGGCGATGCCTCGTCGGGACGGGCCGATCGCGCCTGGGCGGGGAACTCCCGTCAACCGTGAGCTCGATGATCGCACAGGTCGCGCGCCTCCCGGCGCTGCTACGACCCGGCGACCCCCGTCCACTCCTCCCGGGATCGGGGTCCCGGGCTGCAGTGGGGGCAGATCCAGCCGGTCTCCCGGCCCACCCCGGCGCCGGCCGAGGGGAGGAGGGCGAGGCGTCCACAGTAGCCGCAGATGAGCCGGATCCACCCGCCGCCGGACGGGTCCGGCATCTGACCCGAGCGGGGGCCGGACCGGCCGCCCACGGCGGGTCGATCGCCGGCCCGCGGACCGCCAGCGGGCCGTGGGCGGGGAAGGACGGCGTCAGCGGTCTCCATGGCTCGAACATAGCGGGCGCGGAAGACCCAGCCGGGATGAAGCTGTCACGGGATGTCGATGTCAGGTCACAGGAGACTGACCGGATCGCACACCCCGGCCGGTCGCGACCGGATGCTCACTCCGGGGCGGCGGGTACGTCCATGGGCAGCGCCGACAGCACGGTGGGACGGAACCCGCGTCCGGGCACGGGGCGGCTGGGCGGTGGCGGCACGGGGTCCCGGTGGATGCACCACCCGGGCTCGATGTCGTCGCGCAGGGTCACCAGCTCGACCTGCCGCAACCTACCATCGGCGCTGCGCCCGCGGTGCTCGACGGTGGCGATCAGTGGCGAGCGCATCCTCCCTCCCGGGGCGGCCCAGCGCCAGAGGGTGGAGGTCTCGGCGATCTCGGCCGCTCCCGCGTCCACCAGCCGGGAGCTCCGGTACTCCGCCAGGCGGAGGCGGCGGGTGCGGGTCGACCCCAGCGCCCGCTCCGAGTCCACGACGAGACAGTTGGCGCGCCGGCGCAGCGGGATGCGGAGACGGTCCGGGGACGCGACCCCGGGGTGGTAGGGGGAGCTCGCCCGGCGGGCCAGCAGGGTGGGTAGCCGGCGCGGACCGGCCGCCTGCGCCAGGGCCTCTCCCTGACCGGCGACCCAATCGGGCACCTGGATTCCCGGGTCGACCAGGGCCAGCCCGCGGAGGAGATCGAGGCGCCGGTCCAGGGTCAGGCCCATGGTCGCGCGCCCTCCGAGGTGGAGCAGGTCGATGGCCAGGTAGACGGTGGGAAGCCGGTGCTGCGAGGTGGGTCCGAGCGCCACGCGCTCGCCCAGGGCCGGCAGGTCGGGACAGCCGGAGGGATCGAGAACGGCGACGACCCCGTCGAGCACCACCGAGCGCGCCATCAGCGAGTCCGCGGCGGCGACGATCTCCGGGTACCGGGGGCTGACGTCGGCGAGCGTCTCGCTCTGAAGCCGGACACCGGACGGCGAGGCGAAGAGGAGGGTCCGCGCCCCGTCCCACTCGATGGAGAAGAGGAAGTCCGGGTCGTCGAATGGTCCGACGCAGGGGACCGGGAACTCCGGGAGCACCCGTCCCGGCAGCGCCGGGGGGATCGGCAACCTGAGCGGCAGCGCCTGGTCGTCCGATTGCGGATGGGGTCCCCGAGCCGCGGAGGGTCGCACCGTCTCAGGAGGCCCGGCGGCGACGGCCCGCGATCGCGACCTGCGGCGCCGAATCCTCCTCGGTCTGGTCCGCCTGGGGGCGGCGGGACGCCTCGACCGACGCCTTCAGAGCGGCCATCAGGTCGGTGATCTGGGCGATCGCCGGCGCCGGAGCGCGCTCGGGAGGCTGGTTGGCCAGCTTCGCCTCGACCAGGCTGACCACCGCCTCCCGGTACTGGTCGCGATGGCGGGCCGGGTCGAAACGAGCGGCCAGGTTCTCGATGAGCATGACGGCCATCGCCAGCTCCTTGGCGTGGACCTCCTCCTCGGCCTCGGGGAGGGCCAGCTCGCCGGCGTCGCGGATCTCGTCCGGCCAGTGGAGGGTGTTGAGCAGGATGGCGCGCTCGTGGAGGGCCAGCCGGCAGAGCTGCTCCCGCTCGCGCATCGCCACCTTGCCGACCGCGACCTTCCCGGTCTTCGCCAGCGCCTTCCGGAGGAGCTGGTACGGCTTCACCCCGACCGGTTCGGGCTCCAGGTAGTAGGCCCCCTTGACGTAGACGCCCGCGTCGATCTCCGCGTCGTCGCAGAACTCGAGGATGTCGATGGTGCGGGTGGTGCTGAGGGGAAGGTTGTCCAGCTCCTCGTCATCGACCTGCACGTACTCGTCCTTGGCGACCTCGAAGCCACGGACGGCGTCGTTCCACCCGACCTCGCGGTCCTCCACCGGGCACCAGCGCTTGTTGCGGAGCGGCGCGCCGTCGCGGGGGCAGAGCAGCCGGAAGGAGACCCCCTTGGACTCCGTCGCCAGGTACATCCGCACCGGGATGGCGACCATGCCAAAGCTGATGGCCCCCCGCCACATCGACCTCGCCATCGCCCGAGTATATGCGAGCGTCCTCGAATGGTGGCCGTATCAGCGGCGGAAAGGCCTCACCACCGCCGGTTCGTGGCCGGCCTCACCACTGCCGGTTGGTGGCCGGCGAGCTCCCCCGAAGGTCGAAGCCGGGGTCCTCGACGGGGACGAAGGCCGACTCCACCGCGACCCGTCCGGGGCCGATGCACCGCAACCAGAGGTACCGGTTGCCCCACGACCGCCAGGAGCGCCAGGTCCCGCCCGGGTGCTCGAAGTGGAGCTGCATCCTGACGCTGAGGTCCTTGTAGAGCAGCGCGGTGGGCTTGATGAGCATCGACTCCCCGGGGCCCAGCCGCCGGACGAACGCGTTCCCCTTGGCATGGAGCAGCACCAGCCCGGGGGCACGGGGAGCGGTGAAGCGATCCAGGAACTGGCCCATCGGGAAGTGCGTCTCGCTGTCGTTGCCCTTCTGGGTCATGAAGAAGATCCCGCTCATGACGAAGTCGTAGGCGGTCGCCCCGCTGGCGATCAGCATGGTGTGCTCGCGCACCTCGACGCCGCTGCCGACCTGGATCGGCAGGGCGACGATCTCCCCTGCCGCGTCATGGCTGAACGCGATGTGCCCCTTGCCGCTCGCCTGGAGCATCACCAGGGGCATGCCCGCCAGGGTCCGGCTCCAACCGCCCCGCATCCGCATGGTCTCGACCTTGACGGCGTCGTCGCGGAACAGAAGGGTGTGGTGCATGAAGTAGACGGACTCGCCGCCGTCGAGGGAGACGTCCGCCACCGGCACCACGGTGCCCTCGATCTGGCAGGTGGACTGGCCGAACTGGATCCGGGCCATGTCCTTGACGGCGGGGAGCTGGGTCCAGCCGGAGGTGTCCTGGATGGCCCGCACATCGACCGGGGCGCCGCAGGAGGGGCAGCTGGTGCCGGGGTTCTGGCTGGACATCGAGCACCAGGGGCAGAGGTAGGAGCCAGGCGCTGCGGGGGCCTGAGCCGGTGGCTGGCCCATGGCGGGCGGTGGTTGAGCCGGCGCGAAAGGCGTTCCGGGCGGGGGCGCCTGGGGCTGATAGGGCGCACCGGGGAAGGGCCCCCCGGGCATGGGAATCCGCGAGATGTCCGGGATCGGGATGCCGAAGGGTCCACGCCGCATCGGGAAGGGCATGCCCGGCTGCGGGCTCCACCCCGGGGCTCCGGCCGGCGGTCCGGAGGGGTAGCCGGGCGGTGGTCCGGCGGGGGGCTGGCCGGCGGGAGTGGCGCCGGGAGGCGGGCCGGCCGGCGGCTGACCCGCGGGATTGGCGCCGGGAGGCGGGCCGGCCGGCGGCTGACCCGCGGGAGCCCCGCCGGGAGGCGCCGGATTGGCCGGGGCGCCCCAGTTCGGAGAGCCCTGCCCGGGCGACGACGGATTGGCCGGGGTGCCCCAGTTGGGGGAGCCCTGGCCGGGAGGCGGCGGCGGGGGGTCGGTGGCCATCTCGCGCTACTCGGTCGCGTGGTGGACGTACATCGACTGAATGCCGATGCGCCCGGGCCCGGTCATCCGCACCATGTGCAGCCCGGCCCCGCCGAAGAGTCCGGTCGAGAGCTTCTGGCTCTCCACCGTCATCTGCACCGACGAGTCCTTGTAGAGATAGGCACCGGGCTCGAGGAGGATCGACTGGCCGGCGGCGAGCTGCCGCTCGAAGACGTTGCCATAGCCGTGGAGGATGAGCAGCCCCGGCTGGCCGGCCGCGACGAAGCGGTCCATGAACATCCCCTGGCCCCCGAAGAGGGCGGTTCGCATCCCCTGGATCCGTGTGTACGAGTACTGGACCGTGTGGGAGCCGAGCAGAAACGCGTGCTCGCGAGCGTCGAGCTCCATGGACGGATGCAGGGGGAGCACCACCAGCTCGCCGGTGGCATCCCGGGAGAAGGCGATCCGGCCGGGGCCGTGCGCGGTGGTCACGATGTGCGGCATCCCGGCGAACGAGCGCTTCACCATCCCGGGGAGGGGCATCACCGCGACCGGGACGGTCTCGTCCTTCCAGAGCATCACGTGGTGCTCGAAGAAGACTCCGTCCTCGGGCGCAAGGGTGATCTCGGCAACCGGGACCAGCTCTCCCTCCACCTGGCAGGCCGAGGATCCGAAGTGGAACTCGGTCATGTCGCGCAGCCGGGGGGCCTCCCGCCATCCCGAGTCGGACACCAGGTTGCGGACATCCAGGGGCGCCCCGCAGGTGACGCAACTCTGGGAGCCGACCGGGCTCTGACCGTGGCACCACTGGCACTCGACGCGCTGGCCGACAGCTTCCATTGCGCTCCTCCTCTCTGCTGGCGCTCACATCGTACGCGGGCCGCGGCGGCCCCGTCTCGCCGGCCCGCGGAGGCCGGAGATGCTGCTGCCCGGCGGTCTCAGCCGGCCGACAGCGGCGGCGGAGCGGGAGGCGCCGCAGGGGCGACCGGGGTGGCCGGGGCGGCACCCACGGCCTGCCCGCAGCCGGCGCAGAAACGCGCGCCCGGAGCCAGCTCGGCGCCGCACCCGGTGCAGTGAGCCGCCCCCAGCGGACCACCGCAGCTGGGGCAGAACCGGCCCCCCGCGGGGCTGACCGCCTGGCACTTGGGGCACTGGACCGTCGCCGCGGCGGGCGCCGGGGCGGGCGGAGCGTAGCCACCGCCGGCACCGCCGGGGAAGCCGGTCCCCGCCGGGGGCGCCGGGGCGGCCTGGACCGGCTGGGCCATCTGCCCGCCCAGCCCGAAGCCGGCGGCCATGAAGGCGGGCGAGACCGCCCCGCCCCCCTGGGCCATCCCCTGACCTGCGCCCAGCGCCATCTCGCCGGCGGCATAGCCCTGGAAGGAGCCGGCCAGTCGCGAGTAGGCGGTGTCCTTGCTGAACTGCTCCAGCCGCTTCTGGGACTCGTCGTCGAGGCTGATCGTGAAGTTCCCCATCCGGGCCACGGTCAGGCCGTAGGTGGCGAGCTGCTGGTTGGCCAGCTCGATGATCGCCTTCTCGATGTCCTCGGTGTAGGCGGCGAGCCCCAGGATCGGCCAGCCGTTGCGCACGATCTGCTTGGTGACGTCGGTGCGCAGCACCTTGAGCAGCTGCTCCGCCACCCAGTTGGTGACCGCGGTGTTGTCGGTGACGTCGACGGTGCCGACCAGGTTGACCAGCAGGGAGGCGGGCTCGATCACCTTGAGGCTGTAGTCGCCGAAGACCCGGAGCGACACGATCAGGGTGCTGACCGGGTCCTGGACCGAGTCGATCTTGCCGCCGAAGCGGTTCTGGGTGAACTCCCGGTTGCCGACGAAGTACAGCTCGGAGCGATAGAGGTTGCCCCCGCTGAGGGCGTCGGCGAAGATGCCGAGGAAGGGCAGCTCGGTGGCGTCGATGGAGTGCCGGCCGGGTGGGAGCGTGCCCTTGACCTGGCCCTGGTACATGAAGACGGCGAGCTCGTCCGGGGCGACGATGGCATGGGTGAAGCGACGGATCTCGTGGTCCGGCCACTTGAAGACGATCTGTCCCTTGCGGTCGTCGGGGACCGCTATGTTCTCTCGCGCTCCGGGGAAGAAACCAGGCATTGGGGGTCGCCCTCCTCTCAGTGAGCCGTCCAGGTTTGATTATGGATGCTGCTGGGGCAGCCCGAGGGCCCGGCGCACCGAGCCGATCTGGAGCACCGCCCAGACGCCACCGGCGGCGACCGAGAGGCCGAATCCGCCCATCGCGATCAGTGCGCAGATCACCAGTCCGGCCAGGGTTCCGTGAGCCGCCTGGGCCGCGACCGCGATCATCAGGAGGATCCAGGCGGTGATCGCCGCCACCACGGCCGCGGCGGCCACCACGACGAGCCCGACCCCGGCCAGGGCGGCGAAGAGCCGGTCCGCACCGGAGCGCGGGGCGAGGTTGGGTGTGGGGTTGAACCAGGGCCGCATCCGGTGCCAGCGTAGTCGGTCCTCGGGCGCTCCGTCAAAGGGCCTCGGAAGCACCGCTGTCGCTGATGACCCTGCTTTCGGGGAGCGCCGAGTAGGATGCTGAGTCGCGCCGCCGCCATCACGACGGCCGCGCCGATGACGCTGACCGGCTCCATGGACGCGCCACCGGCGAGCCTCATCTCACCTCCCTCGGAGACGTGCCCGTTGGCCACCTCTCGGATCGCCGCCCGCTCCCGCCGCCCGCGGGCGGCGGCAGCCGCCCACATCCCGGGGGCCACCCCGACCCGGCGGGTGGTGATCGAGCGCCCGCGTCCGACCGTGGAGTGCGGGACCCTGCCCGCCAAGGCCACCGTCGGGCTCCCCCTCAGGGTCAGCGCCTCGGTGTTCGCCGACGGGCACGACCTGGTCATGGGATGGGTCCGGCACGGACGCTCCGGCGCCGAGGATTCCGGCGGGTGGCGCGAGGTGGCGATGCGCGGGGTGGGCGACGACCGTTTCGAGGCGGTCCTCATCCCGCCCCGGGTGGGGCCGTGGAGCTTCGAGATCCTCGCGATGCCGGATCGGTACGGCACCTGGCTCGGCGACCTCCAGGTCCGCATCGACGCCGGCCAGGACGTCGGCCTGGAGCTGGAGGAGGGGGCGCGGATGGCGGAGGGGGCGGCCGGGCTCCCGAGCACCGAGGAGGCTGACCGGCAGGCGCTGGGCACCCTCGCGGCCCGGCTGCGGGACGCCGACGCGAGCCAGCGGCACCGGCTCCTCGACGCGGCGCGTCCCGCCGCGGTGGGGCTGATGCGGCGGACCGCCGATCGTGAGACCGCCACCCGCAGCGGACCGTGGCCGCTCACGGTGGAGCGCGAGCTGGCCGGCTTCTCGGCCTGGTACGAGATGTTCCCCCGCTCGGAGGGCGCGGAGCCGCCTCGCGGCGGCACCTTCCGGAGCGCGGCCGCCCGCCTCCCGGCCATCGCCGCGATGGGCTTCGACATCGTCTATCTCCCCCCCATCCACCCGATCGGGCGGAGCTTCCGCAAGGGCCGCAACAACAGCACCGAACCGGAACCGGGGGATGTCGGCTCGCCCTGGGCCGTCGGGGCGGTGGAGGGAGGCCACACGGCGATCCACCCCGATCTCGGGACCCTCGCCGACCTCGCCCTCTTCGTCGCGGAGGCCGAGCGGCAGGGGCTCGAGGTCGCCCTCGACTACGCGCTCCAGTGCAGCCCCGACCACCCCTGGGTGACCGAGCACCCGCAATGGTTCAGCCACCGAGCCGACGGCAGCATCCGCTATGCGGAGAACCCACCCAAGCGCTACCAGGACATCTACCCGCTCGACTTCGGCAGCGCGGATCGCGCCGGCCTCTGGCGCGCGCTGCGCGACGTGCTGCTCTTCTGGATCGGGCACGGCATCCGGGTGTTCCGGGTCGACAATCCGCACACCAAACCGTTCGCCTTCTGGGAGTGGCTGATCAGCGACGTCCATCGTGAGCACCCCGACGTCGTGTTCCTGGCCGAGGCCTTCACCCGCCCGGCGGTGATGCAGCGGCTGGCCAAGCTCGGCTTCAGCCAGTCCTACACGTACTTCACCTGGCGCAACACCAAGACCGAGCTGAGCGAGTACCTCACCGAGCTCTCCCAGACCGAGCGGGTCGACTGGTTCCGGCCCAACTTCTGGGTCAACACCCCCGACATCCTGCACGAGTACCTGCAGCGGGGCGGCCCGGCGGCCTTCCGGGTGCGCGCCACCCTGGCGGCGCTGACCGCCCCCTCCTGGGGGATGTACAGCGGCTACGAGCTCTACGAGCGACTCGCGGTCGCCGAGGGCAGCGAGGAGTACGCCGACTCCGAGAAGTACCAGCTCCGCCCGCGCGACTGGGAACGTCCCGACAGCCTGGCACCGTACGTCGCGCGCCTCAACGAGATCCGGCGCCGGCATCGGGAGGCCGTCTCGCTGATGGGAACGCTGCGCCTCCAGGAGATCAAGAACGATCGCATGCTCTGCGTGAGCAGGATCAACCATTCACGCGACGACGTCCTCCTGGTGGTCGTCAACCTCGACCCCCACCACCCCCAGGAGGGCACGGTCTGGCTCGACCTGGCGAGCCTCGGCATCCCCGCGGAGCCACCCTTCGAGGCTCACGACGAGCTCACCGGGACGAGCTACGTCTGGCGTGGACCGGAGAACTACGTCCGGCTGGACCCGGCCATCCAGGTGGCTCACGTCCTCCACCTCCGGCCGCGATGAGCGAGGCGATCCCCCCGGCGAGCGCACCCATCGGGCACCGCAGCCCCGGACCCGGACCCGGACCCGGACCCGGCCCCACCGCCGACGCCGCCACCGACGGCCCGGCTCCCGCCCCGCGGGTGCGGCCGGTCGCTCCAGCCGCAGCTCCCGAGCAGGATCCCCTCTGGTTCAAGCGGGCGGTCTTCTACGAGGTCCTGGTGCGCGGCTTCGCCGACAGCAACGACGACGGCGTCGGTGACTTTCAAGGCCTGATCCAGCGTCTCGAGTACCTGCGCTGGCTGGGTGTCGACTGCCTCTGGCTGCTGCCCTTCAACGATTCCCCACTGCGCGACGGCGGCTACGACATCAGGGACTACTACAGCGTCCTCCCCGCCTACGGCACGGTCGACGATGTGCGCGAGCTGGTGGCACGGGCTCACGCCATGGGGATGCGGGTGGTCATGGACCTGGTCCTCAACCACACCTCCGACCAGCACCCCTGGTTCCAGTCGGCACGCTCCTCGCCGGCATCCCCGCACCGCGACTACTACGTCTGGTCGGAGACCAAGAATCGCTACACCGACGCGAGGATCATCTTCGTCGACACCGAGACCTCGAACTGGACCTGGGACGACAGCGCCCAGGCCTACTACTGGCATCGCTTCTTCAGCCATCAGCCCGACCTCAACTACGACAACCCCAGGGTCCGCGAGGAGATGGTGGACATCTGCCGCTTCTGGCTCGACCTGGGCATGGACGGCTTCCGGCTGGACGCCCTCCCCTACCTGTTCGCGAGGGAGGGGACCAACTGCGAGAACCTCCCGGAGACCCACGCATTCATCGCCGAGCTGCGGGCCACCGTCGACCGCGAGTACGGGGGGGACCGGGTGCTGCTGGCCGAGGCCAACCAGTGGCCGGAGGACGTCGTCGACTACTTCGGCAGCGAGCAGCACCCCGAGTGCCACATGTGCTTCCACTTCCCGCTGATGCCGCGGATGTTCATGGGGCTGCGGCGGGAGCAGCGCTATCCCATCACGGAGATCCTGGAGCGAACCCCGGCACTGCCGACGCCGAGCTCGCAGTGGGGCATCTTCCTGCGCAACCACGATGAGCTGACCCTGGAGATGGTCACCGACGAGGAGCGCGACTACATGTGGCAGGAGTATGCCCGCGACCCTCGCATGAAGCTCAACCTGGGGATCCGGCGGCGGCTCGCCCCCCTGGTGGGCAATGGCCGCCGGCAGATGGAGCTCTTCTACGGGATGCTGCTCTCGCTGCCCGGCAGCCCGATCCTCTACTACGGCGACGAGATCGGCATGGGCGACAACATCTACCTCGGCGACCGCGACGGGGTCCGCACCCCGATGCAGTGGAGCGCCGACCGCAACGGCGGCTTCAGCCGCGCCGATTTCGCCCAGCTCTACCTGCCGCCGCTGATGGATCCCGTGTACGGGTTCCAATCGGTGAACGTCGAGGCTCAGCAGCGCGGTGAGACCTCGCTGCTGCAATGGCTCCGCCGTTTCGTCGGGGTGCGCCGGCGCTGGCCCGTCTTCGGCCTGGGAAGCTTTGAATCGCTCAACGCGACCAACCCCTCGGTGTTTGCGTACCTGCGTACCCACGAGGATCATGTGGTCCTATGCGTGAACAACCTGTCGCGATTCGCCCAGCCGGTGGAGCTCGACCTTCGCCGCTTCGACGGGATGATCCCGGTGGAGATGCTGGGCCGGGTCCACTTCCCGAGGATCGGTGAGCTGCCCTACCTGCTGACCCTCGCTCCGCACGGTTTCTACTGGTTCAGCATCGAGAGCGTCGCATGAGGTTCCCCCACCCGTGGCACTGACCATTGACCCGGGCGCCGGCGCACTGGAGCGTTTTGGCATCGGCCAGGCCGCCCCCGCGATCCGCTCCTGGCTGCTCCGCGCGCGCTGGTTCGGGGGCAGGCGGCGGCATGTGGAGAAGGTCGAGCTCGACGACCTGGCGGTGCTGCGCGCCGGCGCGCCTCTCGTCCTCTACACCCTCTGGCGGGTGGAGTATGCGAGCGGCGGCCCCGAGATCTACAGCCTCCCCCTCGGGGTCAGGCAGGCCCCGCACCCGGTGGCGCGGCTCGGCCCCGAGCACCTGATCGGCACCGTGGACTCGGCCGACGGGGACCTTCTGGTCTACGACGCGCTGGCCGATCCGGAGGCCGCCGTCGAGCTGTGGAGGATGCTGGCCGAGGGA
>Ga0187867_10000361_pt1 | contig 40761 bp, 33 predicted proteins | sample June2016WEW_13_1_FD_132976 | JGI IMG/M metagenome (GOLD analysis project Ga0187867, IMG submission 132976) | Peatland microbial communities from SPRUCE experiment site at the Marcell Experimental Forest, Minnesota, USA - June2016WEW_13_10 | ecosystem: Environmental > Terrestrial > Soil >... | reverse complement strand
CGATCGCCCGGTTCGCGCCGGAGATCGCGGTGATCGTGAATCTCGACTGGGACCATCCGGACCGATACGGGAGCCCGGCCGACATCGAGGCCGCCTTCTCGGCCCTCTGCGCCCGCACGCGCGGCGCCGTCCTGGTGAGCGACGCGTGCGCCCTCTCCCTGAAGCTCGTCCCGAACGCCGCGACGTTCGGGCGCAGCGGAAGCTTCTCCGGCATACCCACGGGAGAGGCCGGGGGCCGCATGACCCTCTCGCTCGGCGGCCGATTCAGGCCGGCCGAGGTCCTTGTCAGGGCGCTGGGCGACTTCAACGCGGCGAACGCGACCGCGGCGCTCGCGGCCGCCCAGCTCATGGGGGTCGAGCCGGCGCGGGAGTCGCTGGCGGACTACCCGGGCGTGCGCAGGCGCCAGGCGGTGCTCATGCAGGAGGCGGGCGTGACCGTGCTCGAGGACTACGCCCACCATCCCGCCGAGATTCGCGCGCTCCTCTCGAGCCTCCGCCGGCGCGTAGCCCCGCCCGGGAGGTTGATCGCGGTTTTCCAGCCCCACCGCCACAGCCGCACGGCGCAGTTCAAGGCGGAGTTCGCGGCGTCGCTGGCGCTGGCCGACAGCGTCCACCTGCTGGACGTCTACTCGGCCGGGGAGCAGCCGGCCTCGGGCGGGACGACTGCCGACGTCTACGCGGAGATCAAGCGGGGGGCGCCCCAGCTCGCGGTGAGCTACCTGCCCGGCGAGGGCTCGCGCTCCCTTCCGGCGCTGCTGCGCGAGGTCAGGAAGGGGGACCTCGTGGTGTTCGTGGGCGCCGGCGACATCGACCGGAGCGCCCGGGCCTGGGTCGAGGCCGCAAGGGGGCAGATTTCGCGCGCCCAGAGGTGGGACCGGTTTGCGGAGGCCGTGCGTCCCCTCCTTTCAAGGGCCTCGGTTCTTTCCAGGGAGGAACCCCTCGCGGAGAAGACGACCCTGCGGGTCGGCGGCGCGGCAAGGCTGTACGCCGAGCCCTCTACCGAGGACGACCTGCGCGTCCTGCTCGCCGAGGCGAGGAGGGGCGGGATTCCCGTCCTCCTGCTTGGGCGGGGCTCCAACCTGATCGTGCCAGACGAGGGGGTGGACGCGCTGGTCGTCGCGCTTTCCCGGGAGTCGTGGTCCGGCTTCGAGACCCTCGAGGACGGCCGGATCAGGGCAGGGGCCGGCCTCAGGCTGAAGAACCTCTGCGGTCTCGCGGCGGCGGCCGGGCTCTCCGGGTTCGAGTTCCTGGAGGGGATCCCGGGCTGTGTCGGGGGGGCCCTCAGGATGAACGCGGGCGCGATGGGCGGCTGGATCTTCGACGTGGTCGACGAGGTGCGCCTCATGTCCGCGGACGGCGTGGTCGCCACGCTCCCGCGCTCCTCCCTGAACGTGGATTACCGCCACTGCGCCGAGCTCCAGGAGGCGATCGCGCTCAGCGCCGTCCTGCGGCCCGTCTCCAGGAGCGACGCCGGGGCCGTCGGGAGGAGGATCGACGAGTACCGCCGCAGGCGCCACGAGTCGCAGCCGCGCGAGCCGAGCGCCGGGTGCATCTTCAAGAACCCGCCCGGCGCGACCGCCGGCCGGCTGATCGAGGAGAGCGGGCTGAAGGGCGCGCGGGTGGGCGGGGCCGAGGTCTCCCGCGTCCACGCAAACTTCGTCGTGAACCGCGGAGGCGCCACGAGCGCGGACGTCCTCGAGCTTGTGCGCCGGGTGAGGGCTGCGGTGCGCAAGGAAAAGGGCGTGGACCTCGAGCCCGAGGCGCTCCTGTACGGCAAGGAATGGAGGGACGTCCTGTGAGCGCCCCGGTGGTCGCCGTGTTCGCCGGCGGGACATCCGCCGAGCGGGAGGTCTCGGTGGGATCGGGGCGCGCCTGCGCCCTGGCCCTGGCGCGTTCCTTCACGACGCGCCTCTTCAGCATCGCGGCGGACGCGCTCCCCGAGGGCTATGACCCGGCGAGGCACGTCGTCTTCTCCACTCTGCACGGCACCTTCGGCGAGGACGGGGGCATGCAGAGCCTGCTGGACGGCGCCGGCGGGGCGTACGCCGGCAGCGACGCCGCATCGAGCGCGCTCACGATGGACAAGACCCTCACCAAGGAGACCGTCTCGGCGCGGGGCGTCAGGGTCTCCGACGGGATCTGCTTCGACGCCGAGGCGCGGCCAAGCGCGCAGGAGGTCGCGCGGCGCCTGGGAGTCCGCGTGGTGGTCAAGCCCAACAACCAGGGCAGCAGCGTGGGCCTGAGCATCGTAGGGGACATGAGGGGGCTCGAGTCGGCGCTGGGCGCGGCCGCGAGCGGGCGCTGGATCGTCGAGCGGCGGCTCGACGGGAGGGAGCTGTCGGTCGGCGTCCTGGGGGGCTCGGCCATGGGGATCGTCGAGATCAGGCCGGCCTCGGGCGTGTACGACTACGCGAGCAAGTACACGAAGGGCATGACCGAGTACCTCGCGCCGGCGCCCCTCGACGGCGCGACCTGCGAGGCGGTCAGGGGCGCGGCGGAGACGGCGTTTTCGGCATGCGGGTGCCGCGACTACGCGCGTGTCGACTTCATCCTCGACGCAAGCGGCGATCCTTTTTTGCTCGAAATCAACACGCTGCCCGGCATGAAGGAGACGAGCTTGCTGCCGATGAGCGCGCGCTGCGCGGGCCTGGATTTCACTGCTCTGGTCAGGGAGATGGTTTCGCCCGCGGTGGAGCGCTTCCGCTCGAGCACGGCCTCAAGACGACCATGAGCAAGGACATAGAAGCCATGCCCGAGACCCGCACCTGGAGGGACATCCCCCAGCAGGTGAGGCCCCGCGCCATGTCTCGCGAGGGGCGCCGCCGCGTGACCCTGGCCGCCATCCGGGGCGCGGTGGGCGCGGCCGTGCTGGGCGCGGCCGCGTGGGGGGCATGGGAGATCTCGGCGGTCCTCCGGGAGAATCCCTCCTCGCTTCCCGATTCGGCAAAGTCGGACCGCGTGAAGAGCCTTGTCCTCGTCACGGACGGCGTCCTCGACAAGAACTGGCTCGCCAGAACGCTGGCCATCCCGAGCAACGCCACCCTCATGGGCCTCGACATGATCAAGCTGCGATCGAGGGTGCTTGCCGACGCACAGGTGAGTTCCGCGACCATCGTCCGGAACTTCCCGGACACGCTCACCGTCCGCATCTCTGAGCGGTCGCCGGTGGCGCGGCTTATGGCCCAGTCGAGCGGCGAACAGCCCCGGATGCTTCTCGTCTCGCGGGACGGGGTGGTGTTCGAGGGCGCGGGATTCGACCCCGCCATGGTCGCGTCGCTGCCTTGGCTGGACGGCGTCAAGCTCGTGCGCCGCGGCGCGGCGATCACCCCCATCGACGGGATGGCGGCCGTCGCCGGCCTCCTCGCCTCGGCGAAGCTTGAGGCGGAGGTCCTCTACCGCACGTGGCAGGTCGTCTCGCTCGCGCGGCTGGCCTCGGACGGCGAGATCGAGGTCCATACCCGCGGCGGGATGAGGGTCGTGTTCGGGACGAACGAGGACTACCTGAGGCAGATCGCCCGGCTCGACCTGCTGATCGACGACTCCTCGGACCCGACCCGGCCCCTGAGGGAGGTCAACCTCGCGCTGGGCTCCCAGGTCCCCGTGGCCTACGGGACGGCGGCGCCAACCCTGGGCGACCCGGCGCCGGCCCCCGGGGGCGCGGCGCCCGTCCGTCCCTCGATCTCGCTCCCCGCCTTCTCCGATCTGCACGCCGACGCGAACCGTGAGCTTTAAGACGACATTCATCGGGGCCGTCGAGATAGGGACGTCGAAGATCGTCGCGCTCGTCGGCGAGTACACCGGCCGCGAGATCGTCATCATCGGGTGCGGGGAATGCGCGTCGAGGGGCGTCATCAAGGGCGCCGTCGTCGACTACCGCGCGGCGACCGAATGCACCCAGAGCGCGCTCGAGCTCGCCGAGCGCGACGCGAACGAGAAGATCGACCACGTTTACCTGTCCCAGACCGGGGCCCACCTGGAGGGGTTCTACAACGAGGCCTCCCTCAACGTTAAGGCGGCCGACAACATGATCGAGAAGGACGACATCCGCACGGTGTGCGAGCTCGCGAAGGCGAAGGACCTTCCCCTCGGCCGGATGGTGGTCCACCACATCCGCAGGCCGTTCCGCGTAGACGGGCGCCTGGTTCCCACCTCGCCTGAGAACCTTGTCGGCCAAAAGCTCGAGGTCGGCTACTGGACGGTCCACGGCCAGGAGCAGCGCCTCGCAGACAACATCCACGTCATCCGCGGGTTCAACCTGGAGGTGAGCGAGCTCGTGCTCTCCAGCCTCGCCTCCGGCCACATGGTCACGAGCCTCGAGGAGAGGCAGAACGGCGTCCTGGCGATCGACATCGGAGCGGGCACTACCGACTACGTCCTCTACCGCAACGGCGTGCCCCACACGACGGGCGTGGTGGCCGTCGGCGGAGGCCACCTCACCAACGACGTCAGCATCGGCCTCCGGCTCACGTGGGAGCAGGCCGAGAAGCTCAAGCTCCGGTTCGGCCGCGCGGTCGTCCAGGCGCGCGACAAGGCGGAGAAGGTGTGGCTCGACGGCAACTTCTCGATCGGCGACCGGCAGTTCCCGCGCCAGGCGATCGAGCAGATCACGGCGGCGCGCGCCTGGGAGCTCCTCGAGGTCGTCAAGAGGCGCCTCGGCCACGCCTTCGCGCCCGAGACGTGCGCGGGGGGTGTCGTGCTGACCGGAGGGGCCGCCAAGCTGCCGGCGCTCGCCATGTGCGCGGCGAAGGTCTTCGGCACCGCGGCCCGCCTCGGCGAGGCCCCGTCGTGGGTCAACGAGAACCTGCGCGACCCCGGCTACCACACGGCCCTCGGCACCCTCTACTACGGCGTGAGCGTCCAGGGCGACCGGGGCGCCGCGGGCCGCGGCAGGGGGGGCTTCCTGCAGAGCGTCACGCGCCTCTTCGCATCGACGTGAACCACCCCAACGAGCTGCCCCTCGAGCACCAGGTCCCCGGCGACCGGAGCGTGGCCATCAAGCTGGTGGGCGTGGGCGGCGCCGGTGCGAACGCCGTGGACCGCCTCAAGATGGAGTGCCTCGAACGGCTCCGGCTCGCGGTGATCAACACCGATCACCAGGCCCTGTCGAGCTCGCCCGTCCAGGACAAGGTCCTCATCGGGATGGGAACGACGCGCGGCCTGGGAGCGGGAGGGGACCCCGAGCTCGGGAGGGAGGCGGCCGAGGCCGACCGCGAGAAGATTGCCGAGGTCGTCAGGGACTGCGACCTTGTCTTCATCATCGCCGGCATGGGCGGCGGCACGGGCGGGGGGGCCTCGCCCATCGTGGCGGAGATAGCGGCGGAGCAGGGTGCGCTCGTCATCGCGTTTGTCACGCTCCCGTTCAGCTTCGAGGGCGGGCGCCGCCTCAAGCAGGCCGAGGAGGGGCTCGCCGCGCTCCGGCGCGTCTGCGACGCGGTCATACCCCTGCCAAACGACATCCTCCTCCAGGAGGCCGCCGACAACGAGAGCGTGCTCGACTCCTTCTCGCGCGCCGACGAGTGGATCGGCAGGGGCGTGAAGTCCATCTGGTCGATGCTCTCAAAGACGGGGCTGATCAACGTGGACTTCGCGACCGTGAGGCAGGCCTTCCAGCAGCGCGGGGCAAAGACGCTGTTCGGGCTCGGGGAGGGCGCTGGAGAGAACGCGGCCGCCGAGGCCATCGCGAGCCTGAAGCTGTGCCCGCTGCTCCACACCCCGGAGTTCTCCCGCAAGGCGGACCGGCTGCTCGTCAACATCACGGGGGGGACGGACCTGACGCTGCCCAGGGTGAACGAGATCATGAACGCCATCGCGGAGCAGTTCGGCCGCGACTCCCACATCATCATGGGGGCGGTGATCGACGAGGGGATGCAGGGCAGGGTCGAGATCACGGTGCTGGGCGCGAGCGACATGGGCGCGCGGGGCTCGATGCAGCGCCGGCCCGTCGCGGTGCGGCCCCGGCCGGCCGGCCTCCGGCCCGAGGAGCCGGCGCCCGCTCAGAGGGCGCCCGCGGCACCCGTCGCCGCCGATGCCGCGGCCCCCAAGCCGACCCAGGAGGAGTTTGGATTCGGCGAGATCGAGAGCCGCGGGCAGTTCGAGCGCACCGACCGCAATCTTTTCGACGGGCAGGACCTCGACGTGCCGACCTACCTGAGGAAGGGCGTAAAGATCGCGATTTGATCCCCGGGGCGATCCGGGTAGCCTCTGCTCCATGTTTGTCGATGAATGCGTGATCAAGGTTGCCGCCGGCGACGGCGGGCGCGGGTGCGTCTCGTTCCGCCGCGAGAAGTACGAGCCATGGGGCGGGCCCAACGGGGGCGACGGCGGGCGCGGGGGAGACGTGGTCCTCGTCGGGGACCACGACACGAACAACCTTGTCGACTTCAAGTTCAAGCCGCACTGGAAGGCGGGCAGGGGGGAGCACGGCCTGGGCAAGGACTGCCACGGCAAGGAGGGGATTGACGCCGTCCTCAGGCTCCCGCTCGGGACCGTTGTCACCGACGTGGATGCCGGGCGGGTGGTCGCCGAGGTCATCGAGGACGGCCAGCGGATCGTCCTGTGCAAGGGGGGCAACGGCGGCTGGGGCAACACCCATTTCAAGACCCCGACGAACCGCGCGCCCAGGCGGGCAAACGCAGGCCAGCCGGGAGAGGCCGGAGTCTTCCGGCTGGTCCTCAAGTCGATCGCGGATGGCGGCCTTGTCGGCTTCCCCAACTCGGGCAAATCCTCGCTCACCAAGGCGATCACGATGGCGCGGCCCAGGACGGCTGCGTACCCGTTCACCACGCTGAGGCCCCAGATCGGCGTCATCGAGTTCGCGGACGCCTTGCGCGGCAACCCGCGCCTGATGCTCGCCGACATCCCGGGGCTCGTCGAGGGGGCCAGCGAGGACCGGGGCCTGGGCCACCGCTTCCTGCGCCACATCGAGCGATGCGCACTTCTGCTCATCCTGATCGACATGGCCGGTGTGGACGGCCGCGACCCCCTTGGCGACTACGTCCACCTGCTCCGGGAGCTCGGGCTCTACGACCGGGCGCTTCTCGACAAGCCTAAGCTTGTGGCGGCGAACAAGATGGACCTGCCGGAGGCCGCTGCGAATCTCGCGAGGTTTAGGCGCCGCCACAAGGTGGCCGTCCTCGAGATATCCTGCCTCAAGGGAACGGGCCTCGAGCGCCTGAAGAGGGAGCTGCTCAAGCGGGTCGGGGCCTTCCGGGGCAAGGAAAAGGAGTCGCCAGCGGCCGCCGTATAGGGCAGACTTCCATCAAGGTGGCAACGACCTCCGCAATGTCCCCCGAGAACCGCTCGCTGCTCATGCGGGCGAACCGCCTGCTTGGCACGGCGCTGGTCGAGCATAACCTCGTGAAGGTCGAGGACCTCGAGAAGGCGAACGAGCGCCTCCTGGAACTGATCGCCTCGAACCAGCCCCGCCAGGCGACGGTCCTCGGCGTCCTCGCCTACGAGATCAAGGTGATCCGGGAAGAGGATATCCTGCAGCACATTGTGGAGACGGAGGGCCTCGGCCTCGTCGACCTGAAGGCCTACGACCCGCCGGACGAGATCAAGAAGGGGCTGGACCTGGACGCCTGCTGGGCGACCTGGTCGGTTCCCTTCGACCTGGAGGAGGACTTCATGTTCGTCGCCTCGGCCTATTACCTCAGCCCGGCCGTGCGCACGTACTGGGAGAAACGCTTCAACGGGCCGCTGCTCTGGTACGGCACGACGCTCGAGGGCATCGCCGAGCAGCTCGACCGCATCTCCGACTCCAGCGGCTACAGGGCGGCCGACCCGACGCTCCGCGAACCCACCGCGGGACCGGCGAGCACGGGCTCAAGGCCGCCGATGCCGACCCCCGGTTCGCGGCCGCCCATTCCGACCTCCGGAACGCGGCCGCCGATGCCGACCTCCGGAACGCGGCCGCCGATACCGGCCTCCGGAACGCGTCCGCCGTTCCCGCCCGTTGCCGAGAAGCGCTCCGCATGACCAAGTCCTGCCGCACATGCCACTAGGAAAGGTCCAGTCCCAGATCGTCGCCAAGCTCATCACGATGGGCAGGCTAACGCCCGAGCAGCGCGACCAGATCGCGGCGCGGCCGCAGGACATGAACGGCGACGCGCTCGACCGGCTCCTGCAGGAGGACTACAAGATCACCGCCTTCCAGTGCCTCGTCGCGAAGGGCAAGGCCCTCGGCCTGGCGCCCTACAACGTCGCCCACTACAAGATCTCGAATTCCACGTTCGAGAGGATCCCGCAGGACTTCTGCCACGAGAACCTCGTGATCCCGGTGGGCCAGGTGGGCGACCTCCTCCTGGTGGCGTTCGCAAACCCGTTCGAGGTGACGCTCCCTGCGAAGATCCAGGAGATGACCGGCATGCGCGTCGTCCGGCTCCTCGCCCGGGAGAAGGACATCAAGGACAAATTCAGCAAGGGCAGGGACGAGTCCGGCGGCTTCGACGACGTGGTCCAGAAGATAGGCGTGGAGTACGGCCCGACCGGCGAGACCGAGAATATCAAGGACACCGACGTCAACGAGGAGTCGGGCCCGATCATCCAGCTGGGCAACCGCATAATCGAGGACGCCTACTTCGCGTCGGCGAGCGACATCCACATAGAGCCCCAGGAGAAGGACGTCATCGTGCGGTACCGGGTGGACGGGCTGTGCCAGGAGAAGCTGCGCCTTCCCGTCAAGGTTGGCCCCGCTCTTGTCGCCCGCATCAAGATCATGTGCAACCTGGACATCTCGGAGCGGAGGCTCCCCCAGGACGGCCGCATCGTCTTCAAGCAGTACACGAAGAAGAACCTCGACCTCGACCTGCGCGTGTCCACGGCGCCCCTCAACCACGGCGAGGGGGTGGTGCTGCGCATCCTGGACAAACAGAAGAGCACGCTGCCGCTGACGGCGCTCGGCTTCACCGAGGAGAACCTCAAGCGGTACCGCGAATGCATCCGCCAGCCCTACGGGATGATCCTGCACTGCGGGCCGACCGGGTCGGGCAAGTCGATGACGCTCTACTCGGCGCTCAACGAGATAAACAGCCCCGAGCTCGTCATACGCACGGCCGAGGACCCGATCGAGTACACGCTGGCGGGGATCAACCAGATGCAGATGCACAGGCAGATCGGGCTCACGTTCGCGACCGCGCTCAGGTCGTTCCTGCGCCAGGATCCCGATATCATACTCGTGGGTGAGATCCGCGACGTCGAGACCGCGGAGATCGCGGTCGAGGCGGCGCTCACCGGCCACCTGCTCCTCTCGACGCTCCACACGAACGACGCGCCCTCCGCCATCGCCCGGCTCACGGACATGGACATCGAGCCCTTCATGATCTCGTCCTCTATCCTGTGCGTCTGCGCGCAGCGCCTGATGCGGCGGGTGTGCAAGCAGTGCAAGGTGCAGTACGACCCCAAGGGCCGCGAGAAGGAGATCCTGGAGAAGGCGATCGGATGGAGCGGGGCGATCTTCAAGCACAACCCGAGGGGCTGCCCGAAGTGCTCCGGGAGCGGCTACCGCGGGCGCGTGGGCATCCACGAGCTGATGATCGTCAACGAGGAGCTCATCGAGGGCATCAACAGGAAGGTGGAGACAGCGGAGCTCAAGAGGATCGCGGTGCGCCAGGGCATGAAGACCCTGCACCAGGACAGCCTCGTAAAGGTCAAGGAGGGGGTCTCGACGATCGAGGAGGCCATCGCCACGGTTCCGCCCGACCTGGGATGATGGCGCGCCCGGTCCTGGTGGCGGCCGCGGCGCTCGCCCTCGCGGGATGCCGCGCGAGGGAGATAACTTCGCTGCAGCGCAAGGAGGCGGCCAGCGTTTCGAGCGAGGCCGAGTTCGCCGTGACGATGCGCGACTGGAAACGGGCCGAGGGGCTCTACGCGAGGGCCGTCGAGCTCTGTCCCGACGCCGGCGACACGTGGCTGAACCTGGGCGTCGTGCGCGTGCGGCTGGGGGACCGCGGCGGCGCCCGGTCGGCCTACAAGTCGGCGCTCGGCGCGTACGAGGCGACCCTGGACCGCGAGCCCGCGAACTCCGAGGCCGTGCTCCGGAGGGTCTATGTGCTGGTGATCCTCGGGCGCAGCGACGAGGCCCGGCGGGCCGTGGACAAGGCGCGTGCGAGGTTCCCGGACGACCGGCGCCTGCGCAACTTCGTCGAGAACAGGGGCGTCGACCGGCTGGTCGCGGACCCGGCTTTGAAGAGCGTCGAGCCCTGAGCCGAGGCCGTGCACGGACTCTGGGCACAGTTCGCCAAGGTCGCCGTCGCCCATCTTCTGGCCGTCGCGAGCCCGGGGCCGGACTTTGCGATGGTGGTGCGCCAGAGCATCGCCCACGGCCGGCGCGCGGCGTTGTGGACCAGCGTCGGCATCGGCAGCGCCATCCTCCTGCACGTCACCTACTCGCTCCTCGGGATAGGGATCGTCCTGAAGAGCTCCCCGGCGGCGTTCACCGCGGTCAAGTTCTCGGGCGCCGCCTACCTGGCGTGGATCGGCGTCAAGGCCCTTCTGAGCCGGCCGCGGCGCGGGCTCTCCGACGCGCCCGCCGGGGCCGAGGCCGAGCTCTCGCGGCCCGCCGAGCCCGCCCCGCGCAGGGCGTGGGCGACCGGCTTCCTGACGAACGCGCTCAACCCCAAGGCCACGCTCTTCTTCGTCGCCCTCTTCGCCTCGGTGATCGACCCGGCGACCCCGAAGGCCGTCCAGGGGGCGTACGGGGCGTGGATGTCGGCCGCCACGATTGCCTGGTTCTCGATGGTCTCGGTGTTCTTCACCCGGGAGCCGGTGCGGCGCGCATTTCTCAAGGGGGGCCACTGGATAGACCGGGCGATGGGAGCCGTCTTCATCGGCCTCGCGTCGGCGCTGGCGCTCGCGTCGGTGGGCTGACCCGGGCGGGCGCCGCTACGCGTAGACCCCCCCGCCGAGCACGCGGTCGCCCTCGTAAAGGGCGAGCACCTGGCCCGCCGCCAGCGCGCGCTGGGGCCTCTCGAACCGGACGAGGGCTGTCGCGCCGCCCTCCGGGAGGAAGTGAAGAGGCACGCGGGGGTCGCGGTAGCGGACCCGGCCCTCGAGGGCGCGCGCCTCGGCGACGGGGGCGCCGGTCCAGCTGAGCGAGTGGACGCGCACCTCGGACTGGTACAGGCCGGGAGCGTCCGGGTGGTCGAATCCCACGAGCAGCGCGTTGTCGGCCGCGCGCTTGCCGACGACGACGTAGCGCTCCCGGTCGGCGTTCGACGGCACGCCGATCCCGCGGCGCTGGCCGAGGGTGTAGTAGTGCAGCCCGCGGTGGCGGCCGAGCTCACGCCCGTCCGAGGCCCGGACGATGGGGCCCGGCCTGTCCGGAACGTGGGCGCGCAGGAAGTCGCCCATCCGGACCTCGCCGATGAAGCAGATTCCCTGGCTGTCCTTCTTGTCGGCCGTCGCCAGGCCGGCGGACCTCGCGATCTGCCGGAGCTCCGGCTTCTCGAGGTCGCCGACGGGGAACCGGGCGTCGCGGAGCTGGTCCTGCGCGAGGAGGCAGAGGAAGTAGGATTGGTCCTTGTTCCGGTCCCTGCCCTCGAGGAGCTCGACCGGGCCGGCGCCGCGGCTCCGCGCGTAGTGGCCGGTGGCCACGGCCGTGTATCCGTGTGCATGCGCCCAGGCGCGGAATACGCCGAACTTGATCTCGCGGTTGCACATGATGTCCGGGTTCGGCGTCAGGCCGCGCTCGTAGCCGTCAAGCATGTACTGGACGACCCTCTCGCGGTAGTCGCGCATGAGGTTGACGACCTCGAAGGGGATCGCGATCTGCCCGGCGACGCGGCGGGCGTCCTCGATGTCCTCCATCCAGGGGCAGCGGCCCACCGCCGGGTCCTCATTGATCCAGTTCTTCATGTAGGCGCCGGAGACGTCGTGACCCTGCCTCTTGAGGAGGAGCGCGGCGACCGAGCTGTCGACGCCGCCGGACATGGCGACCAGGATTCTTTCGGCTGATGGCACGGCAGCCCAACGACGGGCGGCCTCGCGGCAGCTGTCAACCCAACGTCAGGCCGAGGGAGACTCGCTGCGGGCGCCCTCGAACCTCGGCACGGGCCCGGGCTCGGGCGCATCCGGCTCGAGCGCCGCGGCGTCGGCGGCCGCCTCGCCCACGGGCTCCGGGAACTCCCGCAGGAAGTCCGAGTACTCGACGAGCTCGTAGCGGCCGTCCCAGTGCTCGACGATTGCCGTCATAGACTCGATCCAGTCGCCGGAGTTGAGGTAGTGGATCCCGCCGAGCATCTTGTCCGCGGGCGTGTGGATATGGCCGCACATGACGCCGCTGCAGCCGCGAGAGCGGGCGAGCTCGGTGATGTGCTCCTCGAACCTCGAGACATGGCTGACCGCCGACTTGACCCGCGCCTTGATCGCCCGGCTCAGAGACCAGTACTCGAGGCCGCGCCACGACCGCCAGATGTTGTATGCGCGGTTGATCCCAAGGAGCGTCTGGTATCCCCAGTCGCCCAGGTGCGCGAGGAAGACGAAGTTCGTCGTCACCGTGTCGAACACGTCCCCGTGGAGGACGAGATAGCGGCCCTTGACGCCCTCGTGCACGTACTCGTCGGCGACGATCAGGTTCTCGAACTCGAGGGGCAGGAACTTCGAGAGGATGTCGTCATGGTTGCCCCGCAGGTACACGATCTGCGTGTCGCGCTTCTCGAGCATCTTGAGGACGACGCGGATGAAGTGGGTGTGGGTCTTCGTCCAGCGCCCGCTTCGCTTGAGCTGCCACGCGTCGATAATGTCGCCGTTCAGGATGAGCTTCTCGCAGCGGACGTGCCGCAGGAAATGGTTCACCTCGGCGACCTTGGAGTCGACGGTTCCGAGGTGGATGTCGGAGAGGACGACGGTCCTTACGCGGAACTTCTTCATGGCAGTTGCAGCGCGAAGGCCGTCTCGGGCCGGTTCTCGGCCGGCGCGATCGCCGCGCAGCCGGCGGGCACGATGAACCGGAGGCTGCGGGGCCGGGCGACGACCTCCACGGCCGCGCCTGTCGAATGGGTCTCCCCGTCGGTGTGGATGATTCCCGCGGCGGGCCTCTCGATAAGAAAACGCGCCCCCCGGAACCGGCGCACCCCCCGGGCTCGGTCGATAGAGCCCAGGAAGAGCCGCGCGCCCAGGACGGCGCCCCCGAGGATCCCCGTCGGGCCCACGGCGACCAGGTCGAGCACGCCGTCGTCGACGCGGGCGCGGGGCGCGATCTTGGCGTTGTTGCCGTACTGGTCGGAGTTGGCCACCGATATGAGGATCGTCTCAAGGGTCTCGGTGTGCCCGCCCTGCGTGATGCGGCAGCTCTGCGTCCCGCAGTTGAGGAAGGCGGCCAGGGCGGTGCGCGCGTAGGCCGGCAGGCCCCGGCGCGTGAGGCGGTTGAACCTTTGGCTGACGTCGGCGTCGAGGCCCATCCCCATCACGTTGACGAACGCGAGGCCGTTCGCCGTGCCGGTGTCCAGCTCCGCAATCCGGCCCGACGTCCCCGCCGCGAGCTCGAGGGCGGCGGAGAGGGTCGTCGGGAGCCCAAGGTGGCGCGCGAGACCGTTGCCGGAGCCGCAGGGGACGAGGCCCAGCGCGGCCGGCGTGTGAATGAGGGCCTGGGCGACCTCGTTCACCGTGCCGTCGCCTCCCACGGCGACGATCCGGCGGCATCCCGCGGCGACGGCCTCCCTGGCGATCTCGGTGGCGTGGCCGGGCCCGTCGGTCGTGGCGAAGTCCGCCTCGAGCCCTCGCCCGGAGACGAACTCCCTCAGGAAGCCGAGGATCGCCGCTGTGCGCCGCTTCCTCCCCGAGCGCGGGTTGATGACAAAGAGGAACCTCATAGGGTTGCCGCGGGAGCCGCCGCGGCCTCGCCGACCCCGCGGCCCACGCGGGCGAGGACCTGGGCGGCGATGGCCCTGGCGGCGTCCGGCCTCGACAGCGGCGCAAGCGCCGCGCACCAGGCGTGCCAGGCCCTCCCCCGCTCCTCGAATGCGCCGCGGAGCGCCTCCACGACGGACTCCGGCGTTATCGCGAGGGCCCCCGCGCGGTGGCGCAGGATCAGCTCGCAGTTGCCCTCCTCCTGACCGGGGACCACCTGGTTCACGACCATGGGGCAGAGCGCGGCTATGGCCTCCTGCGTGGTCGCGCCGCCCGCCTTGCTCACGACGACGTGGTGGGTCATTAGCAGGCGCGGGATCTGGTCCGTCCACCCGAGGATCTCGGCACTTCGGCGCCTGGCGCCCGCGATCGCCGAAAGCCTGCGCCGCAGCGACTCGTCGCGACCTACCGTGCACGTGACCTCCCAGTCCTCCTGGGCGAGAAGCAGTCGCGCGGTCGCCTCGGCGTTCTGGGTGCCCGAGTTGACTATGTAGAGCACCCTCGGCGCCGCGCCGTCCGAGAGCCGCGGGCGGGTCACGGTACCCTCGTTCAACCGGAAGAACGGCGTCACGGGGAAGCCGGTGACGTGGATCCGGTCGGGAGCCACGCCCGCGGCCCGCATCACCTCGGCGGAATCCTCGTTGGAGACGAACCAGCCGTCGCAGCCCGGCCTCCACCAGATGGAGTTGATGCTGATCGAGTCGGTCACGATGTTGAAGTGGGGGCCGCGGAATCGGCCTTCCCGGGCGAGCTTCTGGAGGAGCGCCGCGTACGCGGGATAGGTGCTGCAGGCCGCTGCGGGCCTCTCGCGCCCGATCACGGACTCGAGCATCCTCGACTGGGCTCCGAGCAACCGGACCCCGCCCGTCATGAAGCCGGGCCGGTCCATCCACGCGTAGAGGCGCCTCCAGACGCTGGGAGCTCCGTTTATGGCCGCGAGGTACGCCTTCTGGACGAGCACGTTGAGCCTGGGGCACGTCATCGCGAAGATGTCGACGACCCGGGCGGTGCCGGGGACGTCCTCGTTGAACGCGGTCGCGAGCGCCCGGGCCGCGGCATTGTGGCCTTCGCCATAACCCGCGGTCAGCACGAGTACTCGCGGATCCATGTTCAGGCGGGCACGGGTGCCGGGCCGGCCGGCATGCGCTCCATGCCGGCCGCGATCTCGAGGTCTCGCTCAAACCGGGCTACGACCTTCTCCCACGATTGGGCCTCGACCGCGCCCCGGGCGGCGGCGCGAAGCCGGGCCCTGAGCGGCGCGTCCGTCGCGAGCCTCCGCCCGGCCTCGATGAGCGAGTCCGGCGAACCGCAGGGGGCGGAAAGGCCGTTCACGCCGCTCCTTATGAATATCCGGGCCGCGGCGTAGTCGAACCCGGCCGCGGCCAGCCCGCTCGACATCGCCTCGGTGAGGACGTTGCCGAAGGTCTCGGTCAGGCTCGCATGAATGTAGATGTCGGCGGATGCGTAGTACCTGCCGATCTCGTCCCGAGTGAAGAATCCCGCGAAGAAGCAATCGGGGTGGTCGCTCATGAGTGCCTGCTTGAGGGGGCCCTCGCCGGCGAGGACGAACCGGCACGCGGGGTTGGACTCCCTCATCGCGGCATAGACCCGGAATAGCAGCGGGTAGTTCTTCTCGGCCGCCATCCTGCCCACGTGGATCACGACGGGGTCGTCGGGCGCGGCCCGCCACTCAGCGCGGAGCGCGGGGGAGCGCAGCTCGGGCCTGAACTGGCGGGTGTCGACCCCGCGCGAGAGGACGGAGAGCCTCCTGAACCCGAGGTTCGACAGCTCCGAGCACAGGTCGGCGGTGGGCGCAAAGGTCCTCAGTGTCAGGTTGTGGACGTGGCGCAGCCAGCAGAGCGCGGCGCGCCGGAAGGGCGAGATCCCGTAGTGGCTCGCGTAGGCGTGGAAGTTCGTGTGGAAGCTCGAGGTCACCGGGATGGAAAGGGATCGCGCGGCCCGGATTGCGGTGAAGCCCAGAGGCCCCTCGGTCGCCACGTGGACGAGGTCCGGGCGATCCTCCGACCAGAGGCGCCTCAGCTTGCGCCGGGCCGGCAGGCCCATGCGCAGCAGCGGGTACCCGGGAATCGGCAGTCCCGCCATCGGTATCTGCCGGAATTCGCGCGGGGACTCGGGTCCCGCCAGGTCCGGACGGCTGGGACGGTACACCGAAACAAAATGCCCGCGGCTGGCGAGCTCGCGGGCGATGACGCCGAAGGTCATGGCCACCCCGTTGATTTCCGGGGGGAATGTCTCGGTAACGATCGCGAGCTTCACGGGTGGCGTTATTTACGCATCCCAGTGTGCACGCGGCATGTGCCGATCGTGTTTCGTCTATGTTACGATTTGGACACGTCGGAAACGGGCGGGTTGGCCGCGATTGCCACGCAAAGGTAGAGAACCCGCGCGCCCGAGTAGGTCATCGAGCCCGTGACGAAGATCTGCCGCCCGCCGGCTGAGAACGAGACCCCGACCGCGAGCCGTTGGGCAAGGTCGGGCTCCCTCTCGAGCCTTGCCACGCAGTCGTCGTCGGACGCGAGCACGATCGCGCCGTTCGGCGGGGCGACCAGCACGGAGAACGAGGTCGCCCGGGAGCCGGCGACGGCGGCCGGCGCCGCGGAGGGCTGGGGGCCGACGGCGGCCGCGGCCGGCGCCTCGGGAGCCTGCGCGTGCCTCACCTCAAGCTTGATCATCCGCGCGACCGCCTCCGGCCCGGCGTCTCCCAGAACCGAGCTCACCCAGTCGAGCAGGAGATTGCGCACCGCGTTCAGGTCGCTGGCCTTGGCGATCGGTTCGATGCCGCCGCCCTTCCTGACGGCCTTGAACAGGGTCGAGACTTCCTTCAGGTACACGTTCTTCTGCGCGCCGGGGATGTAGTACATCACCACGAGGTGGACGGGGCTCGCGTCGGTCGCGTCCCACGCGATCCCCTGCGAGGACCAGCCGATGGCGCAGTACAGTTCGCCCTCCTCGCGCTGGCCGCGCACATGGGGAACCGCCACGCCGAGGCCGATGCCCGTGTTGCACTCCTTCTCGCGTCGGGTGATCTCGTCGCCGGCGTCGAGGCCGGCCTCCATGTTCGGATTGGCGTCGAGGATCCGGGCGAGGAAGGCCAGGACCCGCTCCTTGGAGGCCGCCTCGGGCAGTTCGAAAAGGCGCCCTTCCTGGAGTGCTGTTAGAATGCTACGCATGGGTCAGCTGGTTCAATCCATCCCGAATCGATTGTAGAACCACGTCTTCACGATGTGCGTGAGCACGCAGTAGGTCACTGCGAAAAGGGCAAGCCAAAGAAAGAACGCGGCCGGCAGGGGAGTCAGGCCGATCCGGTGGGCGAAGGGCGAGAACGGCAGCCACGTGCCTATGGCCATGATGGCGATGGTTGTCGCGAGCATCGTGGCACTGGCCCGGCTCTGGATGAAGGGGATATGCCGGGTCCGGATGATGTGCACGATGAGGGTCTGGGTGAATATCGACTCCACAAACCAAGCGCTGTGGAAAATCTCCTCTAGGTGGGTCTTGTCGGCGTCGGAGGTACCTGCGTGCCCGAAGGCCGCGCAGCCGAAGACGTACAACATGAGAAACCAGGTCGCATAGTCGAAGATCGAACTGACGGGGCCGATGAACACCATGAAGTTCTGGATGCTGCGGATGTTCCACCGGCGCGGCTTGTCCAGGTATTCCTGGTCGACGTTGTCCAGCGGGATGCCGACCTGGGAGAAATCGTACAGGAGGTTGTTCAGCAGGAACTGGAGCGGCGTCATCGCCAGGAGGCCGGCCGGAAGCACAAATCCGAACCCAATGTAGCTGAACATGTTGCCAAAGTTTGAGCTGGCCCCCATCTTTATGTATTTTACGATGTTCCCGAACACCTTTCGTCCCTCGACGATCCCGTCCTCGAGTACGAGAAGGCTCTTTTCCAGCAGAATGAGGTCGGCGGACTCCTTCGCCACATCGACGGCGGTGTCGACCGAGATGCCGACGTCGGCCGCCTTCATCGCCAGCACGTCGTTGATGCCGTCGCCCATGAAACCCACGACGTGTCCCTGTCCGCGCAGCGTCTTGATCACCCTCTCCTTTTGGTCGGGCGTCAACCGGGCGAGCACATTGGCCTCGCTGACCTCCTTGCCGAAGGCGCCTTCGTCAAGCGCCGCAAGCTGCGGCCCGGTGACGATCTTCGTGATCACCATTCCGACGTCGTTGCAGACCTTCCGCGTCACCAGTTCGTTGTCGCCCGTCAATATCTTGACGGCGACTCCGGATTTCCCAAGCGCCTCGATCGCCCGGGCCGAAGTGTCCTTGGGCGGGTCGAAAAAAGCGATGTAGCCCAGAAGGATGAGCTCGGACTCGTCCGCGACGGAGAACACGGTCTTCGAGCGGTCGAATTCGCGGTACGAGATGGCGAGGACCCGGTAGCCCTGGGCGCTCAGCGTGCGGTACTCGTCCATCAGGTCGTCGCGAATGAGTTGGATGAGCGGATTGATGTCCTCGTCGACCTGGTAGTTGACGCACGCTCCGCTCACCTCCTCGACGGCGCCCTTGCAGATGAGCACGTGGCGGTCCTCGTAGTCGATCACGACCGACATGCGGCGCCTCTTGAAGTCGAACGGGATCTCGTCGACCTTCCGGCAGTTGCGCTCCACGTCGAGGTCGGTGTGGGCGAGGATGGCGCGGTCCAGGAGGTTGCGCAGCCCTGTCTGGTAGAAGCTGTTCATGTACGCGTAGCGCAGCACGTCCTCGCTGATCCGGTTTGTCACGTCCACGTACCGCTCCAGCACAACGTGGTCCTGCGTCAGCGTGCCGGTCTTGTCGGTGCACAGGACGTCCATCGCCCCGAAGTTCTGGATGGCGTGGAGGTGCTTCACGATGACCTTCTTGCGGGACATCATGAGCGCGCCCTTTGAGAGGCATACCGTCATGATCATCGGCAGCATTTCCGGCGTGAGGCCCACCGCCATCGACAGGGCGGCCAGCAGCGCCTCGACCCAGTTATGGTCCCGCAGACCGATGATAAGGAACACGGTCGTGACCATGATTACCATGAACCGGATCATCAGCCACGTGAAGCCGCGCACGCCGCTGTCGAAGCTAGTCGGGTCGCGCTTGGAGAGCATCTTCTCGGCCAGCGATCCAAAATAGGTGCTGCCCCCGGTCATCAGCACGACGGCGCGCGCCGAGCCGCTCAGCACGTTGCTTCCCATGAAGCAGGCGTTGGTGAAATCGAACGGGGCGCGGCCCGCCGGCTGGTTCGAGTCGGCGCTCTTCTCGACCGGCATCGACTCGCCGGTCAGGGCCGACTGGCTCACAAAAAAATCCTTCGCGGTCAGAACCCTCAGATCCGCTGGAATCAGGCTGCCAGCGGCCAGCACGACGACGTCGCCGGGAACAATGTCCTCGAGCAGAACCTCGGTCTCCTTGCCGTCGCGCAAGACGCTCACCGTCGTCTTGACCATCTTCTGCAGCTTCTCGACCGCTCGCGAGGACCGCGACTCCTGGAAGTAGGAGAGGAAGACGCTTAGAAAAACCATGCCCCCGACAATGCAGGCGGTGAACGGGTCTCCGGTAAGGTAGAAGACGGCCGTGATGATCAGCAGCTGGATTACGAGCGGGTTGCGGCAGCGGCTCAACAGGTCGACGAAGATCGAACGATGGCGTCCGGCCGCCACCGTGTTAGACCCGAACTCGCTCAGCTTGGCGGCGGCCTGCTCCGACGTGAGCCCACCGCTCACAGAGCCGAGCCTCGCGAAAATCTCGGCCTCGCCGATCGTGTAGAGGGCGGTGTCGGCCGCGGGCTGACGATCCCCTGGGGACTTGGCCTGTGGAGCCATCCTACATTCAGGAACGGCAACATTTGCCGGGAGCAAGCCGGAACCTCTCGGCATCAAATAAATCGGCGGACCCGCGCCGGGGGAGTTTCTCGGCTGCGCCGGTGCGTGTCGCCTCCCCAATCCACGCCGCCGAGCAGCGAAGGGCCCCAAGCGATCTCGAAGCCGGCTCCGCCTCTTCAGAGAAGGGGCGCGCGCAGCGGAATCCCGCCGCCACGGGGCGGCCAAAGGGAGGGGGGACCGCTTGATAAGGAGTGCGGCCGCTGCACGGGAGGGCACGGGGCCGGCCCCGAGTCGCGGCTCCGTGCCCGGCTGCCGGGAGGCCCCATGCGGACGTAAATTGGTGGGGATCAAGCGCTACCCGTCAATGCTGCGCCGAAACGGCCTCCCTTTGGCCCGAAAGATGCAGCATCACATTCACTAATAATTCACGGAGTGAAATTACTGTTGCACCGCGGCGCGCCGGCTCTCTACTTTCGACCTTTTAGGCTAATGCAAACCCACGGACCGAAACGGGTCTACACGCCGCATTCTCTGGAGTACTGGTTTGACATGCTTGCGGACGACTGGTCGGAGACGTTCTCCGAGAGCCAGTTGGACGAGGGCCGCCGGATCTACAGAAGCGGGGAGGTGAGGGAGCTCGAGCTGACGGACCGGGACGCCATCATCCACCGCAGGATAGAGAAGAAGGACGAGTACGCCGTCATCGAGTGGAACGCCGGCAGCCTAGTCGTGAGGTCGTCCACGACGGACCGGGAGATAGCCCATGCGCTCGCCGTGGCGGGGCTTCACGAGATAGAGGAGCTTGTCGCCGACGAGATTTCGCCGCTTCCTGCCGAGAACGGCCGGTCCGGCGAGGCTGCAACGAACGCGGCGCCGAACGGGGCCTCGAATGGAGGCGGCACCAAGGCGGATTCGGGCGCGGGCGCAGCGCCCGCGGCGCCCATGTCGCGGCTGAACGGGCCCTCGCGCCCGCTCACGCTCGTCTTCAAGATCAGGTCCTCGGGCCTCGCCTTCCAGGCCTTCTGGATCGAGGCCGACAAGAAGACCAGGCACCCGGCGCTCGGTCCCGATGCCCACGCGGGATCCAACGGGAACGGCCACGTCTCCTCGGGCGAGCGCGCCAAGCTGATAGGCTTGGCGGCGTACGCGCGCAAGGCGCACTTCCAGTACAGCCAGGAGACGGGCGTCTACCTGATGGAGTCGCTGGTCGAGATACCGAACTTCCTCAAGATCACGCTGCCGCTGTGGAGGCGGGTGTTCGCGATCGAGCTCGACGACAGGACGGCGAACCTGCTCAAGGGGACGAGGAGCGTCGAGATCGAGGCCGTGGCCGAGCGGGTGAGCGGCGACGCCGGCCTCAACCTGCGCTGGATCTTCAGGGCGGGGGAGCGGATGCTGACGGACGGCGAGGTCTCCTCGCTCCTCAAGCGGGGCGGCCAGCCCGTCATCCTCCCCAACCTGGGGATCGTCGCTCTCGCGACGGACCGGTGGGAGTCGTACACGTCCTGGCAGAAGAACATCGAGGAGACGAAGGTGGGAGGGGCGGCCCAGCTCCAGTACCTGGTGTTCTCGCTCTTCAACGACGCGCGCCTCAAGCTCACGCTTTCCCCCGAGATGGAGGCCTGGCGCCAGAAGGTGCTGGCCGCGCCCGATTCCCCGCCGGAGCTGGCCGCGGTCCTGCGCCCCTACCAGCGGCGCGGCGTCGAGTGGATGCACCACCTTTGCGAGGTCGACTGCCACGGGCTCCTCGCCGACGAGATGGGCCTCGGCAAGACCCTCCAGGTCCTCTCGCTCATGGCGGCGAGGCCGCTGCCGGACCGCCCGAGCCTGGTCGTCTGCCCGGCGAGCGTCGTCCCGGTCTGGAAGGAGGAGATGGCGAAGTTCTTCCCCGCCATGTCGGTAGACGTCCTGAAGACGGGCAACGACTTCGGCTCGCGCAGGGACCCCGTGGTCTGGCTCTGCAGCTACACGCAGTTGAGGAAGCACCGCATGCTGCTCGACAACATCGAGTTCGGCTACGCCGTGCTCGACGAGGGCCAATTCATCAAGAACCCGGACGCCAAGGTCACCCAGACCTGCTTCGCGGTTCGCGCCCGCCACAGGATCGTGCTGACGGGCACGCCGCTCGAGAACCGCCAGCTCGACCTCTGGAGCATCTTCAGGTTCCTGCTCCCCGGTCTGCTCGGCTCGCGCTCGTCGTTCGAGGGGGCGCTCGGGGCCGACCGGGAGGGGACGCTCGCCCGCCTCAGGGCGCAGCTGGCGCCGTTCATCCTGCGCAGGACGAAGATGGAGGTCGCCCAGGAGTTGCCCCCGAAGGTGGAGATGGATCTCATCTGCCCGCTCACCGATGTGCAGCGCGCCGAGTACGCGCGGATCTGCGCCGAGGGCCTCGAGCGGCTCGGCGATGACGTTGGCGCCGCAATGAGGGAGAGGTCCTTCGGCTTCCTGGCCCTCCTGACAAGGCTCCGGCAGACCTGCTGCGATCCCGACATGCTGCCCTGGCTCAAGGCGCCGCTAACGGACTCGGGCAAGATCAACCTGCTCATGGAGAAGCTGGCCGAGATCGTGGGAAGCGGCCACAAGGTGGTCATTTTCTCCCAGTTCGTGATGTTGCTCGACCGTGTCCGGGCCGCGCTCATCCAGAACTTCCCCGACCTGCCCCGCTTTGAGCTGACGGGGATGACGCTCGACAGGTTGAAGCCCGTGCAGGCCTTTCAGGGCGCGCCCGGGGCCGCGGCCATGCTGGTGTCGCTCAAGGCGGCCGGCACGGGCATCACGCTGCATGCGGCGGACTACGTCTTCCTTCTCGATCCGTGGTGGAACCCGGCGGTGGAGGCCCAGGCGGTCGATCGCGTCCACCGCATCGGGCAGACGAACACCGTCTTCGTCTACCGCATCGTGACCGCGGGGACGATCGAGGAACGCATCCAGGCCCTCAAGGCGTCCAAGCGGGACCTGTTCGACCGCCTGGTGGGAGGAATGGGCGGCGATTTCGACCTGAGCCAGCACTTCTCGTCGATGAAGAGCCTCGTGCAGCTCACGGCGGCCGCCGACCAGGTGCAACAGGAGCTGGCGGTCTGAGGGTTCGCTCCCGGGCCCGGCCTGCGGCGGCCGCGATGCGCCGCTCTTCGCGCCTGAGGACCGCGATGAGCGAGCAGGGCAGGGCTAGCATGGCCGCCGCCCGCACCAGCGCCGGGGCCGGAAACCGCGGGACAAGGAGCGCGGCGAAGGTGAATCCGCCCGTGACCAGGGCCGTGCGGATGAGCGCCCTGCGGACGGCCGCTCCGATCACGCCTCGGCCCTGTCGGCGCGCGGCGCCCGGCGGGCCGGCCTTCGCATGGGCTGGGCCGCGGGCCCCTCGGAGGCCGGGTCCGCGGATGGTTCAGGATTCGGGCGGTCGTCCGGCCTGCGGATCCTCAGGAACTGGACGTTCTCGGCGACGACCTTCATCCGGGACCTCTTCGCCCCGCTCAGCTTGTCCTGCCATTGGTCGACGTCCATCCGGCCCTCCACGAGGACCAGCGATCCGAGGGTGAGGAAATGCGCGCAGGCCTCTCCCGGCGGCCCCCACACCTCGATGTCGTTGACGAAGGTGGTCTGCGTCCGCTTCTCGCCGCTCTCGTCCCGCGAGTCCCGGTTGATGGCGACGTTGAGGAGACAGAGGGCCTGCCTCTGGGCCGTGGGCTGAAAGCGCAGTTCCGGCGCCTTCGTCAGGTTTCCGATGAACGAGTATCGATTGAGGTAGGGCATGGCGGCGGACTTTCTCCGTGCGATATTGGACAAGTCAAACTTAATAGTTTATGGACTCACTCCGTCTGCGCCTTGGGCTCCGGCTGGACGGGTGCGCCCTTACCCGGCCCCGGTGCGCCCGCGGGCTCCGGCTCGCGCGCGCGGGCCTGCGCCGCGGCCAGGAGCTCCGCTAGCCTGCGGCCCTGCTCCTCCAGCTGGCGCGCCTGCTCAGAGAGCTCGCGGCTGCGCCTCATCACGGACTCGAGCGCGTTGTCCATGCGGGCCGCGCTTTCGCGGTCGGAGGCGACCTCGGCGGCGAGTTCCTGGGGAAGAAGCGCCGGCTGGTACGCGAGCTCGCCGCGGGCGATCTCCCCCATCACGATCCGCATCGAGGTCGGCCCGGGCTGAAGGGCCTGCGCGTCGGTCTCCCGGACGAGCGCCAGGTGGCCGTCCACCAGGATGAGCCTGTAGGTGGCCGGAAGGGTGATCCGGTCGGGCATCAGGATGGCAGCCCGCTCGGCGCCGTTGCCATAGGCCGTGGCGGAGCCGTCCAGGACCGCCTGGTCGAACGGCGGGCTAGGCGCCCCGACGTGGGTGGCGCCGGGCGCCGCCTGGGGGTGGTTCTGGGCCGTGCAGGCGCCGAGCAGGGCGAGGCCGGCGGGCAATGCTGCGAGGATTGTCCTCAACGAGATTGGGCCTTTCCCTGGGGCAGCCTGAGGCCGACAGCGGCCGCGCGCGGGTCGATCGTCTGCTCGACGAAGAGATAGAAGGGCTTGCCGGCCGGAACCCGGATGTAGACGCCGCGCTTTGAGATCTCTTCGCGGATCCGGCCGGCCAGCTGGTTCATGTAGTCGGTGGCGCCCGCCCCGAGGGACCCCACGAGCGCGTTGCCGAGCGTGGGCGCCGCCTGGGTCGCGCCAAGGGCGCCCGGCAGGCCGGGTGCCGTCTCCTGGCGCTCCGCGATCGCACCGAAGCCCTGGGCCATGCCACCGATGGCAGCCGCCGCGAAAAGCTTGATCTCCTTGTTGTCGAGCGTCGAGAGCGTGTAGCCGACTAGCCCGTCGGCGCCGTCGTCAAGGCCCCATGATCTCGGCCGGCCCCTGTCGGACGTCGCGACCTCCCGGCGGTCCACGGCACGGGCCCTCAGGATCAGCTCGCGGCCGTTGGCCTCCCCGGGGCAGCCCGGCAGCACCAGGGTCCATTCGCCGTCGTCCACGAGGCGCCCGACGCCTGCCGCGTCGAGTATCGGCTCGGGTCTGGCATAGCTGAAGGCCTCCGTTCCCGCGGGAATGATCACGTTGCCGTTCCAGTCCAGGTCCTCGGTCACGAGGGCAACGATCGGCTCGGACCTCGCCGTGACGCTGTCCAGCGTGTCGACGAGCTGGCATTTCACGAGGCGCCCGAAGGGCGCGAACTCGTCGCCGACCGCGGGCCGGTCCTGCCTCGCGGCGGCATTTTGCGCCGGCGCCGGCGCGGCGACGGCGGGCCCTGGATCTGGGGGCATTTGGAAGATCTCGGGGAGCGTCTTCTTCTCGTCCCTGCGGCGGCTGGCGGGGGTTCCGGGCGGCTCAGAGGACGGCTGAGGGTCGCCGGCTGGAGCGTTCGCCGCGAGGTCCTGCACCGGCTTTGGCCGGACGATCTCCCGGCGGTAGGCGCCGGACACGGGGGGCGCCTCGCGCTCCGCCTCCGCCTGGCTAAGCGCCTCGGGCTGCAGCCGAGTGGGCATGGGCGCGGCCGCGGGCGCGTGGCCGTCCGCCTGGACGGCCTTCCGGTCCCTCCAGGCCCATGCGGCGGCCGAGAGGGCGAGCGCGCCGGCCAGCAGCATGCGGGCCCTCGGCGTGACCCCCGCCCATGCGGTCGAGCTCCCTGCCTTGTCGTTCATGGCGGCGAAAATCCGTCGAGGGGTAGGCGGTCGACGGGGCGCGGATTGACGGATCCGATGAGAAGGACGCTGATCTTGAAATCGTTGTCGGGGAGCAGCCGGGTGGCCTCGCCGCCCGGGCCCCGCGCAAGCACGAGAAGGGCGGCCCCGGTGGCCCAGGGCTCGAGCTCGTTCGCGAACTCCGCCGTGCGGACCGGGTAGACCCTGTCGCCTGCGCGGACGACCCAGCTCACGGGGTCGAACAGGAGGCGCCGCGCCGTCTGGTTCGCGACGCTGGCGCACAGTCCCAGCGTGTCGGTCGTCGAGTCCCGGACGGCGAACCTGGCGCGGATGGTGAAGTCGCCGAAGCTTCGCGGCGGGCAGTCGAGGCTGGCGAGCGCGAGCGAGGGATTCGCAGCCGCGATGGCGCGCGCCCCGGCCGCGGTCGAGTTGAGCATCAGCCGCAGGGTGTCGAGGAGCCCGATCTCCGATTCCGGGCTGGGCTCCCTAAGCCTCGCCACCGGGCGCCGAGCCGAGAGCGTGGCCGCCGGGCCTGGCTCGGCTGGCGCCGCGGCGGCGCTGAGCACGACCTTTCGCCAGGCGAGGCCCGCCGGCGCCGGGATGAACTCCATCGGTAGGGCGCGGGTGCGCCCGCCTGGCTGCGCGAGCACCACGTGCAGCACGCGGTGGGCGTCGGCTGCGACCGGGGTCACGAAGATGCGCGGCTTCCCGCGCGCCGCCTCGATGACGAAGTCGCCCGCGAACCTCTCGGGATCCGGGGTGAAGCCGCGGCCGGCCCAGTCCTCGAGCGGCCAGGGGAACTCGACCTCGAGCGTGTCGCCCGGCTCGGTGGGGAACGCGAGCGGGCGCCGCTCGTCCGCCTCGGCCGGCAGCGTGATCGCCACGATGCTCGGGGGCGGCACCGGGTCGGCTGCCGGGCCCGCGGCGCGCGCCGCGAGCGCCGCGAAGAGGAGGGGGCCGGCGCGGATCATGGGGCGCCCGTCTCCCTCGGCCACCTCACGACGGCCCGGTGGCGCAGGACGACGAACGGGTAGCGCCCCTGCTGCATCGCCTCCTCCTGGGGGGCGAGCTCGACGATGAGGTGGAACTCCCCGGCCGGGGGCTGGTAGGGCAGGCCCTCGACCGCGCCGGAGCGGACGATGAAGCCGCGGACCCGGTACCGCGGCGAGCCGCCCTCGTCCAGGACGTCTATCCCCTCGACCTCGGGGTGGTCGTACAGGTTGCGCCGCTTGCGCTCCTGAAGCTCCGAGCGCACGTCGGCCTGGAGCGTCCTCCAGCTCTCGCCGACGAATATCCGCGCCGCGACCTCGGGGTACGACAGGCCCGACGGGTTGCGGGTGAAGCAGGCCTGGGCGGCCTGGAGCAGGATCTCGCGGAAGAGAGCGCTGCGAGCGTCGGCCGGCCTCACCGGTCCGTAGTGGATCGTGCCGGCCCCGTCGACCGAGTAGGCCCAGACGCCCTGGCGCAGGTTCTCGGTCCCGCGCTCCAGCATCCACAGGGAGAAGGACGGGGAGGCAGCGGCGACGACCATGCACAGCGTCTTGACCTGGTGCTCGGCGACCCACCGGGCAGCCGGGGTGAACGTCGAGGCTGGAGCCGCGCCGCGCGGCCCCCGGTTGGCCTGCGCGTGCGGAAGCTCCGGTTCGTCGGCAGCGCCTGCGCTCATTGGGCGGGGACGAGAGCAGGCCCCGACTAATTAGACAAGTCAAACTTTATGCTTTAATTTGGTGCGCTCTGGCGCCTTCCCCGGGGACGGGGGCGGCGGCCCCTTGCCGGTCTCGACCCATCGCTCCGCCCTGCGCAGCGCGGCGTTCGCCGCCTGGCCCAGCTCGACAAGTCCCGATGCGGATCCGTCCGCCTCGACAGCGTTTGCGTAGTAACGCGTCGCGCCTGGGGGATCTCCGGGAAGCGGAGGCGGGGGCAGCTTGATGACCGTGCCGGCGAAGACGAGGCCGAGCCTCCGCGACCGGCCCCGGGCCAGCAGGGTGAAGTACCGGTCGAAGGCGGCCTGTCTCTGGGAGGGGGTCATTTTTTACGGGGAAACCTGAAGAAAAAGCATTTGCTAAACGTGTCTAAACAAGCTACGCAACCTTTCATCCGGCCTCGGCCACCATACCTGCATATTCATCCCACTAAAACGCCATGAGTGACAAGACCAAAATGCCCGACACGCAACCCGAGGGCCTTTCCGCGACCGTTGCCGCGTCGCGCGGGCTGTCCGAGCCCGACGTCGTCGACTTCCTGCCGCTTCCCGTCTACCCGCTGCTCGGCGTCCAGGTGCACTGCGTCCGGTGGCAGAAGATCGTGCAGGGGATGAGGCGCAAGGGCCTCGTGGTGCGGGTCCACCGGGAGAGCGACCGCGGGGGGCTCTTCAAGGCCGCCTCCCGCCTGAACGTGAAGGTCACGAGCCGCAGGTGCTCCGGGCCCCCGGGGCAGGGCGCGAGCTGGCTCGTGCGCATCAGGGAGGCCGGGAGCCGCAACGCCGCGGACATCGACGCCGCGGACCCGACCGCGTCGGACCGGGGGCGCTACAGGGCTCTCGGCCTCCTCGTGCTGCAGCGGGGGTCGCTCGCGGTCAGGGGGCGCGAGGTGGCGGTCGCGCTTCACCGCTCGCTACGCGAGTTCATCCGCGACAACCGGCTCGCCCCGCGGCGCCGGCGCAACGCGGTCGTCGTGGGCGCCGAGTCCGATGGCGAATTCGTCGTGTCGGTCGCCAGGGAGATTCAGGCCGCGTTCTCGGACCGCGAGAAGAACAAGACGCCCGCTGCTTGACGCGCGCGCCCGCGTGGTCCAACAAGCGGGGCCATGGCGGAGACCCCAAGCGACGGCGCCCTTCCCGCGGTGTACCGCACCCTGCGCCGGCACCTGCAGGAGACGGTGCTTGGGCAGGAGGAGGCCCTCGCGGGCCTCTGCGACGCCCTGCTCGCCGGCGAGATGGGGCACACCCCCCGGGGCCGGCCGAGGAGCATGCTTCTCATCCTCGGCCCGACCGGCACAGGCAAGACCAGCGCCGTCACGGAGGCGAGCAGGCATCTCTTCGGGACCGAGGCGATCGCCAGGATCAACGCGGCCGAGTTCTCGTCGGAGGAGCGGGTGCCGCTTCTGCTTGGGACGGCCGAGGGGGCGCGCGGGCTGCTCGGCGCGCAGATCGGGCGCCTGAGGTCGGCCGGGGGCCGCATCCTTCTCCTCGACGAGATCGAGAAGGCCCACCCCCGGGTTTCGGACTACCTCCTCGGGATCGAGGAGGCCGCCGTCACGCTCGCGAGCGGCGAGACCCTCGACCTGTCCGACCTGCACGTCGTCGCCACCTCCAACATCGGCTCGGCGGGCGTCATCGAGATGGAGGGCGTCGCGCGCTCGTCGGTGCGCCGCTACGTGGAGCAGGAGGCCGCGGCGCACTTCAGGCCGGAGGTCCTCGCCCGGTTCACCTCGGTGCTCGTCTTCGGCCACCTGACGCGCGAGGTCCAGCTGGCGATTTGCCGGCGCATGCTCGAGCAGGAGACGGCGTTCCAGTCGCAGGTCCTCTCGGGCAAGTTTGGGCACCCGCACCGCGTCCGCGCGGCGGCGGAGGTTTGCGGGCGCCTCGTGAGCGAGGGCTGGCACCGCAGGCTGGGCGCGCGCCCGATGCGCAACGTCGTGGAGCGCCGCGTCCGCGGCGCCCTGGTTGACTCCCAGCTGCGGGGGGTCCTCGGGCCCGGAGTGCGCGAATCGGTCCTCGTCGCCGACGGGGGAGGCGGCATCCGCGCCGCCGCGGCGCGGATGCCGGTGGTCCTCTAATATGCGGTGAGGCTGCACGTGAAGACGGCCCACCCTACGCCAAACACGGAGTCGTCGGCGATCCTTACGGCCTCGTCCTCGTCGCGGACGCGGATGACACCCACGGCCGCCGGGCCGCCGCGGGATTAGCTCCGGTCGGGCCAGGGCGGCGGCGGCGGCAGCGACTTTTCGCCGGTCTTGAGCTCGATGAGCGCCTCCTCGATCGCCCGGTCGAGCTGCTGGTCGACGCCCGCGAACTCCTTCGCCGGGTCGTTGTCGACGACGATGTCGGGATCGACCCCGTGGCCCTCGACGGGCCAGTCCCTGCCGTCGGTCGAGTAGGGCGCGGACTCGGGCTTGTAGATGTAGCCGCCGTCGACAAGCGGCAGGGAGTCGCGGAACCCGACGACCCCGCCCCAGGTGCGCTTGCCGACCAGCTTCCCGAGGCCGTCCATCTTGAAGCGGTAGGGGAAGAGGTCGCCGTCGGAGGCCGAGAACTCGTCAATCAGCACAACCTTCGGGCCCAGCTGCATGTCGCGGGGATTGGGCCTGGGGGTCGCGTTTCGCACCTTCTGGACCAGCACCAGCTCGCGCGCCAGGCGCTCGATGATCATCGGCGACACGTTGCCTCCCCCGTTCCCGCGGTCGTCGATGATCAGCGCCTTCTTCGAGAGCTGGGGATAGAAGTGCTTCGCGAACTCTCCCAGGCCCTCGACGCTCATGTCGGGGACGTGGATGTAGCCGACCCTGCCCCCCGACTTCTCCTCCACATGGGCGGTGTTGCGGCGCACCCAGCTCGCGTAGTACAGGGGCGCCTCGTCGGCGATCGGCACAACGGTCACGTTCCGGGCCCCGTCATCGACCGGCTTTGAGTTGACCCTGAGGGCGACCTGCTTGCCCGCCTTGCCGACCAGCGCGGAGTAGATGTTGGCCAGGTCGCCGGCCTTCCTGCCGTCCACGGCCAGGATGTAGTCGCCTTCGGCGACGTTGACCCCGATCTCGGTGAGCGGCGAGCGCGTCGCCTCCTGCCAGTTCTCGCCGCGGACTATGCGGTCGACCCTGTAGGCGCGGCTCGCGGGGTCGCGGGAGAGCTCGGCGCCCAGCAGCCCCGTGGCGATGCGCGGGGCCAGCGGCCGGTCGCCGTCGCCGATATAGGTGTGGCTGTTGTGCAGCTCCGCTATCATCTCGCCCGTCAGGTACGTGACGTCATAGCGGGTCTGCGCGAACGGAAGGAGGGCGGCGTACTTGGCGCGCATCGCGGGCCAGTCCACGCCGTTCATCGTGGGCGAGAAGAAGAAGTCGCGCATCTGGCGCCAGCACTCGTTGAAGATCTGGAGCCACTCGGCGTGCCGGTCGAGGTGCATCTCGAGGTCCTTCAGCGAGAGCTTGTCCTTGATCTCGAGCTTGGAGGTCGGAGGGTCGATGAGCGCGTAGTCGTTGCCGACCCTGACGAGCATCTTCTTGCCGTCCGCGGTGATCTCGTAGGATCCGACCTCCCCCAGTTCCGTCTCCTTCCTGTCCTTCAGGCTGTAGAGGACGAGCACCTTCTGGGGGACGGCTCCCGCGGCCTGGACGCCGAGCGTTGCGCCGGCGTCGTCGCGCAGGCAGTAGACCCTGTCGCCCACGGCGCGGATCGAGGTGTAGTTGGACGGCTTGACGGGCAGCCCGATGATGCGGTCCCCGATCCCGTCCTCGTCCACCCTGACTGCGGCATGCCCGGGAGCTCCGGCCTTGCCCGCGTCGCCCCCCGCGGGCGCCTTCTCCCCCGGCGCGGGCGCGATCTCCACCTCGTCGCTCGCGGGCCTCAGGGGCGACTCGGTGTCCTTCGCTAGGGCGACCATGTAGACGCGCTCGAGGTCCTTGAAGACGTGGTCGAACTCGATGTCGCTGACGAGGGGCTTGAAGTCGCGCCGCGACGAGAAGAGCAGGAACTTGCCGTCGTCGCTGAACGCCGGCTCGGTGGCCGAGTACCATCCGTCCGTGACCGCGAACTTCCGGCCGCCCGCGAGGGAGTAGAGCCACACCCGCGCGAGCGAGGTCTCCTCGGGTCTCGACCACGCGATCCACTGGCTGTCGGGCGACCAGGCATACTGGCGGATCTCGAGCGCCGCGGCCGTGTCGACCAGGGTGACCGCCTTTGTGTCGACCGCGACGAAGCGCAGCCGCTGGAGCCGGTCCGCCCACAGGAGCTTCCTGCTGTCCGGCGACCAAACCGGCTTGAAATAGTACGTGTCCGCCCCGCTCGTCACCCGCACCGGCTCGCCGCTCCCGTCCTGCGCGCGGACGTACAGCTCGTTCTCCCCGGACTCGTCGGAGTCGTAGGCGATCCATCTGCCGTCGGGCGACCACGAGGCGTCGCGCTCGTGGACCCCCGACCGGCGGCTCAGGTTGCGTGTGGCACCGTCCCTTGCGGGAACCGTGAAGGTGTCGCCGCGCGCGGTTACCACGACCCGCTTGCCGTCGGGCGCCGGGGCGGCGGTCTCGACGAATTTCGCCACGTTTATGAGCGCGTCGCGCGACGCCGCGAAGTCGTCCCTCACCGAGATCGGCACGCGCCGGGCGGAGCCGGCCGCGATGTCGAACGACCAGATGTAGCCGGCCTCCTCGAACACGATAAGCCCCGCCCCGAGCGAGGGGAACTTGATGTCGAAGTCCGTGAAGCGCGTGTGCTGTGCGGTCTGCCGGCTCGCCAGGTCGTAGCTGTAGAGGTTGAGCCTCCTGTCGCGGTCCGAGAGGAAGTAGATCCGGTTGTTCGGCGCCCACATCGGGACGATGTTCTGGGACGGGTTGTTCGTGATGTTCTCGATGGCGCCGCTCTTGAAGTCGAAGATCCAGATGCTGTCGGCCATGCCCCCGCGGTAATCCTTCCATGTGCGGAACTCGCGGAAGACCCGGTTGTAGGCCATCCGGGTGTCGTCCGGGGAAAGCGAGAGGAAGCCGCCCCTCGGCACCGGCAGCTGCGCCGGCAGGTCCCCGTCCATCCCAACCGTGTACAGCTGGCCTATGAACGGATTGAACGAGCGCATCCTCGAGCGGAACACGACCTCGCGGGTTGTGTTCTTCCAGGCCATGACGATGTTGTTTGGCCCCAGCCGGTCTCCCAGGTCGTCCCGAGCGACCGTCGCCGTGAACGTGAGCCTTCGCGGGGTCCCGCCCTCCGCCGGCATCACGTAGACCTCCGTGTTTCCGTCGTACTGGGCCGTGAACGCGAGTTCGCCCCCGTCCGGCGAGAACCGCGGGAAGACCGCGAAGCCCGGGCCGTTTGTCAGCCTGCGGGCAACGCCGCCCTGCACGCCCACGGTGTAGAGCTGGTCCGCGTAGGAGAACACGATCTGCCTGCCGTTTGTCGCCGGAAACCGCAGGAGGCGGGTCTCATCGGCGGGGGCGGCCGGGTCCGGCCGCAGAGGGGAGGCTAGCAGGGCGAGGCATGCGGCGAACGGGATGAATCGTGTCACGGCGGGGTTCGGTTGCGGTTTGCCGTAGCTTAAACGGCGATGGCTGCAAAAGGCAAACGCGATGTGCCACACAAGGGGGCTGGAAGCAAGGTCTTGCGCAAATGGGGCCGGGGCCCGTGCCGACCCGCGCCACCGGCGCCGGGGCAGCCTGAAGTTGCCGCAGACCGGCGATTCTGCGTCAATGCCCCATGCTCAGTCGCTCGATTGCCCAAGGCGGCAGTAGCGCTTCGACGGCGCGGCGCGGGACTTCGTTGCGCGGGCTTGCCGAGAGGCACCCCGGTGCGGCCCTGGCCCTAGGTGCGCTGCTTGTCGGCGCGTTCTCGACGGCCTGGCTCCTCCTGCAGTCCCCGAACTTCCTCTCGGGGTATGATTTCGTGCGCATGCACGCCTTCTATAAGGCGTTCTACCGCGAGGCCCTGCTCGCGGCCAGGCTGCCGCTGTGGAATCCGTACGTGGGCCTCGGCCGCCCGTTCCTTGCCGACATCGAGACTGGGACGCTCTATCCGCCGAACCTCCTCGTGCTCGCCCTCGGCGTCAACGGCGGGGTCGCGGTCCTCGTCCTGCTGCACCAGGCCCTGGCGGTCTACGGCGGCGTGCGCCTGGGCCGCGCGCTCGGCGCCAGCGCCGGCGCCAGCTGGCTCGTCGGCGCCGGGATGGCGCTCGCCAGCCCGTTCACCAGCCGGCTGGCGGCGGGGATGGTGCCGGTGTACTTCTCGCTCTGCTGGTGGCCGGCCCTCCTCTGGCTCGGGACGAGCCTCCAGGACCGGTGGGATGGCCGGGCCGCCGCGGGATTCGCCGCGGCCGTCGCCATGGCCGTGCTGGCGGGCAATCCGCCCATCCTCTTTGTCGAGCTGCTGGGGCTGGCCGTGTTCCTCGTCCTTCGCGAGAGCTGGCCCGCCGGCCCGGGCCTGTGGCGCCCCTGGCTGAGGAACCGCTCGGGGCTAGTCGCCGCCGCGATCATCGGCGTCGGCGTTTCCGCGGCCGCGCTCCTGCCCTTCTTCGACCTTGTCGGCCAGGGCAACCGGCCGCTCAACTCGCCCGAATTCGCCACGGCGAACGGCATGCCGCCTGCGAGCTGGCTCTCTCTGATCGTCCCGGCGTCGGCCGAGTTCAGCCCCAACTGGGAGTACGACCTGCACTGCGGCCTGCTGCCGCTGTTCGCCGCCGTCGGGGGGATCTTCCTCTGGCGCGACCGCAACGTGCGCGCCCTTCTCGGCCTCGGCCTTCTGGGCGCCCTCCTCGCGGCGGGCGACCGGGCGCCCTTTCTGGGCTGGGTCGTGCACCTCGTCCCGGGGGCGTCGGCGCTGCGGATGCCCCCGCGCTACGGAATCTGGCTCGCCGCCTCGCTGCTCGGCACGGGCTCGATCGCCCTGTCCCGCGGGCCGCCGCGGGCGGTTCCCGCTATTCTCGCCGGCCTGGCGGTCGCGGCGGCCTGGATAGCGTGGCTCAGGCCCCACGTGCCGGCTGGCCCCGGTGGGGCTGCCGGGTACTATGCGTCCCACCTCGGCCCTCTCTGCGGTGCCGCCCTCCTGGTGGGGCTCTGGCACGCGCGCGCGAGGATCCCGGGCTGCGCGCGGCCGCTCGCATGCTTGCTGGGAGCGTTCTGCGCGGTGAACTGGCTCTGGGCCATACGGCTGCAGGCGCCGGTGTATTCTGGGTACGGCTTTCGGACCGACGAGGCGGGCGTCCGCGCCGCGCTGCAGGAGAAGGGCCTGCTCGCGCCCGGCGGCGCGCCGCCCCGGATTTCGTTCAACCCCGAGGACCTGTGCGAGAACGCCGGGATGGTCGTGGGCTTCAGCAGCTACGACAGCTACGCCAATCCGGCGCTGATCCGCGTCTGGAGCTACCTCCACGCCGCCGCCGGCGTCCCCCTGTCGGGGACGGAGTTCATCCGGCTGCCCCGGGCGATTTGCGCGGCGCCGGACCGCCTGGACGGCCTCAACCTGGTGGCGCGCCTCGATCACGCGAGCCGCTCGCTCGTCGTCCGCGCCCACCCGGATCCGCGGGCCTACATGGCCTTCGACGCGCGGGTCGTGCCGGACTGGAGGACTGCGGAGGAAGCGATGGCGGCGCGCCGCGATTTTCGCGAGACGGCCCTGCTCGAGGAGGGCCTGGCCCCGGACTTCGCGGCCTCGCCGGGCAGCCACGACTCCTCTGTGGTGATCGAGCGCTTCGAGCCCGAGCGAATAGCCGTGCGCACCCGCGCGGACGCCGCGGGGATCCTGGTCCTCGCCGAGGCCTGGTATCCGGGCTGGCGGGCCAGGGTCGGCGGGGCCCCCGCGGCCGTCTTTCCGGTCAACGGCTGGATGCGCGGCGTCGTTGTTCCGGCTGGCGAGCACGAGGTGGTGCTCTCGTACGGCGAGCGCGCCCTGGCGGCCGGCCTCGGTGTCAGCCTCGCTAGCGCCGCGCTCCTGGCCCTCCTCGCGCTCCGCGCGCCGGGTCCCCCGGCGCGAGGAGCCGCTCAGACAGACTCGAGGATCTTGTAGAGGCGCTTGACCATGCCGGACGCGTCCTCGAGGAGGCCGGCCGAGATCAGCGCGTTGTCGAGGACCTGCTCGGCCACGAGCCTGGCCTTTTCCGGCGCCGACCCCTGGAGCTCGGAGAGTCTCTTCACGACGGCGTGTCGCGGGTTGATCTCCAGGTTAACGCGCAGGGGGGGCTGGGAGCCGTCCTTGCTCATCGCCTTCATGAGCCTGCGCATGTGCGGGGACGTGAACTTGTCGGCGTTCAGGGCCAGGGCGGGGGAGTCGACCAGCCGGTCGCTCGCGCGGACGTCCGCCACCCGCTCGCCCAGGCAGTCCTTGAGCCAGGCGACGAGCGCCTTGGTCTCGGCCTCCCCGAGGGCCCCCTCGGACTTGGGCTGGTCCGAGAGCTTCACGTCCGCGTGGTCAGCCGCGATGATCTTCTTCCCGTCGAACTCGCGGATGGCGCTCATCACGTATTCGTCGACCGTCTCGTAGCAGAACAGGACCTCGAGGTTGCGCGCCCTGAATCCCTCGAGGTACGGACCGGCCTCGATCGCCTCCCTGCTCGGCCCGAGCAGGTAGTAGATCTGCGTCTGGTCGCCTCCCATCCGCGAGACGTAGTCGGGCAGCGACGCCGTCTTCCCCTTTTCGGTTAGCGAGGACTCGAACCTGAGAAGCTTGGTGAGCGCGTCCTTGTGCGTGTAGTCGAGGGCCGCGCCCTCCTTGAGGAAGACTCCGAACTCCCGGTAGAAGTCCGCGTAGGCCTCGGGCCGATTCTTGGCCTCCTCGTCGAGGAACTTCAGGAACCGCTTGGTGATCACCCGGTTCAGCTTCTCCACAAGCGAGCGGTCCTGCATCGTCTCGCGGGAGATGTTGAGCGGGAGATCCTCGCTGTCCACGACGCCCTTCAGGAACCGGAGCCATTCCGGGAGGAGGTCCTTGGGCCGGGCGTCGATCATGACCTTGCGGCAGTACAGGGCCACGGCCGGCTCCAGCCGGGAAAGCCCCATCTTCTCCACGTTGTCCTTCGGCACGAAGACCAGGGCGTTGATCGATATGGGGGCGTCCGCGCTGAAATGCAGCCGCAGCCGCGGCTTCTCGGCGTCGTGCCCCAGGTACTTGTAGAACTCGTCGTACTCCTCGTCCTTGATCTCAGCCTTGTTGCGAAGCCACAGGGCCTGGACCGTGTTGATGCGCTTGCCGTTCAGGTTGATCGGGAACGACACGAACGCGCTGTACCGCTCGAGGATCTCGCGGACCCGCCAGTCCTGGCTGAATTCGGAGCACTCGTCCTTCAGGTCGACGGCCACCTTGCACCCCCGGCGCTCTCCGGTGGACTCCTCGATCGCGTAGCTTCCCCCGCCGTCGCTCGTCCAGAGAAGGCCCTGCTCCTGAGGCCTCCACGAGTGCGTGTACACCCTGACGGTCTTGGCCACCATGAACGCCGAGTAGAACCCGACGCCGAACTGGCCGATCAGCCCGGCGGCCTTCTGGTCGCCCTCCCCGAGGGCCCGCAGGAACGCCTTCGAGCCCGAGTGCGCGATCGTCCCGAGGTTCTCGACCAGCTCGGCCTGGGTCATTCCGATCCCGAAGTCCTGGATCGTGAAGGTCCTGGCCTTGTCGTCCGTCGTGATGTTGATCTCGAGGTCCAGCTTGTCGTCGTAGACTTCCTTCTGCGTGAGCCGGAGGTGGCGCAGCTTCTCGAGCGCGTCGGAAGCGTTGCTGACCAGCTCGCGCACGAAGATCTCCTTCTCCGTGTAGAGCGAATGGACGACGATATCGAGCAGCTGCTTGATCTCGGCCTGGAACTCGAAGGTCTGGGGGGCGGCGGCGGGCATGTCTGTTTGGAAAATTTGGGAGGCGAGCGTACCGCGGTCCCCGCAAAAATCAAACAGGCAGACGCAGCGCGGCTCCGGGCGGCCGGGGCTCAGTCGGAGCCGACCGCCGTCACCTCAAGGGAGGTCACCATGCGGGCCCAGCGGGCGACTCTCTTGTCCCCCGGGACGACCAGGCGCAGCGGCCCCTGGGCGTCGGGAAGGGGTTTTCCGTCCTCGAGGTCGACTAGGAGGATTGTGCGGCCGTTGAAGGCGCCGTCGAACTCGGCGAGGGCGAAGACGACGTCGTAGTGATCGCGGCAGCGGACGAGCACCGCGAGCCGCAGGCCCCTGCCGCGCAGCTTCTCGCCGAATTCGACGCCGGCCTTCGCAAGCAGGTCGCGCACGGGAACGCCCGAGTAGGTGTGGCTCTGCTTCTCGTGCGCGTCGAATGCGGTCACCTCCTGGTGCGCCATGGCGGACAGCTCCGCGGACGAGAAGGACGCGATCCTGCCCTCGTACAGCACGGTCAGCGGGGGTCCGGAGGCCCGGAGGGCCGCGCTGGCCACCAGGGCGAATCCGAAGAGGAGCGCCCTCGGGGCCGCGCCGGGCCGAGGCCGCCTCGCGGCGCCGGCTAGGGGTGTGGGAGCTGGGGACGGCGGTTGCACCGCATACTTCTTCGGGGGCCGCCGCGCGGCTGACAACGGCAAAAGCGCGCTCCGGGCGGCGGCGGCCCGCCGCAGGGCTTGGTTTGAAACAAGGGGACGAGTCTGCATGCTGGGGGATGATCCCTATGAAGACCGGACCCTCGACCCGCCCCATCAGCCCGGAGGCCAGGATCGGGCACGTGCACCTCAAGGTCGCCGACCTTGAGCGGGCGCTCGGCTTCTACTGCGGCGTGCTCGGATTCCAGCTGATGCAGCGGTTTGAGCGCGGCGCCGCCTTCGTGTCCGCCGGAGGGTACCACCACCACATCGGCCTCAACACGTGGGAGAGCCTGGGGGGATCGCCGCCACCCGCGGGCTCGACCGGCCTCTACCACCTCGCGGTCCTCTATCCCAGCCGGGCGGAGCTCGCCGACGCGCTCAGGCGCCTGGCCAGGGCGGGCATACCCCTCGACGGGGCCTCGGACCACGGCGTGAGCGAGGCCCTGTACCTGCGCGACCCGGACGGCAACGGCGTCGAGCTCTACTGGGACCGCCCGCGGGACCGGTGGCCCCGCGACAAGACGGGAGGCGTGGCCATGTTCACGCGGCCGCTGGACCTGGACGGGCTGCTCGCCGAGCCCGAACCCGCCTGAGGCCCGGCTGGAGCCCGGGAGGTCAACCGGGCTGCGCGGTCCCGCCCAGGTAGGCCGCCTTCAGCTGGGGGCTCTTCCTCAGGTCCGCGCTCGGGCCGTCCATCGTGAGGCTCCCCGTCTCAAGGACGTACGCGTGCGCGCTGATCTCGAGGGCGAGGTTGGCGTTCTGCTCGACCAGGAGGATGGAGATGTTCCGGTCGCGGTTGATCTCGACGATCTTCTCAAAGATGGTGCTGATCAGCCTCGGCGCGATCCCGAGGGAGGGCTCGTCGAGCATCAGGAACTTGGGCTCGGCCATGAGCGCGCGCCCGATGGCCAGCATCTGCTGCTCGCCGCCCGACAGGGTGCCCGCCGTCTGGTGCAGGCGCTCCCTCAGGCGCGGGAAGATCCCGAATACGTAGTCGCGGGTCCCCGCGATGGCGGCCCTGTCCCTGCGCAGGTACGCCCCCATCGCCAGGTTCTCTTCCACGGTGAGGTTCGAGAATACCATCCGGCCCTCGGGCACGTGGCCGATCCCCCGGGCCACGATCTTGTGGGCGGGCAGCTGGGTGATGTCCTCCCCGAGGAACCTGATGGTGCCGCTCCTCGGCCTGAGCAGCCCCGAGATGGTCCGCAGCGTTGTGGTCTTTCCCGCCCCGTTGCCCCCGATGAGCGTCACGATGGAGCCGCGCCCCACCCGGAGCGATATGCCGCGCAGCGCCGAGATCGCGCCGTAGGAGACACAGAGGCCGGATACCTCGAGCATGGGCGTCAGTGGCGGGCGAAGCCGGTCTCGTGGGCCTCCCCGAGGTAGGCCTCGATGACCTTTGGGTCGCTCTGGATCTCGGCGGGCGAGCCCTCGGCTATCTTGATGCCGTAGTCGAGGACGGCGATCCGCTTGCAGACTCCCATGACGACCCTCATCGAGTGCTCGACCAGGAGGATCGAGAGGCCGAATTCCCTCTGTATCCTCTGGATCAGGCTCATCAGCTCGACCTTCTCGGAGGGGTTCATCCCCGCGGCCGGCTCGTCGAGCAGCAGGAGCCTCGGGCGGGTCGCCAGGCACCGCACGATCTCCAGCCGGCGCTGCTCGCCGTAGGGCAGGATCATGGCCGGGGCGTTGCGGAACCGGCGCAGGTTGAAGAGGTCGAGGAGCTCGTCGACCCAGCGCCCTACCTCGGCCTCGTCCTCGCGGAAGGAGCGCATCCGCACGAGCGCCTGGGCGACGCAGTGCCTCCTGTGGAGGTTGCACGCCACCCGGACGTTGTCGAACACCGACAGGCTCTTGAACAGCCGGATGTTCTGGAAGGTCCGCGCGATGCCCCTCTCGACCACCTCGTTGGCCTTCAGGGCCGCCAGGTCCACGCCGCGCGAGCGCACCGTCCCGCTTGTCGGCCGGTAGACGCCGGTCACGAGGTTGAAGACCGTGGTCTTGCCTGCGCCGTTGGGGCCTATCAGGCCAACGAGGTCGCCGTCGTCCACCCGCAGGTCCAGGGCGTTCACGGCCGTGAGGCCCCCGAACCGGATCGTTGCCTTGCTGAGCTCGAGGATCGGACCGGCCATCTGGCTCCTGGGCGCGCTACTGGCGCGCGGGCTGGCGGCCTCGCCGCAGCCGCGACGCGATCCCCGCGTAGTTGAAGTTGAACAGGCCGTTGGGCCGCAGGAGCATGAGGAGGATCAGGAGGAACGCGTAGAGTATCATCCGGTACTGCTCCACCGAGCGCAGCACCTCGGGCAGGATCGTCAGCAGGACCGCCGCCATGATCACCCCGGGCGTGTTGCCCATCCCCCCGAGTATCACCATCACCACGATCTCGATGCTCTTGGTCAGGTCGAATCCCGTCGGGGTGATCGTGAGCTTGAAGTGGCCGTAGAGGCCCCCGGCGACGCCGGCGAAAAAGGCGCCGACGACGAAGGCGACGATCTTGTACCGGGTCGTGTTGAGGCCCACCGACTCCGCCGCGATCTCGTCGTCGTGGGTGGCGATGAACCCGCGGCCGTAGGTGGAGTGGACGAGGCACACCACGGTGAACACCGTCAGCGCGGCGAATCCGTACACCCAGAAGACCGTCGTGTAGTTCGGGATCCCGTTTAGCCCCAGGGCGCCCCCGAGGGCCTCGACGTTCTGGAACACGACGCGGATGATCTCGCCGAAGCCGAGGGTGACGAGCGCCAGGTAGTCGCCCTTCAGGCGCAGCGACGGAATCCCGACGCCGAGCCCCGCCACGGCGGCGCCGAGGCCGCCGGCCAGGAGGGCCCCGAGGAAAAGCAGGCCCTGCTGCGCCCCCGTGCCGCCCGCGTCCCCGAGCAGCCTCGGGCCGAGGAGGAGCGTCACGGCCGCCGAAAGGTAGGCCCCCACCGACATGAAGCCGGCGTGGCCCAGCGAGAACTGGCCCGTGTAGCCGTTCACCAGGTTCAGGGAGACGGCCAGGATGACGTTGATCCCGACCCCCGTCATCACGTCGAGGTAGTAGGGGTCGATCCGGTCCGCGTAGTGCGAGACCGCGAAGGCCGCCAGCACCGCGGCGCCCAGGGCTATGAGGGGCTTCGGCATCAGACCTTCTCCGCGGTGAACCGGCCGAGGAGGCCGGCCGGCCGGAACAGCAGGATCCCGATGAGCGTCGCGAACGCTATCGCGTCCTTGTAGGTGGACCAGCGCGAGCCGTCGACGAAGGTCTCCACCATCCCGAGGATCAGGGCCCCGAGCGCGG
>Ga0187867_10000356_pt1 | contig 40863 bp, 36 predicted proteins | sample June2016WEW_13_1_FD_132976 | JGI IMG/M metagenome (GOLD analysis project Ga0187867, IMG submission 132976) | Peatland microbial communities from SPRUCE experiment site at the Marcell Experimental Forest, Minnesota, USA - June2016WEW_13_10 | ecosystem: Environmental > Terrestrial > Soil >... | reverse complement strand
TTGCACGTGGCTTCAGGTGAGATCTGCCTGGTCGGCCTGACCGTAAGCGCAGCGGTTCTGTCGCACTACGCGCGCAGTCACCCCGCCATTGACCATTTGCCGCCGTAATCGTGACGCGACCGGTAATGCAGCGCACAGCCATGGTTGGGGCAGACCATTCCTGCCGGCGTTTGCGCGATTGCGCGAAACGCCGATATTGGCGGCGCCGGTTATATCTTCACCGGTGAGCACGACGCCAACGTTATGCACAGCCGCCATCAACCTCAACATGCTCGAAGCCTGCCGCAGGCGTGCGATCAGGGGCGTGTTCTATTCGTCGTCCGCCTGTATCTACCCGGCCCACAATCAGGCAGACCCGGAGCGGCCAAATTGTGCCGAGGACAGTGCCTACCCTGCCGCACCTGACAGCGAGTACGGTTCGGAAAAGCTGTTCAGCGAGCGGCTTTATCTTGCCTACAATCGTAACTCTGGCATGCGCAATCGGATCGCCCGCTACCACAACATTTTTGGCCCTGAGGGCACGTGGCGCGGCGGCAAGGAAAAGACGCCGGCAGCGATCTGCCGCAAGGTGGCCATGGCGCGCGCCGGCGATGAGATCGAGATCTGGGGCGATGGGTCGCAAACGCGGTCATTCCTCCACGTTAACGAATGTCTGGAGGGAACCTTGTGGCTGATGCGGTCGGGGACCTGCGATGTGTCGGTGAACATCGGCTCCGAGGAAATGGTAACGATTGACCAACTGGTCGACATCGTTTCCGACATTGCCGGCAAGCCGGTGACGAAGCGGCATGTTTCTGGACCGACCGGGGTGCGTGGGCGGAATTCCAATACCCGGCTGATCCGGGAGAAACTGTACTGGCCTCCATCTCGGCCGCTGCGTGAGGGAATGCAACAGACCTACGCGTGGATTGACCAGCGGGTCCGGGCAAACACAGACAGCGGCGCCTGAAGCGGTCGATCGCGCCGGCGGGTAATGTGGACCGGCACCAACCGTACGGCCAGCACGCCGTTGTCGGCTGGAACGCTTTACAACGTAACGGTTCGCGGCGATGGGCCTATTCGGCGGGAGGTGTCGGCTGCTCGCCGGCCGCGCCCGACGGCCCCGTCTTTGGCGGGCCGGCGGTGGCGGCAACCTCAGCGGCAAAATCCTCCTTGGGCTTCTCGATCCCCTCACCCAGTGCGAAACGAGCAAAACCGGTGACGGTGGCGGCGGCGTTTTTGACGACGTCCTTCACGCGGCTTTTGTTGTCGTGCACCCACACCTGCTCCAGCAGCGCGACTTCCTCGTAGAATTTCTGCACGCGGCCTTCGACCATCTTGGCAATGACGTTGTCGGGGCGGCCGGAGGCTTTCGCCTGCTCGGTCAGCACATTCTTTTCACGCTCCAGTGCTTCCGGCGAGACGCCGGAGATGTCCAGCGCGTCCGGCCGCGTCGCCGCAACATGCATGCCGATCTGGCGGCCAAGCGTGTGCAGCGCCTCGCCAGCATCCGCACCGGCGACGGCGACGATGACGCCGATCTTGCCAAGACCCGGCTTCAGGGCCTGGTGGACATAGGTCGCGACAAGGCCATTCGGCACGCTCAACACCTTGGCGCGACGGAGGTTCATATTCTCGCCGATCGTTGCCACGAGGTGGGTCAGCTCGTCGGCCACCGAGCGGCCGGTGCCGGGGAATGGCGCAGCCTTGATCTTGTCCAGATCGTCGCCGACCTGGAGGGCGATCTTTGCCACCTCCTCGACGAAGGCCTGGAAGGTCGGATTGCGGGCGACGAAATCGGTCTCGGCGTTGACCTCGACCACAGCCGCCCTGCCCGGCTCCGAGGCGACGCCGACCAAGCCCTCGGACGCGATGCGGCCCGACTTCTTGGCGGCGGCGGCAAGGCCTTTCTTGCGCAGCCAGTCGATCGCGGCTTCGACGTCGCCGCCGACCTCGGTCAGCGCCTTCTTGCAGTCCATCATGCCTGCGCCGGTTTTGTCGCGCAGGTCCTTTACCAATGCGGCAGTGATGTCAGCCATGTGTTGTCTCCGAACAACTTCGTCGAAGCCCAGATCGTCCGGGCCATCTGATAGGATTGCGTGCAGTGCCGAAAGGCCCGGACGCGAGCCGGGCCATGCCGGACGGTGAGTCGCGCAATGACCGGGCCGTGCGAGCCGGGCCATGGCGGTTGGGTTACGTCAGCTGATCGCTTCCGCGAGGTCAGCTGCGGGCAGACGCTCGCGCGCCCCCAGGTCGGCACCGGAAGCGGCCATCTCGGCGCTGATGCCATCCAGCACGGCGCCGGCGACCAGGTCACAATATAGCGTGATGGCGCGGATCGCGTCGTCGTTGCCGGGGATCGGGAAGGTCACGCCGGCCGGGTCGGAGTTGCTGTCGAGCACGGCAACCACCGGGATGTTCAGCTTGGTGGCTTCCTCGACCGCCAGCTTCTCCTTGTTGGTGTCGATGATGAACAGGATGTCCGGCAGGCCGCCCATTTCCTTGATGCCGCCCAGAGCACGCTCCAGCTTCTCCTGGTCGCGGGTGATGCCGAGGATTTCCTTCTTGGTCAGGCCGGAGGTGTTGCCGGCAACCATCTCCTCGATCTGGCGCAGCCGCTTGATCGAGCCGGTGATGGTCTTCCAGTTGGTCAGCGTGCCGCCAAGCCAGCGATGGTTGACGTAATACTGGCCGCAGCGTTTGGCGGATTCAGCGACGTATTCGGCGGCGGCTCGCTTGGTGCCGACGAACAGCACGCGGCCTCCGGCGGCGGTGACGTCGCGGACGGCGCGCAGCGCGCGGTCGAGCATCGGCACGGTTTGCTGCAGGTCGATGATGTGGACCTGGTTGCGCACACCATACAGGTACTGCGCCATGCGCGGGTTCCAGCGCCGCGTGTGGTGGCCAAAGTGGACGCCGGCTTCCAACAGCTGGCGCATCGTAAAATCGGGCATCGCCATGGGCGATTGTTCCTCCGTTGTCGTCCGGTTGGGCCTCCGCGGGGGTTGCTGGCCCAACCCTTGAAGGATGGATCAGCACCGGACCTGATCGCTCAGGAGGTACCCCGCGTGTGAATTACCGCACCAGCGCTGGGCTGGTGCGGCGGGCGGGGATATGGGGGAAATAGGCCGGAAACGCAAGGGTTGGATTGGACGAGGTCGACCTCGCGGGAGTCGGGGCCGGGTACCGGCTCCTGTCCGTCGAAAGCCTTGCAAGCGCGATGGTAATGAACCGCTTTGGGACCTCAGCGCTTCATTAAACTCCATCTGCCACCCTCCCCTCCGTCACCGGCGGAGCAGCCAGATTGGGCCGAGTGCCAATCCCGAAGCCAGGATTTCTCGACACCTGCGAGTATCTCGGCTACATCCACGGCGAGCGGCGTTGGCGTGGACGGCGCGGCCTGCCTTACACCTGGGACGCACTCCACGGTGAGATCGAGGCATTCTCCGCGCAAGGCCACCTTCGCGGTGCGCTCGACGCGGAAACAGGAGCCGAGATCAAACCCGCCCGAAAAGGGAGACGCATTCATGTCTGACGTTTTGCATTCGGCCACGAGCTTTCTGGCATTGTATGAACAGGATCGTGTCACGGAAGACCAAATCGATGATTTCATCGCCCGTTGGCACGAGTCCGATGCGGACGAACAACGATCCCTGGCGGAATTCCTTGGCATGACCGACACGGAATACAGCGTCAGTCTCATGGCCCCAGATACGCTGCCCCTGATCCGACGCGCCCGACGTGATAACGTTCCGTTGCGTTCGTTGCTTGTCCCCTACCTCACCGCTTTGCGAGAGGCATGCAATCCCACTGACGGTTCGGTCATTCACGCACTCGGTCACTGGTTGAGCAATCCCTGATCTGACCGATCAGGTTGGTGCTCGAACCGCCGCGGGCGCCCCTCAATAGCGCCGTGACGCGCGGCTGCAATCCGATCAGGTGGGATCCGGCGGTCGATCCAGCAGGATATTGAGCATTTGCTCGGTGCGAGTGAGGAAGTTCCGGGTCACCGTGTAATGCTCGGTATCGCGGTAGGCGATGGAGCGCGGCGGTCCATCCGCCAGCAGATAAATTGTCGCGTTCGGGTACGCCATCAGGATCGGCGAATGGGTGGCGATCAGGAACTGCGATCCCTCCCCCACCAGTTCATGCATGCGCGACAGAAACGATAGCTGGCGTTGCGGCGACAAGGCCGCCTCGGGTTCGTCGAACACATAGAACCCGTTGCCGCGCAACCGGTGCATGAACAGCGCGAAGAACGATTCGCCATGCGATTGTTCGTGTAACGATTTGCCGCCAAACCCAGGGAGGATCTTTGCACCTGGGCCTGGTTCACGGTCGAGCGCCTCAATCTCAGTCGCCACATTGAAGTAACTTTCGGCACGCAGGAAAAAACTGTCCTGCACGCGGCGGAGACTGCGGCTCAGCCGCAGCTGATCGGCCAGCCCGGAATGCGAGGCGCGCGTCGAAAAGTTGAAGTTGCGGCTGCCGCCTTCGGGGTTGAGCCCCCAGGCCACGGCAATTGCCTCCAGCAGAGTGGACTTGCCCGCTCCGTTCTCGCCGACAAGAAACGTCACCGGATGCCCGAAGTCGAGTTCGTTCAGCGCGCCGATCGCCGGAATGGTGAATGGAAAGCTTTCGAACGACGCAACGCGGTCGCGCAACAAATTGACCCGCATGAGAAAGTTGCTGGTATCAGGCGCCGGCGGTTCGCGTGGCTTGCGTGGCACAAGTCCAGTCCTTTCATAACGGTCTCGGATGGCTACACCGTGACGCGACGCCGGTTCAACCTTTACATCACGCCCGGACAGGTGCACCGAACCCCAAACGACCAGGGAGCCCGCCATGCCCATGACCATCACCGAAAAAATCCTCGCCCGCGCTGCCGGCCAGGCCGAGATAAAGCCCGGCGACCTCGCCGTGGTCGATGTCGAAACCGCGGTGCTGATGGACATGACGTTCCTGCCGGAAGGCTGGCGCGAGGTGCTGCATGTTCACGACCCCTCCAAGGTCGTGATTGCGTTCGACCATCTGGTCCCTGCCCCCACCGTCTACGCGGCAACAGCGCACAGCACCGGCCGCCGGTTCGCTGCCCATTTCGGCATCGAGCGTTTGCACGATGTCGGCCTGGACCAGGGCATCGCGCATGCCGTGGTCGCCGACCGAGGCTACGCCATCCCCGGCACCGTCCTGGTCAACGGCGACTCTCACACCTGCGCCGCGGGAGCGTTCAATTGTGCTGCGCGCGGGGTTGGTGGTCCTGACATGCTGTATGCCGTTACCATGGGTAAAGCGTGGTTCCGCGTCGGCGAAACGATCCGCTACGATTTTTCGGGGGCGTTACGTCCCGGCGTCTCCGCCAAAGACATTTTCCTGTACATCGCCGGCAGGCACGGCGCGCACGTCAACCAGAATGTCGAGTATGGCGGCCCAGGAATGGCAACGCTGAACATGAACGGGCGGCGCACGCTGGCCACGATGGGGGCGGAGCTTTCCGCGGAATTCACCATATTCGAACCGGACGACATATTGAACGCCTATATGCGACAGGCCAACCCCAGCGCCGTCACGCTTCCGACCATGCCCGATCCCGACTGCATTTATCGCGAGCGGCGCGACATCGATCTGGGTGCGCTGGAGCCGTTGGTCGCGCTGCCGGACGCCGTGGTCAACAACTCCGTCCCGGTGGGCCAGGTTGCCGGTCAGCACATCGATCAGGCCTTCGTCGGCTCCTGTGCGAACGGCACGCTGGATGATCTCGCAGTGGTGGCGCATGTCGTCAACGGCAGGCGCGTCGCCAAAGGCACTCGGCTGATCGTTACGCCTGGCACACAGACGATCTACCTCGCCGCGTTGAAGGCGGGTTACGTCGAAACCATCACTGCGGCCGGAGGTATCGTCACTCCGGCCACCTGCGGCGCGTGCGTTGGCGGCCATCTCGGCGCGGTTGGCCCGGATGAGGTTTGCCTCACCGCCAGCACGCGCAACTTCAAAGGCAGGATGGGCGATCCGTCGGCGCGGATTTACATGGGCTCGCCGGCTACCTGTGCCGCGTCGGCATTGACCGGTGTTATCACCCATCCAGGCGACTTCTTCGCAGGAGACCGAGCATGAGCGGCGGTTCCAATGCCCTGGGCGGCAAGGTCTGGAAATTCGGCGACAACATCAACACCGACCTGATGTTGCCGGGTCCCTGGCTGTACCGCTCGGCCGAGGAGCAGGCCAAGGCCGTCTTCATTAACAACCGTCCGGAGTTTCTGCGCGAGATGCAACAGGGCGACGTCATCATCGGTGGATTTAATTACGGGATGGGATCGTCGCGTCCGGCCGCACGATCGTTACGGAATTGCGGCGTTGGATTTTTGTTGGCTGAGGCGCTGAACGGGCTGTTCTTCCGCAACGCCGTAAATTTCGGCTTTCGAGCATTCGAATGCCCAGGAGTAAGTACGGCGTTTGAAGAGGGTGACCGTGCGGAATTGTCGATTGATGATTGGACGGCGACCAATACCCGCACGGGCCAGACGCTGGCGGTTACGCCAATCCCGCCCATGTTGCTGGAAATGATGCTGGGCGGCGGCGTATTGCCGATGTTGGAGGCGAAAGGGCTGATTGCAAAACGGCAAGTCGGTTGAAAGCCGGCCAGGGGGCCTGTTCCATCGTTTGAATTCGTTGCGGCATTTGCAACAAAACTGAGATCGCGGAGCGCTCGGAGGACGCGGAGGGCAGACAATCCTCCGTGTTCTCTGAGCGCTCCGCGAACTCAGTTATTCCACCGACCGCGATGTCGGGAGCACGCTCGCTATATCCAAGCAGGCCCCGATCACCGCCCCTTCCACACTGGCTTGCGTTTTTCCACATAAGCCCGCACGCCCTCGACCCGGTCTTCGCTGGTGTACGGGCTGACCCCCTCATTCAACCGCAACGCCAGCGATATTGGCACGCCATTGGCCCGCACCGCTGTCTCCTTCATCCGCCGGATCGTAACCGGTGCATTTTCACAGATTGCTTCCGCCATGCGCAATGCTGCTGCCAGCGCTTCCCCACGTGGCACCACGCGATTGACCATGCCCCAGCGGTGCGCCTCCTCCATTCCGATATATTCACCGAGATACAGCATTTCGAAGGCGATGCCGGACGGCACCATACGTGGCAGCATCACGTTGCCGAAATGCGCCCCCTTGCCCCGTTTCGCCTCCGGCAGTCCCATTTGCACATGCTCTGCCGCAACGCGGATGTCGCACGCCAGAGCCAGCTCGCAACCACCGGCAACCGCGGCACCGTTCAGCGCTGCAATCGTCGGTTTGACGGTCTCATAGACCACCTCAAAAATATAGCGTTGCACGCGAGACAGCAGCGGCTGGAACGTTGCCCCCGCCGCGTCGGCCTCGGCACGCGCCTTGAGATCGGCGCCGGCGCAAAATGCACGATCTCCAACTGCGGTCAGCACGATCACCCGAACCTCGGGATCGGCACCGCCATCGACGAAAGCGTCGATCAGTTCCTCGGTCAGTTCCGGCGACATCGCGTTCGACCGCTCCGGCCGGTTGATGGTCAAAATCCGCACGTGGCCGCGCGTTTCGCGCAACAGAATGCTCATCCCAGTCCCCTTCCCTTAGCCGCGTCCCGGCGCCGGCACCCCATGCACCTGAGCGTAATGTAACCGTAACAAATCCTTGCCGTAGTCGTTGCCGTTCGGCGTCCGGATCACCGTGTGGATATGGCACTTCGCCGGCTCGGTATTGGTCAGGAACACGCCGGAGTGATGGTCGAACTCGATCATCGCGACCGGGCTTTGGATGCGGTAATAGAACGGATCTTCGTCGCCGGAGCCACCGATCCAACCGAAGTACGTCGCATCGATATGCTGTTCGACCTGGCGCATGCGTGCCTCGAACGGACCAACGGGGAGAATATTGAAATACGCCGCGGTGAGTTCCAGCAGCCGCTCGCGTAACGCGGCGGGAAACTCGCGCGCCGCCACGCCTTCATGCGGAACGATCCAATTGTCCCGATAGGCGCCGCCGAGGTGGCGTTGATCGGCCGGATGCCAGCGTCCTTCCGGCATCGCCGGATCATGCAGCAACTGATAGACCCGCACCCGGCGCTGCAAATCCACGGGCAAGGCGCGCATCAGCTCCAGGCCAAGCCGTTCCTCATCCTGGAACAACGCGAGACCGGCGTGGGGTCCGCAATCGATACAGTTCGGTTCGGCACCGACGAAGACCGGCGACAGCACCATTTGATTGTTCAGCACGAAGCAATTCAGGCACAGGTGATGACCGAACAGATTCCAGCCCCAGGGCTCGGTCAGCGACGGCTCGCCGAACAGGCTGAAATTGTAGCTATACTCGTTCATCACGCGCGGTGCGTTGACCAGTTCGCCAAGGAACCCATTGGTCCGCATCGCGCCGCGCGCCTTGGCAAAGCCTTTCGCGCTCAGACTGGTGCGCAACACCGCCAGAATGGCCTCGCGTAAGGTAGAGCCCAGTTCGTCGAGACGCAAACCGAAACGATCGAAATAGAGTTCCGGATTGCTCCACATCCGCCATTGCGGCGCATCGACGGCAAACCGCAGCTGGGCCCGTTCGTCCTCCGTCGCAACATTCAGCACGGCGTGCGCCGCCTCCACCATGGCGCCGGTCGGTGCCGCTTCATCGGCCAACGTATAGAGATCCGGCACCACATCGCCGTTCGTGGTGATGCCGCGGAACGGCTGCTCGAGCCGCGCCCGCCGTTCCGCCAGCAAGCCTTGCACGCGAGGCCGCGTTGCCAGCGCATGGTCCGCATGACCATAGGCATCGCGCTCCGCAATGCCGGCGATCCGCGGATGGTCGGGCGGCGGAATCAAATCGCGGAAATTGTTGCTCATGATCAGGCCCGTCGCAATGCCGGAACGACTTCGCTGCCAAACATTTCCCAGGCGTCGCGCAATTGCTCGCGGGTTCCGGAACGATCGAACGTCGCCAGGAAATGGCCGGCGCCCACCGCGTGGCATTGCGCGATCGTCTGTTCCGCGACGTTGCCGGGCGAACCCGCGATGAACTCGTCGCTGCCGATGGAAAACGCGTGCGATACCGGCGTATCCAGCACCTCCCGATCTGGCGCGGACAGCCGCGGATCAGCGGACAGGCGTTGGCGCGTCAGCTGTTCGCGAACTTTCGCTGCGGCCCGCACCGCGGCATCGTCGGCGCCGATCGAGACCTGACGGCGCAACGCGATCTGGTCCGGCCCGGACGGCGTGCCAACACGTGCCGCCTCATCGCGATAGGCGTCAAAGATGCTCTTCACCCGTTCGCCCGGATGGAACCCGGTGCAGATCTTCGCGCCACGCCGGGCGGCCTTACGAGCGGATTCCTCGCTGATGACGGTGACCCATTTCGGCGGAAACGGACGCTGCAAGGGGCGCGGCACCAGGCGCAGATCCGTAAAATTCCAATATTTGCCGTGATGCGAGGTCACCGGCTCGGCCAGCGCCTTGTCAAGAATTTCGATCGCTTCATCGTTGCGTTCGCGCGCTTCGGCGACGCTCATCCCGACCTGAGCCATCTCCTGCGGGATGCCGGCGGCGGTGCCGATCTCCAGCCGGCCTTGCGTCAGATGATCCAGCATGCCGATTTCCTCGACAACTTTCCAAGGCTGATGGTACGGCAGCACCAGCCCCATGACGCCCAGTCGGATCGTCTTTGTCCGTCCCGCCACCTGAGCGATCAGCAGATTGGGACACGGACTATAAGCCATCCCGAAATGATGCTCGCTGAAGAAGATGCCCTCGTAGCCGAGCGGTTCGGCGCGCGGCCAAAGATCGAGATACCAGTTGAAATAATCCGCCGACTGCAGCGGATCGCCGACGGCGCCCGGCGCGTGCGGGGCCGGGAAGAATTCGAAAATCCATGGTTTGATCATGCGCAGCTCCTCACCGTCACTGGCCCAGTTTGCGTGACCCCTGAGCGGTCCACAAGGCACGCTCGCCCTATGTTGCCAATTCGTGAAAAGGGTGCCGCAATATTGCCGGTGAGGGCGAATCCAGGGGTGCCGTCCCTCCGGTGCCGCAGCAGAGCCCCCAGCAAACCCCAGGTCCGCCGGGAGACCGAGCCATGCCCACCACGAGGGACGCGCTGGACGCGCTGTTTCACCCGCGCGCCGTTGCGGTGATTGGCGCGTCCGACGACGGCACCAAGCACGGCTACATCGTGCTGAACAACATACGCGACACCGGGTTCCGTGGCGGGGTCTACGGCATCAGCCGCCGGCTGCAACAGGTCAACGGCATTCCCTGTTTCCCCGATCTGGCTTCGATCCCCGGGCCGGTTGATGTCGCCTTCCTGGCCATCCCCGCCGAGGCCGCGGTCCAGGCAGTGCGTGACTGCGCCCGCGCCGGATTGAAGGCCGTGATCGTCGGTTCGGCCGGCTATGCCGAGAGCCTCGATGCCGGCGGGGCCGAGCGCCAGCGCGAATTGCAACGCATCGCCGCCGGGGAGGGCATCCGCATTGTCGGTCCCAACTGCAACGGTATCTACAACGCGCACCACCCGGTTTCGATCGGCTTCAACACCTCGCATGCGAAGCGGCAAACCCCGGGCGGCGTCTCGATCTTTTCGCACAGCGGGGCGTTGTTCGATGCCATGGCGGGACGCCTGGCAATGGCCGGCGAAGGTCTTTCGCTGTTTGCCTCGGCGGGGAACGAGGCCGACCTGTCGGTGCTCGACTACATGGAATACGCCATCACGCATGAGCCAACCAAAGTCATTGCGCTGTTGATCGACAGCCTGCCGGACTGTCGCCGGTTCCGTGCACTGGCTCCGCAAGCCCATGCGGCCGGCAAACCCGTGGTCGCGTTGAAAATCGGCGGTTCCGAAGCAGGTGCGGTGGCAGCGGTTGCGCATTCCTCGCGGCTCGCGGGTGACGCTGCGGCGTATCGCGCGCTGTTCGATGGCAGCGGCGTGGCGGTGGTTGCGACTCTGGAAGGGTTGCTGACCGCCAGCGCGCTGCTGGCTCGTTACGGGCGGCGACCCGGACGACTGGGTGCGTTGTCCACCTCCGGTGCCGGCGCTTCTTTGATTGCCGATCGTTGCGAGGCGTTGGGCGTTCCGCTGGCCCGGTTGACCGGGGAAACGTGCGCGGCATTGGATGCACTCAAGATGTTTTCCCGCATCGGCAACCCGCTCGATTTGGGGATTTTTGGCGGTATGCGGCGGTCTGGCGAGGTCCCCGCGTTGCTAATGGGCGATCCCGGCGTTTCAGTCGTGCTGGCGCTGCTGCACTCGATGAACCCATGGCAGGGCGATCCGTACCGGGCCGCGATGGATCGCGCGCGAGATATAACCGGCCGCCCGGTGCTGATCGTTTCCCCCGGCGGGCTGCCGGACGCGGAACGTGCTACCTATGAAACCATGGGCATGGACGTGTTCACCGAAATGGATATTGTCCTCGAGGGGATCGGCGCGATGTTGACTGCCCCGCCCTCCCCCATGCCGTCGTTCGTGGTACCGGTGATTGCCGAACTGCCGTCCCGGCAATTGTCCGAACTGGAGAGCCTTGCGCTACTCGAAAAGTTCGGCGTGCCGGTTCCCATGACGATACCATGCGCGCCCTTGACGTCCGTCCCGTCGTCGCTGTTGGCCGCCGCCGAGTCTACGTCCGTCGGTTTTCCTGTGGTCGTTAAGAAAGTTGTCGAGGGAGTCGCGCACAAATCGGATCTTGATCTCGTGCGCACCGGCCTGATGAACGAGGAGGAGGTAGGACGAGCGGTCGAGGAAATGGGCGGCGGGCTGGTCCTGGTTCAGGCGATGATCAAAGGCGATCTTGAAGCGATCGCGGGTGTCACGCGTGCCGACGGCGTCGGTCTCGTGTTGCTTGCCGGTATTGGCGGAATTTATGCCGAGGCGTTCAAGGACGTGACCATGTGGCCCATTCCAATCGACCGCGCGGCCATCGAACGAACGCTGCCTGCCACGACACTGGGGCGCGTGCTGACCAGTCCTCGCTGGAAACATCCCGGCGCGCTGGAGGCTTTTGTCGATGTGCTGATGTCATTACAAAATGCTGCTTTGTCGCTTGGCGATCGGCTGCACGCCATCGATGTCAACCCGGTGATCCTCGGCGCCCATGGCGCCATCGCGGTCGATGCGTTGGTGATCCCGGCGCCATGACCGAGCGCTTTACCGTCACCTATCACGTCCGTTCCGATCCCGCCTCGATCGAAGCCCGCGCATGGGCGATTGCCGTCGAGCAAAGCGTGGAAATGCCGCTCGCCGCGATCGACGAGCCCGAGGTGCTGTTCAACATCGTCGGCAAAGTCGAACAGATCGACGATCTTGGCGCTGGTACGTTCTCCGTTTGTATCGGTCTGGCGCTGGCGACCATCGGCGACGATCCCGGCCAGTTGCTGAACATGCTGTTCGGCAATACCTCTTTGCACGACGACGTGATCCTGCGCGATGCGGTCATTCCAGACCAATTGTGCAGCACAACCAAGGGCACGCCCTTGCTGCGCCAGCGTCTGGGTGTTGCGAGGCGGGCCTTCACCGGTTCCGCGTTAAAACCGCAAGGTTTGGCCCCGGAACGGTTGGCGGAACTGGCGGAACGGATGGCACTTGGTGGGCTGGATTTCATCAAGGACGACCACGGTCTGGCCAATCAGACGTACAGTCCGTTCGACGTCCGCGTGCCGCAAATCGCCGAGACGGTGGCTCGGGCGGTTCGTTCCACCGGCCATCCGACCCGTTACATCCCCAGCCTGACCGGAGATCTGGACCAGCTGCGCGCCCGGGCCAAGATCGCGGTCGATTGCGGCCTGGACTGTATGATGGTCGCCCCGATGATCGCCGGGTTTTCATCCGTTCGGGTGTTGACACAATCGTTGCCCGAGGTAACGTTTTTCGCCCATCCGGCCATGGGCGGAGCGGCCCGCATTGCGCCGGAACTGCTCATCGGCAAGCTGTTTCCGGCACTTGGTTGCGGCGCGGTGATCTTCCCCACATACGGCGGCAGATTTGGTTATTCGCCGGCGACCTGCCATGAGCTGGCAGCCAACGCGCGGCCTGCCCTGGCGGTGCCGGCGGGCGGCATCACCCTGAACCGGGTCACCGAGTTACTTGACTTCTACGGCTCCGATACGATGTTGCTGATCGGCGGCAATCTGCTGTTGGCCGGGGACCGGATCACCGAGGAATCCGCTGCCTTCGCCAGGGCCGTCGCGTTGCACGGGAAGACCTGACCATGGACAGTGAACAACCACCCAACTTCCGGCTGTCGCACAGCGATTTCCGCTGGGATGGCGTGGCCCACCAACCCTACAAGCAGGATGGCGAGGCGCCGTTCAAAGACATCTCCCGCCAGACTCTGTTTCACGACGACGCGCTGGCATGCGAGCTGCGGTATTTCGAAATGGATGCGAACGGTTATTCGTCACTCGAACGGCACGAGCACGCGCATGCCGTTATGATCCTGCGCGGCCGCGGCCAGTGCATGGTTGGCGACGCGGTCCGTGACGTCAAACCATTCGACCTGATCACGATCCCGGGCTGGACCTGGCACCAGTTCCGCGCCAACGCAGGCGAGAAGTTCGGCTTTCTGTGCATGGTCAACATGACCCGTGACCGGCCGGTTCTGCCAAACGAGGAGGATCTGGCACGCATGCGTTCCAATCCCGCCGTGGCAGCGTTCCTGGCGGGAGCGGGCTAGGCCAGAAACGCCTCCGCTTCCCGCACCACATCCGCCAGCGCACCATCGGCAAACGGCGAAATCAACCCGGCATCGCGCACCAGCTCCTGAAATGGCGCCGAGCCACCCAGATCACACAGCCCGACATAGGCATTCAGCGCGCCTTTGGCATCGTGCCGCGCCCGCGACCAGAACTGCATCGCGCAACATTGCGCCAGCGTATAGTCGATATAATAGAACGGCGAGTTGTAGATGTGCTGCTTCGCCTGCCAGCGCCCGCCTTTCGCGGGGTAGGCCAGATCGCCAAAATCGGTCCACGGCATGTAATGCTGTTCCAGCCGCCGCCAGATCGCATGCCGTTGCTCGGGCGTTGCATCGGGGTGCGCGTAAATCTCATGCTGGAAATGATCGACGCAGACCCCGTAAGGCAAGAACGTTAGCGCCCCGATCAGGTGCATGCGCCGGAACCGGTCCGCGGCTGCGTCGCCCACCAGCAAATTCATGAATGGCCAGGTCAGAAATTCCAGGCTCATGGAGTGGATTTCGGCTGCCTCCATCGTCGGCCACAAATAGTCGACATTCGGCAGATCGCGCGACCGGTGGTTCTGAAATGCGTGGCCCATCTCGTGGGTAAACACACCAATGTCATGATGTGTGCCGGTGAAGTTGGCGAAAATGAACGGCATGCCAACGGTTGGAAACGACGTGCAAAAGCCGCCGCCCGACTTGCCCGGCCGGTTCCGCAGATCGAGGAAGCCTCCCGCCTCCATCTCGCGATAGAACCCGCCCAACCGCGCATCCATGCCATCGAACATCGTTCGCGCCTGGGTTACGAGAAAATCGTGTCCTCCGGCCGGTTTGGGATTGCCGGCGGGATCGACCAGCGCCTCATCCCAGTACCGCAACCGGTCCCAGCCGAATGCGACACGCCGCTGCTCCAGCAGACGAGCGACCAATGGCACCACATGGGTCACCACCTGCTCGCGATAGCGCGCCACGTCGTCCGGCCCGTAATCCACCCGGCGCATCCGGCGATAACCCAGCGGCGTGTAAGTCGGGAAACCGAGCTTACGAGCCATCCCGTTTCGCAACCGCACAAGGTCGGCGTAAATTTGATCCAGTTCCGCACCGTTCTGGGAAAAGAACGACCAGCGCAGGGTCTCGGCCTCGTGGCGTACGGCACGGTCCGGATCCTCGGCGAACGGGGCAATTCCGGCCAGATTGACCGTCTTGCCGCCGATCGACAAAGCCGCCGAGGCAAGAATTTCGGTATAGCGTGCGGTCAACCGTGATTCTTCCTCCAGATCCGGCTTGATCGCCGGATCGAACGCGGTGACGTCGGTCTCCCACAACCGCACGGCATGCGCGCCCGCCGCGTGGGCCAGCCCGGACCGGTCGGGCAAAGCCAGCAGCCGGCGTTTGAACGAGGTTTCCAGATCGGCCGCCTCCGGGGCCAGCCCGTCGGCGTATTCACGCGCCGCCTTGGCCGCAGCATCCGTGGTGTCCTGCGAGAACTTCAGGTGCACCAGTGAGCTCCAGGTCTCGAACGCACGCCGCATGGCATCCCAGGTACGCAGGGCTCCGGCCCGGTCACCGTCATCCAGCATGCGGTCCAGCGCTGCATACTCAGCGATCAGACCCGCCTTGTCCGGTGTGGCGGCGGAGATGGCGTCGAAGCTGATCATGCCGGCGCCTCCGCGGTCAGGACTCCCGGCATCGTGCCCGACCGCTCGAATACGATCTGGCCGCCGTGGAGTTCGGCAACTGACTGACCATGCGCAATGGAAACGAAAGTGGCATCGGGCAAATGCGTTCTCAGTACCTGGTAAATCTCCGCCTCGGATTTCGGATCGAGGCTCGCGGTTGCTTCATCCAGGAAGATCCAGGATGGTTTGGCCAGCAGCGCACGCGCGACTGCGACTCGTTGCAGTTCCCCGCCTGAGAGGCTTTGCGGCCAGTTGTCGTCACGGTCGAGCCGGTCGACCAAATGCGGCAACCCCACATCACGCAGCAACTGGGCAAGTTCGCCGCGGTCATGATGCGTGGCATCGGTCGGATAGGTGATGACGTGCCGCAACGTTCCCAGCGGGATATACGGCCGCTGCGGCAGGAAGAACATGTTCTTCGGCACCTGAAATTCCCCGCGCGCAAACGGCCAGATCCCTGACAATGCTCGGAACAAGGTCGACTTGCCCGAACCCGACCGCCCGGTGATGACGACCGAGTGACCGCCGGTGATGGTGAGGTGAGCGTGCTCCAACAACTTCATTCCGTTCGGCAGTGCCAGGTCCAGGTCGCGTACCTGTAACGTGTTGTCGGCACTCTCGGTCCGGATCAGGTTGGCATCGACCACGCGCGCGGCCTCGATCGAACGGTGGAACGTGGCGAGCCGTTCGACGATCGCCCGGTAGGACGCCAACGTACCGTAGCGGTCGACGATCCAGGACAAGGCGCTTTGGATCTGGCCGAACGCATCGATGGTCTGAAAGATCACGCCCTGCGGATACCTGCCGGCAAAGTAACCAGGAGCCACAAAAACAAAGGGAAAAATCAGCGCGGCCTGGCTGTACGTGCCGGTTACCAGGTTCAACAAAAGGGTGCGGTTCATGATGGCGCGGAAATTGCCGTAGATTGCCATGAATCGGTGCAGGAGGTTGGTCGTCTCCTCATGCTCGCCGCGGTACAGTGCAATGCCTTCGACGTTTTCCCGTACCCTGACCAGGGAATAGCGGAAATCCGCCTCGACCCGCTGTTGGCGGAACACCAGCGCTGCCAGCGGGCGGCCGGTGTAATGTGTACAGATCGTGCCGATAATGGCGTAAACCAACGCAATCCAAACCAGTGAACCCGGCACAGACACGCCCCAGAATTGGATTGCCGCCGACAGGCCCCACAAGATCGACAGAAAGCTGAACAAGGTGACGATGCGGGAGATCAGACCCAAAGTGAGGCTGAGCGAGTTGTCGCAAAAATCCCGGATATCTTCCGTAATACGTTGGTCCGGGTTGTCGGTTCCCAGTTCATGGCTGCCGGCGAGGCTGATTTTGTAATAGGCCCGATCGGCCATCCAATCGTTGAGGTATTTGTCGGTCAACCAGCGGCGCCAGCGAATTTGCAGCAGCTGCATCAAATAATACTCATAAATGAATGCCCCCACGTGGATGAAGGCCAGCAAGGTAAAGCCGAAGGTAAAGCCATTCTTGTTGCGGCACCAGAACAGGAGCAACTCAATGAAACTGGTCCAGTCCTTGTCGCCAAGTGCGGTGTAAAACGCGCCGCGCCAGAAATTGATCAGCACCGACAGGCCGACATTCGTCAGCGCCAGAGCGATCACTGCCGCCAGCAGGCCGCGCGCCAGCCAACGTTCCTCTGACTCGACGAAATACGGCCGCGCGAGCAGCCATGCGTCTTTCAGGAATGTACCAACGCCACCCATGATCTGATCATCTCTCTGTGGATTGTTGCAGTGCGGCGAGCCAGCTCAGCGTTCGTTCTCGGTTCACGCCGAAATCGCTTCGCCCGTAGACGCTGCGCGACCAGATCACCAAAGTGCTCCGATCCGCACCCTCGGCGTTGACCTGGACCGTCACGAGGTCGGGGAAATTCAGCAGCATGCTGCGAACGACATAGTGCACTTGAAGCTGGTTGGGAAACGCCGCGGCGATATAGGTCCGTGGCTCCCCGGCGAACAGATCGCGTGCTTTTTCGTACAGCGCCGGAGCGGGCAGCTGTTGTTGCTCGACCACCAGATCAGGCTTCGGTTGCATGCCGGCCGGTCCGGCCAGAAACGTGTTCGGCGTCGCCGGACGTTCGATGCGGGTCATGTCCATCACGACCGGTCTGGGCAGGCCGGCAGCACCGTCGGCCCCACAGGCGGGCAGAATCAGGCCGAGCAGCCACGCCAGAGCCGTCAAGCCTTCACCCTCGTCAGCTTGCTCACCGTGCGATCGAACTGCGCGAGATAGATGTTTTCATTCGCGTCGATCCAGATCCCATGAACGTTTAACGATCCCTTGCCCGCCACATCCGGGTCGAACCGCCTGAGCAACTGCTGGTCCCGGGTCCAAATCGACAGCCCGTCGCCGCCCGCGACATAGATCACTTCCTGCCCGAACGCGAGGTCGCTTGGCATGTTAAATCCAGTCCACACGGCCAACGTCTCACCCGTCGGGGAGAACAGTTGGATCCGGTGATTGTCCCGGTCGCACACGTAAAGCCGGTCTTGCCGGTCCGCCGCAATGAAATGCACCAGGACAAACTGTCCGGGGCCGGTACCGTGCTCACCCCAGGAGTGTTTCAGTGTCCCATCCGAGGCGAAGCGGTGCACCCGCCGGTTGCCGTAGCCATCCGAGACGAAAATATCGCCATCCGAAGTGAACGCCGTCCCGGTCGGCATATTGAACGGCTGACCATAGAATGTTGCGGCGGCGACGTTTGCGGTCCCGAGCGTCTGCAGCAACCTGCCGTCCGGCTCGTGCCTTGTGACGGTATGCAGGCCGGCATCGGCGATCCAGATTTTGCCGTCCGGGTCGATCGACAATCCATGCACGAATGCGGAAAACCTGCCCTCGCCCCAGGACGAGATGAAGCGGCCATCGGTGTCGAACACCAATACGGGATGCGCCGCGCGGCACAGCACGTAAACGTCGCCATTTGCTGCGACCGCGCCTTGCACACAGGTTTGCGGCCAGCCTTGCGGCGTGGTCTCGCCGAAATTCCACCAGCGCGGCAGGCTCGCCCAGTTGCGCTGGAAGTCGTAACGCCAGGCCCCTTCGCCAATGATGGGCATGTTGCCTCCCTAAAACCCGGCACCCGGTTGCGCGAGGTAGGCTTCCTCCTCCGGCGTGCTGAGCCGGCCGAGCACGGCGTTGCGATGCGGGAAGCGGCCGAACCGCAGGATCACATCGCGATGGCGATCCGCATAATCGATGGTTTTCGCACCGAGGTCGTCGCGCAAGGTTTCGTACAGCCGAACCGATTCATTCTGGTCCGCAATCGTCTCGGCATGTTCGAACGGCAAATAGACGAACATGCGTTCGATCGGGGTCAACAGCGTGTCGAACCCGGCCGCGATGGTAGTACGAGCGATCTCGCGCGCGTGCGGATCGGCAGCGTATGCCTCAGCCAGGCCGCGGAAGACGTTGCGCGACAGTTGATCCAGCAGGATGATCAGTGCCAATGCGCCTCGCGGTGTTGCAGCCCAGAAATCAAAGCGGCCGGTGCGGGCATCGCGAATGGCGGCGGTGAAGCGGGCGCATAGGGTGTCGAACCCAGCATCTTTCTCGAACCACCTGTCGCGTTGTTCGGAGCCGTCGCCTTCGAACCAGAAATCGAGAATATCGGATGGTTGCAGGTTCATACGCGGTACTCTGCGCCTGTCACGGCGACCAACCACACACGCCAGTGCTGGCCCAGATGGCCCGGTCGAACTGGGCCAGGACGCGCAGAGGCGTCATCGCGGCAATGCCCGATCCAGCAGCCGGACCGAGTGGATCGCTTCGCGTCCGGACAAATCGCGGATCTGGTGCCGGCAGGATGTGCCATCGGCCACAATGAAATCCTCGACGGAAGCTGCCCGCACTGCCGGCAGCAGACCGGCCTCGGCCATCGCGCGCGAGACATCCTGGGTTTCCGTCTGGTAGCCGAACGATCCGGCCATCCCGCAGCAGGATGACGCGATGGGTTTCACCACCAGTTCCGGTACGCGCTGCAACGCGGCCAGAGCATCGGGAAACGCGCCAAACGATTTCTGATGACAGTGCCCGTGCACATGCGCCAGTCCAGGCAACGGTTTCAGCGTCAGGTCGGGTTGCTCTTTGGCCAGGAACTCCGACAGCAGCATCGCCCTTCCAGCCAGCGCATCGGCATCGGCGCCAGGCAGCAACGAGCGGAATTCATCACGCAGAGTGAACAGGCAGGACGGCTCCAGGCCAAGCACCGGCATGTCGCCGGCCAGCGCGTGCCCAGTCGGGGCGTGCCCAGTCGGGGCGTGCCCAGTCGGGGCGTGCCCAGTCGGGGCGTGCCCAGTCAGGGCGTCCATGGTGCGGCGCGCCTCGTCGCGGGCCTTGTCCACCATGCCAGCGGCCAGGAAGGTTCGGCCACAACACACGGCGCGCCGGCCGCTCGCCGGGATCACCACGCCATAGCCGGCGGCTCGCAGCACGCGCAGTGCGGCGCGCAGGTTCTCCGGTTCAAAGTAACGATTGAAGGTGTCGGCCAGCAGGAACACAGCGCCGCGCGGGCCGGTCGGAGACGCGGCTTCGTGGTCGCGGAACGGCACGTGGCTCCATTCCGGCAAGCTCCGGCCGGCCGCGAGACCGCCATAGCGCTCCATCAGCCGCCGCAACGCCGGCGAACGGTTGCGCGCGTTCGCCAGCCAGGGCAGGCGCGACAGGAACCGCGCATAGCGAGGCAACTCCGCCACCAGATGGTCCCGCCGTCCCACGCCGTGCCGGTCGGCCCGCGCTGCCAGCACCTCGATCTTCATCTTCGCCATATCGACACCGGTCGGACATTCGCGCCGGCACGCCTTGCACGAAACGCATAATTTCATCGCCTCGGCGAGCGGCTCGGACTGCATGGCTTCCGCGCCGAGCTGGCCGGTCAGCGCCAGCCGTAAGGTATTGGCGCGGCCTCGGGTCAGGTGTTGCTCGTCGCGGGTGACGCGGAAACTCGGGCACATCACGCCGGCGTCGAAAGCGCGGCAGGCGCCGTTGTTGTTGCACATCTCGACGGCACCGAGCATGCCGCCAAGCGGACCAGGGTGGTCGGACCAATCCAGCTTCGGGGTGAAATCGGTGACCGCAGCATAGCCGGGGCCGTAGCGGAACAAGGTCCGGTCATCCATCCGCGGCGGGTGCACGATCCGGTTCGGGTTCAGCATGCCGGTTGGATCGAAGGCATCCTTGACCGTCTCGAACGCACGAACGATGCGCTCGCCAAACATTTGCGCGTGGAACTCGCTGCGTGCCAGTCCATCGCCATGCTCGCCGCTGTGCGAGCCTTTGTATTCGCGCACGAGGGCAAAAGTTTCTTCGGCAATGGCGTGCATTTTTGTAACGTCGGCGGGGTCTTTCATGTTCAGCACCGGCCGGACATGCAGACAGCCGACCGAGGCATGCGCGTACCAGGTCCCCTTCGATCCGTACTTTTCGAACACCGCATTCAACCGCTCGGTATAGTCCGGAAGATCATCCAGATCGACGGCGCAATCTTCAATGAACGAAACCGGTTTGCCGTTGCCTTTCATCGACATCATGATGTTGAGGCCGGCTTCGCGGACGGCAGCAATATCGGCCTGGAAACCAGGGTCGATGGCGCGGACCACGTCGGGATGGCCCAGATCGGCCATCAGTTCCTCCAGCTGGCGCAGTTTGCGGTGCAGCGGTTCGTCCTCGTGGCCATGGAACTCGACGATCAGCAGCGAATCGGGTTCGCCGATCAGCATCTGGTCGATTGTGGCGCGGAACATCGGGATGCTGCGGCCGAGATCGATCATGGTGCGGTCGACCAGTTCAACCGCCTCCGGATCCAGCGCCACGATATGCCGCGACGCCTCCATTGCTTTGCGGAATGTCGGAAACTGGCAAATGCCCAGAGTTTTGCGCGGCTTGATGGGGTGCAGGGTCAGTTCCAGCGCGGCGGAAAACGCCAGCGTGCCCTCCGATCCCACCAGCAGCCGCGCCAGATTGTCGCGTCCGGAGGCGCGCGCGGACGGGGTCAGGGCGTCGATATTATAGCCGCCGACGCGGCGCAGTTGCTTCGGGAACCGGGCCGCGATTTCCTCGGCCTCGGCGGCACCGAGCACCCGCAGCCGCTGGATCAGATCGGCAATGCGCGCCGGCATATCGGCGCCGAGATTGTCCGGCACCGCATCGAACCGATGCCGCGTGCCATCCGCCAGGATCGCATCGATCGCTCGGACATTATCCGCCATCAGCCCATAACGGATGGATTTCGAGCCGCAGGAATTGTTCCCGGCCATGCCGCCGATGGTGCACCGCGCATGGGTCGACGGATCGACCGGAAAGAATACCCCATGCCGCCGCAGTTCCGTGTTAAGGGCGCCGAGGGTGATGCCGGGCTCGACGTGGACGAAACCTGCCGCGGTATCCACATGCAGCACGCGGCGCAGAAACTTCGAGCAATCCATCACCAGCGCCCGGTTCACCGTCTGCCCGCACTGGCTGGTCCCCCCTCCCCTGGGCAGCACCGGAATTCCCACCTCGCGGGCGATCGCCAGAGCGGCGGCCACGTCGTCGATCGTCTCCGGCACGATGACGCCCAGAGGTTCAACCTGGTAAACGGAGGCATCGGTGGAGTAACGGCCGCGGCTGGCGCGATCGAATAGCACTGCGCCGCGGATTTCGCGGCCCAGGCGCTGCGCAAGGCCGGAATCGCCCGGGAGGATTTCTGTCCGATGGGCCAGGGTGCCCCCGGCTGAAACAGTGGACGCGCTCATGATGGTGGTGCCGGCTCCCGTGCTGTCACGCGCAATGTGGCGCGTTGGCGTGCGTGGCGCCAGCGGCCGGCGTTACGGGTCTGCCCAATGACGGATGGTCTGGTAGCAAGGTGCCATCCAGTGCATCCTGCCATTGATCAGCTCGGAGTTCTCCCATGGCCACGATGAACCGCGCCGGCCGTCATTTCCTCCAGATCCCTGGGCCCACCAACGTGCCGGACCGGGTGCTGCGCGCCATCGACCGCCCAACCATCGACCACCGCGGTCCCGATTTCGGCGCGCTAGGCATCGAACTGCTGGCCAACCTCCGTCGCATCTTCCAGACCACGGGACCGGTGGTGATCTACCCCGCCTCGGGCACCGGCGCGTGGGAGGCAGCACTGACCAACACGCTCTCCCCCGGCGACAGCGTCCTGATGTGCCGCACCGGCTGGTTCGCGACCTTGTGGAAGGAGATGGCGGAACGTTTGAGCCTCGTGCCGATCCTGGTCGACACCGACTGGCGCCGCGGCGCCGACGTCCCTGGCCTCGCCGCCGCGCTGGCCGCCGATACTGCCCACAAGATCAAAGCCGTCTGCGTGGTACACAATGAGACGTCCACAGGCTGCGTGTCTCGCGTCGATGAGGTGCGCGCGGCGATGAACGCGGCAAAACATCCGGCCCTGCTGATGGTGGATACGATCTCATCGTTGGCGTCGATCGACTACCGGCACGACGCCTGGGGAGTCGATGTGACCGTCGCGGGTTCACAAAAAGGCCTGATGCTGCCGCCGGGTCTGTCATTCAACGCGATCAGCGACAAGGCGCTGAAAGCCGCGGCGTCGGCAAAATTGCCGCGCAGCTACTGGGACTGGCGGCCGATGTTGGAGGCCAACAAGACCGGGTTCTTCCCTTACACGCCCGGAACGAACCTACTGTTTGGCCTGAACGAGGCCGTGAAGATGCTGCTGGAGGAAGGCCTGGACAACGTCTTCGCCCGCCACGACCGCCATGCCGAAGCGACCCGCCGCGCCGTGCACAGCTGGGGCCTCGAAGTACAGTGCGCCGAGCCTCGGCATTATTCGTCCTCGCTGACCGCGGTGCGCCTGCCCGAGGGTCACAGCGCTGACGGTCTGCGCGCCACCATCCTGGAAAAATACAACATGAGCCTGGGCAATGGTCTGGGCATTTTGAAAGACCGCGTGTTTCGCATCGGTCACCTCGGCGACTTCAATGATCTGCAGTTGATCGGCACACTGGGCGGGGTGGAAATGGGCCTGCGGGTAGCCGGCGTGCCGCACAAGCCTGGCGGCGCGCAGGCAGCGATCGATTATCTGGCCGGCAACGCCTGATACGGCGGCAAAACATTGCCAGACGCACGATCCCTGGGGTTTTTTGATCCGTAACCGCGGTCCCTGATAGCCGCCATCAGGACAGAGCCTGAGAAGGAATGAAAACCAAAGCGTCGCCTTCCGATCGTTTTTAGCAAGCGAATCAGAGACCTTCCGCTGCTCGCAAACGCCATGCTACAATCAGTGTGATTGCTGAGGTTAAAAGCCCAGTAAGGGTCGGACCATCGTAACGATCGACGAAAGAAAACCGTTCCCGAACTCAGAGGCCAGAGGTGTTAACAAGGAAATGACGGACCCGGTAAGCACGACCAGCCGTGGTTTGTGCTCTCCCGCGGCTACAGTCTGCGGCACTCGTTGCGCCTGCACACGCGAATAGCTTGCACCCAATCGTTCCATCGTCTCTTCATTCGCTTTCGGATCACTCAGGCGTTGACAAATTTCGGCGAGGTCGCTGGTGATTTCGTCGAGCTGAAAGACATGGAGCTGGCGCGGATCGGATTCCAGGGTTCGGACAAACAGATCTCTCCTGAGGCGATCGAACTGACCGACCGACGGCGTCGGAATGTCGCCAGGAGAGGCGGGATTTGATTGTGAAGCCTTGCTCGCTTCGATCTGCTCGTTCACGTATGCGACGAAGTTCACGATGGCGGCCAGGCCCTCGCGCTCCATCATTACTGTCCGTTCGGCCGCGATACTCGCAACCACTTTTGTAAGCGAGTCACGGACTCCGGTAATCGGCCGCGGGCGATTGAGCACAGTGACGATGGTAGTGATCGAATTCGACTCGAAGTAACTGAGTTGATTTGCCCACAATGCGGCGCGGTGGGTGCCGACTGCATAAGGGACGACAAACACCACGACAAATATCAATAGCGCCATTCCCATCAAAATCACCAGCACAACAGCGTTGCCGTGCATCAAACCCGTGGCGCTTCCTGCATCATTTCCTTCACCTTGCCAGATCGCAATATAGATCAGACCAAGAATGAAAATATACTGGGCCAGTGGCGCGATCACGGCGCGAGTACGAGCATCTTCGGCCAAATTCTTCGCGCCAAGATACCGAACCGGGAAAAGGCCGCCGACGAATGTCCATACCGCCCAGCCTCCAATAACCGTACGCGATACATTGTTTGCCGTATCCGAGTAATACTCGATACCGACTGCAACAGGAAAAGCAAAGAATACAATTGCCGCCACAATCTGCAGAAAGTTGAGACGCGCCGTCGGATTCAGCTCCGCCTCAAGCTCGACCGCAAGTAAATGTCTCAACGCGGCCGTCTTATTGCCTCCTGCGATCGCGGTCATCAGGAAATCCACCGCTACACTCAACAGAAGAGCTCCGCAAATCTCAAGCAGCAAGATCAGATGCAGGTTTCGTGTAGTGAGGTACACCGATGCAGGAATGAAAATCAGCGTTACGGCATAAATGGAAAGCTCTTCCTTCCAAGTACTCTTCTCCTTGATCAGGTTTTGCGGCAGCCGTAATACCAGCAAAGACGATACCACGCTCATAACCAAAAATAACACGATGAAGCCGATGAACCAGACCGTCCGCATCTGCTGTACTCCCTTGCAGAACTTCCCGGAATCGCAAACAAGCACTGCTCGTAAGCCAGAAGCCAAAGCTGAAGATCGTTTGCAGCGGCTGCGAAAGGTCAGCGTCGCCCGAATTTGGTTGCATAAATGATCTCACCGGCGGCAAGAAGTGTCAACAAGGTTTCTGGCACGAATCGGCCGTTGCCAGGTCCGCTGCGAACCGCTGCTTCCCGGTCAGGTCAGACGAGTTCGCCGGCACAGGCGATGGCAGGATCCGCGTGATATCGCGATGCACCATACGAGGCGACGCTTGACCGGCCAGCCCAGGAATCGTCACATGGCTCGCCGCATCTCCTCGGAGGACCACTCAATGATCGAAGTCTGGACATGGCCAACCCCGAACGGTCACAAAGTGCACATCGCGCTCGAGGAACTCGGCCTTCCCTACAAGGTGATCCCGATCAACATCGGCAAAGGCGATCAGTTCAAGCCGGAGTTCCTGGCGATAACGCCGAACCACCGCATCCCGGCCATCGTCGATCCCGAGGGGCCTGGCGGCAAACCGCTGAAACTGTTCGAGTCAGCGGCAATCCTGATCTATTTGTCGGAGAAGACCGGCGGCAAACTGATCCCGGCCGATCCGGTCGGCCGCTATCTCTGCCTGCAATGGATGATGTTCCAGATGGGCGGCACCGGCCCGATGTTCGGCCAGTACAACCACTTCGCCAACTATTCGATCGAGAAAATCCCTTATGCGATCACGCGCTATGCCAACGAGGTGCAGCGGCTGCATCGCGTGCTGGACAAACGCCTCGGCGAGGCGACCTGGCTGGCCGGCGACGAATACTCGATGGCCGACATCATCAACTTCCCGTGGATCCGCAATCCCGACCGGCGCAACATCAACCTTGCCGATTACCCGAACGTGAAGCGCTGGCACGACGCGATGGCGGCGCGGCCGGCAGTGCAGCGCGGTTGCGGGGTGCTGGCGGAGAACCAGCGCAAGGGCGCAATGACCGATTCCGAGCGGGAGGTCATGTTCGGCAAGACGCAGTTCGCGGTGCGGTAATCCTGGGAAGGCAACGCCTGCCATGGAACGATCCGTCCGGGCCATAACGCAAGCAATGTGAAGGCGTCCGATATCATCTCCAACGCTGCACCGATTGCCGCGTGTCCGAAGTGTCAACGTCATGCTCCGGCTCGCCGGATTCCTCGGGTGCAGGCTGGTTGAGGTCGTCCCGGTGCACCGGGCGACGGTCGCAGCAGCGAAAGTGCTGTCGTTGCTGTTGCGCTTCCCGACGCCGAAATCTCGCGGCACAATTACTTCGCCAGAATGCGCGCCAGTTCGAGAAGTTCGCTATGCAGCGGCTGCGTGCGTCCGACAATGTCGGTAAGCGGCGTCCGTGTCACCTCGTTACGCTGCCAACCAACCAATACGCCGGTCTCGCCATCGCTCAGCGACTTCACCGCACCAACGCCCAACCTGGTTGCCAGTACCCGATCGAAGGCACTTGGCGGAGCGCCCCGCACGACGTGGCCAAGCGTGGTTGTGCGCAGCTCGAACCCCGTCCGCTGCTTATCGGCCTCGAAATAGGCCAGGATTTTGCTGGTATTTTCTTTGACGCCTTCGGCGATCACGACGATCGCGTGGGTTTTGCCACGTTCGTAGGCGGCGCGCAGCCGCTCCGCAATGTCGCTGGCAGAGACCTCGAACTCTGGCGTCGAGATCACTTCGGCACCACCCGCGAGGCCTGCCATCATCGCCAGGTAGCCGCAATCGCGTCCCATGGTCTCCACCAGGAAAGCGCGATTATGCGACGAACCGGTGGTGCGGAGGTGGTCGATCGCCTCCAGCGTGACATTGATGGCGGTGTCGCAGCCGATGGAAATGTCGGTGCCAATCAGGTCGTTGTCGATGGTCGACGCGATGCCGACCACGTGGACCCCAAGCTGGCTGAGCATATACGACCCGGTTTGCGATCCATTGCCGCCAATCACCACCACCCCATCGATACCTCTCTGGGCGAGGTTGCGCAGCGCCTTGGACCGACCGCTCTCCTCGCGAAATTGCGCGGAACGAGCACTGCCGAGGACGGTTCCGCCGACCTGAATGATGCCGCCCACGTCGCGCGCATTCAGTTGCCGGAACTGGCCGTCGACCAGACCCTGCCAACCCTGGCGCACGCCGGAGACTGTCAGGCCCTGATCGAGCGCGCTGCGCGTGACGGCGCGGATCGCTGCATTCATGCCGGGTGCGTCACCACCACTGGTAAGGACTGCAATGTGCTTCATGAATCGCAGACTATGACGGTGCATGCCCGGGCCGTCCACTCCGCCAGGCCATCTCGAAACGAAAAAATTGTGCGACGCAAAAGGCGGCATCTCATGCCGCCCCAATGGGGGACATTCCGGCGTCCGGCAAAATGATCACCTGCCTGCCCGGAACTGCTTGACGCGCATATTCGTCAGAAATACTAACGTTTGGTCAGACACCCCCTACGAGGCGCCTCCTGGATGGATACAATCTCGGCATTCGGTTTCGAAGCGTGTTGCGCCGCGATAGTCGGCGACATGGCTCGGACGCTCGCCGAGCGCAACGGCGAAGCACCTGAGCAGCAATTCGCCCGCGCCCAGGCCGCCGTCCACATGATCATGGGTTTGCTGCCGCGCGACGTGATCGAGGCTTTGCTCGCCAGCCACTGCGTGATGTTCCACGAATTGATGGTCGACAGCGCACACGTCACGCTGTGCGCCCGGGAAGCCAAGGCGCGCCGCCCAGAGGTGCATACTCTGATCGCACTGAACAAGGCATTTTGCGGCAATCTGGATCACTTGCGGCACTATCAGAAGCGCCCCGCCGAGGGCAACCGCGAGGCACAAGCCGGCATCGACGAGGCGCCGGCTTCGGTAGCCGCCGCCAGGGAACCAGCCGTTCCAGTTGAGACAACACAGGCGCTGGCGTCAACCGACCCGGACCAAATGGCGGCGGTGCAACCGCCGCCGGTTGCTCCTGCCGGGTCCGCACCGGCAGTTTCAGGCCTCGATGCGCCGGCTGCGGTTAATCGACCAACCGCGGCAGCAGTTGCCGCCGGCAGCGTCAATCCAGCAGCAGCAGCGACGGCTATCCAGGCTGGCGACGCCGCGGGTTTCGCCCGGGCCCTGGGCATCGAGCAGCCAAGTCCAGCGTTCCTGGCTGCCGCCAACGCTGCCGGAAGCCCGTTCGACCCCAATGCGTCGGGCCCCTGGCCGGAGAATTTCTGGTTGGGCAAACCGAAAACCTGAACGGGCGGCAGAACGCCGGCTCGGATGGCGCCCGCCCGGGTGCAGTCTCGTGCTGCCCCTGGGTTGCCGGCCTTCCGTCACCGTTTGATTCCCGTCCGGCGGGCAGGCTTTCCCTCACGTCTCACAAATGATAGGAGGTCGTATTCCCGATAATTGACAATCCGTCGTAACCAGCCGCGTGAGATGAACATCATCGGATCATGACAGCGCGCATTCTCATCGTTGACGACGTCCCGGCCAATACGCGTCTGTTGGAGGCCAAGCTTTCGGCCGAATACTATCAGGTTTCGAGCGCGCGCGATGGGTTTGAAGCGATCAAGCGGGCTTGCGAATGGCAACCCGACCTGATCCTGCTGGATGTGATGATGCCCGGCATGGACGGGTTCGAATGCTGCCGGATCCTCAAGGAGGATCAGAACACCCTGCATATCCCGGTGGTAATGGTCACCGCGCTGGGGGATTCCGCCGAACGGCTGCGCGGCCTGGAAGCCGGAGCCGACGACTTTCTGACCAAGCCGGTCGAATACGACACCTTGATGGCGCGAGTTCGCAGCCTCGTGCGGCTCAAGCGGCTGCTCGACGAATGGCGAGCCCGTGGCGAAACTGCCCGCGCGCTCGGCCTGACAGCCCAGAACCAGGGGATCCCGAGTGTCGTCGGCGCACGGGCGCTGGTGATCGACGAATGGGAACTGAATGGCGATGTGGTCCTGCGCGCGCTGGCACGCGAGGGGATCGAGGCCGAACCGGTTCGTACCGGCGCTGAGGTAATCGCCAATGCGGCCCGCCATCCTTACGATCTGATCGTGATCAGCCTGCAGCTGGCCGATGAGGATTCCCTGAAGCTGGTGTCGGCTTTGCGCGCGGCCGACGCGACCCATGAGACACCGCTGCTGCTGATTGCCGAAACCAGTGAGCGCGAACGCGTCTTGCGCGGCTTCGAACTGGGCGCCAGCGACTGGCTGGCGATGCCGGTTGACGAAAATGAACTGCGGGCCCGGGCGCGCAATCAAATCCGGCGAAAATTCTATCAGGACCGGTTCCGGTCGGACCTGAGTACTGCGCTGGAGCTGGCGCTGACCGATCCGCTGACCTCGCTGTACAACCAGCGCTATCTGCGCCGGCATCTGAGTGGGCTGATGCAAAGCGGCCAGGGCCGGCCGATTGCCGTGTTGATGATCGACGTCGATCATTTCAAGATCGTCAATGACCAATACGGCCATGCCAATGGCGACATCGCCCTGCGGCTGATCGCTGACGTATTCCGCAACAACATTCGCGCGTTTGATTCGCTGGCCCGTTATGGCGGCGAGGAATTCGTGGTCGTGATGCCCGGCTCCAACCCGGACGATGCGACCGCGGCGGCCGAGCGGCTACGCCTCGCGGTTGAGACGGTTGTGTTCGAACCTGTCCCGGGTATACGGCACAATCTGTCGGTGAGTGTCGGGGTGTCCTGCACCGGCGACGATGTCTCTACGCCCGAGCGGCTGCTGCACACCGCCGACCTCGCGCTCTATGAGGCGAAACGGCAGGGCCGCAACCGGGTCGAACTCGCGCCGTTGGTTTCGGTCGGCTGAACCACCGACCACGGTACTGCCCACTTTGTGCTCAGGCTCGACGCGGTCATCCGTCGGAGTATCCTGTTCACCTCATGCTCGGGGTCGACCCGAGCATCTGTCGCAGCATGAAGTCTGGAAATGGCGGTCAGTCGGCGCCGACGTGATAGCCGACAAAGGATGGGATTACAGGAGGACCCGAAAATGGCGGGCAGCGCAGCAAGAGAAAACGTTCCAAGGCTTGTTGGCCCCGAAGATTTGATGACCTCATGAGCGAGAACGAAACAGACAAGCCGGTCAGCCTCGAATTCGTCGTGCGACGGCTCGACAGCGTGAACAACAACGTTAACGACATGCGCCGGTCAGTGATCGCCCTGCAATCGCGGTTTGACGGGATGGAGGCCCGGTTCGGTGCGTTGGAAGCGCGCTTTGCCTCGATGGAGACGCGTTTCGCCGGTGTCGAGGCCGGTCTGGAGCGACAGGCGGAGACCGCGCGTGGTCAGGTCGAAGCCAATCACCGGATCGAGCAAATGCTCGCAGATATCGCGAAGAACCTTCCGAAATGAGCGCGGCGGCCAAACCGCCGGACATGATGACACGGCGGCCGAGCTCCTGGACTGGTCGCAGCCTCCTGCTTTGCCGTGATCAGACCAAAGTACGGATTGGCCTAAAAATGGCGAACGGCAAGACGTTCGCGTACGCCGTCCAGACGGGTATGCTTACAACGTAAAAGAATGTGCCCGTGGTCAGAGTGGGCATGAACGCAAACATCTACGCGTCCGATGTGGCCTAACAGGTTACACAGGCTCAACCGTCAGCGTTCGAAGAGGGAGCAATATCTATACAAACAACGCAAGCGGGCATCAGGTTGGAATGACTTATGCCGGGGAAGCAACTCCGAAGAATAAACCGGTTCCGAAGCTCGGCGCTCCTGCTCCGGATCATCCGAGGCCCAGGCCGACACGTTCCGCCAAATCGTCACCGGCACCCGCGCCCGCCGCACCTGTACCGGCGCAAAGCAGCTGGTTTCAGACTCAACCGGCTTCGGTGATACCAACTGACCTCAGGGACGCTGTGCCTTATTATGATAAAACCGGTATGATAAAAGCGGAACAGAAGTGGATGCTCATACTACTGATTTTGAAGGTACCGGAGCCAGCGACGAGATGGCCGAAGCGATACCGGACCTGCGCTCGGATACGATTGAGCTTCCCGTCCTGAATGTCGAGCTTCTCGAACCCCTCGTGTGCCACGTAGACCGAAGCAACCCAGAGCCCGTGCCAAATCCGGGCCGAAGTGTGGAACAAGCCGGATTGTTCCGCCGCGTCAGCCTCTGCCACCAGATCGATGTAGAGGATGCTCTCTCGGGGGAGAAATTCGATAGCCCGATGATACGAGGCGAGTACGAACAGCGCTTCAAACTGCTGGTCAGACAGCGCAACGACGTCGGTCTTCGTCGGCTTCACTGGCGCCGATCCTGGGGACGACAGCCTCGGCCCGAGCCGGAGGTGCGCCCGGCGGGAGCCAAGCCGGCCGCTACTTGATCTTGGCTTCCTTGAACAGCACGTGCTTGCGTGCCACCGGATCGTATTTCTTCAGTTCCAGCTTATTGGTCTGGGCGCGAGCGTTCTTTTTGGTGACATAGAAAAAGCCGGTGTCCGCGCTGGACACGAGCTTGATCTGCACAACATTCGATTTGGCCATGGCCTGGATCCTCGGTCGACGTGGCGCGGCGCGGCGCGGTGATACGGGCGCAAAACATGCGCATCCCGTGCCGTCAGGTCAAGTCGCGATTGGCGCGGGCGCTCCCGGGTGTTACGCGGGCAGCGGGCTTTCCGCTCAGGGTTGCGCGGCTTCGGGCAGGACAACATCCGCCTCGGCCGCGGCTTCCGGCCGCACCGCCTCCAGCAACAGATCCTGCCTTCTGGGCAATTCACGAATGTCGCGCAGTCCGAAGTATTCCAGGAACTTCGCGGTGGTGCCCCACAAGGTCGGCCGCCCGGGAGTTTCCTTGCGGCCACGGGCGGCGATCAGGTCGTTCTCCAGCAGCACGTCCAGGGTTTGTTGCGAAAGGCCGGTGCCACGCAGGTCCTCGATCTCGGGACGCGTGATGGGTTGGTGATAGGCAACGATCGCCAGAGTTTCCAGCGCCACTCTGGGCAAGCGACGTGGCACCTGGACGACCTTGCGCAGCTGCGGGGCGAGGTCCGCCGCGGTGCGGAACTGCAGGCCACCGCCGATTTCGCAAAGTTCGAGACCGCGGCCCTCGTAACGCGCCCGCAGCGCGGCGATCACTGCCGCGGCGTCAAGGTCGTCCGGCAGGATCTGTGACAACGCCCGTGGGGTCATGGGGGTTGCGCTGGCGAACACCGCAGCTTCGGCCAGGCGTAAGGCGGCCTCGTCGGGCTCGCGCAGCGGTGGCGTGGCTGGAACGGTCGGGGCCGGCCCGCCCGCGGCCGAATCCGCGGTTACCGGGACAGGTTGGGCCTGATCGACGGCCACCTGGTCATCCTGAGCCGGATCGGCCTGCGCGGGATTGACCTGCGCCGGACCTCCCTGCGCCGGATCTCCCTGCGCCGGACCTCCCCGCGCCGGATCTCCCTGGACCGGATTTCCCTGGGCCGGATCGGCCTGAGCGGGATCGACCTGAGCGGGATCGACCTGGCTATCTCTGACTGGGTCGGCCCCGAGCGGAGCCAACTCGACCTCATGCTGACCGGGAACACCCTGATCATTTCGCACCGGATCAGTCGTAGCGGGACTGGCCTGAACTGAGCCCGGCTCAATCGGGACCGGATCGTCTCGGTCGGGGTCGTGCCGACGATCCGAGCCCGGATCACCAGAGGCCGCCGTACCGGTCGGAACAGGCGGAGCAGGGCCGGCTGGAACATCTTCTGCCGAATGGGCGTCGGCACGGCCGGACTGGGACGGGGAATCCCCAGTCTGCGCAGGATGGCAGGAAGCGAGGCCGACTTCGACGTTCTCCGCGGCATCGGAGTGGCCCGAAGCGTTATCGATCGGCGCAGCGCCATCATCGGCAGGGACGTCTACCCGTGTGTCGGTCATGCCTCGTCCTCCAAAGCATCGCTGCCGCGGCCCACGAGGATCGGACCGAAGGCTGCCTCCTGACGCAGCCGGAGCTGACCGCCGCGTGCCAGCTCCAGCCCGGCAATCAACGTGCTGGACAAGGCGGCGCGCTGTTCCAGCCGGCCCTCCGGATGACTGCTGCGAATTTCCGGCAGGAACTGCTCCAGAGTAGCCCAATCCGGCATCGAGCCCAGCAGCGAAGTCATCCGTTTCAGGGCATCCTGCACGGTGAACCACGACAACTTTCTGGGCTGGTAGGCCACCCGTTTGGTGCCGCGCCGCCGGCCTCGTAGATACGACGCCAGGAACGCGGCCTGATCGATCACCAACCGCGAGTTATCGATCACGGTATGGTCTTCGCGCGCGCCCAGGGTGAACACGTCGATACCGAGTACTGGGCGACGGCCAAGCCAGGCCGCAGCGGCGCGGATCAGTTCCAATGCCTGCAACCGCTCGGTCAGCATTTCGGCAATTTGCTCGGGATCCTCGGGGTCGTCCGCACCGGCCGGCACCAGCAGGCGGGATTTCAGCCACGTCAGCCACGCAGCCATCACCAGCCATTCCGCTGCCAGCTCCAGGCGCACCTTGCGAGCTCCCTCGATCACCGCGAGGTACTGGTCCACCAGCGCCAGGATCGAGATTTTTGCGAGGTCGACCTTTTGGGCTCGCGCGAGGTCCAGCAACAGGTCCAGCGGCCCCTCGAAGCCCTCCAGTTTCAGCAGCAGGCTGTCGTTGGCGGGTGGTACAGCCTCACTGGTGGTTTGCTCAATGTTGGGCTGCGTCTCAGTCATGATATCCGGCGAGCCAGAGGGCAATTGGCACGACGGTTTTGTTCAGCACGTCACCAATCGGGTCGATGTGAAAGACATTGGGCAGCACCAGAATCACCGCAATGACGATGAGCAGACCGTATCGCTCCAGGCCAGCCCAGGAGCGGGCGAGTTGCTCGGGCAACAGGCCGACGAGAACCCGGCCGCCATCGAGCGGCGGAATTGGCAACAGGTTGAACAGACCGAGCACCATGTTGATCAGGATGAAATCGAACAGAATCGTTTGGAGCCAGAGAGGCGCATCCGCTGCGCCGAACCCCCGTAGCGCGACGGCGCTAACACTGGCCAGAAAGAAATTCATCGCCGGTCCGGCCAGGGCGACGACGGCCATGTAGCGCCTCGGGTTGGGGAACTTCCAGGCCGAGACCGGCACCGGCTTCGCCCAACCGAACATGAACGCCACTCTGTGGATGGTCAGCAACTGACTGATCAGCAACAGGCCGGGCAGGATGATCGTGCCCACTCGGTCGATATGCCGCAGCGGATTGAGCGTGAGCCGGCCCTGGTCCCGCGCGGTCGTATCGCCCAGAGCCAAGGCCGCCCAACCGTGCGCCGTCTCATGCAAGGTGATGGCGAAGATGACCGGCACGATGGCCAACAGTGCCTGCAGCACGAAATTGGTGATCATGGCAGGGGTGCAGGGTCGGTCATCATGCCGTCCCGCATGACGGTTTCGCTGTTCATGTCAAACTCCGGTCGCGCTCCTGCGCGAGTGCCTCGGCGTCCAGTTCGAGTCGCCGCCTTGCTGCTTCGGCCCTTGCCTGAGCCAGGCGTTGAATGGCCTGATTGGACAAAGGTGGACACCGCGTCAGCAATGCCTCGGTTGGGGCATACTCCCCACTGCAGTAAAGTGCGAGATCGCAGCCTGCCGCGATTGCCTGGATGGCCAGATCGGCGGGCGCTCCGTCGAGCGCTTTCATCGCCAGGTCATCGGTGACGAGCACGCCCTGGAAGCCGATTCGCTGGCGGATGATTTGCCGGATGATCATGGGCGAGAGGGTCGCGGGACGCGCCGGATCGAACGCCGGGTAGACGATGTGCGCTGTCATCATCCAGGGCAGATCGGCATTGGCGGCAAACGGCAACAGGTCGGCGTCAAGATGGTTCGCTGCCACGATGGGCAGCGACAAATGGCTGTCGACCCGCGCCCTGCCGTGGCCGGGCACGTGTTTGCCGATCGGTTGTACGCCGGCGGCAAGCAGTCCGTCGGCGAAGGCGCGGCCAAGGCGGGCGATTTGCGCTGGCTCCTCGGCAAAGGCGCGGTCGCCGATGACGTCGTGCGCGCCCTGGATGCGGAGGTCGAGCACCGGAGCAGCGACCGTGTTGAACCCGGCATCGGCGCAGTCGAGACCGATCAGGGCACCGCTCAGCCAGGCTCGGCGGACGGTGCCGAGAGACGCTGCGGGTGGGTGGGCGCGCCAGTGTGGCGGCCGCAATCGGGCGACCCGGCCGCCTTCCTGATCCACCATGAACACCGCGTCCCTTGGCAGCACACGCCGCAACGCCGCAATCAGCATGGCGAGTTGCGGCCGATCCTGGATGTTGCGGGCGAACAGGATGACCCCGGCGGGCGCATGGGCCCGGAATAACGCCGCTTCCCTGGCGAGCAGTTCCGGTCCGGAAATTCCGACGACGGCGGCTTTCACCCGTGGAATCGGAACTGGTCGGTTGGTCGATAAATCTTCATGGCGGGCTTTTGCGCGTCACGGTCGGCCCTGTCCACACGCGCACCTGGTCAGCGTGACCAACGGTCAGGTGTCGTCTTCGCACCGGCATGCTCCGGAGCCTCGGTTGACGGGTTTGGCCACGTAGCAGCGGCGTGGAGCGGAACGCGGCACCGCGGGTTGCGCCGACCCGTAGCATTGCGCCCGACATGGCAGTCTGGGTCGCCGGTTTAGCAGAGTTCGGCGGCATGGTCTGGGGGTCGCCCGCTCTCAGCTGATCGCGGTCGCTGCATTACGGCAGAGCGCCGGCGACGGTGGCGAACGTCGTACTGAGGCTGGTACCGAGTGTGGTCACCGACCCTATGATCACGACCGCAACGAGTCCGGCGATCAGCCCGTACTCCATGGCGGTCACGCCACGTCCGTCGCGGACCAACGCTCGCAGATTGTTGATGAACATAAGCATTCTGGGCGTCCTGGCTGGCTCGCTCTGCGCCGTCTGGGAGCAGCACGCGAACCGGAATGAAATCGGTGCCTGAGCGTTCTGCCGGCAGGCTGACGGACACTTCGCATGGCGGCTCCGTCTCGAGGTGCCGGATAGCGGCCTCGTTCAATTCAGCAATATAGGCCAATACGGTTAATCAACCGTTAACGCCGGCGAGGATTGCACAAATGATCGAGAATTCACATGCGGATATGCGTGGACGCCGGGGGCGTAATCGCGTGTAGGCCGGCAATCGCCAGAGTGGCTTCCGATCAGGCTGACCCACTGCCCGCCACTGTCATCGCGAGCGCAGCGAAGCAATCTCCGTCAAGGGGGTCATGTGGATTGCTTCGCTTCGTAACGGGGAAGAAGATAAATACCTTCTCCGTATCGGAACGGAAACCAAAGATCGCCTGGCCGCGTAACGAGCCGGGATTGACTGATCCCTGCCTTTTGCGTGGGATTACAAATCCAGGGCAATCCTCCAACGTCAGTCGTTGTCGGCGGTCATCAGCACATTCCGTATGGTGTCCAAACGATCGCGTCAGTCAGCGTCTGGCTCCGGCAACACCAGTGTGCCCACCAGGCCGTTCACCCCGCCGTAACGGAACGGCGGGCGATAACACGCGGCGCTGTCTCGCTGATGCCGAGGACCATTGCCGCCAGCAGCAGTTGCATCACGACCGCGAGCCCGAGCGCCATGCCAAGACTGAAATGATCGGCAACGATGCCGCCAACCACCGGCATCACCGCAGTGCCAACGATGACAGCAGCGAAATTGGTCATGCCCAGAGCGGTGCCGCGCAATTCTGGCGGAACCTGTTCGGTGACACAGGTGGCGATCACGATCGGACCGAGTCCGAAACCGAAAAACCCGCTCGCCGCCGCCAGCAGCCGCATGGTATCGAGGCCGTAACCGCCACTGACATAAATCGCCAGGGTCACTGCGCACAACAGCGCGCTCGCCAGGATGACCGGACGCCGGCCAAGGTAATCCGAGGCAAACGGCAACAACAATTGACCCGCTGTGCCGACAAGTCCCCAGGCTGACACAACACTCCCCGCCTCAATCAGGCTGAAGCCGCGCACCCTGGTCAGAAACAACACATTGTAGCCGACCGAAAGTTGCAGCCAGCCAAGCGTGGCGCATCCCATCAACGTCACCAGCAGCACCGAGCGCACCCGCATCAGCCCAAGTGCGGCGTGCCATTGGATTTTGTCCCGTGACGTTCGTGCCGTTGGTTCGCGCATGACCGAGAACAAGCCAACACAAACCAGCGCGGTAACCAGGCCGATGATCGGAAACACCCAGCGCCAGCCCAGGTATTCTGTTAATGTCGTAACGATCAATGCGCCGAGCCCGACGCCAAAGAAGCTATATCCCGCGTTGTACAGCGCCTGATTCAACCCCCGCCGCTGCGGCGCGGCGGCCTCGCCGATGGTGGCCTGGCCGACCGACCAGCCGACGCCGTCACCGAGCCCCAGAAGATCGCGCACGATGAACATGGAAAGAAAATTCCAGGTCGCGCCCATCGCCGCCGTCATCAGCGCGGTGAACGCGATCGCCGGCAGCAGTACCGCGCGCCGGCCGCGGTTATCGGAGATCCATCCGCCGATCCAACTGCTAAAAGCCCAGGTAATGGAGGTGCCGGAGATCAGCAGGCCAGCCTGCCAGAGCGCCAGGTGAAATTCCGGCACGATCTTGGGAAAGATGAAGCCGATGCCGACCCGGTTGAGCCCGATGCAGCCCCAGAACAGGACGAGCAAAATCATGATGCGAACTTCGTAGCTCGCCCGCTCGCGGCTCGACATGGCGGTTCCCCCCGGACGTTGTTGCTATATCAGTACGTGTTGCTGCGGCGCGGTTACTCCGCCGCGACCGGCCGCGCGTGCCGTCGCATGAACCCCAGCAGCAGCAACGGCGGCACGATCGTCAGCATCATCAGCCGATAATCGTTGTTATAGGCGATGATCCTCGCCTGATGGTCGATCATCTGATCCAGCAACGCGGCGCCATGCTGCGTCGCCGGATTGAGCAACCGCGATGCCCCATCGCCCATTTGCAACGTGCGATCGAATGGCGTGATGCCCGAGGCGATGTCAGCATGCGTCGCCTGCACCCCTCGGGTCAGCGTAAACGAGGTCACCGACACGCCGATCGCCGAGCCGATGTTGCGCGACAGCGACTGCATCGCAGTCCCCTCACCGCGCAATTGCGGGGTCAGCGTGGTGTACGCCATGACCGACAGCGGATTGAACACCAGACCCATGGCGAAGCCTTGCAGCACCAGGGTCAGCATCATCTCGGACTCGGGGATGTCGGGCGTCCAGGTGCTCATCTGAAACAACGCGATGCCGAGCACCAGCAGACCGACTGCCATGATCTTGCGCTGGTCCACCATCATGCCCAGCCGGCTGGCGAGGAACATGGAGGCCATCGTGCCGACGCCGCGTGGCGCCATCGCCCACCCGGCAGTATCTACCGGATAGCCCGCGAGGTTCTGCAGATACGGCGCCAGCAGCACGCCGGAGGCGAGCATAACGGAGGAGACGCAGAACACCATCACCATGCCCGAGCTGAAGTTCCGGTCAGTAAACAAACCCAGGGACAGAAACGGCTTGTCCGAGGTGACCATGTGCACGATGAACAGATAGAACCCGGTGCCGGCCACGACTGCTTCGACCATGATCTCGCGTGAGGAAAACCAGTCCAGTTCCTGGCCTCGGTCGAGCATCAGTTGCAGTGCGCCGCAGCCAATTGCGAGCATGGCAAACCCGTACCAACTGAATCGTAAATTGTCCTGCGGCTGAGTTTTCGGCATGAACAGCGCAAGCCCGATCATCGATATGATGCCGAGCGGCAGGTTCACATAAAACACATAGCGCCAGTTGAACGCATCGGTCAGATAGCCACCAAGTGTGGGACCCATCACCGGCCCCATCGTCACCCCCATCGAGAAAATTGCCATCGCCTGGGCTCGTTTTGAGAACGGATAGATGTCCAGCATGGTAGCCTGCGACAGCGGCGCGATCGCTGCCCCGCACATGCCTTGCAGCAACCGGAACAGCACCAGTTGGTCCAGCGTCTGGGCTGCACCACACGCCATCGAGGCGATGGTGAACCCGGCGAGGCTGCCCATGAACAGCTTCTTCCGCCCGAACCGCCGCGCCATCCAGCCGACCGGCGCGGTCATGATCGCAGCGGCGATGACGTAGGAGGTCAGGACCCAGGTGATCTCATCGGCGGAGGCCGACATGCTGCCTTGCATGAATGGCAGCGCGACATTGGCGATCGTCGAGTCGAGCGTTTGCATCAGCATCGCCAGGGTAGCGGATGCGGTGATCAGTCCGCGATACGGGACAACGGTGGTCGCCTCAGACATGATGCGAAACGCGGCGGTCGTGTGGTCCGGAACCACGACGATACGATCGGGTCGGGCCCACCCGCATGCGCGAGAGTGCCAGCCGGGCCGGGATCGGTCGGAGTGTGGGCGAAGCCAATGGGAGTCGCATGCTTCCTGGACGGACAGTTTGTTGGCTACACTGTGCCTGCCTTCGTCCCGGAACGCCAGGCCGGTTTGGACGGCTGTGTTGCTGCCGGCGCGCGACGTTACGGGCCTCCCCAGGGGCGGGCCGATCCACGAACGAACCGGCCCCTTCCCTATCGCCTCTTCCGGATGATAGTCTTGCAGACGAACTTGACTTTTACATCAAGGATCACTGATGATCAGCGGCAGGAAGATTGAGATGTACCGCATCTCGTTCCTCCTTCTGGTGAACCGGCGGGGCCTGTCCCCGCCGGTTTTTCCATTTTGGGGCTGAGGTGTGAACAAAGGCTTGACGCGGGTGGGCGCCCTGCCCTCGCCTCACACCAGACCCGACCTCACCACGGTTGCCCGCCCGGTCCCATTTCACTAGTGTCCCGCGCCTTCCAACCGGGAACCCACCATGCCACTGACCGCTGAACGCCTCGACCGCATCCAACCCAGCCTGACCATCGCCATCTCGACGGTCGCGCGGAAAATGATCGCGGACGGGAAAAACGTGATCAGCCTGTCGCAGGGCGAGCCGGACTTCGACACGCCGCGCAACATCAAAGACGCGGCGATCCGCGCCATCGAGGCCGGCGAGACGAAATACACCGACGTCTCCGGCACACCAGCGCTGCGCAAAGCAGCAGCGGCCAAGTTCAAACGCGACTCCGGCCTCGACTACAAGCCCGAGGAGATCATCATCTCCACCGGCGCCAAGCAGGTCTTGTTCAATGCCATGCTGGGCACCCTGAACGCCGGCGATGAGGTGATCATCCCGAGCCCGTGCTGGGTCACCTACCCCGACATCGTTACGCTGGCCGACGGTAAGCCGGTGCTGGTGCCGTGCCCACAGAACAACGGCTTCAAGCTGCGCGCCGAGGATCTGGAAGCCGCAATCACGCCAAGAACCCGCTGGTTCATGCTGAACAACCCGTGCAACCCGACCGGCGCCGCCTACAGCGCCGAGGAACTGCGGCCGATCTGCGACGTGCTGCTGCGGCATCCGCATGTCTGGGTGCTGACCGACGATATCTACGACGGCCTCGTCTATGATGGTTTCAAGGCTGGCACGATCGTCGCGGTCGAGCCGCGGCTGCGCGACCGTACGTTGACCGTGCACGGCGTGTCGAAGTCGTACGCCATGACCGGCTGGCGCATCGGCATTGCCGGCGGCCCGGTAGCGCTGATCAAGGCAATGGACAAGTTGCAGAGCCAATCGACCTCCAACCCGAGCTCGATCGCCCAGGCTGCGGCGGTAGAAGCGTTCAATGGGCCGCAGGAGACCGTGGAGGCGATGCGCAAAGTGTTCGAGGAGCGCCGCAACCTCGTCGTCGATATGCTGAACCAGGCGGTGGGTATGAACTGCAGCAAGCCGGACGGCGCATTCTACGTGTACCCGTCGGTGCATGGCTGCATCGGCAAGACCAGCAAAGGCGGCAAACCGATCATCGACGATGA
>Ga0187867_10000352_pt1 | contig 41195 bp, 40 predicted proteins | sample June2016WEW_13_1_FD_132976 | JGI IMG/M metagenome (GOLD analysis project Ga0187867, IMG submission 132976) | Peatland microbial communities from SPRUCE experiment site at the Marcell Experimental Forest, Minnesota, USA - June2016WEW_13_10 | ecosystem: Environmental > Terrestrial > Soil >... | reverse complement strand
GCCGACCACGGCGAAGTGGAAAGGCTGCAGAAGTTCCAGGCGTCCGCGGGCGAACAGCAGAATCGGCGGATCGAATATCTCACGCAGCAGCGCGGGATAGCGCGGGTCGCTGCGCACCACCACCGTCGCGCCGTGTTCCGCCATTTTGCGCTGCTGGTCCAGCGCGTCGTCGAAGGAGCACCCGCTGGCGATACTCTGGGCCACCGCCCCGACGGCGCCTGCCGCCTCCAACTCACTGCGCGAGGCGCGGAACACTGCCTGCGGTGTGCGAAATCGATCCAGAAGCTTTCCGGCCAGGCGGGTGCCCAACCCGGGGATCAAAATGAGCGCCAGCCAATGCAATTCCTCTTCCCGGCCAATCGAACACAGCGCGGGGTCTGCCATTAATCCTTCCATCCAAATATCTCCTAAGATGGTAAAGATGGCGGTGGCCGCCGCTTCTCTCAAGGAAAAACATGCGCCAAGAAGCGTCGTTTTTCGAAGGCAAGGATTCCGTGCTGGTATATATCGCCAAACGGCTGAACGAGGCGTTGCGTCTGGAGGCGGTTTTCAGCACGGCCGGTATAGACTATGGCGTGGACGCCGATGAATACCGCGGCGGATTCATTTTCCAGCGGGTGCGTACGGGCGCCTTCTTCTATGTGCTGCCCGATGCGGTGGAAACGGCACGGCGCGTGCTACTGGAAAACGGCTACCGGCCGGTCGAGCCGGAACTGAGTTGAGCGACGGGCGGACCGCTGCGGCGGATCTCCGCCAGCCAGGCCCGGTACTGTTCCCGAAGGATCCTCCGGTAAGGCGCCGGCCGCATACCCGCGGCAGCGGCGCGGCGTGCGATGTCCAACTCCGCCAGCTTGACGCCAAGGGACATCTGATTCCCGCCGGAAGCCCGCCAGGCCGGTTCGCAATCGAAGCCGAAGGCCCAGAGCGAAGGCAGCGCGCGCTGGTAATTGTCCGGCAAACCTAACTCCGCAAACGGGAAGCCCGCAGCCCAGTCTTGGTGATAGCCCACCAGCATGTTGGAGGGGTTCACGGAGACTTGGGCATGCGTCACGCAGTTTCCGGCGGGAATCCGGTAACGGCTGCGCAGCATTTCGGTGAGCATGGCGGCCACGCGCACCTGGGCCGGGCTTGCCACTCCCTGCGTCTGGCCGGGTTGCGATTGAGCCTCGAACGAAACGCCTAGGAAGCTATTGTTGAGGTTCAGATAAAACGCCTCGTCGTCGGCCCAAACGGAATAGCCGGCGTGGTTGGCGGTATCGGTTTCGGCGACCACCCGGTACACGCGCCCGAAGCGGTCGATCAGGTAATGATAGGCGCGCTTGCGGCGCACGTACTCAAGCAGCGATTCGCCCAGGCGCTTCAGAACCGGGGTATCCTGCGCTTCAAAAGGCGCCTGGCAGCTCTCACTGGTGTGATAGACAATACCAGCCGGTTGGGATCGCCGGACACGCTTTATAGTCGAAGCGCCCTCCCACTGAAACGCGGTGTACAGCCTGGCGCGATTGGATACCGTGAAACGCGTATCGATGCGCAGGCCGTTGCTGTAGACCTCGGAATCGGCGGTCTGTTCCACCTGCCAGACCGGAACGATTTTCTCAGCCTCGCCGGCGGCCGCGTGGCGGAGAGCTATCGGCGGAGTATGCAGCGGTTTCGGCTTACCCGCCGCCAGCTTGATGAGAAAGGGGATCAGCAGCGCCAACGGAAGGCCCAGACAGAGGATCCAGTGGCGGAGCTGCCACTGGGATACCCATAACAGCAATCGGGTGCGTGGCGCCGCCGCTCTTAGGAACTTCAGACGCAAAATTGGATCCGCGATGCCGCCGGCGAGGCGAGCCAGCCGCGCCTCGGCCGCCAACCGCCGTCCTAGCCATGGCATATGCACGTGTCTGTTTAAGATCATGTTGTCCGGCGAGGCGAAAAATCTTAGACCTTTCTCCATTTTTTTTGCCGGGTGCAAGGCCCCGCCCCCAAAAAAGACGTGAGAGGAATTCCCCAAAAGAGTACTTCTCAGGAGATACCGAAGAAAAAAGAAGACCGGTGCCCGGTCTGGAGCCAGTGAGTGGGCGCCGGCTATGGAGGCGCGCAATGTGGAAGCGAATGTTGCAGTTATCAAACGGGAACCATGAGCGATTGTCCGCGGATGGCCAAGACACCGGGTCCAACGGCCGTGTGCCGGCTGTAATGGAGCCGGAAGCACCAGGGACGCGGCTGGACGGGCTCGGTGCGGCCAGTGGTGAGCGTGCGCCTGCGTTGCTCACCGAATTCGAGCAGATCTATCAGAGCGGGGCAGTGAAGCCGCCGCGTCTTTCCTACGGCGTACTGAAAGTGGCTGAAATGCTGAATAGCTCGCACCTGTGCGGTATGCCGGCTGAGTCCAAGCGCGCCGCGTTGATGATGGCGTTGGACGCGGGCGGCGCGAAGATGGAGGATATCCTGCAGGATGCCATCGTCCGCCAGCGGGTGCTCAACGAGTACGAAGAGGCGCGCCAGCGGGACCTGCAGCACTTCGAGGGCGCCATCCAGGAACAGAACCGCGCGCTGCAGGCCGAAATGGAGCGCATCACCGGCCAATACATGGCGCGGATGCAGAGCAATCTGGATGAAGTCGCGCGCGTGCAGGATAACTTCAGGGTCTGGCAGAAACGCAAACAACAGGAGGCGCAGCGCATTGCCGATGCCGCCGACTGCTGCGTCCCGGAAAACGGAACCCACGCGCCGGCCGGACTGACAGTAGTGCTGGAGCGCGCCTCCAGCGCGGCGGCGCGGTGAAAGGAAAGCTTTGGCGTGGCTGGCTGTCACTTGCGGAGTGGCGCTGTTCGCCTGGCTATGGTGGGGCGGGCGCAAGCCGCGACCGTTGGGCGGCGAACTTCTGAGATTGCGCCGCACCGCGGAAGCCGTACACCGCGAGCAGGTGCAGCCCTTCGAATAGGCAGTAAACGGGAGAGAGCTATGAACAACCTCGAACAGAATTATACGCAAGCGGTGGGTCTGGACGTCGGCACCAGCCGCGTGGTGGTGGCGCGCGCGAAGGACAAGAAACAGGAGTACGAGTCCCAGCTCAACGCGTTCCTGACGCTGCCCTACTCGAAACTGGCGGAGAGCCTGCTGCAGCGGGAGAACGTCTTCCACGAGGTGCAGGGAGCGGAAATTCTGGTGGCGGGCAACGACGCGGAGAAGTTCGCCGAGGTCTTTCACATCGAAACACGGCGGCCCATGGCCAATGGGGTGCTCAATCCCGATGAGCCGCACAGCCTGGCGGTGGTGCGCCGGATTATCGCGAAGCTGCTGGGCCGCGCGGCCGTCGAAGGCCAGAAGGTCTTCTTCAGCGTTCCCGCGCGAGGGGATAGCTTGCACGGAGCGATTCGATATCATGAAGCGTCCATCCGCCAGGTCCTCGCGGAGCTGGGTTACGAGGCGACTCCCATCGAGGAAGGCTTGGCGGTGGTGTATGGCGAGTTGGCCTCGTCGAATTTCAGCGGCGTCGGCATTTCTTGCGGCAGCGGGCTGTGCAATGTGTGCCTGGCGGTGCTGTCGGTACCGGTGATCAGCTTCAGCGTGCCCAAGGCCGGCGATTTCATCGACGCCAGTGCCGCCCAGGTGACCGGGGATCGCGCCAACCGGCTGCGCGTCTCGAAGGAGAATGCCTTCCAATTGAACGGTTTCACCGGAGACCGGGCGCATAATGCGCTGACGGTTTATTACCAGGAGGTGATCGCCGAGCTGATTGGGGCGTTGCGCACGCGCATCGCCTCCACCCAGAAACTGCCCAAGCTGGAACAATCCGTGCCGTTGGTGCTCAGCGGCGGTACAGCGATGCCCAAAGGCTTTCTGGATCACTTCACCAGGATTCTACAGGCCGAGGAGTTTCCGCTGCGGCTGTCGGAAGTCCGGGTATCGGGCGACCCGTTGCATGCGACGGCGCGGGGGGCGCTGATGGCCGCGCTTTGCTGATGTTTGCAGACAAATTTGGAGGGCGGCCAATCATGGCCGCAGCCGGCTTTCAGCCGGCGCTGGCCGCCTAAAAGGCGGCTGCGGGCAGAATTGCCCGCCCTGCAGTAAATGCGAAATGAGCACGAGGCGTTATCCGGTAATCATCGAACAGACAGGCACGGGCTACTCTGCCTACTCGCCGGATGTTGCCGGATGTGTGGCCGTTGGCGACACGGAGGAAGAAACCCGACGGAACTTTCAGGACGCTATGGCTGCGCACTTCCAGGCGATGCGGGACGTCGGCGAGCCGATTCCGGAGCCACGCACATCGGTCGATTACGTGGAAGTCGCGGCATAGCCGCCCACCGCAGCCCCTACGAAGCCAGCCCGCGCAGCGATTCCGTATACGGCGCCCGCGCCACGCCCCGTTCCGTAATAATCGCGGTCACATACCGGTTGGGAGTCACATCGAACGCGGGATTCTCCACCTGCGTGCCTTCCGGCGCGACCGCGTTGCCGAACACGTGCGTTACCTCCGCATCCGGCCGGCGCTCGATGGGGATCTCATCGCCCGAGGCCAAAGTCAGATCCAGCGTTGAAATGGGCGCGGCCACAAAAAACGGCACGCCGTTCTCCTTCGCCAGCACCGCCACCGAGTAAGTTCCGATCTTGTTGGCCACGTCGCCATTGGCGGCGATGCGGTCGGCGCCCACCACCACGCAGCCGATGCGCCCGGACTTCAGAAAATGTCCCGCCATATTGTCCGTAATCAGCGTGGCGGGGATGTGGTCCTGCTGCAATTCCCACACCGTCAGGCGCGCGCCTTGCAGGAACGGGCGCGTCTCATCGGCGAAGACATCCACCTTCTTGCCGGCTTCCACCGCCGCGCGGATCACGCCCAGCGCGGTCCCGTAACCGGCGGTCGCCAGCGCGCCGGCGTTGCAATGCGTCAGCACTGTCTTGCCGTCCGGCACCAAGCATGCGCCGTGCCGCCCGATGGCTTGGTTGATGGCGATATCTTCCAGGCGGATCTGCTGCGCCTCGGTGGCCAGACGCCCGCGAATCTCGGCCATCGGCAGGCCGCGCAGCGATTGATACAGCTTGCACATGCGATCGATCGCCCAAAACAGGTTCACGGCGGTGGGACGCGTGCGCGCCAGCGTAGCGCAGATCTGCTCCACTTGCGCGTCCAGATCGCCGCCATCGGCGTGCGCCACGCCCAGCGCGACACCCATCGCAGCCGCTACACCGATGGCAGGGGCGCCGCGAATCACCATATTGCGGATGGCGGCGGCAACTTCCTCATAGGTCCGGCAGGTGACGTACTCTTCGTGCAACGGCAGGCGCGTCTGGTCGATCATCACCACGCCCGCGGGCGTCCATTCGATTGTTTCAACCATGTGTGTGTTCTGAGTGCTATGTTAACGTGGAGCGGGTGGCTTTTGTAAGTGACACTTAAATGGTGCGTGTCTACGGCTATTCTCTGTGCGCTGGTAAGCGCCGCCGCTATGCCACCGCAAGGCGGAAGGGCAACTCCCAAATGGCGCGCGGACCTGCGCTCCATTCTTGGCGCTCCCGTGGCGTCGGCTCGGAATGCCCTCTGGTTCACGGATAACAACACCATTGTTGCCACATGGGTCACTCCCAAGGCCGGCCAGGAACTTCGCCTCCGTCTGGCCGTTCTCGAAGCGGCCACAGGAAGAGTGCTAGCCGCGCCCGATTGGCCCACGGGCGCCGCCAACGCGCACGTCATTGTCGCGCACGATGGGAAGTTTGTTCTGCAAGCCGGCGACGAGTTGACGCTCTATGGTTCCGATTTGAAGCCATTGAAGAAACTGAAACTGCCGGCGCTGGCGCAGGCCGATTGGTCCGCGTACCCTTCTCCGAGCGGAAGGCATGTTCTGTTTGTTCCGCCGATGCGCAGGCTGGGCACTTGGCTATGGCTGGATACGGACACATTTCAAATCGTCCAGTCCTGGGAGGATCTGCGCACCGGGGACGTTTCAGTTGCGGACGGCAGGATTGCCAGGACCGCGAGCGCGTCCAACGTAGAGGTCGCAGAGATCGGTAAGGAGTGGAAAACCATTGCACCCGGCGCACGCCGGATCTACGTCAGGTTTGTCGGGGAAGACCTGCTCTACGTGGCGGCCAATCCCAACCGGCTGCTGCGTCCGGATGGTCAGGTCGTATTCACCAGCGATGAACCCTCCGTACGCTGCCTTTGGGGCATCGCCTTTCCCGCCGCCGGCGGGCACCGCTTTGTTGTTCCTGAGTGCGCCGTCAAAGGCGCGATTCCCGCGCTTGATATAGGGGGACATTCAGTGCTTGAGAGACTGTACGTTCACGACGGTGATTCCGGCGGCTGGTCATACGCGTTGGATATGCGAGGTCCGGGGGTAAAGGGGTTGGCACAAGGAGCACTCTCGCCCGACGGATCGCAGTTCGCGATCCTCAGCGGCGATGCGGTGGAGTCGTTTTCGCTACCTCCCGTGCAGTAGACAATCGCCCCGCGCAGCCCATTACAATAAGCGATATGCGGGTCGGACTTTCGGCTGTATGCATGCCGGCTTTATTGATGGCGGCTGCCGTGTTGCCGGCGGGGGCACAAAACGTCCAGGTTTTCGAAACCGATGGAGATCAGTCCAAACTACTGACGCAGCGCCCCGGACTTACTCTTTCGCCCGGTTTACCAGCCGGCTCGCCGGCATTCACGATCGCGGTCGACAGCGGTACCATCTATCAGCAGATGGACGGTGTGGGCGCGTCGCTCACCGATTCGGCGGGATGGGTCCTATGGAACGACCTGACCGGGTCGCAGCGGGATGCGCTGATGCAGAGCCTGTTCGATCCAAACGCGGGAATCGGCATCGGCATATTGCGCCAGCCGATGGGCGCCAGCGACTTGTCCGCAAGCGGAGACTATAGCTACGACGACGTGCCGGCAGGCCAGAGCGATCCGAACTTAGCCCAGTTCTCCATCGCCCACGACCAAACTTACTTGATCCCACTATTGCAACAGGCGCTCTCGATCAACCCATCGCTTAAGGTACACGCGCTGCCCTGGAGTCCGCCGGCATGGATGAAAACCAGCGGATCGATGAATGGCGGCAACGTGGCGACCGCCGATTTTCCCAGCCTGGCGCAGTACTTCACGCTCTTCATCGACGCCTACAAACAGCAAGGCATTCCGATTTACGCAGTCTCCATGCAGAATGAGCCGCTCTATTCAACTACAGGTTATCCTTCGGCATATGTGGTCGCCCCGGACGAAGCGAACTTCATCGGCAACTATCTGGGACCGGCACTGGCTGGGGCGGGACTGGGCGGAGTCAAGATTTTCGGCTACGAACATAATTGGGACCAGCCCGACTATCCCGAGACGCTGCTGGCCGACACTACGGCATACGGCTATCTGGCCGGCAGTTCGTTTCATTGCTATGCGGGCGATGTGAGCGCGCAATCGCAGGTGAAGCAGGCTTATCCGGCGAAGGACATCTGGTTCACCGAGTGTACGGGCACGGTAGGGTCGAGCTTCGCCGGCGACTTAGCCTGGAACGCGGAGAACCTGTTGATCGGGGCTACACGCAACTGGGCGCGCGGAGTGACTCTGTGGAATATCGCGCTGGACCAGAATTCCGGTCCGCAGAATGGCGGATGCACCACATGCCGGGGCGTGGTGACGGTGGACGCCAGCGTTTCGCCGGCGCAGATCACGCCTAATGTGGAGTACTATGTGCTGGGCCACTTAGGTAAGTTCGTGCAAGCGGGCGCTTACCGCATCGACTCGAATACCTATGGCTCCGGCTCGCTCGAAGACGTGGCGTTCAGCAATCCGGACGGGTCTATCGTCCTGCTGGTGTTGAACGCGGCCTCCGGCAGCACCACATTCGCGGTGACTGCGAATGGCAACAGCTTTACCGATACTCTGCCCGCGGGCGCCGTAGCGACTTATGAGTGGGCCGTACCGGCGCCGGTGTTTCCGGCGGATGGAGCGGTTAACGCGGCGGCGACCGCAGCCGCCTTGAGCCCGGGCGAGCTATTTACGATTTACGGCGTGAATCTGGCGGCGGCGGAGCAGGGACCGTTGCGGCTGCCGCTGCCGGATACCATGGCAGCCGCTAGCGTGCAGATCGACGGGATTGCGGCGCCCTTGACTTACGTGTCGCCGGGGCAGATCAACGCGCAGGTGCCCTGGGAAGCCACACCGGGCAACGCGACCCTGACTGTGACGCACGCCGGCGTGACGGCATCGCAAACGGTCACGATCGCCGCGGCCGGGCCGGCCATCTTCACGCTGTATGGCAGTCAGGAAGCGGCAGCCAGGAACCCGGATTATTCGGTTAACTCGCAGGATAATCCGGCCTCGTCTTACATCCAGTTATACGGAACAGGCTTGGGCGCTGTCTACCCGGCCGTGGCGACCGGCGCGCCGGCCAGCGACGATCCGCTATCGTGGGTCACGGCGGCAGCCACCGTGACAGTGGGCAGCTTGCCGCCGGCAAACCCTTTGTATACGGGCCTGGCGCCGGGGTTCGCAGGATTGTGGCAGATCAACGTATTGCTGCCCACCGGTGTCTCGGGCGCAGTGCCAGTGACTGTGACTGTGGGCGGTGTGGCGACTAATACAGTGACAGTCTGGGTGAAATGAGCGGTTATGCTAACTGCAGCGCCTGGCGCAGAGCGGGGTCGCTGCGCACGCGCCAGATCTTGCTATCCAGATAGTAGTGCGTCAGGCCGAAGCCGCAGAAGAAGCCGAAAGCCAAGTCGGATGCCTGGCCGAGCTGAAAACCAGGCACACGGTAGAGCGCGCTGAAGACCAGCGCCACCAGCACATAATTCAGCAGGCTGCGCGAAACCGCTCGCGGAATGCGCCCGTGGTTTCCGGCGGGTGAAGAAGCGCCGTAGCGATTGCGATTGTGAAACCAGATCAACGCGTGATATTGCAAGTTGTGGACAATGGTCACCGTGGGCACCGCGCCCATCCAACTCATGTAAGCGAAGGTCAGCCAGTGCAGCGGGATCACGCCGGCGAACAGCAGAAACTTGGGCAGGTTTACGGGATCGCCGCGGCGGATGCGCACCCACTGCCGTCCGGCATACACCAGCGCGGTGGCCGCCACCAGCGACCACAGGAAAGGCTCCAGGCGCGGGAATGAGAAATGCAGGCCCAGTTCCTCGGGGTGATGAACGAAGAAGCGGTGGAATGGAGGAAAAACCGTCATTACGCCGAGAAACCAGCGGTCCAGGAAATTGTCCGGCTTGGCCAAGTCGCGGTTCTTCACCTTGTATAGGACCATGAAGCCGTAGTGCTGGCGGATGACGTGGTAATAGGCCCACACGGCCACGATCAGGACCAGCACGGCCTTGGCGCCCAGCAACACCAGGGCGGGGCCCAGGGCGAAGAAGAACGCCGCGCTGCCGAACAGCAGAGCGCGGCTGCGGCGGCGCGCCTCGCTATCGAAGAATGTGCGCGAAGCCGTGCCGAAGATGTGCGTGCCATCGAAGCCCACCGACCAGAACCACCACAGCAGCGAAATCGGCACGTGCAGCGCCACGTTCGCCACCAGGTACGCGTATCCCGCGAGCACGCTGCCGATGACGAACGCCAGGTCGATGCCGGGCGTGATGATCCAGCGGTGCGTCAGACGCGGAGGGCTGGCCTGAAACACGGGTTGCGGAGCGGCTTGTGCGACGGCGGCCAATTCATTAGTGTACAACTACCGGAGAGGCCCGCCAGCAAACCTAACTCTTGCCCGCGGGCTGAATGGCGAAGTCCCACACCTGCATATCCGTCTTGCCCGGCGTGAATTGGACCACCGCGTACTCGCCGGGCGGCATGGGCTTCATCGGCCAGAGCTTGTATAGCCCGTCCTGCGTGATCTGCTTGCGGAAGACCTGCACCTCGATCGGTTCCTCGATAATCTCCTTGCTGACGGGAAGCATTGTTATTTTCTCGACGATGCGGATGCCGTGCTCCGGCGTAAGCTTGACGATTCCATAATGCTCGTCGGCGGAGAGTTGGATATAGAATTCCTGCTCAGGATTGGTGAGCACGTTCTGCGAATGCAGTCCGTCCAGCTCAAGGGTCGATTTTCCAGTCACCATGGGGACCGGCGACAAAACCTGGAGGACAGTGCGGCCTTTGTGGTTGTGCATCTTGGACTCGGCGGCCTTGATAGGCTTTACGGCATTGTCTTCCACATAATAGACGCCGGGGTCCTGCGGGATTTTGGCAACTTCGGCACGGGCCTCGCGCACGGCGTTCTCCTCTTCGGCAACCGCCTTGGCTTCCTCGGCGTGTTCTGTCTGGCGTTCGGCGATTTCGGATTGGGTGCGTCTCAGGTCCACCAAGTCGAGCGGAATTTCTTCCCACTGGCTGCGCTCCACGCTGTAGTACCGGACGCGATCGGCCTGGACCTGGTATTCGCGCACCAGGTGAAAGCCGCCATCTTTCAGGTAGAGCTTGATGTTGGCGGCGAAAGCCGCGAGGGTCAGAACGAACAGCGCGATGAGTGCCCGCCGCATATTCTCTATCGACTAGTGTAGCGCCGCCGCGCGTTTCATCTTCTTATAATGGGGTGTCATGGAATATCGCAAGCTGGGAAGAACCAATTTTGAAATCAGCGAGATGGGATACGGCGCTTGGGGCATTGGCGGAGCCCAATGGCTCGGCGGCACGGACGATGAATCGTTGGCGGCGCTCGGCCGCGCGATCGAACTGGGCTTGAATTTTATCGATACCGCGCTGGCGTATGGCGCGGGCCACAGCGAACAACTGGTGGGACAAGTGGTGCGCGGCGCGGGCCGCCGGATCTACGTGGCCACCAAGGTTCCGCCGAAGAACCAACTGTGGCCGGCGCGGCCCGGCATCGGCATCGAGCAGGTGTTTCCGTACGATTACATCCTGCGCTCGGCCGAACGCAGCCTCAAGAATCTGGGAGTGGAAACCATCGATCTGCTGCAACTGCACGTGTGGAATCCCGAGTGGATCGGGTGCGACGAGTGGCGCCGCGGGTTCGAAGAGTTGAAGCGCTCCGGCAAGGCGCGGGCAGTCGGTATTTCGATCAACGACCATCAACCGGATTCGGCGCTCGAAATCATCGAGACCGGTTTGATCGACACTGTGCAGGTGATTTACAACATATTCGACCAGACCCCCGAGCGTAATTTATTTCCGCTGGCGATCCAGCGCGGTATTGGCGTGATTGCGCGCGTGCCCCTGGACGAGGGCAGCCTGACCGGCAACATCAACGAGCATACGCGGTTCCCGCCGGGCGACTTCCGCGAGGGTTATTTCCAGGGCGACCGGAAGCGGCAGGTCCGGGAGCACGTGGAGAGCCTGCTGCGCGATCTCGGCGTGGACGCGGCCAGCCTGCCTGAAATCGCGCTGCGCTTCTGCCTTTCGCATCCGGCGGTATCCACGGTGATTCCGGGCATGCGCAGCTTGCGGAACGCCGAGACCAATTGCGCCGTCCCCGCCAAGGGACCGTTGCCGCCAGAGACATTGGCGGTGCTCCGGCGGCACGCCTGGGACCGCAATTTCTATCCCGCCTGATTCCCAGCGCAGTCTATTCGCATCGCAGCGCGACGGTGGGGTCCACGCGCGCCGCACGCCGGGCCGGCAGGTAACTGGCCAGCAGGCTGACGGCGCCGAGGAGCGCGAACGTAGCGCCCAGCACCCACGGGTTGTACGCTATCGCACCGGGGATGCCCTTCCGCATGGCCAGCGTGGCGAGAAGTGCGGCAGGCAGACCTACGACGGCTCCCGCGATCACCCAAGCCATGCCCTCGCGGACAACCAGCGCGGAGATCTGTTCGCCGCGCGCGCCGATGGCCATCCGAATCCCGATCTCGCGTGTGCGCTGCGAAACCGCATGCGCCGCCACGCCATAGATCCCCATTGCGGCCAGTGCCAAGGCCACCGCGCCGAAAATCCCCAGCAATCCGGCCGCGATGCGTTGCCGCCAAAGCGACGTCGCGATGTGCTGGGGCATCGTTTGAACCGCGAACAGCGGCAGACTCGGGTCCAGCCGGGCGACCTCCGCGCGCACAGCGCCCGCTGCGCCGCCATTCACGATCAAAATCGCGCGCCCGCTGTACTCTTGCGCCAACGGCAGGTAGAGCTGCAACGTGGCATCGCCCGCGAGCGATCGGACTACGGCATCTTTCACCACTCCGACAATCGTGATCGGGGGGCGCGCCGGGCCGCTGAAATCCGGCGCGACAATCCGCTGGCCGATGGCATTGCCACCGGGCCAGAGACGGCGCGCGAGTTTCTCGTTCACGATGCCGGCGCGCGGCGCATCGGCGCGGTCTTCGGCACTGAATTCGCGCCCCTGGAGCAGGGGAATGCCTAGCGCGCGAAAGAAGCCGGGCGCGATCGTGTCGTCGTCCACGCGCAGGCCATACTCGAAGTCGTTGCCCTGGAAATCCCGCAGCGGCGGCTCCTCCCCCGGACGAAAGATGGCGCGGCGTCCGAAGAATTCTTCCGGCGGAATGGTCAGCCCCAGGCTAGCCGCCCTGACTCCGGGCAGCGCACGCACGCGTTCCAGCAGGGCTGTGTAGAAGCTCAGCCCTTTTGCAGGTGAGTATCCTTGAACGTCAAGGTCGACTGAGGCGAGCAGCACTTCGTCCGGCCGCGCCACGGGATTTGCGCCGAGCGCCCGCCGCATGGCAGCGATACCGGTGCCGGCACTCGCCAGCAACACCAGCGAGAGCGCGGTTTGCGCCGCGATGAGCCCGCCCCGCATGCGTAAACCGGACCGGCCCGCACCAGGCGATCCGTCTTTCAGCGACGCCGTAAGGTCCACGCGCGCGGCCCGACGGGCGGGCGCCAACGCGAAGAGCAGTGCGGAAATCAGGGTGAGCAGCAACGCGAAGCAGAGCACGCGGAGGTCAAGTTGCACGTCCACGCCGCGCAGGGTGTAGGCATTCTGGTTCGCCGACACGGCCAACTGCGCAATCATGGGCGCAAGCACGGTTCCCAGTAGCCCAGCGCACGCCGCCAGCACCGCGCCCTCGGCCAGAAACAATCGAACCAGGCGCGCCCGTCCGGCTCCCAGCGCCACCCGTACCGCGACTTCCCGCCGCCGCGCCGCCGACCGCGCCAGCAGCAGATTGGCGACGTTCGCGCAGGCAATGAACTGCAGCAGCGCGACACAGGCCAGCAGCAATCCCAGCAGGCGCCGCACTTCTGCCCGGTCGTCGGAATCCAATCCCAGGCCCGGAACCAGCGCTACCGTGCGCGTGTGGTTGGTGAGCGGATATGCCTGCTCCAGACGCGCCGCGACCGCGCTCGCTTCCGCCTGCGCCGCACCGAAGGTTGTGCCGGGCGTGAGCCGTCCGAAAATGCGCAGCCATCCGCTGCCGCGGTTCCGCAGCGTGCCCGGCGACAGGCGTGGCATCATGACCGGCTGGAGCGTGATTGGTGTCCATACATCGGGCTGAAACTGAATTTGAGTACCGCGGAAATCGCGCGGCGCGACGCCGATCACGGTGAAGAAGTGCCCGTTGATGCGAATCGTGCTTCCGATCACACCAGGATCGCCGCCGAATGCACGCCTCCAGAATGCGTGGCCGATTACAGCCACGGCCGGTCCGCCCTCGCTTTCGTCCCGGTCCGCGAGCAGGCGCCCGGCGGCCGGAGTTGCGCCCAGAACCGCGAAGTAGTTTCCGGAGACCAGCGCCGCAGCCACGCGCTCACTCGCGCCGCCATTTGAGAAGCTGACGCGCGCGCCGGCCTCCGCGGCCACTCCCGTGAAGCTGCGCAGCCGATCGCGGTAATCCCGGTAATCGGGATATCCCATGTTGCCCAGCAACTGGCCGGCTTGCCAACGTTCGAAGCTGGCAAGTTCGCCGGGAGCTTGCACACCGGGCATGGGGCGCAACAGCACGGCATCCATCAGGCTGAAGATCGCAGTGTTGGCCGCGATCCCCACACCCAGCGCCAGCACAGCCACGCTGGTGAACGAAGGAGTCCGCCACAGCATCCGTAGCGCGAAGCGAAAATCCTGCCACAAAGCGTTCATGGCCATAGGACGCGCTCGCGGCGCCGAGTGTTACGTGAAAACTTCAAAGAGGCGCCGGCTTGCCCGCCAGTCTCCACGACCACATCAGAAATGAAGTCGAAGTCAGGTCGATAGCCGGCTCGGTGGTGCTATAAGACTGCACATTATCGCGATACACGGCTCTTTGCGACGGACTATACGGTCCGTCGTTGCCGTTGAAGATCTGGAAGGGGTTGCCGCCGTTCGCCGGACAGAGAATCATGCCGTCTAGCGTGCCCGCGGTGGCGGCATAGGCGGGGCCTTCCGAGGCCGCGCCCCACAATACCGGCACGCCGCCCGAGGTGCCGTTCAACGCTCCGGCCAGATTGGCAACCTGATGCTGGATGCAGTTGGGAAACGTAGCGGAGCCATCTCCCACGATGAACGACGATCCCCACGGGTTCGCGCCCAGAATGTTCGCCAGCCAGCGGCGCGAGTAAGTGTCATACGAGCGGTCGCCGGTCAAATAATAAGCTTCGCTGGCCATCACCGAAAGCCCCCCGCCGTGCGATGTCGTATCGCTGTTCCAGACGTCGCCGAAACCCCATGCATCGGTGCCAGCCTGCGTAATCGCATCGCCGACTTGCAGCAACAGTTGGCTGCGAATGCCTGCCTGAGTCACTGGCAGGCCGCTGGGATTGCCGGCCACGCCCAGCGCGCGATATAACTCGAAATGCGCCAGGCCACTGACGTCATATAGATTTAAGGTGTCCGCGTAACCTGTCTTGTAGATCTTAGTGACGTAGTTACTGGCAAACTGTGCCGCTTGTGTCAGGTAAGTCATGGGATTGGAGACAGGTAGTCCCGGCGGCAAATCCCCGCCCGCAAGCTGTAAGGCCAGATACAATTCCGTGGCGCCCAGCTCCATGTCGTCGTCCCACACTGTCTCGGGATATCCGTCGAACGGCATAATCGTAAGCAGGCACCCGGAGCCGCACGTGCCGCTGCCCACCGATGCCGCCGGGTCCGCATAAGACGTATCCGCCAGCGCGAAGATATCTTCGGCGTTCTTTAGACACTGATTGGCGGCGGCCGGATGCGACGTGCGTCCCAGTTGGTAGCACAATGCGAACGCCGCGGCCAGCCGTCCCGCCAGGTTCGGGCTGATGGGCGATCCAGCCGGTCCGGCGACGAAGACCGGGCGATAACAGATGTAATGCGCGGCGCTGGTGCAACCGCCCCAGTCGTCGTCCGCCTGCGGCAGACGCCAGATATCGTAATCGCTAAGAAGGTTCGGGAAGTTCACCCAGTCTTGGCTGTTGGCCACCTGGTAGTAAAGCGTTTTCGTGGTGTCGTCCCACATCTTCCCCAGGAATTCGAGGCCAAAACCCGCCTCCGGCTCGAAGTTCGCCGACTCGGGCGCGCCGGCTGCGCTCCCGGCGTACGAAATGGAATTCGGCGGCGCCGGCGGATGCATCGGAGCGTGCGCGCCCATCTGGCTGGGGAAGTCGCGAATCCCGATCTCCTGCAAAGCCACCGTGTAGCTGATGGTCTCGACGTACTTCATGTAGTCGCCCGCATCCCACCAGCCGCCGGATGCATCGATCACCGCGCCGGTGGGGGTCAGCGGCGTGAGGGTGGTCGCAATCGAATCGTCGCTATCGAGCGGCGGCGTTTGAAAGACGGCGGCGTGCGCATCGTTCAGGTGCCCAGGCGCGGTGCGCAGCGCGTTGGGAATGTAGTCCGGCCCATCCCGTTCGGTTTCATAAAAGAACTTGGTGTTCAGCAGCAGTCCGGGGTAAAGCACGGCGGGATCTTCGACCGGGAACACAGGCGAGACGGCCGCCACCGGGCCGGCCACCGAGATCGTGTAGCCGTCCCCGGACGTTACGGTGAAGTCCAGGGCATATACCGAATATGTCAGCGTAGCGCTGTTGCTCCACGTGCCGAGCATCGCGCCGATTGGCGCCGAGTATGCCGTTTGGCCGCCCGAACTGAGAACCTTGAACGTCGCGCCTGTTTCCGCAGCCGTGGACATCAGATAGGCGCGAAACGGCGGACTGCCCGCCTCGTATCCAACTTGGCTGACGCGCACGCAGGCGGACTGCGCCGGCGCAACTGGCGCGCAAATCGTGCCGAGCGCAATGAGGGAGAGTATTCCGAACCGCATCTTGGGGCAAGTATAACGCGCTTTGGCATCCTGTTAAAACGTGTAATCCGGCGGCTTGATCCCCTTCACGCGCAAGTAGACTTCCGCCTGCCCCCGATGGTGCGCCGTATGGGTGAAGTACGCCCACAGCCACTCGAAGCCCGTCATGTGGCGGGCGGCCGGACCTACCACCGAGTCCAACCGCTCGGGCGTCATCGAAGCGGCGGCCTTGACGCAGAAATCGAACGAGTCGCCCAGGAACTGAATGGCCGTGTCCCTGTCGACCTCCACCTTCTCCGTGTCCTTGGCCCACGCGGCGATCTTTGGCGGGAGCGCCGGCCGCTCCAGGCCGCTGGCATTGGCGCATGCGTTCAGGTTGACGCCTCCGATGTGCGCCATCAACTCTCCGAAGCTCATCTCCTGCGGGACCGGACGAAAATCGTAGCTTTCGGCCGGCATGGCGCGGGCGACCGCCAGGGTCAACTCGGCGGAGGTTTTCCAATGCTTCACCAGCGCGTCTTTGACGGTTGTTTGAGCCAGCGCGGGAAGCGCCAGCGTCAGTAGTGCGAACAGTTTCGTGTGCATGTTTTGTCCCCGGACTAACAATTCATACCGCAATCGCAGCCACGCCGGCAACTTGCAAGCTACTTACCCGAGCTATGATACGGATAAACGTCCGTCATCATGCACGAGATGAGCATAGCCGCTTCGATGCTGGAAGCCGTCCGGGCCGAATCGGCGCGGCACAACGCGCACGTGCTGGCTGTGGGCGTCAAGATCGGGGAGCTTTCCGGAGTGGATTCCGAATCGCTGCGCTTCTGTTTCGACGTCCTGGTGCAGGACACCGATCTGGCGCCGCTCTCGCTCGAAATCGAGAGGCTGGCCTGGCGCAATCGCTGCCGCCAGTGTGCGCAGGATTTCACGGTCCAGGAGTATCGCACCGAGTGCCCACAGTGCGGCTCGGCGGAGACGGAAACGACCAGCGGCCGAGAGCTGGAATTCGCGTATATGGAGATCGCCGAAACATGACCCGCGTGCCCCTGGAACGCAAAGTTCTGAACGAAAACGACCGATTGGCCGCCGATCTGCGGCAAGGTTTCCTGCAGCATGGAACCCGGTGCGTGAACCTGATCAGCTCGCCGGGATCCGGCAAAACCATGCTGCTGGAACGTACGCTGGCTTCCTTCGAGCGAGGCCGGCGCGTGGCCGTGCTCACGGGCGATATTCAGACGGACAACGACGCGCAGCGCCTGGCGCGCTACGGCTTCCCGGTGCGCCAGATCACCACCGGCGGCGCCTGCCACCTGGATGCCCGCATGGTGGTCAACGCGCTTGCCGAGTGGCAGCCGGATGCGATCGACCTCCTGCTCATCGAGAACGTCGGCAACCTGGTGTGCCCTTCCAGCTACGATCTGGGCGAAGAAGCGCGCGTCGTGGTGTTGAGCGTTACCGAAGGCGAAGACAAGCCCCTGAAATATCCGGCCACATTCCATCGCGCCGACCTGGTGGTGCTCAGCAAGGTAGACTTGCTGCCCTATGTGCCGTTCCGCATGGATCTGGCGCGCGAATACATCCGGCGCGTGCAGCCCGATGCCGAGATTCTGGAAGTCTCCTGCACCACCGGAGACGGACTGGATGCCTGGCGCAAGTGGGTGGACACGTCATGCTGACCGAGCACCCTCTACTGAACGCCGTGATCTTCGCTTCCCTGGGGATCGCGGTGTTCGCCCTCGCCGCCGCGATTTTGCTGAAAGCGACTCCGCTGCAGTTGTGGCGCGAATTGGTCCAGGAGCGCAATGTGGCCGTGGCTATCTTCGCCGGCGCGGCTGCCATCGGCATCTGCATGATTATCGCCGCGGCCATGCACTAGCAGGACAGGCATCGTGGCGCATCGTGGCCTGTCTCCGCGTGGTAACTTTTAATCTATGGCGTTCGAGTCCGATAAAGTCATGTTCGAGATCTACCGGGAAGTGCAGTATTCCGGCAAATACCGGGTGGTCTACTTTACCGAGCTGCAGGATCACAATAAGGAAGCCGAAATCAACCACGCGCTCAACGGAGAACACTATTACGACGGCTTCATCAAGAACTACCGCAAGGAAGAGGCCAAGCAGATCATCGACGACTGCCTGACGCGCCTGAACGGCGGCGAGAAAGTGGAACCGCTGGAGATCGAACGCGCCCTGGGCGATCACATCGCCTGAGACTCCGGTGCAAATCACCCGCTACGCCAGCCTATCCGAGCCCCAGTTCATGGGGTGCGTGAGCGCGTTCGCCGATTCACTCACCGGTGAGCTAAACTCGGCCGCCATGTATCTGCGCAAGCTGGAGGGCCAAGCGAAAGGCGCCGCCTTCGCTTACGAGATTTCGCTCGACCGCCACCGCTACGGCGCGTTGACCGTACTTGACCGCTGGGGCGCGCTGGTGGCCGCCTTCGGGCCGCACCTGGAACTCAGCCGCTATTCCGCTATCGTCGCGGAAGCGCCATCGCGCTTGCGCTCCGCCGAAGCCATCCTGGAACGCGCCAATCAGTTGATCGATGCGGCCGGCGTGTATTCGAGCGACGTGGTGGAAGCCTGCGTTCTGGCGTTCCAGTCGCTGGCTGCCACATTCGCCGAGGAGCGTCAGGCCGCCACCCGGTCCGCGCAACTGGGCCCCATGTTGCCCGACGAATTCAAGCAGGCCCGTGGCATCTTCCTGCACGATCTAGCCGCGCGCCAGTAGGACAGGCCTCCGGCCTGTCCAAAAACCACCGCCGCCCGCTAAAATGAATTTGAAACAGGGCCGTCAGGCGAGCGTCTATCACGATGGAAACTATATGGAAACTATGCGGATAGCTCGTGCATTAGCCATCTTCGCGATCTGCGCGGTCGCCGCACCGCAAGAGCCGCCCGTCGAAAATGCCGATCTCAAGCTCAGTGTGACCGCGAATCTGGTTCAGATCGACGCCGTGGTCACGGACTCGCACGGCAACCACGTAACTAATCTGACCCCCGCCGACTTCGAACTTCTGCTGGACGGCAAGCCCCAGACGTTGAAGGTTTTTGAAATCGTTAATGTGGCGAAGGCCGGGGCCGCCGGCGGGGCACCCACGGTTCATCCGAGCCGGGTATCAACTCCCGGCGGCGCGCCTCCGGTGCCAGAGGCCTCGATCAAACCAGCGGAAGTCCGGCGGACCGTCGTCCTCTTCGTCGACGATTTGTCGCTGGCGGCGGATCGCGTACCCTTCGTACGAAAAGCCTTGCACAACCTGATCGACAACCAGATGCAGCCCGGCGACCTGGTGGCCATCGTGCGCTCCAGCGCCGGATTGGGCGCGCGCCGGGACTTTACCACGGATAAGAGTCTGCTGCACGCCGCCGCCGATCAGGTGCGCTGGAACCCGGGCGGAAAAAACGGCATGCCGTCATTTGAAAAAGGCGCCGGCGACAGCGACCATACCACGTCCGGCGCCGAGCAGGAGGCGCGCGAGCGGGCGGAGTATTTCGCGTCGCTCCTGGTCGCCTCCCTGCGCAACCTGGTGGAGGGCATGGCTGCTCTGCCGGGACGCAAATCGGTGATCGTGCTTGCCAGCGAATTCCCTCTCGCGCTCCCGGAATACGACAATGGCCTGGGATTGAACACCGACAACAGTGCCGCTGCTCCTTCAGCGCTCGGCTTGATGATGGAACGGGCACTCCGCCTGGTGGATGCCGCCACCCGCGCTTCAGTGGTTTTCTACGCCATCGATACCAAGCTCCTGGCCAGCCAGCTCGATCTGGACGCCGTCAAGCCTCAGTTGGGAAGGACGGTCAACACGCAAGCCTTGTCTCCAGGCGGATATGGCATCGCCACTGGCGATACGGGCAACGGTCCCGCCCCCATCGCCGATCCGCAGGCCGGCAATTCCGATTACCTATTGCAACGCGGCGGCGGAATATTCCTTTCGTCCCAGACCGGCGGTTTCATGCTCGCCGATTCCAATGACATCGGATTCGCCATCGGCCAGGTGCTGAACGATTCCAACGGCTACTACCTGCTGGGATTCACGCCGCCGCCCGAATCCTTCGAGCGCTATTCCACCGGCAAGCCCAAGTTCCATCGCATCGCCATCAAATTGAGCCGGCCCGGTTTGCGCGTGCGCTCGCGATCCGGTTTCTTCGGTGAATCCGGCCCCGCCGGCATCGCGCCGGAATCCCAAGGCGGCGAACTGCTCGCGTCGCTCAATTCTCCCTTCCGGTCCGAAGGCGTGGGCGTCGGCGTAAAATGTTCGTTCCTCAAAGCCGGACGCAACCTGCCCTCCATCCGCGCCAGCATGATCGTCCGTGCGCAGGACCTCACCCTGGAAGGTCCGGTCTACAACCGCTCGGCGATTGTCCATCTCATCATCCGCGCCTACGGCGTCAACGGCCCGGACCTCGATCGCAGTGCCGACAAGATGCTGCGCGTCAGCCTCAACGAGGAAGGCTATCAGCGCGCCCTGAAGTTCGGCCTCGTGTATGCCATGGAAGTCGAAGTGCCAAAGCCCGGGCCATATCGTGTCCGCGTCGCCCTCCGCGATGAAGCCAGCGGCCGGGTTGGAACGGCCAGTCAATACCTCGTGGTACCCAACTTGAACGGCCGTAGACTAGCGCTCTCGGGGCTAATTTTTCCCGGATCTTACGGCGCCGACGACGATATCGTGCCGGCGCACGCGCCCATTGCGCTGGTTCCCGGCGGCAGTACCAAATTTGCCTTTGAAGTCTTTGGCGCGCGAGATCGCGCCCAAAGTTTGCAATCGCAGATCCGGCTGTTTCGGGATGGCGCCAGAGTTTACGAAGGCCCCGCGCGGCCCTTGCAAGTGGCTTCGAAGCTGGTGCATGGAGAGGGTTTCGCGAAGGACGAACTGGGAATTCCATCCGAACTGCCACCCGGCGATTACGCTCTGCAGGAGGAAGTGCTGGAGCAGAAGCCGGGTGGCAAGACCGCTCGTGCGTGGCAATGGGCTGAGTTGCACATCGGTGGCGGTGGTCCATGAAGCGAGCCTTTGCCGCCGCCGCAATGCTTCTCAGCGCGTGGGTTCCCGCCGCGGCCCCTGCCGAGATCCAACATGCCAGACTGAACAAGTTGAATGTGGTGGCGCTCGACGCGCAGGGCCAACCGGTGGCCGGGCTACGTAGCGCGGATTTCCAACTCTTCGAGGATGGGAAGCGCCAGGACATCGCCTTCTTCCGTTTCACGAACCGGTCCGGCGCGCAATGGCACGCCACGGTCGTCCTGATCGACCTGCTCAGCGAGCGCCTGGTGACTGAATCGATCATTGCCCAGCAGGTTGCCGACTCTTTGAAGAATCTCGAATCGAGCGACGGTTTGTATTTATATCTTCTGACCGCTCGCGGCGACCTGTATCCCATCCATCCGCTGCCAAAACCCGACACCGAAGCGACACCCGCCGCCGAACCGTGGACGCGGAATGCCGCTCCTATGCTCCAGACGGCGTTGAAAGACCTGGTCCATCTAAAACCCGTCGACGACCGCGACATCAAGGTTCGTTTCGACTTGAGCATGCGCGTGCTGCGGGATCTTCGGTCGCGGATGGCGGTCGTCACGGGACGTAAGAACCTTGTCTGGGTGACACGTGGCATTCCCATCGTCGGATTTTCCGCAACGGCGCAGTCGGGCTTGGATTTCACCGATCCGCTACGTTGGTTCGGCGAGGAGTTGCAGCAAGCGCAGATCGTGATGTACACCGTCGATCAGTCGGAAGCAGGGTCCGGGACGGCGGAAGGAACCCTGGACGAATTCACCAGTATTACCGGCGGGCGGGGCTATTCGAGCGGCCGCGCCAGCGATGCCATCCAGCAGGCCATCACGGATTCACGTGCGAATTACCAGATAGACTATTACTCCGCCGCGCTTGAGCCCAATGGGAAGCATCATAAGATACGGGTAACATGCGGGCGGAAGGACGTGCGCTTGCAAACGGAACATGGGTTCTATGCGATGGCGCCGCTGGTTGCGCCCAGCGGTCCCGTTCCCCGTGCATTTGCCTCCCGGGATTTGCCGCCGCAGGCTGAAACGGCCGCCCATAGTCCGTTCGACGCCACTGAAATCGGGATCCGGGCGAGTGTTTCGCCGGATAGTCGTTTCGAAGTCCACATCGACGCGGCGGATCTAATGCCCCGGTCCACCCGCAATCCCGATGCCGGAAAAGTCTGGGTCGCATTCGTAGCTTACGGCGAAACGTTGAAACCGCTCCCGCATCCGGCTCTCGTAACCCTGACCCCGGAGCAGTTTCAGGCTGCCACACATGGCGACATTGAACTCCGCGAGTCAATCCCGATCGCGCCCGCCACCCGCAAAGTCCGCGTGATCGCCTTCGATGCGGAACTGGACGCGCTGGGATCGGTAACGATCCCCATGCAGCATTGAAGGGCCGGCGACGCCCCGGCCGAAAAACTAACGCAGGCGCTAACATCGAGATATGCAGCGCGGCTTGCTCGCCTCCGCAATTGCTCTGTGCGCCTGTGTGCCCGCGGCACGATCCGAGGGGTCTCACGCCAAGCTAATCAGATTGAACGTCGCGGCGCTCGATGCGCACGGCCAGCCGGCGACCGGACTGCGCAGTGCGGATTTCCAGCTTTTCGAGGATGGCAAGCGCCAGGACGTCGCCTTTTTTCGTTTCACGGGAGACCAGTCGCTCGAAGCCAAGCCGGGTCCCGGCGAGTATTCGAATCGCGCCGCCGCCCGGTGGCGCGCAACCGTGGTCCTGATCGATATGCTCGCGGACCGTATCATGAGCGACTCGGTCATTAGCCGCGACGTTGACGACTTTTGGAAGCATCTTGAATCGAGTGAGGGTTTGTACTTATACATTCTGACCGCTCGTGGCGATCTGTATCCCATCCATCCGCTGCCCAAGCCCGACACGGAAGTGACGCTGGCCGCCGAGCCATGGACGCGGAATATCGTTCCCCTGCTCCAAGCAGCCTTAGTAAAACTCGCCGGCATACGACCTGTCGACGACCGTGACATCAAGTACCGCTACGAAATGAGTATGAACGCGCTGCGCGATCTCGGCTCGCGGATGGCGGTACTATCGGGTCGCAAGAATTTGGTCTGGATCACGGGTGGCCTTCCCCTCATTGGTTATTCCGTCTCGCTGCAATCGGACGTGGATTTTACGAATCCATTGCGGTGGTTTTGCGAGGAACTGGAGCAGGCACAGATCGTGGTGTCTACGGTCGCCCAGTCGCTCGCGGGGGCCGGGGCGGCGCTAGAGACCTACCACGCCGAAAGCCTCGACCAGGTTACCAGCCTTACCGGCGGGCGAGAATATGGCAGCGACAGCGCCGGCGGAGCCATTCGGCAGGCCAGTGTGGATTCGCGAGCTAATTACGAAATTGCCTATTACCCGCCGTTGTTAAAACTTGACGGGAAACATCACAAACTCAAGGTAATTTGCGGGCGCGAGGAAGTGCGCCTGCAGACGGTTCAGGGCTTCTATGCGTTGGCGCCACTGGTATTGCCGGCCATTCCCGCTCCCGCCGAATTACGCTCTCGGGATTTGCCCAGAGAGGTTGAAGCCGCCGCCCATAGTCCTTTCGACGCTACGGAAATCGGGCTCCGGGCGAGTGTTTCGCCGGATAGTCGTTTCGAAGTCCACATCGACGCGGCGGACCTAATGCCCCGGTCCACGCGCAATCCCGATGCCGGAAAAGTCTGGGTCGCATTCGTGGCTTACGGCGAAACGTTGAAACCGCTTCCGCATCCGACTCTGATCACCTTGACCCCGGAGCAGTTTCAGAGCGCTCCACATGGCGATATTGAACTCCGCGAGTCAATCCCGATCGCGCCCGCCACCCGCAAAGTCCGCGTGATCGCCTTCGATGCGGAACTGAACGCGGTCGGGTCGGTAACGATACCCATGCGGCACTAATTCTGACTTCTGTCTTCTGTCTTCTACCTCTTCTCGAATACCACCATATACTGGCTGTCTTTGATGTGCTCGCGTTCGGACACCTTGCGGAAACCGTTGCTCTCGATCTCGCGCACCAAGTCGGGCTCGTCCAGCCGGATGTGCTTCACGGCATCGCCGCCCGGCATGGCGTTGGGGCGCTTGTAATACTCCACCACCACCAGCCGGCCGCCGTTCCGCAAAGCGTTCGCAAAAGCCGCTAGCATCTTCTCCGGATAGTTGTAGTGATGGTACGAATCCAGCGCCAGAATCACATCCACGCTGCCGTCCGCGAGATGCGGATCGGTCTCCGTGCCCTTGATAAACGTGACGTTCGCGAGCTTCAGGTCCGCGGTGCGTTGTCTGGCGGCGTTCAGAAAATCGTCGAAGATATCTTCCGCGAACACATGGCCTGACGGTCCCACCGCGGGGCTCAGATAGGGCAACATATAGCCCACACCGGTGCCGATATCCGCCACCGTCATGCCGGGTTTCAGCTCCATCTCACGAACAAGTTCCTGCGGCCTCTCGGTGGCGTCGCGCCCCGCGCCGCCCAGGCCCGCCGCAATCGCTTTGCGGCCCTCGGCGGTCTGGTAGCGCTGGTTGGCGTCGGTGGCCACCTGCGCCCGCAGCATCGTGCAGCCCGCCCAACAGGCTGCCAGCAGAATCGCGCGGCGTATCATAGGGCAGTCTCCATGGGCAGCGCCAGTGGCGGCTCCAGCAGAAAGTCGAGCTGCGCCATCTGGGCCACCGCATCCCGAATCGCATGCTCGTAGGTGGGTTCCACGGTGATCACAAACGGCAGGTCGCGTTTGGTTCCGGTGGGCAATTGCAAGACGGCCTCCAGGCTGATGTGCTTCGCCGCCAGGATACCCGACAGCGCCGCCAGGATGCCGGGCTGGTCCTTCACCCGGAAGCGCAGATAATAGGCGCGCGTCTGCAACACCACCGACACCGGCCGATACTCGCCCAGCCTCTCGTGCGCGAAAGGCGAAACGCGCTCCGGGCTGCCGCTGCGGATCTCGCGCGCCACACGCATCAGGTCGCTCACCACCGCCACGCCGGTGGGCAGCGATCCGGCGCCGCGTCCGTAATAGAAAGTGTCTTCGCCGTACGCCCCCTTCACCCATACCGCGTTATAGGCGCCATGCACGCCCGCCAGAATGGTGGACTGCGGGATCAGCGCCGGCCGCACTGAAAGAATCAACCCTTCCGGCGTCTGCCGCGCCGCGCAGATCAGCCGGATCGTGTGTCCGAGCTGATGCGCATAACGGAAATCCAGCGGCGAGATGCGCCGGATGCCTTCCATGAAAATATCTGATGGCGTGATTTTCTCGCCGAACGCCAATGCCGCCAGGATGGCCAGCTTCGAGCGCGCGTCGATGCCGTCCAGATCGGCGCTGGGATCGGCTTCGGCATAGCCCAACCGCTGCGCCTCCGCCAGCACCGTCTCCAATGATGCGCCGCGCTCTTCAATCTCGGTCAGGATATAGTTGCAAGTGCCATTCAGTATGCCGTAAAGGGCCGTGACGCGATCGCCCGAAATGCCTTCGCGCAACACCGCGTGGATGGGAATGCCACCCGCCACGCTGGCCTCCATGGCGACATTGATGCCGGCGTGAATGGCGCGGTCCCAGATCTCCGGCCCGCATGCGGCGATCAGTTCCTTGTTGGCCGTCACGATGGACTTGCGATTGGCGATGGCCGCATCCACGATCTCGGCCGCCACCGCGGTGCCGCCCACCAACTCCGCCACGATATCGACGTCGGGATGTGCGACCACGTCGCGCCAGTCCGCCGTACGCAGCACGGGTCCCAGCGATTCCGGAATAGGCTTCGAGGCCACCGAACGGCAGCAAACCGCCGCCACCTTGAGGCGGAATCCCAGCTTCAAGGCGATCTGTTCCGCATTGCCCGCCAGAATCGCAAGCGCGCCAGAGCCGACGTTGCCCAGCCCCACGATACCGACGTTTACTTCCTGCATATGGGCATTATGTTACCGCAGCCACTCGTTCAAATGCTCCCGGACGAAAGCATCGTCGTTCAGGTGCGAATACGCGCGATAGACGCGCTCGATCTCATCGGCCTGCCCCGGCGAGAGATCTGCGCCCGGATCGAGACACCAGCGGCCCGCCAGCAGTCCCTGCCGCCGCAGGACTTCATGGATGCCGGCGATACTGCCTCGGAACTGGTTGACGGCATCGAAGAACGCGGCATTGGAGTCCGTGATTTCCGCGCCCAGACTCAGCCAGGATGCAGCGGGCGGCGATTCACCGCGCACCTCGGCGTGGATCTGTTCCAGCATCTTCACCGCCGGCCGGGTCCAGACGGCCCATTGCCCCAACAACCCGCCAACGATATGCAGCGTGCGCGCTCCAAAACGGAATGGAGTCACCAGATCCGCGACGATGTTGTCGTCGTTGCCGGTGTAGAGCGCGATCTCGCCGGCGCGCCCGGAATCCGCCACCGCGCGCAACACATCCAGCGTCTGGTAGCGGTTGAATGGCGCAATCTTGATGGCCACTACGCGCGGCATTTCCGCAAACTCGCGCCAGAACCCGTAGGGCAGGATGCGGCCTCCCACGGCGGGCTGCAGATAGAATCCGAACAGCGGAATCGCCTCGCCCACCGCGCGGGCATGCGCCAGCAATTCGGCAACCGGCGCGTCGCGTAGCGCGCCCAGGCTCAGCAGGCCCGCGTCGTACCCGCACTGGGCCGCAAATTCCGCTTCGCGCACCGCCTGCGGAGTGCGGCCCACGATCCCCGCGACTTTCACGACATCGGCCGCGCGCAGCTCCTCCATGGCCAGCTCCAGCACCGGTTTGAACAGGCCGCAACGCGGGTCGTGGATCTCGAATTGCGTGGTATGCACACCCACCGCCACGCCGCCCGCTCCCGCAGCCAGGTAGTAGCGCGTGAGGGCGCGCTGGCGGCGCTCGTCGAGCTGGCGCGCGGCGGTCAGCGCCAGCGGGTGCGCGGGGATGGCCACGCCTTCCCGCAATCGCTCGCGCCAGTTCACCGCTTGTAGCCGATCTTGCGCAGGAAATCGTGACGGGCGTGAGCGTCGCCTTCGGTTTCCACGCCTCTGGGCGGAAATCCGTCGATCACGCCCAATACGCCCCGGCCCTGCTCGGTTTGGGCCACCACCACTTCGACCGGATTTGCGGTGGCGCAGAAAATCGAGCAGACCTCGGGCACCTGCTGGATGCGGCCCAGCACGTTGATGGGGTAGCCATTCAGCAGCGCGATGGCGAAGATGTGGCCGGCCCCGATGGCCGTGGCAATGCGCGCCGCCATCGCCTGCAGCGCCTCGTCATTGCCGTCCACGCGCGTCAGGCAGGGGCCTGAAGCCTCGTTGAAGGCGATGCCGAACTTCAAGTTTGGCACGGTATTCACCAGCGCCTCATACAAGTCTTCGACGGACTTGATGAAGTGCGTCTGTCCCAGAATCAGGTTGCCGCCCTCGGGAATCTCCAGGCGGACCGTCGTCAGATCCATGGCCCCAGCATAGCGCTCGGCCAGCTTCGCAGAAATCCGGCCGCAATATACTTGAGGGATGCAATGGAGACTGAGGGGCGCACGGGTGCTGTCGGCGTTGGCGCCGGCACTGGCACATGTACAAGCTGGGAGGCCCGTTCTACCTATCGACGACCGCTGCAACGATCTGCTGCGGCAGGCGTTGGAGAACAAGAATCCGGACGCGCGCAAGCAGGCCGTGGTGGCCCTGAGCCAGGCGGCCACGGATGAGCCAGCCTTTGGAAAGCTGGAGGAGATGCTGCAAGGCAAGGACGTGGAGGTGCGCTTGGCGGTCGTCGCCAGCCTAGCTGAAGTCAAGACGGCGGTTGCGCGGGCGGCGCTGCGGCAGGCGCTGGACGACGATGTGCCCGAGGTGGGCTTCGTGGCGGCCAAAGCGCTTTGGGAGATCGAGGACCAGGCGGGCGAGCAGGCTCTGCTGGCGATCCTCGGACGCCAAACCAAGGCATCCTCGAACTATATTTCGAAGCAGAGGCGCGATGCGTTGCGGATGCTGCAAACACCCCGCGTATTGTTTCTTTGTGCCTTCCGGCAGGGCATTGGATTCGTGCCGGTGGCTGCGCTGCGCGACGATCCCACGCTGAAGATCGATCTGGAGCCGGTCTTGGACGACGACAAAGCGCCCGTACGGCTACGCGCCGCAGCCGGGATTCTGTGGCTCTCGGCGATTGAAGAAAAACAAGCCAAGAAAAAGCAAAGAAAAACCAGTGTCCACGCGAGCGTCGACACGGCACGCTGAGAGAGCGTGCGCCGCGGTGTTTCAGGCACTGGCAGCAGTCCAATTGTCCGCGGGAATACTGACTATGATGGTGGTGCCCTGGTTCGGCATGCTCTGTATCCGGACTGTGCCGTTAACCAGCCGGGTACGTTCCCTGATGCTCACCAAGCCGAGTCCCCTGGGCGCGCCGGTGCGGTCCGGCGCCATGCCCGCGCCGCGATCCGCGATGGTCAGGCTCAACATGCCGGGCGAGCGCTTGAGTTGGACCGAGGCATCGGTCACGCGCGCGTGTTTTGCCACGTTTTGAAGGGCTTCCTGAACAATCCGATAAATGCATAGGGATGCGGCGGCCGGCACACCGTCAAACGAGCCTTCCGCTTCCAGGGTCACCTTTACACCCGTCAGCGAGGAAAACTCGGCGCAATAAGCCCGTAATGCCGCCTTCAGTCCGGCATGTTCCAACACCGCCGGATGGAGTTCGTGCGAAAGGCGCCGGACACCTTCGGCCAAGTTGGCCAACTTCTGCTGCAGCCGATCGCTCTGGGCGCGTACGCCTGCCTGCTCTTCGGGAATGTCCGATTTCAAAATGCCGGTGGCAATGCTCAGCGCGGCGATCTGCTGGCTGAGGTCGTCATGCAACTCCCGCGCGAGGCGCGTCCGCTCTTCTTCCCGCGCGTGAATGAGGCGGGCGCTCAACGCCTGGATCTCCTTCTCGGTGCGAGTACGCTCCTCCAATTCTTCCGTCAGCGCGGCATTGGTTGTGCGTAGTTGGTCCTCCGCCTGCTTGCGGTCGGTCACATCGAGTAGGGATCCGGCATAGCCGATGAACTTCCCTTTGGAGGAGAACCGGGGCAAGCCTCGGCTGATCATCCAGCGATACTCCCCGTCAAAGCGACGAATTCTGAATTCAGTGGAGTACTCACAACCGCTGGCCTGACACTCCAGGAACGTGGCGCGGCTGCGCGCCTCGTCGTCCGGATGCACAAACTGCCTCGCCCAGCTCCACTCGAAGTGATCCTGCTTCGCGCCAAGAAAATCCGAGAATGGTTTGTTAATGAAAGAACTGCCTCCGGTGGCGGACCACATCCAGAGATAAGCGGGCGTTTCATTCGCCACCGTGCGGAACCACTGTTCCCGCTCTCGATGGATCTGCAGTTGACGGCTTCTCCGGATCAGCCCGACTCCGGCGACGTTGGCCACCACGATCAAGACCACAATCGAGGCTACTTCCCACCCGAGCCGGCGCAGCGGCGCCTCTACTTCACTGACGTCGATCTTGGCGTTGAGATACCATGGCGAATTCGGGATGCTGCGCACCATGGCCCATACGGGCACGCCGCGATAGTCGGTCCCCTTGGTCAACCAGCCGCGCAAAAGCACCGTTTCGCCGGGCACCCTCACATCGGCGATGGAGCGGCGGTAAGCCAGTGCGGTTCCGCGCTTGTGGCGCAGCTCGCTCAGATACACGACTTCCTTCCCGTCCCGGCGCGCCAGGACGGTTTCCGCGGTGCGGCTGGCCGTGGGCCAGAATTGCAGATAGGGATAGAGAAACCGCGCCGCATCGATATCCAAGACAAACGCCCCGGCATGGGCCACCGGAATGGTGACGGCCATCAGCACCCGTCCGGATCGGGGCTCGCGATAGAGGTCGGAAAGCTCCGCCTTCCCAGATCGAACGGCTGCCCGCGTGAACTCGCGCAAATGGGCTGGATCGGCGTGATCCGGATTCAATTGCAGCCGGACATTGCCGTCGAGATCCACCAAGGTGGCGCTCGAATAATAGAAAGCCAGCGCCAGCCCGTTCAAGTAGCGCAGGATATCGGTCCGGTCCGTTTCCGTCACAGCCCTACCCGACAGGACTCGTACCGCGATTCGCATCACCGGAGAGGCGGCTACTCCGATGCCATCGCCTAACCGCTCACCTCGCCAGTTCGCGATTTGTTTGGTCTTCGCGTCGGCTATGGCGGTCAACTCATCTTTCGCGGCAGTCTCAGCCGCATCGCGCTGGCTGGCATAATACCACCAGACCACCGCGACCAACGCCGCGGCGCCGAGCGTCAGCAGCACGATCAGGATGCGGCCCTGCCTGTTCGAGAAGCTCTCGCCGCCGCTCTTGAGCACGGCCCTCACTCCGCGACCAGTTTCAAACGGATGGCGTACTGTATCAACGCCGCAGTGGTCTCCACGCCAATAACCCGCATGATCTCGTATTTGTGGGATTCCGCCGTGCGCGACGAGATATTCAGAATGGAGGCGACCTCCTTCATGGTGCGGCCCTCGGCAATCAATTGCAGCACTTCGCGCTGTCGCGGCGTGAGAGGCGTGCCGCCCGCCGAATCCGCGCGGGCTTCCAGCAGAATCGTAATCAAATCCTTGGCCAGCAGGGAAGTTACGTACCCTCTGCCATCGGCCACCTCGGTGATGGCCCGGATGAGCTCTTCGGCGGGCGATACTTTCAGGACGTACCCAGATGCGCCCGCGCGGAAAGCCTCCACGGCCAACTGGGTGTCCTGGTGCATGGTCAGCACCACTATTTTCGTGCCCGGCCGGCGCGCCCGGATTTGACGGATGGCATCCAGTCCGTTCAGCCCAGGCATGGAGATATCGGTGACGATCACATCCGGGCGAAGTTTCGCGGCTGCGTCTACCAGGGCGTGTCCGTCATGGACTACACCTACCAGGTCGAAAGTTTTCTTGAGTAACGACTCAAGGCCCTCCGCGACTACCGCGTGGTCGTCCGCCAGGAGAACCCTCGTGGTGAGCATGTGCGCGCGCCATCCGCAGTTTTAATCATAACGCGCATCGCGTGGCTCCGCGCGCCTATGGGGTCCAATTCTTTAATACTCTGCGGGAGAGATAAGTCTGGCCGCTCAGAACCAACCTTACCGAGGAAACCAGTTCCTCACCCGCATCTACTTTGAGGACGTAACCACGGATGCCAGCCTCCAGGGCGCTTCTGACCAGTTCCGGTTCATCGTACACGGTTAGCAGGATCGCATTCTTGGAGAATCCCGATTCCAAGATCCGGCGGCATGCTTCAATACCGGTCAGATTCGGCATGTTGACGTCGGAAATCACGATATCCGGTCTTAACTCGGAAGCGGCACTGACCAACGCGGAACCTTCCCTCACCGCACGTAACACGTCGAACTCCGTCGCCAGACGACGACCTATTTCATCAAGCAGTTCCGGGTGATCGTCGGCCAGCACGATGCTGGGCCTCTTCCGCGCAGCACCCGCCGCGCCACCGTTGGATTTGGGATCCAGTACCGCGGCGACCCGTCCCATGCAACTATTGCACACCTCGGCGCCGGTGGCGGGAATCCGTAAAATTACGGACCTGATGTTCCGGTGGGCGGCCCCGCATCCGCAACGGGTAGCATTCTTTCTCCCCATGTCCCGAAAAACTCCGACTATTCCCGGTCTTACTCATAAACGACAATATTTATATCTGCATGGGAGATCCAGACGACCAGAGTGACTCCAGTAAGGCTTGTACCGAATTCGTGCGTTCAGCCTTGGCCATAATACCGTCCATCGTGGAGCGGCTCATTTACCTTGCCTCTCTCAGAAGCCCGGACACAGGCGAGTATCGGGATCAAGTGCTAGAGGCGCTGCTAGCCTTGAAATTCGGGAAGACCAATTCCGATTCGGCCCGCCGCGGCGAGCAGGACATCGGATTGCGTTGCGGAAAGACGGAACTCGATCGCGCTTTACGGCAGGAGCATCTGGCTGTTTTCGAGGACTGGCTTTGTCTGAATCTGAGGCAGCAGATGGTCCAACTGGAGTGTTATGCCGCGCGCCAGGCGATCCCGTCGCGCACTCTGTTCGGCGGCTGGATTCAAGAGAAATCCTATGAGCGGCTGGCCCCGTCCGACGCGCTGCCATTCCAGCGCCGGCTCTTTGTGACCGACTTGGAAACGATTCTGACTACGCTGTCCTGGGGTTAGGCGCCGTGAGACTAAACTAAACTCACTCGTCCCGCAAGGCCACGGCCGGATCGATGCGCGCCGCCCGCCAGGCTGGTGCGGCGCCCGCCACCAGCGCGATCGCCAACATCATGGCGGCCACTCCCGCGAGCACCAGCGGGCGTCCCGGACCGGTGAGCAGGAAACTGCGCAGCAGCCGCATGCCCGCCACCGCCATCACCGCTCCCAGCCCAATGCCGGAGGCCGTCAAGAACAGGGTGCGCCGCACCACCAATCCGACCACATCGCCCGGCGATGCGCCCAACGCCATGCGCACGCCTAAATCACGCCGTTGCTCGGCGACCTGCTGCGACAGCACGCCATACAATCCTATGGCGGCCATCAGCAGGGCTAAGGCGGCGAACACGCCCAGCAGCGCAGCCCGGAAACCCGGCTTCGAAAACGCCTGCTGGTTCAGGAACTGCCGAAAGCTGGTGATCTCGGATAGCGGCAGCGTGGGATCGGTCTGGGCGAGCGTACGCCGCAGCGCCGCCGCCAGAGTATCGAGCGGCCGGTCGTCCGCGCCCAGCCAGCGGCTGCCCGCGCGCATCATCACCGCCAACTGACGTCCGGCGTTCGGCTCGCCTTGCGCGAACGGCACGTAAACGTGCGCCTGCACCCTCCAGTGCATTTCATCGAACGGGTTGGTCTCCTTGATATTGCCCGTGAGGCCGACTACGGTCCGCCAGGGCGAGTCGCTGCCCGGTTCCACCAGCCGGATGTGCCGGCCTAAAGGGTCGCGGCCGGCGAAATAGCGGCGCGCGAACTCCCGGTCGACGATGGCTACCGGCTCGCTTTGCGCGCTATCCAGGGGTGCGAACTCGCGTCCGGCGAAAAGCGGCAGGCCGGCCACGCGGAAGTAGTCCGGTAAGATGAGGGCGCGCTCGACGAAGCCAGTCTCGGCATCGACGCGGCTCCCGTCGGCCTCCGCATGCATCTCCCTGCCGGATCGCACCGACGCTTCCAGCGCGGGTATGCGGGCCAACGATTGCGCCAGCCGGTCGCAAAACTGCAGCCGCTCCGCCAGCGCCGGATAGGCGGCTTTCGGCAGACTGAGCCGCACCATCAGCAGGCCGTCCATGCGGTACCCCAACGGCTCGGCGCGCAGGCGGTAGAGGCTTTCGATCAGTAGTCCCGCCCCGGTGAGCAAGGTCAGCGACAGGGCCACCTCGATCACCACCAGCAGGCTGCGCGAACGCCGCTCGGCCGTTCCCGCCGACCCGCCGCGTCCGCCCTGTTTCAGCAGATCGTGCAACCGGAAGCGGGACGCCTGCAAAGCCGGCAGCAGTCCGGAGAGGACCGCGGTGATTGCGGCCAAAATCGCGGCAAAGGCGAGCGCGCGCCAATTCAGCGAAATGCTCCCGGCCCCTACGCCGATGGGCATCTCCAAGGGGTTCACGGCTAGAAAGTAGCGCAACCCGCCATAGGCCAGCACGATGCCGGCCCCCGCGCCCAACGCGCCGAGCAGCAAATTCTCAGTAAGGATCTGCCGGAGCAGGCGCCCGCGGCCCGCGCCCAGCGCGGTGCGAATGGCGATTTCCCGGCCGCGCTCCAGGGCGCGGCCCGCCAGCAAATTGGCGACATTGGCGCAGGCGATCAGCAGTACAAACACCACGGCTGCGAACAGCAGCAGCAATCCGGAGCGCAGACCCCTGCCTGCCAGCCAGGTGAACTCCTCCTGTAGACCGCGGACCATGGCGCCCGCGTGCGCGATCTCATCCGGGTCGGTGCGCTCCAGCGCGGCCCGCAGAGCGCCGATTTCCGCCTCGGCCGCCGCCATCGCGACGCCCCAACGCAACCTGCCGATCACGCCCATCCCGTGGAATTTGGCGCTGCCCGGACTGGCCATGTCGGCCGGCGTCAACAGTTTCCAAAGGAGAACTTGCCGGGGATAGAACTCGAAAGCGCGCGGCATAATGCCGAGCACCGTGTAGGCCCTCCCATCGATCGTCAGCGCCTGCCCGGCGACACCAGGCTCGCCGCCGAAGAGAGCCTTCCAGCCCGCATCGCTCAGCACCACGGACGGTCCCCGGTTCAGGTCGGAGAGGCCAAATGTGCGGCCTTGCGCCGCCGGCACACCCAGCAGCTCGAAAAATCGCGCTGTGACGGCTTCGCCTTGCGTGCGGCGTGGCCCGCCGCGCCCCGTGATCGTGTACTCCCCCCACTGCCATCCGGCGATGCCCTCGAACGAGCGGCTGCGGTGATCGAAGACCTCCACATCGCGATAGCAGGCGAAACCCTTGGGCTCCCAGCCGGTGGTCTCCCAAATGGCCGCCAGGCGCGCGGGATCGCGGAAAGGCAGCGGGCGCAGCAGGATTCCGTCCACCAGGCTGAAGATCAACGCGTTGGCGCCGATCCCCAATGCCATCAATAGAATGGCGGCGGCGGCAAAGCCTGGATTCTGGCGTAGCGCGCGGGCTGCGTAACCGAGATCGGCAACCAACTCGGACATGGCGGTTTGGGTCCAAGGTATCACGAACGCGCGCAGGCTCTTGGCGAACGATGCCGCATAGCGATTAACCTAGGAATACCGAATTCAGCCAACTCGCGGAACCTCCACAACCAGCTATACAATGGTCGCATGAGGACTATAGTTCTAGCCGTACTCAACCTCTGCGCTTCCGCCGCGGCCTTCGGTCAACCTGGTACCTGCGCCGGCATGAGCCTGGGTCCGCTGGCATCCTTGAACGGCTTCGTGCCGTTCCCGTCCAATAACCTCTGGAACACGGACATCTCGAACGCGCCTGTGGATCCTAATTCCGCAAGCCTGATCAATTATATCGGCGCCACCGTGACCTTGCACCCGGATTTCGGGCAGGGCGAGTACGACGGACAAAGCATGGGCATTCCCTATCAGATCGAGGCCGCCTCGCAGGCCATGGTGCCGGTTAAGTTTACCGCTTACGGCAGCGAGAGCGACCCCGGCCCCATGCCCATCCCCGCCAATGCGCTCATCGAGGGCTACCCGGCGCCGGGCGATGGCGACCGTCACGTGCTGGTCCTCGACCAGGGCAATTGCTGGCTTTATGAGTTGTACTCCGCGGGCATAAAGAACGGTACTTGGTACGCCGGATCGGCGGCGATCTGGGATATGACCATCGACGAGCAGCGCCCCTACACCTGGACCTCGGCCGATGCCGCCGGTTTACCGATCTTCCCCGGGCTGGTGCGCTACGACGAAGTGGCCTCCGGCGCCATCAACCATGCGCTACGCTTCACCGTGCCGACCACGCAAGAAGCCTTCACGCCGCCGGCGTCGCATTGGGCTTCCAGCGTGACCGATCCAAATGCACCGCCCATGGGGATGCGGATACGCCTCAAAGCCAGCTTCGATATCTCGCGCTTTTCGAAGGTCAACCAAGTAATCCTGACGGCGCTCAAGCAATATGGCCTGATTCTGGCCGACAATGGCAGCGCTATTTACATCACCGGCATGCCCGACGCGAATTGGAGCAACAACGATCTCCACTACCTCACCGGCATCACGGCGTCCAGTTTTGAGGTAGTCCTGATGGACCCGATCTACACTCCAGCGAACGTGCCTACCGGGCCATCGCCCGATGTCGTGAGCTTTACCGCCGATCCGATGACGGTGAGCGCGGGCCAGTCCACCACCTTGAGTTGGGACGTGACCGGAGCGATTTACAACATCGTTACCCCGCAGGTAGGGCCGGTTCGCGGAACCAGCGTGGTGGTAACCCCTACCGCGACGACCACTTACTATCTGTTTTCGACCAACCAGTACGGGAGGAAGATCGAGAAGGTTACGGTCACCGTGCAGTAGGCCGTCATGCGCTAGCCACCGGCGATGGCGCCTATGATCAGAAATGGCTCCACGCCGGATGCGATGGCGGCGGGCAAGGGCGTGTCCGGCGGCTCATGCGAAAGATCCTGCTCACAGGCGAAGAACCTCACGAACGGGCGGCGCTGTCCGGTGACCTGATCGCGGATGGTGCCGCTCAACGCTGGATAGCGGGTCTCCAAAGCGTCCAGGACCGACCGCTGGGTGGCATCCCCCGCCACGTCTAGCTGGACTTCTCCGGTGACCCGCGCCAGGATACGCAAGTGCGCGGGCAGCACGACCCGGATCATAGGAGGGTCTGGACCTCGACGGAGAGCACCGCCGGAAGATCGCGGACGATCGGCGCCCAGTGGTCTCCGCCATCGGCTGAGCAGTAAACCTGGCCGCCGGTGGTGCCGAAGTATACGCCGCACGCGTCGAGCGAGTCGACCGCCATGGCATCGCGCAACACGTTAACGTAGCAGTCGCGCTGGGGCAGGCCGTGGGAGAGCGGCTCCCATTCGTTGCCGCCCGTGCGGCTGCGGTACACGCGCAGCTTGCCTTCGGGCGGATAGTGCTCCGAGTCGCTCTTGATAGGGACGACGTAAACGGTCTCCGGCTCGTGTGCATGCACGTCGATGGCGAACCCGAAGTCCACCGGCAGGTTGCCGCTGATCCTCTGCCACGAGTCGCCGGCATCTACGCTGCGCATGACGTCCCAGTGCTTTTGCATGAACAGCACACCGGGACGCGACGGGTGCATGGCGACGTGGTGTACGCAGTGGCCGACTTCCGCCGTGGGGTCGGGGATGTACTTTGAATACAGCCCGCGGTTGATGGGCCGCCACGTCTGGCCGCCATCATCGGTGCGGAAGGCGCCCGCCGCCGAGATAGCGATGTAGATCCGCTGGGGATCCGCCGGATCGAGAATGATGGTGTGCAGGCAAAGGCCGCCCGCACCGGGCTGCCAGTGCGGGCCGGAGCCGTGGCCTCGCAGCCCGGCAAGCTCCTGCCATGTCTGGCCGGCGTCGGTGGAGCGGAACAAGCCGGCGTCTTCCACCCCCGCGTACACCGTGTCGGGATCGGTCAGGGATGGTTCGAGATGCCAGACGCGCTTGAACTCCCAGGGGTGGGGCGTGCCGTCGTACCACTGGTGAGTCCCGGGGATTCCGTCGTACACGAACTTGTTGCCCACCGGTTCCCAGGTCTGGCCGCCGTCGTTGGAGCGCTGGATCAACTGCCCGTACCAGCCCGTAGATTGCGAAGCGTAGAGCCGATTCGGGTCGGCGGGTGAACCTTTGATGTGGTACATTTCCCAGCCCCCAAAGTGCGGGCCGCTGACATCCCATTGTTCGCGCTTGCCGTCCGCAGTCAGGACGAATGCGCCCTTGCGCGTACCTACCAGAACTCGTACCTTGCTCATGTCTCGCTCCTTTGAAATGACAAAATCGCTAGACAGGCCCGGAGGCCTGTCCGATTGGCAATCCTAAAATCTCCAACACGGGACGGATTTCAACCGTACCTTTGCGCGCGCCTGGAATACTGGCGGCGACAGCGATGGCTTCGTCGAGATCCCGTGTGTCGATCAGGTAGTAGCCGCCGAGCTGCTCGCGAGTCTCCGCGAAGGGACCGTCGGTGACCACGCGTTTACCGTCGCGCACCTGGACCGTGGTAGCCGTCGACACCGGCTGCAGCGGAGCAGTGGCCAGAAACTGTCCGCTGGCTTTGAGCTGGTGCGCGAGCGCCGTGGACTCCGCGTAGCAGTGCTGGCGCTCCGCCTCGGTCCAGGCCTGTTCGTCGGTGTAAACCAGCAACAGATATTTCATTTTGTCCGGCTCCATTTGCCTTCCATGTGCTAAGTCGAACGGCGCTTGCCCGGATCGACATCGCGGGCGCAAAAATCAATATAATCGATTATGCCCGCGGACGCAGCGAAGGCCGTGGAAGAGGTCTATCGCTCCGATTGGGGCCGGATCGTCGCCACTTTAATTGGGATCACGCGCGACTTCGACCTGGCTGAAGAGTCCGCCCAAGAAGCCTTTGCCGCCGCCGTGGACCAATGGCCGGTGTCCGGCGTTCCCGATGTGCCGCGTGCATGGATTATACAAACGGCAAGGCACAAGGCCATCGACCGCATACGCCGGCAGGCGCGGTTGAAGGAAAAGCTCGAATCGTACGCCGCCGAGGGCTTGGCGGCCGGCGTGGAAGAGCCGGATTACGATACGGGCGAAATCCCGGACGACCGGCTACGCCTGATCTTCACGTGTTGCCACCCGGCGCTGGCGGTTGAGGCGCAGGTGGCGTTGACTCTGCGTACTCTGTGCGGCCTGGAGACGGACGAGATTGCGCGCGCGTTTCTGGTGCCGGCGACGACCATGGCGCAGCGGCTGGTGCGGGCCAAGCGGAAGATTCGCGACGCCGGGATTCCGTACAGCGTGCCGCAGACCACCGAGATGGCGGAACGGCTGGATGCGGTGCTGACGGCCATTTACCTGGTCTTCAACGAAGGCTATGTGGCTACGCGAGGCGGGCCGCTGCTGCGGACCGACCTGTGCGCCGAAGCCATCCGGTTGGGGCGCCTGGTGCGGATGCTGATGGCGCCGCAGCCACCGGCGGAAGCTACGGCGCTGCTGGCACTGATGCTGCTTCATGACGCGCGGCGGGAGGCGCGTCTGGATGCGGCCGGCGACTTGGTAATCTTGGAAGAGCAGGATCGCAGCCGCTGGAATCGGCGGCAGATTGCCGAAGCACTGCCGCTGGTGGAAGAAGCTCTCGGTGGCGGGCCGGGTCCGTTCGCGGTGCAGGCGGCGATTGCGGCGGTGCATTGCCGGGCGGCGCGCGCCGAAGATACGGACTGGCCGCGCATCGTGCGGCTCTACGACGTTCTGGAGCGGTTGCAGCCGTCGCCGATCGTGTCGTTGAACCGGGCGGTGGCGGTGGCCATGGCGGGCGGTCCGGAGGCGGCATTGGAGATCGTCGACCGGCTGGCGGCCAGCGGTGATCTGGACGGCTATCACCTGTTGCCTGCCGCGCGCGCCGATCTGCTGCGCCGGCTGGGAGATACGGCGGAGGCGGCGCGGAGCTACCGGCGGGCGCTGGAGTTGGTTAGTAATGACAGCGAGCGGCGGTTCTTGGAGCGGCGGTTGAGGGAAGTCGAGAAGCCGCATGCACGATAGCGCGGGGCACGCTGAGAACGTGTGCCACGCGTTATGTTGAAACTGATGCGCACGTTCTTCCTGTTTCTCTCGCGCCAAAAGCAGTTGCGGAAATGGATGGAAACCTCCCGCTGGGCCCGACGCTTGTCGGCCCGCTTCGTGGCGGGCGACAATCTGCCCGACGCGCTGGGCACCTGCCAGCGGATTAATGCAGAAGGTATCGCCGTCACCCTCGATCACCTGGGCGAGAACGTGACGTCGCTGGAAGAAGCGGCGGTTTCCCGCGACGCGTACATGCGCGCCCTCGCGGAAATCGACAAGCTCAAGATCGATGGCAACGTGTCGCTGAAGCTGACGCAATTCGGCATGGACCTGTCGCTGGCCGAGTGTACCGCCAATGTGGAAGCGTTGGTCCGGCAAGCCGCCGCGCTGGGCAATTTCGTGCGCGTGGACATGGAATCGAGCGAATATACGGACCGCACGCTGGATCTGGTGGTGGACCTGCACAACCGCTACAAGGCCACAGGCGTGGTGATCCAGGCGTACCTGTATCGCAGCCGCAAGGATGTGGAAATGTTGTGTGCGCGCGGCATTCGCGTGCGTTTATGCAAGGGCGCGTATCTGGAACCGCCCACGGCGGCCTTCCAGAGCAAGGCGGATGTGGACCGCAATTTCGTGGAACTGATGAACCTTCTGCTCGAAACCGGCGTATATCCGGCTATAGCCACGCATGACGAGAAGATCATCGCACAGACTGAGCGTTTCGTGGAGTCGCGCAAGATCGCGCGCGACTCCTTCGAATTCCAGATGCTCTACGGCATTCGCCGGGATATCCAGAAGCGGCTGGTTAACGAAGGATACCGGCTGCGGTTGTATGTGCCATACGGGCAGGCGTGGTATCCCTATTTTATGCGCAGGCTGGCGGAGCGTCCGGCGAATGTCTTCTTCCTGGCGCGCAATTTGTTGCGGAACTGAGCGGCCGCGCGCCGGAAACTTAGCACTCCGCGGTGGCATCTAAGCATTTATGCGGTATTGGGCCTATTTGTCGGGTAAGATCGGTGTATCCGCGGCGTTCATGTACGGGCTGTTGCGCTGGCTCAACACGTGGCCGATGCCGCCCAAGATCAATAATTACCCTCTGCCGCGTTTAAGCTACGATCTGCCGTATACCCTGCTGGCGGGGCTGTGGTTCCTGTCGTGCTGCGGCCTCTTGTACCTGTGCATCTGGGATCAGCGTTATCGCTGCCGGGTGTGCTTGCGGCGTTTGCGCATGCCTGTGGAAACCGGGTCGTGGAGCCGCATGTTGTTCCTGGGCACGCCACGGATCGAGTATATATGCCCTTACGGACACGGCACGTTGAAGCTTGCCGAGCTGCAAATCTCCGGCCTGGAGAACCCCGAGTGGAATCCCAACGGTGAGATTTGGGATGAGCTGTGCGCATCCGCACGGGATGCGGACGAGCGGCTGTGATCGTCTCCCGTTTGCGCCAGGTGGCCGGCGTGGCGGTGCTGGCGGTTCTGATCATTCTGGGCGTCCGGCTGATTCCGATTTACCTGCACAATCAAGAGTTGCAGCAGTTCGTGGAAGACGTGACACATCGTGCCGCGGCGCCCACGAGTTCCGACGATGTGCTGCGCTCCTGGGTGTTGTCGAAGGCCGCGGAACTGGAACTCCCGGTAGTGGCCGATAACGTGCATATCGAACGTACGGCTAAGAGTGTGAGCATTGAAGTGCGCTACGTGGTGCGCGTAAATCTGCCGCTTTACACGGTGGATCTGCACTTTTATCCCGGCGCCGGAAGCAGGTAACTTCGCGCTCCGCTCCCTGACGGTCGCGGCTCGGTATCGGTCGCGTTGATCTGGCAAGGCTCCGACGGCGCCCGTCGGGGAGCGAAGTACATATGAGAGAATCGTTAATAGTGCCAGCGACGAAATCCGGCCCGAAGCAGAGGAAGGTCAAAGTCCGGGTACCCAAACGGGCCTACCTGGTTCGGTTCTTTCTGCATCCCGCCGGCAAGATCCTGGCGATTTCGTTCACCCTGGCTTTCCTCCTGCTGGC
>Ga0187867_10000350_pt1 | contig 41312 bp, 29 predicted proteins | sample June2016WEW_13_1_FD_132976 | JGI IMG/M metagenome (GOLD analysis project Ga0187867, IMG submission 132976) | Peatland microbial communities from SPRUCE experiment site at the Marcell Experimental Forest, Minnesota, USA - June2016WEW_13_10 | ecosystem: Environmental > Terrestrial > Soil >... | reverse complement strand
TTCCACTTATTCTTTTGCCGATGTGTACACTAATCACACTATTGAGGCCATCTTTTCAACGATTCCTCCGCCTGTGGCGGATGCCGGACCTGACCAGGATTTAATAAACGGGTCCACAGTCACACTAAACGGCTCCAATTCTAGGGACAGTGTCTGTGGAATAGCTTCCTACGAGTGGACTCAGGTGGCAGGCCCCAAGGTGATGCTATCGAACCGCTGGGCTCCGATATGTACTTTTGCTGCCCCCAATGTTACGAGCGCAAATGTGTTTACGTTCGTTTTGATGGTCACCAATAACGCAGGAATCACAGAAAGTAATTCATGCCTGGTAAACATTGCGGCAACAGATAAAGCTCCCTCAGCCAACGCCGGCGCCGACGGGATCGTTCAGCCCCATACGATTGTCGGCCTGAATGGATCAGGCTCCTCTGACCCTGATGGCGGAATAGCCTCATACCGTTGGGTTCAAATACAGGGTCCGCGCGCTGCAGTCCATGGTGCCAAGACGGCTGACGCTTCATTTGTGGCCCCTCATCCCGGCCCCCTTGGCGCCTCCCTGATTTTCCAACTGCAAGTTACCGATAATTTCGGATTGACAACAAGAGACCAGTGCACAGTAAATGTGATAAGGGCGCATTTGCCGCCCGTTGCTAGCGCCGGCCCCGACCAGACTGCTGCGACGCTGTCCTCTGTCACGCTCGATGGCTCCGGCTCATTTGATCCAGATGGATCGCCGGTTGCCTATAGATGGAAGCAAATCCGCGGAGTACCGGTTACTCTGTCCGATCCAACAGCGCAGAACCCGGCTTTTACCGCGCCGTCGGTTTCGGGCGCTCAAAGCCCTGACCTCTTATTCATGCTCACCGCTACAGGTCCAAGCGGACTCAGCGCTACCGCCAAATGCACTGTAACGGTACAATAGTGCCGACGGCCTCCTGTTCGGCCTCCTGATTCTCTCTCACGGGTACGGTTTTGACCGACCCGCCAGCCTCTGTCAACTCGGCAGATTTTGATCTTCATTTTTGCGTCGGAAATCTTTACAACCCGCGAAAGAGCCAACCAGTGCGCTTTTGGGAGTGTTTCTTCTGAATTCTCATCGTCGGAATTGTTTACACTCGGAGTTGGCGGCACGACTGCCCTATTGAATATAGTGAATGAAATCAATAACATATCTCGATACCAATGAGAGTGCATGTAAATTGCATGCGTGGACTATTGTTACCCGATTTTTTAAGAGTGACCACCTATTCTTTTGCCCGGTTGTGACTTAGGGGATGTCCTTGTGAACTCAGACCACAGAAAGCATAAACGATTCAAAACTGAAGGCGATATTTTTGCCGCGTTTGTAATGCCGAACGAACCGATTATTGTAGGCAGAATTTTAAATTTAAGTAATGGCGGAGCGGGCGTTCAGTATCTTGCGACCACTAAACTCGAGATAGGACCGATCAGTATCAAGATATTCGGCATGAGTTCACATCATATGGAGCTAATACAGTCCACAGTGATTTATGATATGGAAATACCCGAAGAATCATGGAGTATCCCTGCGGTGAGGCGTTGCGGGATCAAGTTCAGCCGATTTGCCTCAGGAGCTAAGACCAAGTTCAAGGCATTGATGGAGTCGCATTTGGAAGGCAAACTTGCCAACGTTAATCACCGGGTATTAGCGCCGGTCAAAAGAGCAGCCGAAGGCACCAGCTAGAAATGCCAACTTCAACCGTTTCGCACAGGCAAGTGCCATGGTGTTTTCAATGAGGAAAAAGCTGGGGTTGCATGCGGCGGCGATGCAGAGCCACGCGCCGGTAATTTGCCTGATTTAAGACGGAAGTTACGGTCAAGCGGCCACGGAGTCCTGGAAAGACTTAATCAGATTCCAGACAATACGCGAGGCTGCCGCAAAAAGGCTTGGAAACAGCGCTAAGGATCGGCTCTATACACCCGCTCACCTTGAGATCGCCGCAGTCTGCGATCAGGCTGCAAAGATTTCACGGACCATGCTCTCCGTATAATGTTGGTGAGCAAACACTGCTAACCTTCTTGGCCGCCAGAGGTGAGGTGCGCCAAAAACTATTCAGTATCATTATCGGTTGCGTAACTTATTAAATCTGCTCTTTTTTTTGTCCACATGAGTACTCCTGCTACCCACTTTGTCCCACCCTAAATACCACTTTACATAAATAGTCAAGACGATTAAGTTTCGACTCATCTTTTCTGGTCGATTCTCCGATGAGGTATATACGGCCACTGAGGGTTATTCCACCGGAGGGTGTAATCGAGTTGGCGGAGCTGCATGCGGCCCTGACCGATGATCGGCTTCAAAGAAGAACCTGACTCAGAGAGCGCCTCGTTATGCCGCAAAAAATAGGAAGTGCATCTTTTTTCGTTCTGGTATTTGCCTTCATTATTCTCTTCCATTCGCATTGCAGCGCGTGGCAAGGGAAAGTGGTCGGCGTGCAGGATAGTGACCTGCTCCTCATTTCTCACGGAACTCAAACAGATAGAGTTAAGTTGTACGGAATTGAAAGCCCCAGGAAAGGCCAGCCCTATTGGCAGCAGTCGCAAGTACTCGCATCACATTTGGCATTGCAAAAGATTGTGGAAGTAACCCCTTTATACGTGGGATCTGATGGATTAGAAAATGCGCTGGTAAGGATTGAAGGTGTCAAAGATTACCTGAATCTCCAGATTATTACTTATGGACTTGCATGGGTGAAGCCAAAGGAATGCAGCGCCCATATATGTGCCGAGTGGAGGGCTATGGAAAGCCTTGCGCAATCAAAAGCAATTGGACTTTGGATAGATCCCAACCCTATTCCTCCCTGGCAGTGGGAAAAAGAACAAAGACATAAAATTCAGGAACGGCGTCAAAGCCAGGAAAGGACGTCTGAATGACCTTTCCTTCCTGCCGATTTTTTTTGATAGACTAGAACAGTCGGATTGTAAATTCGACTCCGTGCTTTTTATGATTGTAGCCCCGGCCGTATGAACACCAGATCGCAAATAGATGGACAATTCGAAACGGCGTAACCAGTTATCAAACCCAATGTGAGCTGTTTAACAAAATGGAACCTACTGTGGCAAGAATACGAGAGAACTCCAAACCATCTTTTGAACAAGTCTCGAAGTTGCATCCTGCGCCATTTCTCGAGGAGAGCCTCTTCCAGCAGGTACTGGCACTTGAAAAAAAGCGAGCAGAGCGCTCTGGGAATACATCTTTGCTCGTTAAAATTGAGATTAGCCATTTTGCTGGAGCTGAAAAGGACAGAATCGTAACGCAGATCGATTCTCTTCTCGGATCGATCATTCGCGAGACAGATATTAGAGGTTGGTACGAACCCGGTCTTGTTATTGGAGTGATTTTTACTGAACTGGGTGAATCAGAACTGGCTGAAGCAGAGAGCAAGATCCTGAAAAAAGTTCGGGAAGAATTAAAACAGATTTTCGATGAGCAACACTCTGTGGTTACCAGAATCAGTAGTGAGTATCTATCCCCCACTACTCCGTGGTCCAGAAACGGACATGGTCACTTGAGAGTAGAACCTGTTGCAGAGCAATTCTCCTACTCTTCTAATCATAACACATTTGAACTGATGAAGTTTGCCGTAGGGCAAACATGGTTTTTATTTTCTGTTGATCTCTTGTTCATATGCATAGCTCATCTTTTGGGCGTCTGGGCAATGCTTGGGGAAGGCATGGGTTATCTTTCTTCGTATTTACCTGCCTTCATTTTTTCAATTCTGCAATTTGTGCTGACACTCTATATTTTCGACCTGTATAATACGGAAAAGACTTTTAATCCGCGTCAAACCGCATTTCGCTTGTTGGCGTCCTCGTTCTCCGTTTTTGCCCTTTGCACAATTCTCTTCTTTTTTGTTCCTCAATGGCAGTACAGCCGCAGTGTTCTCGCTTTGCAAATGATGCTGGTGCCTGCGTTCCTGCTTTTATGGAGAACTGTTTATTTCCGCTTATTCCAATTTGCAAGAGCAAAATCGCCCACGTTAATCATCGGCGCGGACGAAACCGCCCAAAGAGCCCTGCAGCTACTTGGTTTGCCGGTTTCTCCATTTGAATTCAAAGGGTTCGTTACTGATGAGCTTACGGCAAAGACGGACTGTACACCTGAGACCGTGGGCACCACACGGAAATTGGCTGAAATTATCGCTAAACTGGGGATTAGGACTATCGTTCTTGCGATCCCGCGGTCTCGCTCAACCCGCATAACGCGAAGAATACTCGAAGCTCGCCTCCTCGGCGCTGAGATAATGGATATGCCTCAGCTCTATCAGCGACTTACGACAAAGCTGCCGGTTCAATACCTCGAGGACCAGTGGTTGTTATTCTCAGATGGATTTAATCTGCTCTCCAGGGGATACGTTCAAAGGGTAAAACGTATTCTTGATTTCATTTTTGCGGCGTTGTTGCTCGTAGTTGCATCTCCGTTAATGGTGATTACCGCCATCGCTATTCGCCTTGATTCTCCGGGCCCACTTTTTTATAAGCAGCAAAGGGTCGGGAAAAGATGCAAGATCTTTTCCGTTTATAAATTCAGATCTATGACCTACAATGCCGAACAGCAAGGGGCCATATGGGCTCAAGAAAAGGACCCACGGGTGACCAGAGTGGGACGCATTATTCGCTTCTGCCGTATTGATGAGATTCCCCAAATATGGAATGTGTTCACGGGAGATATGAGTCTGGTTGGCCCACGACCGGAACGCCCCGAATTTGTGAATGTATTGGATACTCAGATTCCTTATTATAGTGTCCGGCATACTGTGACCCCTGGAATTACTGGATGGGCTCAAATCAATTATCCTTACGGCGCTTCGATTGAGGATGCTTTGAGGAAACTGGAATATGATCTTTTTTATATAAAAAATATGTCAATATTATTGGATCTCAAGATCTTACTCAAGACCGTGGGGGTAGTGCTTTTAGGTGAAGGGTCGCGGTAACCGATTGCTGTAAATCTGACCAGATATCGGCTGCCCTCATCGAATCCATGGTCTTGATAAACACCCGGAATTGGCAAATTGACAGAAACAGTTGATTTATCAAAATATTTCCTGCTTACAATTGATGTCGAAGACTGGTTTCAGGTCGAGAATTTCAAAACTTCTATTCCCCTATCTTCCTGGTCATCATGTGAGTCAAGGGTCGAAAGGAATACACATTTGTTCCTGGATTTCCTGGACATGGCGGGAAGCAAGACCGTTAACGGCACCAGGCCGGGCGGACCTCTGAGAGCTACTTTCTTCGTGCTTGGCTGGGTGGCCGAAAGAATTCCACGACTGGTCAGGGAGATTCAGGCAAGAGGTCATGAGGTGGCATCCCACGGCTACCATCATAATTTGTGCACCCACGGCACGACGGAAAAATTGAAAAAAGATCTCTCGGAAAGTAAGAAAACTCTAGAAGATATTCTTGGGCGTGCTGTCCTGGGATACCGTGCGCCAAGTTTTTCAATAAGCGAAGAAGTGCTGGGAATCCTTGAAGAATGTGGATACTCATACGATTCGAGCTTCAATTCCTTCGCTGGAAACAACCGATACGGCAAGATCCAGGTATTCCCGAATGGAACAAGCGTTGCGTGTAAGACAAGCCGAAACATATATGAGCTTCCCATAAGCAATTTGCAAATAGGAAAACACATCGTGCCGGCGGGCGGTGGAGCCTATTTCAGGCTTATACCCGTTCGGGTTTTTGAAAAGATTGTCCAATCGGTTCTCAAACACCAGAATGCCTATGTTTTTTACCTCCACCCGTGGGAAGCCGATCCTGCCCAGCCCAAAGTAAAAGAAGCTCCGGCCTTTTCGCGGTTTAGGCATTATACCAATCTGTCAAGAACCCTGCCTAAGTTGAGATTTCTTGTGAGCAGACTGAGGGATATTTCGTTTGTCTCGTGCAACGAATATATTCTAAAGACGGTAAAGTGAACCAGTCCCAACGTAAAGTTTTGCCGGTTGTGAGTTCCATGCAAGACGGACACTCATTATCGGTTATGGAAGGTGCTTCTCCATTTTCGGGAATTTCGACCTTCCAAGCTCTTCGGGCAGTTTGATCCATTGGTGAGAGCAGGTGTGATAAATTCCGAAATTGGTTGTTAAGCGGATGAGTTCAGAGCTATAATCACGACGGCAGCAGATTTCAAACAAGAGCACTTCTCAGGTCTGGGAGCCTATGTATCTAGATTTTTACAAACTCAAGAAGAACCCCTTCCATATAACTCCGGACCCGGAGTTCCTGTTTCTCAGCGGGAGCCATAAAGAAGCTTCAGCCTCATTAATTTATGGGATTGAGGAGAGGAAGGGATTTATCGCCATCACCGGTGAAATCGGCGTCGGGAAAACTACCATACTGCGCTCTTATCTCGAGGGTGCAGACCCCGAAAAGCTGAAGGTAGTCTATATCTTTAACGCGATGCTCTCATTTGAGAGCCTTCTCAAACAGATTTTCAATGAACTGGGACTTGTTGCAGCGCAAGGCGATGATGTACCCGAGCTTGTAAACCGCCTTCATCGGTTTCTCATTGAAGAATACAAGCTTGACAGGAACGTGGCGCTCATAATTGACGAAGCCCAGAATATGCCGGTCGAGACCCTTGAAAATCTGCGGATGCTTTCCAATCTTGAGACCTCTAAAGACAAGCTGGTCCAGATAGTAATGGTAGGGCAGCCGGAGTTCGAGCGAAAGCTTGAATTAGATGAACTTAGACAACTGAAACAGCGAATTGCAATTCGTTGTCAGATCAAGCCTCTGAGCCAGGATGAAAGTCATGCATATATACAACACCGCCTTATGAAGGGCTCCTATTTTCATAACCAGATTTTCACAAAGGGCGCCCTCAACAGCATCGTAAAGGAGGCGAGAGGATTTCCTCGACTAATCAACATATTGTGCGATAACGCCTTGGTCACCGGATTCGGCTACCAGCGTAATCCTGTGGGCAGCAAAATCATAAAAGAGGTGATATCGGATTTCAGAGGTCCAAAGCCTCTGAAGCTTTTCAGAGTATTGCCGGTCGCTGCTGTTTCCGTTGGCGTTATTTTGCTTGGTGTTTTTCTCACAAAGCCCATTGGGAACCTGCCGGAAAAGGAAGCTTCACAGGTCCCTTACAAGGCTGAGGTAAAATTGGATGTGCCTCCTCCCCCATCGCAGCCTCTCTCATCTCCACAGGTTCCAGTTGTTGACACAAACCCCAAGGTTAAGCAGCAGATTCCCGAACCCGCACCTTCTAAGGAAGCTTCACGGGTCCCCTATAAGGCGGATGTAAAACTGGACATACCTCCTCCCCCATCGCAGCCACTCTCAGTTCCACAGGTTCCAGTTGTTGACGCAAACCCCAAGGTTAAGCAGCAGTTATCAGAACCCACCCCTTCTAAGGAAGCTTCCCAGGTCCCTTACAAGGCGGATGTAAAACTGGACGTGCCTCCTCAGCCATCGCAGGCACTCTCAGTTCCACAGGTCCCAGTTGTTGACGCAAGCCCCAAGGTCAAGCAGCAGTTATCAGAACCCGCTCTTTCTAAGGTTCGGCAGCAGCTTTCCGAACCCGCACCTTCTAAAGAAAAAGAATCGATCCCTGAAAGTCACGAAATTGCTCTTCCAGAAAAACAACTTTTCCGAGAGGAACCTGCCGCCAAAAGCACAGATGCTCTTAAACAAGAACAAATCTTAATCACGGCCCCCTCTGACCTGCCGAAACAAACAGGCGCTTCAGCAAGAACCGTGACCAAAGGGGAAATTGTTTCACGGGTCCTGGTGGAGACCTACGGCTACTATGATCCGGATTTGATGAAATTATTCAAAGAAGCCAACCCTCATATAAAAGACGTGAACAAAATAAGTATAGGCGAGCAACTTCTACTGCCTCAGTTGGATCAGCCAAAATCTCGCACCAGGTAGTGTCTTGAATCCGAGCCCGAAGCCCGGTCCGCTCGAGAATTAGCTGAGTTTTTCCATATCCGCCTCCTGCCGTTTCTTGGCTAAAGACGTTTAGGCATCTGGCTCCCTGCTGCAGCCATGCAGCAACATCCCGTAATAATAGAGATATTTTGCGTTTGGGTTATATCTGATACCCAATCTGCCCCCCTCATATTAGCCCTTTACACGGTGAAATCTCTCTTATATGATGATAACGTTCAAAAAAAGGCCTAACGCATGTTCACTTTTCGACCGATTGCATTTGTAATTGAGGGGATGGAGTCATATCTCTTTTAGGAATGCTCATCAGGCTAAAGCGTGATACCGTCGAAAAGCACTTGAAGAGCGTATAAGGCTACGTACCGGGGCCGAAATACAAGTGATTGAATTCGAAGCCAAAGGCGGGCAAAATGGTGACCAAACGTAAAATCTTTTTAAGAGCTGAAATAATGAAAAAAACAAAACTGATTTGGGGCTTCTTTTTGGCATTGGTCTGCCTGCTTCTACAAGCATGCAGTCCACAGGTTTACAATACCGTTCCTCTTGGGTCACCCGGCACCATCGCACCCCCCATGCCGGAGGAGTACAAGATCAATGCCGGTGACCATCTGTCTATAAAGTTGTTCTACAATCCCGAATTAAATCAGGCAGTAATTGTGCGACCCGATGGCCGCATATCGCTGCAGCTTGTGAATGAAGTCAAAGTTGTAGGCTTGACCCCCGCAAAACTCTCCGAGATATTGACCGAAGGGTATTCCAAATACCTCGCGCAGTCGCCGGAAATTAGCGTAATTGTCGAAACTTTCGCGCAAAAAATATATGTCGGCGGAGAAGTGGCCGGTCCCGGAGCGATCGGCGGAGGAACCGGCGCCGGCATAAGGGATCTGACTGGACCGACTACAGTTTTGGGAGCTATCACGCTGGCAGGTGGGTTCAAGGATACCGCCGATCGAAACCGGGTGATTCTAATTCGCAAAGACGAAAACAGCAGACCTTTCTATATGTGCCTGGATATAGAGAAAGCCATGAAGGGCATAGACCCGAATCAGGACATTTACGTGCAGGCTACTGACATGATCCTGGTGCCGAGGTCGGACATCGCCAATCTCGATCTCTGGGTGAACCAGTACATAGGGCAACTCATCTCCCCCTTTACCGCGTTCGGGTACTACTTTATGCCTTCGGGGGGCTTAGTCCATTAAACAACATACAGATAGATCGATCGGCTTTGCGGTTGATCCGGCGGTCCGCACAATCAGGCTTGGGTTCCGGCATCACAAAACAATTAAATTGGGGTACGGCAATGAATCAAAATCTTCCTGCTAAACGACCCGGTAGTTCTTCTTCAGCTCCGACCGGCAAAGCGTTTCCGATCGGCGAACTGGGATTGCGCGACTGGCTGAGCGCCATATTCAAACACAAATCGATGATCCTCGTGTCCTTTGTCCTGATCGCCTGCGTAAGTGGCGCTTGCATGTTTCTTTATCTGCAATTTATGCATAAACCTGTCTACCAGGCCAAGTCAGTTATACTGGTTCAATTCGGATGGGAAAGCCAGAATATAGACCTCTCACCGGGCCGGGGGCAACCCGGCAAGAGCAGCGGGGAATTAATGGCTACCGAGGTCCGAATCCTGGAGTCCAGGGACTTGAAGGAGAAAATAATAAATGAAGTGAAACCCGAGGTGATTTTTCCGGACCTGGGACAGAACATTCCAATGGGTTTGGCTTCTACTGAACGCGCGCTGTATCGGTTCGAAAAAGATTTCTCCGCCAAAGCCGCGCCGTCGGGAAACATTATTGAGGTCTCTTTTAATGGATCCAGTCCTGTAGCGACAGCAAGGGTTGTGAACGACCTGGTTGTTGCTTATATCGATAAGCGAGGCGATACCTACAGGAACCCGAAAGCTTTATCGTTTTTGGACCAAAAGACCGAGGAATACAAGCAAAAGCTCGCTGTGGCGGAAGGTAATCTCAAAGTCTTCAAGGACCAGACAAAAGTGATTTCCTTCGATGAGCAACGCACGTCTCTGCTCAATAAGCAGAGACGCCTCGGTGAAGCACGCAATGATAATGAACTCCTGATTGCCCAACTCCTGGCAAAGACCTCTGAACTTGAAAAGCAATTACCCATCTTGGAAAAATCTCCGATTGTCCCCTCCGCCAGGTCGGAGATGGAAGCCCGCCTCCTTACGCTCGAGCTTCAAGAAAAGGATCTCCTGGCGAAATATAAAGACGATAACCGTTTTGTCACCACCCTTCGCGAGCAGATCGCCCTGACCAAGAACTATCTGGGTGCGCATGGCCCGGTGGTTCCCTACAACCCCGCATATCAGGAGTTACAGAGGCAGGTACTGCAAAACAAAGCCGAGCTGGGCTCGCTCAAAGTGAGGGGAAAAGGGCTCGATGAAGAGATAAAAGCGGCGGGCGCGGAAATTAGCGCTTTCGAAGCTCAGGAGTCCAAATATAAGCAGATGTCTCGCGATGTTGCGGATAATGAGGAAAAATATAAGACTTATCTTTCCAAGTTGGAGGAAGCCCGCATACATGATGAGCTTGACCGGCAAAAAATGACCAGTGTAAGCGTGCTGGAACCCGCTTCGGTACCCATAATACCCAACAATCTTCCGCATCCGTTCATTTTTTATGTTTCAATAGCATTGCTTCTCGGAATTGCAGGCAGCATAAGTCTCGCTTTTATCGTGGAAATTCTGAGCTCTGCCATGAGCACCCCGGCCCAGGCGGAAAGGCGTTTGGAGTTGCCGGTGCTTGCTGTTGTTGGGTACAAGTGATCTTTGGGACAAATAGTTTTTAGTCTAATCGGTCTATTGAGTTCATAGGAAATTGTGATTGGCTGAATTTAAGAGCAGGTCATCGACCTGCTGTTACCACAAGGGAAATTTCATCACCCTCCATCAGAGGTGAAGTATGAGCAAAATTTATGAAGCGTTGCAACAGGCCCATCAGGAAAAAAAGGCGAGCGGCAAGAACCTTGAGTTTATCATTCCCCAAAACCTTCTCAATCGTAACCAGGTAGACATGGGCGAAGAGATGCTCAGCCTCTTCAAGGTTATCGATAATCGGCTCCCGGAAGTGAGGAACCGTGTCCTCCTGTTCATCGGGTCCCGCCCTGGTGAGGGGACATCGACCGTTGTAAGGGAATTCGCAAGAATTGCAGCGGAGCGGGTTGGCCAAAAGGTGCTGCTGGTGGATGCGGACCGGTTCGAAGGTACCCAGTCAAAGTTCTATTCAGTCGAATCACAAACTAGCTGGTCCCAGGCTATCGAGGAACCCGCAGAGGTAGAGCGTGCTATTCACAGGGTGGGTGAATCGAGCTTATTTGTTTCCCCGGCGTCCAACTCGGGTTCTCCCACGCCGGAGCTTTTCAACGCGCTGCGGTTCGAGGACTTCTGGGCGAATGTAAAGCTCAATTTCGATCTCGTCGTTATCGATTCTTCGCCGCTTGCACTGTCACCCGATGCTTTGGCCATAGCCTCAAAGGTGGATGGGGTAATTCTGGTCGTGGAGGCGGAAAAGACCAGATGGCGGACAGCCAAGTATGTGAAGGAACAGATAGAAGGGGTGGGAGGGAGCCTCCTGGGGGTCGTGTTTAACAAGAGACACTTTTATATCCCTCAATCTATCTACGAACACCTATAGGCGAGCAAAAGAGAAGTCCCCATCTATTTGAGGGATGAATTGGGACGCTGACCTCCCGATCTGGCATAAATCCTTCCCGAAAACGGGAGGATAACCTGCCCTTACCTCTCTTAAATCCGAAGCCGCAAAATATACTCGAGACGCTCATCGAACTGAACCGGCATGTCGCCTAGGCCTGGACAATTTCTCGGCCCGATATCGCCTCAGGTTTGATTTCCGGTCTCTGTGATTGATTATTGCCGATTACCTCATTGGCGTGACGCCCTTGACGGTAACCTATAGTAGATCGGTTTAGCGAATCATGAGCGTTAAAACCAATCGCAAATTCGTCCGTCAGACAACTTCAGACAGATTTGACAAATATTGTAATCGATTTGGCGGAGCTGCGTCTCTGTACCACCTTTCCGTTTGGGGACAGATCATAAACAGGACCTATTGTCACCAAACATACTATCTGACTGCGATCGAAGATGGCCGGCAACATAAAATCGTTGAACTTTCAAATTGGGACGAGCAGACCGAAGATAATACAGGAAACGGCGAGACGAACTCAAGGAGGATCGCAGGCGTTTTACCGCTGATTCACCTAAAGAGTTTTGCATTTGGAAATCAACTGATTTCCATACCCTTCTTTGATGCAGGAGGGGTATTGGCAGATAATGTGGATGTGGAAAAGGCGCTTTTAAGCGAGGCCGTACACCTGGCGCGCAGGCTGAAAGTTGACAGCATCCAACTTCGCCAGACACTCCCGCTACTTTCCTTGCCAGAATCAGGCCTCGAAGACCAGGATAGTTCAGCGAACGGTTGGCTAGGCTCTCTCGACTGCAATGTGCGGAAGCGGCTCCACAAAGCGCGAATGCTTCTTGATCTTCCCGAGTCTTCCGAAGCGCTCATGGGAAGTTTTAAATCCAAATTGCGAAGCCAGATCAGAAAACCGGAAAAAGAGGGATTGGCTGGAAAAGTCGGTGGCCTGGAACTCCTGGATGACTTCTATGAAGTCTTCTCCATAAACATGAGAGACCTTGGATCGCCGGTCCATTCAAAGCGCTTTATAAAAGGCGTAATCGAGGGATTCCCGGAGGAATCAAGAATCTGTCTCGTATATAGGGAGCAGCAACCCCTAGCCTGCAGCATAATTCTTGGCTTCAATGGCACAATTTATAATCCGTGGGCCTCTTCTCTGAGGAAATACAGCAAACTGAGTCCCAACATGCTGCTCTACTGGACCATGCTCGGATATGCATGCGAAAAAGGCTATAAGTACTTCGATTTTGGCAGATCTTCCATCGAAGAGAGCACTTATAAGTTTAAAGAGCAATGGGGGGCTCAGCCAAAGCCCCTTTATTGGTACTATATCTTTCCCGGTAGGTCGCCCTCCAAAATTGACACTGAAAAATCGAGATTCGGTTTAGCTATTCGTATTTGGCAGAATCTACCTGTCTCCACAACTAGGATTGTAGGTCCACGTATCCGCAAGTACATAGGATTATAGCTGATTCAGGTGTTCAATATCGTAAGGGCCCCCGAGGGCGGACAGTAGCGGTAACCTTATGGACTCACGAGGGACTTAAGGATGCCGGTCCCAAAGTATAACTGGCAGGTAGAGATTGCGTAAGCTTCGTCGGATCTCCGCAATCAAATTGCAACAAATCTGCTGGTGAGTTCAAATTATCAAATTATTATTCTTGTAAATAACCCCACTCATAGGGTTTGAATTCTGAGCGGCCAATGGACATATCATTCGTTATCCTGACATGGAACTCCGAAAGGCATATTGCGAAGTGCCTTGAGTCGCTGTTCGGACAACTGCGTAGCGACAGCTTTTCTTTTGAAGTATTTCTAGTTGACAACGGTTCTTCCGATCGCACGGTCACCCTTATTGAAGGTTACAAGAATTACTATCCAAAACATGTTATTCCAATATATCTCAGGACTAACAGAGGTACTACATACTCTCGCAATATTGCCCTGAGAAGAGCGAGCGGCAAATATGTTATAATCATGGATTCAGATGTCCAACTTGTGGATGGGGTTATCCAAGGTGCAATATCTACTCTTCAGGATATGCCACGAGTTGGATTGGTTGCTCCAAAGCTTCTATATCCTGACGGTCGTCTGCAAAAGTCTACGGACATTCTTCCAACACTTCAGCACAAGATGTTTCGATATTTGTTTTTGAAATATTTGGAGAGAAGTGAAGGTGCATCTGAACAATTATCCACGTTGCATGATGTTGATTATGCCATATCTGCGATGTGGGTGATGCGCAAGTCGGTCATAGACGAAATTGGACTCCTGGATGAAAACATTTTCTATTCACCTGAGGACGTGGATTACTGTCTTCGCCTGTGGAAGGCAGGATACCGCGTTGTCTATGACCCAACGATTTCAGCCTTTCACGACGCGCAGGAGATTTCTCGGAAGTTCCAACTGAGTTCCGCAACTATCTGTCATATTTCAGGTCTTGTCTATTACTTCAGAAAACATCAGTATTTCTTTAGAAGGCCAAACTTTCGTAAACCCAAAGCGGTTTCCATCTTGCAGGAATGTAAAGATCTCTAGGAACTCTTCATAAAGCAATAGTACAGACACAAAAATAGAGTATCATTTAGCGGAACCGAATATCATGCTGAATCCGTGTTATTACCTTAATTGCCTTTCAGAATTTCGATCAGGAGGCAGTGAGAGTTCTATATTGGTCTTCTCCTGACAGGGGCGAATAATTGAAGGCTCTCTTCATAGCGTATTACTTTCCACCGGATTCCAGCAGCGGCTCGTTCCGGCCATTTCATTTTGCAAATCACCTGCAGAAAAAGGGCGTACAGATATATGTACTTACGGCTCGGGTACAAAATTTTCTCAGCGACCAGCCCACAGATTTGGAAATGCTCAGGAATGTAGACCGTGGAATTCAAATTATCCGGGTACGTGTTTGCCGCCCCAGGGAAGCATTATTGTCTGTTCGAGACTTCCTGACCAGGGTGGGCTTCGCCAAGCGTCCAGAAACTACTCCGACGGACGTAAACAGGGCGGCCTCCCATAACGCATCTCCTCTTACCCGAATCCAGAAATTCAAGGACTTGGTAACCGATTCCCTGGCATCTCCAGATCCTCACATCGGGTGGCTGCCATGGGCGGTCTTTTCCGGTCTGAGAATTATCCGGCAGCAAGAAATAGACATCGTCTATTCCACTGGCAGCCCGTGGACTTCCTTTCTGATTGGCGCCATCCTGAAAAGACTGACCGGAAGACCTTTGGTTATGGATTTCCGTGATCCATGGGTTGCGAATCCCCGGTTTCTGGTGAGGACCAGGTTTGTTCGCCGCATTGAGACCATCATGGAGCGCAAGGTAGTCAAGGCGGCAGATCTCGTTATTGCAAACACCCAGGAACTCAAACAGGATTTCGTCAACCGTTTTCCCGCCATGCTGGATGGCAAAATTGCCGTCATCCCGAATGGATTCGAAAGCTTTAATGGCGAGCCTCAACCTACAAAGAATACCGCTCTCACTTTGACCCACGCGGGTTCACTTTATTTTTCGAGGAATCCGCACCACCTCATAAAAGCGGCCATGGATTTAGTTCGGAAAGGCAAAATACCCCAAGAGGAATTGAGGATCGTATTTCTCGGGGGCATATCGATCGACAGTCCCGAACTGCAAGAGCTTCTGCAGGACCCGACCGTGCAAGATATCGTCAAAATCATCCCTCGCCTCCCATTCCGAGAAGCGATGGAGTATCAAAAGAGGAGTGACGTATTGTTCCTCATCCAACCGGATTTTCCATTGCAGATCCCGCGTAAACTGTATGAATATATGGCTCTGAATAAACCCATATTGGCCATTACCAATTCTTCGGGAGCTACGTCAACCTTGATGAGAGACGTTAAGCTCGGCATCCAATCCAAGGATACAACCAAGGATATTGCATCGGCACTCGTATCTCTGCACAGAGGATGGAAGGACGGATCGCTTACTCGGCCAAGCAGGTCAAATTGTGAATACTTTTTGAACAAAAACCTTAGCGATATGTTGTACAAAGTGCTGGTGAGATTAAGAACCCAAAGCGATGATCTTTATACTTCGCTCCCGTAACCTTTTCAAACTCTTTAATTGATCACTTTCCAGAGTCATAATGAAACCGAGAATCCTTGCTCTGAGCTACCTTTTCCCTAACCGGGCGTATCCAAATTTCGGCATTTTTGTTTTGAACAGACTAAAAGCTGTCCAGAAATACTGTAACATTACAATCATTGCCCCCATTCCCAAATTCCCTTTGATGGAGACATTTGAAAGGTTTCGCGGTTATTCAAGAATACCGGCGAGGGACACCATTCAGGGCCTGAATGTCGCCCACCCACGGTTCCCCGTTATACCGCGGTTCATGAAGTGGTGGGATTCATTTGCGTACTGGGCGGCAGTAGCGCCATTGGCTCACAAATTGAGAAATCAAGTCGATTTGGTTGACGTACATTGGGTGTACCCTGACATTCTCGCAGCTTTCATGATCTCCAGATTATACAAAAAGAAATTCATAGTTACGGTTAGAGGAGTTGAGGCATTACATATTAATGAAAACAGTTTTAGAAAAAAAATCATAGATTTTTTGTTGCTAAAAGCTGACCATGTCATAGCGTTAAGCCAACATCTCAGGTCGCTTATAGAAACGATAGGTGTTCCAACCCGCAAAATCAGCATTATTTTGAACGGTACAGATAACCATCATTTTCAATTAATGGATCAAAATCAGTGCCGGGAACAGCTAGGCTTGCCGAAGGGCATCCCCATTATAGTGAGCGTTGCATCGCTCCTCCTTTCCAAGGGGCATGATCTTCTAATAAGTGCGGTCTCTAAGCTATCTGACCAGTACAATGTTGAACTATACATCATTGGAGGCACCGGCTCAGAGGGAGATGATCGAGCAGCGATTGAACGGTTGATGAACAGCCTTGCGCTCTCTAATGTCCACTTGGTCGGTAGAAGGCCCCATGAGGAACTGGCATTGTGGTACAATGCTGCGGACCTTTTTTGCCTTGCAAGCAGGAGTGAGGGTTGTCCCAATGTCGTGATGGAGGCCCTGGCGTGCGGTACGCCGGTCGTTGTCACAAATGTTGGTGCAATAGTTGACATCGTTGAAAAGGAGGAAGAAGGCCATATAGTGGAAGCCGGCAAAATTGATGAATTAGAGATGGCTCTCCGAAATGGGCTGGAGCGAACTTGGGACAGAAAGCTCATATCCCGGCGCGGTCAACGCCGTACCTGGGATGAATGTGCCAGGCAAGTCCTGGAAGTCTATAATCTACTGCTGATCGGGAACTATGAGGCTAATATAACCAAGTGATGCAATCCATCTATATTCCTTATTCGGAATCACTTTTGCTCTCAAGATCTCGTACTCGTTATGACGGCTATACAGGGATGAGCGGCTAAATGCATTTAAAAGACGACCATAGGATGCCTTTCTTTATAGCCTTGCTATCGTTTGCATTTTCTTCGTTTATTGGGCTGGCAATCTTGATTTCCAATCCATCTTTCTATCATGGGCTTGGCATCACTGCAGATCCTGACGCAGTCCACTATTGGCAAATTGCTGTGAATATTGTCAGAAACTCCGCTTTCTCCAGATCCGTTGCTGAGCCTTTTATCCCTGATTTAATCCGTGTTCCAATGTATCCTCTATTCCTATCTATGTTCGCGTTTTTTTCGCTTCCGATCGTTTGGATCTTTATTTCTCAAGTGGTGTTGTATGCCGTATCATGTGCAATCTTGTACTACACAGTGCTGAATATTTCCAGTAGTACACGCGTAGCTGCTGTAAGCGCTGTGTTTATGGCCATGAACGCATCGGCGATGCTAAACTCATTTAAGTTACTAACCGAAATTCCATTCTTATTCTTGTTTGTGGCATACTTATATTGTTTTGTGCTTGCGTTTAAAACCGGCCACAATAAATATCACATTTTTTCCGTTTTGTTGATCGGCCTTATGACCCTTACCAAGCCAGTCGCTCAATATCTGATTTTTTTGCACCTTTTCTTGTTCATTATTTTTAACTTGCGTTTTTCCACGGTCAATTTGGCTAAACTCTCTGGGATTTTTTTCCTATGCTACCTTTTGGTTGTAGGGCCTTGGATTATCAGAAACATACATACATTTAGTATACCAAGAGTCAGCGTGATTGACACCCACAATTTTATATACTACATAGGTGCTACTGGTTACATTGAGAAAGAATCTATATCTCTACACAGGGCCTACGACAGGATCGCAGAAGATTTCAATATTCCATCTTATCCAGTATTACAGAACCTGTTCATTTATAACCTAACATTCCCGGTTGAATCATATAAAGCACTGTACAATCAATTAGATGGAGTAGTGAAATGGAATGTTGTACGTAAATATCCTGGACACTTGTTAATTGGTATAATAAAAGGCTTCTTAAAATCTCATCTATCGCACAATGTTAATGAATTTGGAAATGAATTGATAGCTAAACCTTGGATCAGCTCTGGTACGGTGCCTACTAGTGGATTTGTATCCAAAATATCGAATATATTTAACCTGAATGGCATTGCCAACATAAGCATGTTTATTTATCAATACGCTTATATGATAATTTTGTACATTCTTGCTGCGATAGGCTTGTATTCGATAAACTCTGGCAGTATGAAGCCTGTATTCAAATTCGGCCTTATTGCCATCCTGTTATATAGTTACCTTAACATAATAGGAGCTGGGATAGAAGCCAGTCAAAGATTCAGAATGATGTCGGAAATCCTATACTATATTTTTGCAGGCTTTGGTTTTGAGTATCTGTTCCACAGAACTAATGCTGCTCTCACATCAAACGAGCCGGTAATTGGGTCTTGAGGCATTATCGGAAAGGTTAGAGACATGACTGAACCTGGACCGAAAAGGGGACTTGACCCTGTAAAGCTCAGCGTTGTGATACCTTGTTATAATGAAGAATCGACGCTTGAGAAATGCGTTCATAGGGTCATGGATATTGCTGATGAGAATCTTGCGTTGGAAATAATCATCATTGACGACTGCTCTTCGGACCACAGCGTTTCAATTGCAGAAAGCCTGGCGAGCCGGTATCCCGAGGTGGTAGTCCAGAAGCATGAGAAGAATATGGGGAAGGGTGCCGCACTCCGCACCGGGTTTGCAAGAGCGGCAGGCGATTTTGTAGCTGTCCAGGATGCGGACTTGGAATATGATCCTTCGGATTTGAAACGATTGTTGGCCCCTCTCATTCAAGATCAGGCCGATGTGGTGTTAGGCTCGCGATTTTCAAGTGCCGGGCCGCACAGGGTGCTTTATTTCTGGCATTCCGTTGGCAACCGATTTTTGACTCTGCTTTCTAATATGTTTACGGACCTTAACCTCACTGATATGGAAACCTGTTATAAGGTATTTCGCAGGGGCGTCATCCAGGCCGTGGAGATCAAGGAAAACCGCTTTGGGTTTGAACCCGAAATTGTGGCTAAAATCGCCCAGATGCGTCTTCGGGTATATGAAATGGGGATCTCCTATCACGGGCGTACGTATGAGGAAGGGAAAAAAATTGGTGTGCGCGATGGGCTTCGCGCATTGTATTGCGTATTCCACTATAATGCGCCCAAGCTCCCTGTGCCAATGCAGTTTTTGATTTATCTCTTTATCGGTGGATCTTCTGCAATAATTAATTTGGTTTCATTTCTGAGTCTTCTCAAATTCAATCTCTCTGTTCTTACTTCTGCCATCGCTGCGTTCGTTTTGGCAGCCGCGGTTAATTACCTTCTCTGCATTGCATTGCTTTTTAGGCACAAGGCCCGGTGGAACTCATATGCCGAGCTCGGCATGTATGGTCTGGTAACGGGAATTGCTTGTCTACTGGATGTCTCGGTCACCCTGGTGCTTGTTGGCATGGGACTGCCTGTCTGGCTCTCCAAATCCGTAGCGTGTTTAATCGGCCTGGTATTTAATTTCCTGGGAAGGCGGTACCTGGTTTTCCCCGAAAAGCCTCCTGGTCCGTGGGGTACGAAAAAGCAGTTCCCCGTCTACGGAATGGCGGAAAGCTTAGACCGGCACCGCTCGAAAAAGGCCGCCGATGTTTGTGGTTCTCGTGTAGTACAAGACCACTCGCGGTAATCAGGATTTTGGATACTCGAAGAGTTTATTCCCCCTTCTATCGGCAAAAACGTTCTGATGGTTCGTACAAAAATCTGGAGTATCGATCCGTCATTCAGCAGCCCACTGACAACCCGGCAACACCGAAGGTTCCAAATTAGACGGCCATTCAGGGAGTTACCACTCAAATGGCGTCAACACTTTTCAAGACAACCCTATCCAGGCTTGGAGTACGAGTGCCCATCAGGGTGGCGCATATAACGCTTAACATGCGTACCGGCGGTATCGAGAACTTCATCTTGAATTTTTCTCGAAAAATCGATAGAATAAGATTCGAGTTGACCGTTGGCTGCCTTGATGGTGGCGGGGTACTTTTGGACGATATTGACAGATTAGGGCACAAGAGCTTTGTACTTTCCCGCCGCCCCGGATTGGATTTATCGCTAATCTTCGAACTTGCTAAGAAATTCCGGAAGGCTGGATACCACATTATACACACTCATAACCAGGCCTCTCACTTCTACGCCGGACTGGCTGCAAGACTCGCAGGCGTGCCTTGTCTGATAACTACAGAGCACAGCCGGCACCATATTGATCTTAAGCTCAGGCGCCGCATTGAAAAATTCTTTTTAAGCCGGATCACTGACGCCTGGATTACCGTGAGCGCCGACCTTGCGCATGCCGCAGTCCAAAAGGACGGCTTGTCCCGGGCCAAGGTTGCAGTTATCCCCAATGGAATTGATACTGATCTTTTTTCCATTACTGAGAGCCCTGAACATAAGAAACACCTGAACGAGCTGAGAGGTTCGCTCGAAATTCAACAAGATGCCAGGGTCGCGATCATCGTAGCCAGACTTGATCCGGTCAAAAACCATTCCATGCTCCTGCGGGCCCTTAGCTCATCCGAGTTGCTGAAAAGACGTGTGTGCTTGCTGATCGTTGGTGACGGCGAACTGCGTGATGAATTAACAAATCTGTCCCGCAATTTAGGTCTGGAACGTTGTGTCCGTTTCCTGGGGCTGCGGCGCGACATACCCGATTTGTTAGCGCTAAGTGACCTGTTTGTCCTGTGTTCGCATACCGAAGGATTGCCTTTATCCCTGCTCGAGGCAATGGCAGCAAAGGTTCCGGTCCTGATAACCCGGCCGGCAAACAAAGCACGACTAATTATGGATGGAAGAAATGGCAGGGTTGTGGATCATTCCTCCGAGGCGCTCGGACAAGGAATACTCGAACTATTGGAAGCGCAGAGTAAGTTTGCGTCATTTGCTGAAAAGGCCGCTGAGCTCATTTCTGAGAGTTACGCCATCGATTCCATGATGCATCGCTACGAGAAGCTATATCTGGATCTCTGTGACGGCATCGCGAAAACGAGCAAAGAGATGCGGCTTAACAGCGGGGATTGTCACCTGGCCTGAAATGCATTGTATCGGAGGTTATTTTAATTATGCTTAGTATGTCTTTCGGATTTTCGATCATAGCTTTTGGGCTCCTCGCCACCATCTTTGCCGACCCTTTCTGGGGGTTGGCTGCTTTTACACTCTTTACACACATCACGCCACAGCAGCTATCCGAATTATATATTGTTCCTTTGAGGGCGCCACTCTTTATCTCAATCGCCGTTCTTGTCTGCTATTTCTTTAATTCCAGATACTCTCAGAAATTTTCTGAACGGCCGGCCGAGCTCTGGATGATGGTGATCATCTTGCTCGGGATGGCGCTTGGGGCAGCCGGAGCGTTTGATAAGGACGCAGCCTGGAGTGCAACATTTGTTTTCATGAAATATGTAGTTTTCTTTTTGTTGTTTATCAATATTATCGACAGTTACAAGAAACTGACATGGTTCCAAAATGCCATGATTCTCAGCGCAGCCTGGCTGGTCTACAGATGCTGGGATCAGCGCGGCTCAACGAGCAACAGATTCGAAAACCGGGGCGGCGGTATTATAGATGATTCCAATGAGTTTGCCGCCGCACTGGTGCTTTTATTGCCGTTGGTGGTCAACAGGATCTTCAGGGGACCCTGGTGGATCAGAGCTGGTGCAGCCGCTGGGACATTCGGCATGATTATGTCGGTGGTGATAACCAGTTCCCGGGGCGGCTTCCTCGGGCTGGTGGCAGTATATGTGGCCACAATGACCATGTTTCAAAAACAAAGAAAGAAGATGCTTATCCTCCTGGTCGGCGTCGGTTTGGTAGCCTCGGTTTTTGTCACAGATTACTACAGGGATCGAATGCTGGGGATGTTGGCTGCACAAGAAGGTCAAGTCGATCCCGACCTTTCGGCCCAGACCCGATTCGATGCCTGGCGTTACGCGCTGGTTCTCTTTTCCGAAAACCCGATATATGGTTGCGGAATGGACAATTTCGGAGACTACTTTGGCCATGAAAAGCAGGGGAGAGAACTGGGCCAGGGGGGGACCGTCTGCCATAGTCTTTGGTTCCAGGCGCTGTCCGAAGGCGGCCTGATGGTTTTCGTGCCGCTTGTCGCCATGTTAGCATTGTTCTTCGTCAGGACTTCCAGGGCCAAAAAATCTTTTCTCTTGCTGTCCAGAGAGGATGTTCGCGACGACATAGCTGCATTGCAGGTCGGTTTGATAGGATTTCTGGTCGCCGCCACCTTTGTCAACAGGCTTTTTTATGAACCCATATATTGGTGGTGCGGCATGGCGGTAGTATACAGTAGAATTGCCCAAGTTGAGACCATGGAACAAGATGCCATTGCACAAGATGCCATTACAGAAGGTGTCATTACACAAGGTGCCATTGCACAAGGTGCCATTACATAAGAGAGCATGCTCTTCCTTGTCGGAGTCCTGTTGTCCTGGTTTGGCACCGGCCCGAGTGCACGCTTTGGAATGCTTATCGAAGCCGTAAATTCTTCGCTCCCCTCAATAGACCTATAAATAGATCGACTGAGAAAACATTATGTGCGGAATTGCTGGGATCAAATCTATTCATAGAGAGGCCCTGGACCTACGCATCCAGGCCATGATCGATGTTTTTCCCTATCGTGGCCCCGATGCGGACGGAATCTGGGTGCAGGAATCCAAGGGACTTGCCTTCGGCCACCGACGCTTGAGTATCTTGGATACCAGTTCAGCAGGGACCCAGCCGATGTCCGACAGCGCCGGCCGATTCTGGATAACTTTCAATGGTGAAGTCTACAATTATATTGAGCTGCGAGAAGAGCTGAAGGCAAAAGGACATGTATTTCGAACAAATACCGACACGGAAGTGATTCTGGCTGCCTATAGCGAATGGGGATGCGATTGCGTCAGAAGATTCAACGGCATGTGGGCATTCGCAATATGGGATACAAAAGAGGAGCTGCTGTTTCTTGCCAGGGACAGACTGGGCGTAAAGCCCCTCTATTATTATAGCGAAGGCGGCACATTCTACTTCGCATCAGAGGTCAAGGCCATTCTCAAAGCGATCGCGAGTAGGCCTGAGATTAACAGCTACCTCGTGGACGCGCTCTTCAGCTACGGCTACATACCGGGCGAGGACACGTTGTGCGCCGGGGTCAAGAGACTTCTGCCCGGTCATTACATGATCGTTGGAGCTGATGGAAATACCAGGGTTTTCAAATACTGGGACCTTGTATTCAATAATGGGGAAGATCGAGGTAAGAGTTATTATCTTCGCGAGGCGCGCAATTTGCTGGAAAGCGCAATCGACCTGCGCCTCAGGAGCGACGTGCCTTTAGGAATCTTTCTTAGCGGCGGCATTGACTCCAGCACGGTGGTGGGGCTGCTGGCCCCTAAGGTATCAGAGCCGCTGAAGACATTCTCCGTCGCCTATGACTTGGGCCGGCAGTTTAATGAAACACCTTACGCGCGGATGGTAGCGGACCGATTCGCCACTGACCATCATGAAGTATTCGTCACCCCCATTCAATTCCAGGAATTCATTCCCGGTTACGTGGCCCTGATGGACGAACCGGTCGCTGAGGCTGCGGCGATCTCTCTCTATTTCGTATCCCGGCTCGCAAAGGAATACGTTACCGTCGTGCTTTCGGGTGAAGGTTCGGATGAAATCTTCGCAGGCTATGACTTCTACCGATACATGAACTTGCTCGAAAGATACAGAAAACTCCTCCCGTCGCAGGCACCCGTCACCTTTAGCAATCTCTCCGGCAGACTTCTTCCCGGCGGCAGCAGACTTCGCAAATACATGGAGTTGGGAGCGCTGCCACTTGAGAAGAGATACCGGGGGATATCGACCTATGAAGAATATTACAAGCACCTCCTCTACTTGCCGGAATTCACGGAGTTTGTCTCAAGACTCAAGGGCTCGACCCCCCTGGATGGTTTTATAGGGGACCTTTTCTCTGCAACACGGGATAATGATTCACTCAGCAGAATGCTTTACTTCGATACGAAGACCTGGCTGGTCGATGATCTCCTCATCAAAGCGGACCGCATGAGTATGGCGGCATCACTGGAACTCAGAGTGCCGTTTCTCGATTACAGGCTTGTCGAATTCTGCGCCAGGATGCCGTCCAGATACAAGATGTCACTCAGGAACAATAAAATACTCTTGAAGGATATAACGAAGGGTTTTTTGCCTCGCCCAATCATAGATCGAAAGAAAATGGGTTTCCCGACACCTCTCAAAACGATGTTCGAAAAAGAACTCTACGGCTACGCTCGGGAACTGCTACTCTCACCATCCGCTCATATCCGGTCATACCTGAGAGCGGACAGCGTTGAGAAAGTGCTGAAAGACCACGCAAGCAGGCGTGTGGACTATCACAGGATAATATGGCTCATGCTGGTACTCGAAAACTGGATGCAGGCATACCACGGCTCGCAGCAGTTCACATTGAAAGCTCCGCTGTGCACGACAAGCCCCTCGAAGTCCGCATTCCTGGCGGACGCATCACGATAAAGAGGTAAGGAAATCTACCCGCAGGTTGTGATTTATTATGCGTATCCTCTATCATCATAGAACGCTGGGCGACGGGGCTGAGGGGATTCATATCGCCGAAATGGTCAATGCATTTCGAAGCCTCGGGCATGAGGTGCTATTGATCGGCCCGGCTGTTAGTGGCAGCCTGTCCCAGCAGACCGGATCAAGACTACACATGGGTGTAAAACGATTCCTTAGGGGGCCCTTTTACGAAATGCTCGAAATTGGCTACAACCTGTATGGTTTCCATTCAGTCTGCCGAGCGATAGAGAAATTCAAACCGGCGTTTATTTACGACCGCTATATAACATTTAATTATTCCTGTATTGCCGCAGCGCAAAAAAAGAAGATTCCGGTGTTCCTGGAGGTCAATGCGCCACTTGCCTACGAAAGGGATCACGAAGCTGATGAGAATTTATGCTTCAGAAGACTGGCCTATTCAGTCGAGAGGCTAACGTGCAAGGGCGCCAGTAGAACGGTAGCGGTTTCCTCGACCCTAAAAGATTACCTTGTTTCAGTAGGAGTTCCCGCTCAGCAGATTCTCGTCCTGCCTAACGGGGTGAATACGACTAAATTCTACCAAAGGGAAAAGTCTGACGAACTACTCCAAAGCCTGGGGCTCGATGAGTCAAACACTCTCATCGGATTTGTCGGGATTCTTCGGCCGTGGCACGGAGTGGACATCCTTCTGCAGGCATTCAGGATCGTGCATGTAGTTTTTCCGAAAGCGATCCTGCTGCTGGTTGGCGATGGACCGATTCGCAGCCAGATAGAGTCACTTGCAAGAGAGCTGGGCATTGGGCAATCTTTACGCATAACCGGGCGGGTCCCCCATGAGAAGGTCGGGGAATATATAGCCCTCTTCGACGTAGCGGTCAGCCCCAAAGCGACCTTTTACGCCTCCCCCATGAAGATCATCGAGTATATGGCGCAGGGTAAAGCGATCGTTGCTCCTGATATGGCGAACGTAAAGGATCTGGTGGATGATGGTGTCAATGGTTTGTTGTTCCAAAGCGGATCTGCGGAAGCTTTGGCCGCAACTCTTATTGCAGCCTTGTCTGATGACAATCTCAGAATTAAATTAGGGAAGGCGGCCTTAATAGAGACCTCCAGGCGTTTGAACTGGCCTGCCAATGCCAGTCGAGTAATAAAGGAATACGAACGGCTAATCTGATTATTCCGGAATTGGCGGAGCCGGAGAGCGTAGCGCAGCCTTTCTCCTGTGTCTTTACCATAATGCCGCCAACGAATGCAGCACAGGAATGTTGCCGGTCAAGAACGCGCACTACGAAACTGTAATCGGAATTCGAGTTCGAGGACCACATTTACTTCTCGTCGGATTCGCTGAATGCAAGGATGCTCGATAGCCCGGGGCCGACCTCCCTGCCAGGCAGCTTAGTGAGGGTTTGGATGAATATCGATTTCCGCATGGCATGCGTGTTGCACTCCCGAACTGCACAAATCAAATTACGGAGGTGTTACATGTTTGTTCGTCATCGGCTTGCACCAGTAGCATTTGTTGGCTTTATGGTAATTTCCCTTTTAATGTTCGGCTCACGTCCGGCGCATGGCCAGACTTGGCCTGCCACCTATCAGAATTTCGACGCCTTTACTCCCACCGTCGGGACGAACAATATACCCGGCAGCGGCGGCGGCTGGAATTACGGTACGAACTCCACTGCGTCTTCCTATTTCTCCGGAACTGAATTCGGCTTTTATAATACGACGCCTTACTCCGGAGGCGGCGTCAATGATGTTTTCTACTGGTACGCCAATAACTACGACACAATGCACATGGGGATGGTAACCTACGGCTATTGGGATATAGACAATACGGTTTCCATCTCCGGCAATAGCCTTAAAGGGACTGTCACCGGAGGCTATTATTGCGCGTCAAATTGCGGTGAGACGGGTGAAGTGGATAATCAGTGCGGCACCCCAATTTTCGGGAAAGCAAATTATTTATCGGTTGGGAGCGGGGGCGTTTGCAGCGGCAGCAACTACGTCGGCTCTCCCTATTATTACTTCGCAAATACCTCTAATCCAACCGTAATGCCCATCGCCAATGGAGCCAACAGGCTTAGTTTCTACGTCATGGGGCCATCGACTCAAACCAACGGCGGCGGCGGATCAGGCAGTGCTCCGGGGGGGACGATTGAAGTCGGAACTTTCAACCAGACTTCCTCGACGGGTTTCCACTGGTATCATACTTTTTATAACAACGGCGGCGCCTGGACGCACATACAGGTTGATGATCACCCGCAGCACAATAACGCAGGCACTTACACCAGCAATGGCGAGAGCTTCGAAGCCGGTGGCACTGCGTTTCTAAGCACCCTGTTCAAGTTTTATGTCAGTTACTTAAATCAGGACACCTATATGGGTTTGGGCGTGCCTCCATATAGTGTGTGGCTGGACAATATGTACTTTGATTACGACACCGAGCCGCAAAACGATGAAACGATCAACTCTGTTGCCGTGTCGTGGTTTTCATCCGACAATCATTTTGAGATCAGCTTCAATGATAAATATTTAAATGTTGCCCAGAGCTATTCTTCCTACCAGGTTAGGTATTCTTTCAGCCCGATCACGAACGCAAATTTCGCCAGCGCTACCCCCGTATCTGTCATGGCGGTGAACAGCAGTACACAAAATGCAGACTACACAGGTCAAAACTTCGGCATAGCTGCACGCACCGATGGTATATTTGGCAAGTGGTGGCCCTATTACGAGGGGGTTTGGGCGCCTTTCACCCTGGCGAATTCTGCAGACGTTGCAAAACTCACGGCGGGGACCAAGATATATTTCGCCATCCTGGACATATCCCAGGCCGGGGGAAGCGGATCGGGCGGACAGGCCAGATCCGATGGGCTGGGCGGAAACTGGCCGAAACCGGCTGCGTCGTGCGGGTATAACACGAATAATGCAAGCTGGTGCGGTAGAGATTATACGGATTATTCAGGCAGTTTTGACTATGGCGCAGACCAGGCTGCGCTGCTGCTGATTAAGCGGACAGATTTCCTGATACCGGGCGGGAGCCAAACCACATTACCCGCCCCTACCGGGTTGAAGCTGTTAAATCCATAACCATGGATGCTGCTTTCTGTTGTTGTGTCCCACGAAGATTTCGATCTGATTCAACGTAAAAGCATAGGTGGGCATTCAGCGTGAATCTACTCCGTTGGATGCCCGCTTCATCACCGTCGGGTGTTTGCGGGTACAACCGGTTGTCCGCAGTCACGTGGAATTCCCGGGCCGGGACGAAAATTTGCGGTCGAGATGCTCCGGGAAACGTAGAAATACTCATGGGTATGGCGTTCAAAACACGTTCATTTAACACTTCTTGGATCAGAACAGCCGCCATCGGGCGAGTTGTCCATGTCGAGTATCAGACGGAAAGTAGTCTCAGCCGCTCTTAATCTTCCGCAAACAAATCAGTCTGCTTCTTATTCAGATCCGAATCCAATTCCTTGTATGGGCCCGGGGCGGGATGCCGATGTCAGGGCAGGAACCCGAATGCCCATTCATGAATTTTTGGACAATAGTGATGGACCGATCATCGACGATCCGGAAAGTGTCTTCCTTCCAAAACCAATCCATGGAGGGGTGAAAGCCGGGAGGAAGTTCCCCGACAACGCCCTTGACTCGGCTGCCGGCCGGCCTCGAAGATATCTGTAGTCTTTAGACTGCTACAGTGTGGCAAAAAGCCTACACGGGTGTATTTCGGGAAGCCTGATACCGAATATCGGTCCAACTAACTCGCATGCAGGAACCGGAAAATCAGAATTAATCTCTGGCCCGCAGAATAAAAGCGGGTAATCAACTTAGCGCCCTGCCTGCGGTCCACTGTGCCGGAACCGCCTCCCGCGGCGGGACCCGAAGATCCGGACAAAAAGGTTGCCGGAATCTCGAACAGGATTCATGACATATGCAGATCGTCCATGTTGTAGGCGCAAGGCCTAACTTTATGAAAGCAGCCCCGGTAATGGCAGCTTTATCGGCCTATGGAAATATTTCTCAGGTGCTCGTGCACACCGGCCAGCACTACGATGCCAATATGTCGGACATCTTTTTCGACCAACTCGGCCTGCCGCGGCCGGACATAAATCTTGAGGTGGGATCGGGGTCTCATGCTCAGCAAACCGCACAGATAATGGTGCGGTTCGAAGATGCGGTAACGAAAGCACGGCCTGACCTCGTCCTGGTCTATGGGGACGTCAATTCTACGGTGGCCGCGGCCCTTGTCTGCTCTAAGCTGCAAATCCCGGTCGGCCACGTCGAAGCCGGCCTGCGTTCATTTGACCGGACGATGCCCGAGGAGATAAACCGTCTAATCACTGATCAGATTGCCGACCTGCTATTTACGCCCTCCTGCGACGGCGATGAGAATCTCCTGCGGGAAGGCGTCTCTCCGGAAAAGATCCACTTGGTCGGCAATGTGATGATCGATACCTTGGTCCGCCTGCTGCCGACCGCTGAAAAAACTTGGCCCGCTTTGCGGTCCACGCTGAATCTTAACGGTAGATACTGCCTGGTCACGCTTCACCGTCCCTCCAATGTGGACAGCCAATCCGGGCTCGTGCCGATAATGGAGGTCCTGCGCGATATCTGTAAAGATGTCAAGGTCCTCTTTCCCGTTCATCCACGGACCCGCCGGAAGTTATCTGAATGCGGCATAAGCCTTGATCATCCGGGTTTCCTGGCGATGGAGCCTGTCGGCTATGTTGAATTTCTGGCGCTTCAGCATCATTCCACGATTGTGATAACCGATTCCGGCGGAATCCAGGAAGAGACTACGTTCCTCAACATACCTTGTTTAACGATGCGCGATAATACGGAGAGACCGGTCACTGTAACCTCCGGCACCAATGTACTTATCGGATCTGACATGGATTACCTTCGAACCGAGGTTGACAAAATTCTGGAGGGCGGGTGCAAAACCAGCCGGATTCCACCGTTATGGGACGGCCGGGCCGGTCAGAGGATTGCTGAAATAGTCGCGCCGGGAAAATGGCGCATAAATACCAGGCAGTAATATGCGTGTTACGGCTGACTTCAAAATGAGATGTTTTCGATTTTCGACCTCCCTGTGGAATGAGCGACAGATTACGACTGACTTGGGACACCATGATTTTGCGGCTGGAGCGCTTACTTTCTTGCGGATAACGATCCATAGCGACGGGACTCAGATGCGACCCTGCTTCAATTGAAGGCAGCCGGAAGCCTGTCCTCAGACGCCAAATACGGGCGGGAACGATGATTTGCAAAATAATAAGGAAAATCGCTGGAACTATTTATGGTCCGCTGCGCATGATCGATTACAGCGATCGTTTTGAGGGGAGATGCGTTCTAACCTTCGATGACGGCCCAAACGAAAATACGATTAAAGTGCTTGATGCGCTGAAGATGGGCAACGTTCACGGCGCCACTTTTTGCGTTCAAGGAACCAGTGTAAGGAAGTACCCATGGATCTTACGCAGGATAGTCGACGATGGACACACGCTCGCAAACCACACGTACGATCATCCGCACTTGCCTGAGCTTACCGGAAGGCAGATCGTGCAACAACTGCGGATGTGCCAGGACGCCGTCAACGATGCTCTCGGGAAACGTTATCGTTTAACCCAAATGCGGCCGCCTTATGGCTCTCTTGACTATCGTGTGCTGGCGATACTCCACGCCCTCAATTTAGAGGTCCTTTTATGGCAGGTGGACCCGAAAGACTTTCTCGCTGAAAACCAGCTCAATCCGGATTCCATCGTTAATGTGGTATTCGAACTGGCTGTAAAACGTGGCTATGGCGGTCTTATACTTTTTCATGATATTCACGAAACGACTGCTGACATCATCCCTGTAATTATCCGGCTGCTTGGTTCAAACGGAATAGAGTTCACGAGTGTCAACGAACTTTTGGACAGGAAATATCATACACTAAGTTTATTGCCTCGTGTATGGCATAAAGTCAGGCAGAATCATCGAGATTGCATCCAGGTCTAGTGGGCCTTTATGCTACTAACAATCGCAATCTGCACCTGGAATCGGTCCCAGTTGCTTCGTCAGACTTTGGAACAAATGACACGTCTTTCGATCCCAGACGAAATCTCGTTGGAATTGTTGGTCGTCAATAATAACTCCAGTGATATGACAGAGGAAGTCGTCAAGTCATTCTCCAGGAGTCTGCCGATTAGATATCTTTTCGAACCTGAGACAGGGAAGTCTCATGCCTGCAATTGTGCTGCGCGGCATGCCCGTGGAGAATACATAGTTTGGACCGATGATGATGTCCTTGTGGATCAGAACTGGCTGGCATCCTATGCCGCCGCTTTCGTTCAATACCCTGACGCGGTTTTCTTTGGCGGGCCCATCATACCCGTATTTGACGGAACACCCCCGGCCTGGCTCGCTAAAATATTGCCGCAAATTCCATCTGCATTCGGCAAGAGAGATTTGGGAAGCGAATCGTTTACATTTACTTCCAAAACACCACTTCCATTTGGTGCTAATTTCGCTGTCCGGACTTTGGAGCAACTGCGGCACCCTTTTGACCCGTCCTTAGGGCCCCGCGGCAATACGCGAGTAGCGGGAGGAGAAACAGAAATGCTTGAAGGAATGGTTGAGGCTGGTCTGAGCGGCCGATGGGTACCCGATGCCCGTGTCAAACACTACATCCCCAAGGCACTTCAAACTACGCGCTTTATACGAAAATATTATTATGCCTTTGGAGAGGGAGAGGCCAGGAGGGGCCGGAGGTTACATGATGTAGCCGTGCCCATGTTATTTGGAGCGCCTCGTTATCTTTGGAGGCAAGCGGTGACTTTTGAAATCAAATACCGTCTTCATCGTTATCTATCTGATCCGGATGTCTGGATCAAAGACCTCAAATCGTCTGCTTTAACGTTAGGTATAATAAGCAGCTATAAAGCTCGTCAAAATGCGGGCGGACAGTTATTTAATTTTTAGAGATACTCCACGCCCTTAATTTAGAGGTCCTTTTATGGCAGTGGACCCAAAAGACTTTCTCACTGAAAACCAGCCCGATCCGGATTCTAATCGTTAGTGTGGTATTCGAACTGGCTGTAAGACGTAGCTATGGCGGTCTTATACTTTTCCATGATATTCACGAAATGACTGCTGAAATCATCCCTGTAATTATCCGGCTGCTTACTTCAAACGGAATAGAATTCACGAGTGCCAATGAACTCTTGGACAGGAAATATCGGACACCAAGTATTGCCACGTGTATGGCATAAAGTCAGGCAGAATCATAGAGATTACATCCAGGTTTAGGGAGGCTTTATGCTACTAACAATCGCATTTTGCACATGGAATCGGTCCCGGTTGCTTCGTCAGACCTTGGAACAGATGACACGTCTTTCGATCCCGGACGGAATATCGTTTGAACTATTGGTCGTCAATAACAACTCCATCGATATGACCGAGGAAGTCGTCAAGTCATTCTGCAGGAGTCTGCCGATTAGATATCTTTTCGAACCTGAGCCTGGGAAGTCTCATGCCTGCAACTGTGCAGTGCGGCATGCCCGTGGAGAATACATAGTTTGGACCGATGATGATGTTCTTGTGGATCAGAACTGGCTGGCCTCCTATGCCGGCGCTTTCGTTCAATACCCTGATGCGGTTTTCTTTGGCGGGCCGATCATACCCGTGTTTGAGGGAACGCCCCCTGCCTGGCTCGCTAAGATATTGCCGCAAATTCCATCTGCATTCGGCAAGAGAGATTTGGGAAGCGAATCGTTTGCATTTACTTCCAAAGGATTACTTCCCTGGGGTGCTAATTACGCTGTCCGGACCAGGGAGCAACTAAAACACCCTTTTGACCCATCCCTCGGGCCAAGGGGCAGCAAGAGAATAGTAGCAGAAGAAATAACTATGCTTTCAGGCATGCTTGATGCGGGTCTGAGCGGCCGCTGGGTACCCGATGCCCGTGTCAGGCACTACATCCCCAAGGCACTTCAAACTACGCACTTTCTTAGAAAATTTTATAGTGCCCTGGGAGAGGAAAAGGGCCGACGCTTACACGATGAAACTTCGACCAAGTTATTTGGAGCGCCTCGTTATCTCTGGAAGGAAGCGGTGACTTTTGAAATTAAATATCATCTTCATCGTTATCTATGCGATCCTAGCATCTGGATAGAATACCTCAAATTGTCTGCTAACGCGTTTGGTATAATAAGCGGGTGTAAATACAAGCAAGCTGTGTGTCAGAATGTAAGTATATCTACAGAGGGATCTTCATAGCAGATCAAACGAAGATATTTGACTTTTAATTGTACTCTTAGATTTATTAATGGATCTGGATTCTCTTCCGCTGTCAAATACAAGGTATAAATAAAACATGGATACGGAAATGACCTCTACGAGTATCTTCACAACACCCTTCGTTGAGATCAAACCCAGCAGGGGAGTATTTCAACTTGACCTCAGAGCTGTGTGGCAATACCGGGAGTTGCTATATTTTTTAGTCTGGCGGGATTTGAAAGTCCGCTACAAGCAGGCGGCGATCGGTATCGGTTGGGTCATTCTCCAACCGCTGGTGACGATGCTGATCTTCACGGCTGTTTTTGCGAAGTTTGCCAAAGTCCCCTCAGATGGCATACCCTACCCGATTTTCGCATATACGGCCTTATTGCCATGGACCTACTTTGCACAGGCATTAAGCCGTAGCGGTCCCAGCGTTGTGGGGGATTCCGGCCTGATCAGCAAGATCTATTTTCCACGTTTGATTATACCGCTGGCTGCTGTGATAACGCCCGCGGTGGACGTTGTGTTTTCTTCCGTAATCTTGCTGGCAATGATGGTATGGTTTGGTATGGTCCCCACATGGGGAGTGCTGGCCCTCCCTTTATTTCTGCTTCTGGCCCCCATGACGGCCCTTGCAGTTGCGCTTTGGCTTGCACCTTTACATGTGAGATATCGGGACGTGGGCCATGCTCTGCCGTTTCTGATTCAAATCTGGATGTACGCCTCACCGGTTGCATACCCGGTGAGTCTGGTTCCCGAGCGGTGGCGAGTGCTCTACAGTTTGAACCCGATGGCTGGGGTGATTGAGGGCTTCCGCTGGGCGCTGTTAGGCAAAGCGAGCCCGGATTTCATGCTGATGTCAGTGAGCGCAGCCTTCGTCCTGCTGTTGCTGTTGGGAGGAATTGTTTTCTTCAAGCACATGGAAAAAACCTTTGCGGATGTGATATGATGAGTGAAATAGTGGTGCAAGCCGAGGGACTTTGTAAAAAGTATAAGATCGCCACGGCGCGGTATCGGCACGATACCTTGCGTGACCTGCTGACTGACAGTCTAAAATCGGCTTTTCGCCGAAATGGAAATCGCCACCAAAGCAAGGATGATTTTTGGGCTCTAAAGGACGTCTCTTTCGAACTGGAAAGAGGTGAGGCTGTCGGTATTATAGGCAGAAACGGAGCGGGTAAGAGTACTCTCCTGAGAATCCTTTCCAGAATCACTCTGCCAACTGAGGGCTATGCCAGCATAAAAGGTCGAGTGGGGTCTTTGCTTGAAGTTGGAGCCGGGTTTCACCAGGAACTGACAGGCAGAGAAAATATCTATCTTAACGGAGCAATCCTGGGCATGACAAAACAGGAAATTGACCGCAAATTCGATGCGATTGTCGATTTTTCTGAAATTGGAAGGTTCATCGATACGCCTGTGAAACGCTATTCAAGCGGCATGTATGTACGTCTGGCCTTCTCCGTGGCAGCTCATCTGGACCCCGAAATTATGATGATCGACGAGGTTCTCTCGGTTGGAGATATGAATTTTCAGCAGAAGTGCATGGAACATACGAAGAAGCTGCTAAATGGAGATGCAACCATACTTTTTGTTTCTCACAACATGTTCGCAATAAAAGCCATGTGTTCTCGGGTGATCTATCTGAACGAAGGCAGTGTGCGATACGACGGTCCCTCTGAAGAAACCATAAGTATTTATGAATCAGAAAGTCGTTTGGACTCCTTGGATTGGGGGGAAAAAATAGTCGGTAGCAAGCTTGCGGAGTGGTCCATATACGCTACGGACATACAGGTTCTTGACGAGCAGGGGAAACCACGTACGGTCTTCGATTTCGGCGAGCGGATGAGAATTCGCGTTAAATTCGAAACTCGCCGGCCGATAGTGAAGCCTAACTTTATCATCGGTGTTGACCGATCCGATAACGTCGAATGCTGCAGCTACTCCAGTTTTGTGGATGGCTTTCATATCTCCCGTTTAGACGGGGAGGGGGTTCTCGAGATGGTAACGCCGCCGCTCAAATTAGTCGCTGAGGCTTACGATATCGTCATCGTGGTCAGGGATGAGAGCTTCCAGAAACTCTATTGCGCCCAGCGAGGGGCCAGATTTCATCTTCGACACGAGCTTTTCAACACTCACTTCGGGGTCTTCCACGAATCCGCAGACTGGCATTTGTCAACCATACCCTAACATAATGTTAACAATATTAATGAAATCGAAGAGGCGAAAAGGCATGATCGGCATCGCAGTGGTTGGTTATGGATATTGGGGGCCTAACATTGTCAGAAATTTCCAGGAGATCGAAGGCGCACAGGTACTTGTTTGTTGCGACCTCGACGAACAACGCTTAGCCAGGGTAAAACAGAAGTATCCCTCTATTCGAGTCACAACCGACTACGAGGAGATCCTCAACGACCCAAAAGTGGCCGCAGTGGCCGTAGTGACACCCGTCGCCACTCATTACGAATTCGCACGCGCGGCCCTGGAACGTGGCAAGCATGTGCTGGTTGAGAAACCCATGGCAGCTTCGGTGGCAGAAGCAGAGAAACTCATCGAATTAGCTGCTAAGCACAGCCTCATCCTGATGGTTAATCATACGTTCATCTATACCGGTGCTGTGCGCAAAATGAAAGAAATCATCGAAAAGGGCGATTTGGGTGACCTGTATTACTTCGATTCGGTGCGCATCAACTTGGGTCTTATTCAGCGGGATGTCAATGTCCTCTGGGATCTCGCTCCTCATGATGTCGCCATACTGGGATATCTGGTTAACGAGGCTCCCGTAAGCGTTTGCGCCAATGGCGCGTGCCATACCGGGAACGGCATCGAAGACATTGCTTATTTAACAGTTTATTTCAATAGCGGCTTGATCGCTCATTTTCACAACAACTGGATAGCTCCGGCTAAGATCCGTACGATTCTGGTGGGCGGGAGCAAGAAAATGATTGTGTACGATGACATGGAGGCAAGCGAGAAGGTAAAAGTATACGATAAAGGTATAGAGGTGGCGAGCACCGAAGCGGCGCACAACGCCCTGATCTCCTATCGGCTTGGCGATATGTGGGCCCCCCGGCTTGAACAAACCGAGGCCCTGCGCCTGGTGGCGTCCGAATTTGTGGATTGCATAGAGTCAGGTCGTCGCCCTGTCACGGACGGGATCAGTGGCCTTAGTGTCGTGAGAATCTTGGAAGCCTCTGAGATGTCCATCAAACGTCGCGGTAAAGAGGTCAAACTATGAGTGACCCATCCAAGCGCACTCTCAAGAATGTCAAACTGGGTAAAGGCGTTGTGATCTATGACTTCGTCAACCTATACGACTGTGAGATCGGGGATGGATCGGTGCAAGAGGCCACCGGTGGCAGAGTTCGATGAATAGGGAAAAGTTTCCCAGCGGTTTGGGCTTAATGGCAGGTTTGTCTCTGAAAGCCCTATCTGAGCAGCCTTTGCAAAGAGGAGCAAAGCCAAATTCGGCGTCAAAAAATTTTGTGAACGTACTGGAAATCCTTTGATTGGATATACTATCGTCCGCTAAATGTTCAGTTACGATTCATTTATCCAATTGAATTATTTAGTTATTCCATATAGTTTGGGTAGACATCCTACCCAGTCCAATTGGCTCAAATCTACTCCATATAATCCTGACGCCACATTTTGATGGACATTTTCCTTCGCGAGTTTTGATCTGAATATCAATGTGATTGGCATCCTTTGGTGACTGCCTATTTGAGAAATTGTCAAGATAATGTTAATCGTGCTTAAGTGACTTATAATATTACTATTCTCTCTAATATTAGGTATGTTATTTGCCCTATCCCTCATCCTTAATATCACCCTTGATTATTAGGAAAGTTCATCTATATTCCCTAAAATTGTCAGGTGTTTCCAGTAAACCTGGAAAGTGGAAGCCACAACTGAAAAGGAATTTCGATATGGAATCAGCCTTTACACAACGCTTGTTCTGATGCATTTGACATGGGTATGTAAGTAAAAAAATACTGTATGCCTATGGGGAAAATGGGTTTTTCCCCTACCTGTACAAAGACGATGTTCTTGGTTATCAGATACTTTACCCCATACATTGGGGCAAGTTAAAAGTATTTGCATGATATTTATGAATGGATATATTCTCAAGAAACGTCAGAAACGTCAAGAAACGATTTCTTGGCACGTTATCAACTAATTTGAGTCGAGTGATCCGAAATGCGTAAAGTGAATCTCTCAAAATATTTGCCAGGTCTGTTCATCTGCATCTCGGCCATGTGTATATTCTCTGCACTTGCACTGCCCCCCAGTACGAAGCCGCTTGCCGGTTCGACCGGAGCGTGGACCGCGACGGGAAGCCTCGTCACAGGGCGGCAGTACCATACGGCCACCACGCTTCCCGGCGGGCAGGTACTGGTGGCCGGGGGGCAGGACATATACGGCAACCCCCTTTCCGACTGTGAGATCTACGATCCGTCCACCGGAGTGTGGACCGAGGCGGCAAGCCTTGCCACGGGACGTTTCAATCACACGGCCACCCTGCTTACCAGCGGCAAGGTGCTCGTGGCCGGGGGGCAGGACATACACGGCAACGCCCTCTCAGACTGTGAAATCTACGATCCATCCACCGGAGTGTGGACGGAGACGGCAACCCTTGCCACGGGTCGTTTCAACCACACGGCCACCCTGCTTACCAGCGGGCAGGTGCTCGTGGCTGGGGGAACTGACGGCGCCACAGCTTTTTCCGACTGTGAGATCTATAATCCGTCTACCGGAGTGTGGACGGAGGCGGCAAGCCTCGCCACGGGACGTTTCAATCACACGGCCACGCTGCTTACCAGCGGGCAGGTACTGGTAGCCGGCGGGCAGGACTTCGGTCTGGACGCTCTTTCAAGCTGTGAGATCTACGACCCGGCTACCGGAGCGTGGGCGGAGGCGGCAAGCCTCGCCACCGGGCGTCAGCACCATACTGCCGCCCTGCTTACCGGCGGAGGAGTGCTGGTGGCTGGGGGACAGGACCTATACGGCAACGTCCTTTCCGACTGTGCAATCTATAATCCGTCTACAGGAGCGTGGACAGAGGCGGCAAACCTTGCCACAGGGCGTTTCAATCACACGGCCATCCTGCTTACCAGCGGGCAGGTTCTGGTAGCTGGCGGGCAGAACCTGTACGGCAGCGCCCTTTCCGACTGTGAGATCTATAATCCGTCTACAGGAGCGTGGACGGAGGCGGCGAACCTCTCCACAGGGCGTTTCAACCACACGGCCATCCTGCTTACCAGCGGGCAGGTTCTCGCTGCCGGCGGTGACTGGACGGACGGGAACGGTAATCGAACCGTTCTTTCCAGTAGTGAGATCTTCGTTTCGCCATCAAGTTCCTCCAATCAGGTAACTCAGTCCGTAACTCCGGCCGCAACTCCAGCCGCAACTCCGGCCGTAACTCCGGCCGTAACTCAGGCCTTACCTCTGGCCAGAGGCTCCACAGTACCGGGCGCGCCGACAAACGTCACCGCAACGGCGGGCAACGCGCAGGCAACGGTCAGCTTCTCGCCCCCCGCCTCAAATGGCGGCAGCGCCATAACGGGCTACACCGTGACATCGAACCCCGGCGGCATAACAGCCCAAGGTTCGGGAAGCCCTATCACGGTCACGGGGCTTACCAACGGCACTTCCTATACATTCACGGTAACGGCGACCAATGCGGCCGGGACTGGAGCGGCCTCGACGCCATCCAACAGCGTGACGCCTTCCACAGTACCGGGCGCGCCGACAAACGTAACCGCAACGGCAGGCAACGCGCAGGCAACGGTCAGCTTCTCGCCCCCCGCCTCAAACGGCGGCGGCCCCATAACGGGCTACACCGTGACATCGAACCCCGGCGGCATAACAGCCCAAGGTGCGGCAAGCCCGATCACCGTCACGGGGCTGACCAACGGCACTGCCTACACATTCACGGTAACGGCGGCCAACGCGGCCGGGACCGGTCCCCCATCAGGTCCCTCCAACCAGGTAACTCCAACTACATCTGGTGGATCGTGGTTATATGAAAGAGCTATCACTCTAACAAATAGTGGCAGCGCATTGTCCAACTACCAGGTCAATCTCGCGCTTACATCAGCGAATATGGCCTTTGCCCATGCCAATTCCAATGGTTCCGATATTCGCGTTCTTGCAAGCGACGGCGTAACGCAGCTTCCTTACTGGATCGAGAACTGGAACAGCACCAGCCAGGTTGCAAGCATATGGGTGAACGTTTCTTCCATTCCGAGCGGGACATCGACGATATATCTGCTCTACGGCAATCCGTTAGCAACCACGACTGCAAGCGGCGCAAACACCTTCTTATTTTTCGACGATTTCTCGGTGGCCGACCCCACGCCTCAACTCGGATATTATCAGGAAAGCACCCCGGCAACTGTAAATATGGGATCGGCACAGGCTTGGGAAGGCACCGACTGGCCTCACTTCTTCACTGTCGTAACGATGAACGCAGCAATCGACGGCACCACTTACACCTATTGGGGATGGTACGGCTTGCATTCCGACAGCACTTCGGGAATTGGATTAGTCGGATCTAATGACCTTGTTAACTGGCACAAGTATTCAGCCAATCCTGTGATTCCGATATCGACCGGGGCCAGATGCCCGAGTGTGATAAACGATTCCGGCACGCTCAGGATGGCTTATGAGACTACAACTTCACCATATCAAATAGGTTACGCCACAAGCACGAACGGAATAACCTGGACCATTCAGAGCCATTTAACGGCTTTAGCACCCGATTATGCTAGCTGTCCCCACTTGTGGGTCAATCCCAATGATAAAACCACCCCGTATTATCTTTACTATTCAGTAGCTAATTTCCCGGAAGCCTGGATAAGTGTCAGGCACGCATCGACAGTGGCCGGACTGGCAAGTGCTTCCGATACGATTTTATGGAAGAATTACCAGGCTTATGAACCTGTCGCTACCTATATACCTCAAATTTACGCGCCTAATGTCACCTATGACAGCGGCAGCAGTCAGTACGTCCTGCGGTTTGAGTCACAACCGGCCCTGCCTGGTGCGGAGGATTCGGATACTGATACAACCTGGGACGTAACAACTCTCACCAGCAGCAGCGCCACGTCCGGGTTCAGTAAGGCCGGGGGCAATCCTTACCATTCCGGCGGTTATGCCTGCCCTTCAAATTTTCTCGCCGGTTCGACTCTGTATAGCTATTACTGTCATTACACAGGCTCTGCCTGGCAGATCACGTATACAACAGCAACACCTTCTGCCGGCCTTGCACCATACAGCAAGCCTCAAAGCTCCTTGTGGACAGCGGTTAATGATAACTCCGATAAACAGCCGCCAGCCTGGAATATCGTGCCATGCACTGCCTGGAACGGAGCGTCCGGCCATTGCCTGTACGGTTTCGGCAGGTATAGCGGTTATAGCAACCTCAACATGCTGGAATCCAACTACACGAGCACTAACTACATAGTAGGCGCTCGCATCCAGCAGGTTGAATACACTGACGCTCTTTTGCTCGCCAGGGCAGGGACGACGGACGAAGCATACGCAGGTGAGATCGACTTCAACAACAATAGCGGGGTCAACCTCGACACCACGGTAATGCCTCTCTGGTCCAACCCTTCTCAGGTTGCAGCCGGAACAGTGGCGTACAACACCTGGTATAAACTTGAATTTACTGTCGATAGCACCACATTGGCAACAAATTTCAATAGCGGTGCTTCCACAACGAGCGGCAAATCCAGCACATATTCTTCCGGCTATGCCGGTGTCGGATTAGACATACAGGCCAGCACGATATTCGACAACTTCTACGTTCGCCAATATGCGGCGACGCCTCCTACCAATTCAGTAGGATCGGAAACGCAAGTAACGCCTACAGTTCCGGGCGCGCCAACGATCGGAACCGCAACGGCCGGCAACGCCCAGGCAACGGTCAGCTTCTCGCCCCCCGCATCAAACGGCGGCAGCACCATAACGGGCTACACCGTGACATCGAACCCCGGCGGCATAACTGCCCAAGGTGCGGGAAGCCCGATCACCGTCGCGGGCCTGACCAACGGCACTGCCTACACATTCACGGTAACGGCGACCAACGCCATTGGGACCGGTCCGGCCTCAAGTCCTTCAAACAGCGTAACTCCGGTCGCAGTACCGGGCGCGCCGACAAGCGTAACCGCAACGGCCGGCAACGCCCAGGCAACGGTCAGCTTCTCTCCCCCCGCATCAAACGGCGGCAGCCCCATAACGGGCTACACCGTGACATCGAACCCAGGCGGCATAACAGGCCAAGGTGCGGCAAGCCCGATCACCGTAACGGGGCTTACCAACGGCACTGTCTACACATTCACGATAACGGCGACCAACGCCATGGGGACCGGTCCAGCCTCAAGTCCTTCAAACAGCGTAACTCCGGCCACAATACCCGGCGCGCCGACAATCGGAACCGC
>Ga0187867_10000349_pt1 | contig 41513 bp, 38 predicted proteins | sample June2016WEW_13_1_FD_132976 | JGI IMG/M metagenome (GOLD analysis project Ga0187867, IMG submission 132976) | Peatland microbial communities from SPRUCE experiment site at the Marcell Experimental Forest, Minnesota, USA - June2016WEW_13_10 | ecosystem: Environmental > Terrestrial > Soil >... | reverse complement strand
TCTCGAGAATGGGCCTGCTCCTGGCCGGTCTTGCCGACCGCACTCTGCTCGTCGCTGCAGCTGGTGAGGACCGCCTGCACCAGTCCCAGCGCGCTCATCTGTTCCCCGAAGCCTCCGAACTGCTCGCGCGGCTGACAAAAGCGGGCGCTTTGATGTCGTGCTGGTCGGGGGCGGGCCCGAGCCTGCTGGGAATCTGCGACGGCCCCGACTCGGCGGGAAAGGTCCGCGACTCCGGTGAGCTCGCGCTCGAGTCCCTCGGGGTGAGAGGGCACGCGATCGTGGTCGCACCTGACCTCGACGGCCTGATCGTCGAGCCCTGAGGACTTAGGACGACTCGAGAGCGAGGACGCTCTGCGAATATCGTCACCGCCACAAACACCTTCGATCGTCAGTCTGGCTGTCACCATGCGAGATTCGGTGGCGCTGTCGAACGAACCTCGGCGGGAATGCGAAGTGGGCCTGCCTGCCGACGCGGGGGCATCGGCTCGGCGGTCAGTTGCCCAGTACGGGCCGCAGAATTGAGTGTTCTGGCGTCAAGCGTCGCTGCCTCTGAGCGTCTGTGCGGAAAGTGGGCGTCGGTTGTCACCTCGACGGCGACTTCCAAGGATGCCGCGCCACTCGCAGGTCATCCAGACACGGTCGAGAGTCTCTTCCGAGTCAGATGGGCCTCGCTCTGGCGCTCGTGTGACAGGAGGCGTTCTGTAGCCGATAAGGGACGCGACGATCAGACTTCCCATCCCGCTAGAGCCTCAGAGAGCGTGGGACTACCCGGTACCCTCCAGCAGGCGGAGAGCGAGTCGACGGCCTCGTCCCTGCTTTACAGCAAGGGCGATCCACAGCCGGAAGAGGCAGTCAATGATCGCCTCCTCGTCTACTCCGACATAGACGGGGCGCAGGCCGACACCTTCGATGACGGTTTCGACCGTTTGTCGGTCGGACTCGGCCGCGGAGAAGAACATGTCGGCGGGCCCGTCATCGAAGACCGGGTCGGCCATGTTCTCGCCTCCCAGGGTGTTGAATGCCCTGGCATATCGGACAGTCGGGGGTAGGTCAGCCCTACTGTTCGCGACGGGCTCTCCCATCCGGTTCGTGGCGTCGATTACCAGCTTGCCTGCCAGCACGTCCCCGTGACTTGCCGCGAACTGGGGCACGGCGGGACCCGGGATGGCGAGGATGATCACGTCGGCGACACCGAGAGCCACAGCGACCGAGCTGACTGTGGCAGCCGAACCGATAGCGGCGTCATCGTCGTCGGGATGACGGGATCCGAAGGTGACCTTGTGACCCGCCCTGGCGAGCGAGGTTCCCAGGGTCTCACCTATGAAGCCAGTACCGATGACCGCGATGTCCATTTCCGGCCTCCTCCGTGTGGGCCAAGATGATCCTCCCTATCGTGCCAGGCTTCGTGCGTCCCTACCGTCGCGGCCGCAAACGCCGGACTGTCCCTTAGGGGTCTCGTCATGGCACCTGAACTGGTGTTTCCTGGAGTGTGACGACTGCGCTCGGTACTACTCATCCGTCACGATCGCCGCCGGTGTTGTGGCCGAAGAAGCCGGTGGCGCCGCGTGACTGCCACAAGCGGCCGGACGACGGTACAACTGCAGACCTTGCGGATGGCGGCCTCTTTGTGGAGCAGTCTCGTTATCATCGGAGCCATGCCAGTCAAACTCACCGTCATCGTCGACAACCCGAACGATCCCGGCGCCTTTGAGGCCCACTACAACTCCCCGGCCAACCGGGAACTGTTGGGCAAGATCCCCGACGTCCAGCGGGTCGAATCGGCCAAGGTCTTCCCGAAAGAGGACGGCTCCCCAACCCCCGCCTACCGGACTATCGACATCTACTTCTCCGACTACGCAGTCGCGTGTGCCGCGCTCGCGTCACCTGCGGCAGGCGAGCTGGCTGGCGGATTGGTCCAGGCGGCCACGGGCGGGATCCGTTTTCTCCTCTCCGAGATCGAGGACTGATCCTTTCCAATTACCGCGCCCAGGTTCCTGCGGCAGCGGTGGATCCCCGGCCGGGTACATGAGGCGCATAAGCGCGTGCCGCTGACGACGCTGCTCGAAGAGGTAGGCGCTCTTCGCGGCGACCGAACTGTTCCCGAGCGCTAGACCCCGGTGATCAAGGCTCCCTCAGTGCTCAGCACCGCCACTGGGCGAATCCTCGCAGATCTGGGTACTCGCAGCGAGCCAGTGATCTGCGTCCACACGCATGCGCGAGCGCCTCGGCGATATGGGACCAGACTCGGAGTCGGCGCGTCACAGCACGAGGGTGGCGTGGATCGAAAGCGGGCCGAGCAAAGCCCAGAGGCGGTACCGGGGACGTGGCGAATGCCAGTGTGAGCAATGCGGCCTCAGGTCACTGGCTCGCTAAGACCTGACCGCAGGTTCAACGCGAAGGTTTTAGCCGATCCAATAGGCGGCGAAGACGACTCTTGGTCGGGTAGCGGTGATACCGCATGATCTCATCCTCGTGAGCTTCCCAGGCGATTGATCGGGCCATGGCCCTCCGTCCCCTTGGGAGCGGAGCTCCGATTTCTCCCGGCGGGTCACCGTAAGGCAATGTTCCCCCCGGGCCGTCGCGAATGTGGCGAACAGGCTTGCGTCGACGAGAATGGCCCGATCCCATCTGCTCAGTGTTGCAGGCGGGCTGGTCCTCTGGGCCATTTGCCCCAGCGCTTACGGAACGATCCTTTATTCGCCGCCCGAGCCGACCGAGATCGCTCGGCAGGGCTCGGTGCGGATCAACCGTCGCGCCTGTGGCCGTCGATGGGTGCTGCCGCTCGGCGATGGCAGAAAACTCGTGATCTAACGCAGATAGGGCGGTATGGCTGGTGGCGGACTATCTTTCCTTGTTCGCTTGCAGCCAGAGCAAAGTGACATGCCCAGCGGCGAGAGCAATGAGCTGTTCATGGGCCTCGAAGCCACCGCTTCCGGGGATCTCGTCAGCATAGATGGTGCCTTTGGGACCGAACGCATACGAGGTCATGAAGAAGTACTCGCCGTCGATCCGGCCATTCAGGTTGTATGTCGGGACGAGTGCATGCTTGCCAAGGCGCAGGAGGACCGAGCCACTCTCGGCGTAGACGGCACCGTCCGGGGCGCGAACGAGTTCGGAGCAGCTGCCACCGCTTTGCCTGGCGTAGCCGATGTATTTTGCCGCGCCGTCGGGCGAGACTCGCCACACGCCCCAGCCGTTGAAGCCCGACACGTCGAGGTCCCCTCCGCCGTCGACGGCCAGGTAGCCCAGGTTCATGTCGAGGCTCCGCGGAAGCGGCGCCCCAAGGCTCTGCTGCCGCGTGGCGACCGTCTCGAGCCGGCCGCCGCCGAGTCGCAGCAGTTGAGTCGAGGTGTCGAGGTAGAGCGCGCCGTTCGGAGCGAGCGCTATGTACGGAGCCGCACCCAGAGAAGTTGTGAGTGCCGGTGATCCGTTCACCACCGGGCGCGTTGGCGGGGTTCCTGGCACGCCGTCGCCTCCGGCTCTGTTGCCGGCCACGGTATGAACGATCCCATCGGTGTCGATCACCTGCACACGGCCTTGGTCGACAAACCAAAGAGTGCCGTCCGGGCCTGACGTGAGGTCGTAGGGAGCCGTGAGCGTTGCGTCGAGAGCGGGGCCGCCGTTGCCGGAAGTGCCCGGCTTGCCGTCGCCGGCGACCACGGCGAATCGTCCGTCGGCCAGGCGGACGACGATCTCGTGTTGATCAGGAGAGGCAAGATAGAGCGCTCCCTCGGAGCTAGATGCGAGGTCTCCTGCCACCTTGAGAGTGACAACCTTGCCCACAGGCAAGGCGGTTGGGGGAAGTGTCCTCAGTCGGTTCGACGCTAAGCGTCCTCCGGCGGCGGTACCGGAGAAGCCAACGATGGGGCCGACGACGACGAGCATCGCAGTGCCAAGAAGGAGGGTGAGGGGCCGTCGCAGGCGCACGAGAAATGCGAGCCGGACACGAGAAACCTCCGGTCGTCTCGCCACGGGCACCACCTCCCTGGCAGGCAGATGTAGCACAGAACGCCGGCCGCGGGACCGCGAACCTGGGACTCCACCCGTCCAGAGCTGACCTGCCAACCGCGTCCCGTAGCCGTCGATCGGCGCTCCTGGCCTCTAGTCCGTCGCTTATGGAGGACTGCACTCGAACAGGGTGTTATGCAGCCGCGACGAGACGCTGACCTTCGAGACGGCTAACCCCGGCGGGCGCCATTTACGATGGTTCGCCGCGACCCTCGTGGGCGCGCGTAGAAGTGGCCACGCTGGTGCTGTCGGCCTGCCGAGGAGGCAGCCGCCCTTTTTACGACCCGCGTCAATGTTCCCGTAAAGTGAGCGCCCTAGATATCTTCACTGGGAGGCCCCGCTATGGCACGAGTCGTCCATTTCGAGATCACTGCCGACGATGTCGAGCGCGCTCGTCAGTTCTACGAGATCTTCGGCTGGGAAATAACCACCTCCGGCATGCCCGGCGTGGACTACTGGCTGGCCCACACCGGCGAGGGCAGCATGGGGATAGACGGCGCCATCATGCCCCGGGCGTACAATCCCCAGCCGGTTATCAACTGGGTCGACGTAGACGACTTGGACGACATGATCAACAGGGTCCAGGAGGCGGGTGGGGAGATCGTCGGCGAGAGGCAGACCGTGCCGGGGGTTGGCGACACTATCTACGCCAAGGACACTGAGGGCAACACCTTCGGCATGCTCCAGCCGCTTCCCGGTTCTGCAATGCAGCCGTAGCCAGTGCGCGCCACCGTCGAGGGCGCCGCTGACCTCACACGGAGATGGCCAGGCGTAGAGGCTCAGTTTTGCCGGTCAGCGCCGCCCAACGTCAATGCGAACGGTGTGCGCCACCAAACCCGCCCGCCATGACCCGCGCCAGACGATTCGAGCCTCCACGTCCCTGCCGGTCCCGCAATTGGGCAAACAATCTGGCGTCGCCTTGTCGCGCCCTGGAGCTGCTTGTCAGCGCGAGTCCCGTCGCTCTGGCGCGGTGACCTGCGCTTATACCCGACGTTCTCTGTAGTCAATGGATCGAGGGTGGCTGCCTGCTCGCACTCTCCCTGCTCCTCATGGGAACGGCCGTCTGGCTGGTCCACCGTCGAGCGGCCTGAAGGCCAACCGCCCCGCTTAACGCGCCGAGTGAACCGTGGGGCTCACAAGCGGGCCTTCCACATCGTCAATGTCCACCGCTCGAGCTCTGCGCCGTCGATATGCCCGCGGTCGCTGTGGGCTCGACGGCCAGCCCGCTTAGTCGAGGAGTGCGGTGAGCTTTTTCGGCGCGAGGATGCGGTAGCTCTCGGTCACCAGCTGACGGATCTCCTCCCAGTCCGTGTCGTCCGTGATCACCACCCTGATGCGACCGCGTCCGGCTCGCGCGGCGAAGAACGGGGGGCCAATGAACAGCAACGCCTGGCGTTCTTCTGGGTCGGCACGCAACACGAGCTGCGTGACGGACTTGCCGGTCGCGTCCTCGAATGCCACGAGCAAGCAGAACGACCTCCGGCGAATGTCGAACGACCACGCCGTCGATCTCGTTCTGATTAGTGATTCGTCGACCCGCACCGTCACCTCGGGCAACGCCAGACACAGCGTGCGGATCCGCTCGACGATGTCCTCCGGGACCTCTACGGGCGCGTTCACGTGAGCACCGCCGAGCGAGCGAGCTGGAGGATCGAACGCGTTCGCACCGATGACCTACCGGCCGAACGCGGCTCGGGTTGCGGCGGCGGTCGAGCGGAAGTACTCCCGTGGAACGAGGAAGCCCCACTCGTTGAATGTCTGGCCTTTGGTGAGGGCGCGTCGGTAGCCGAAACAGGCGAGGTAGAGCGTCCGGATGTACATGACCGCTTCGAGGCGGTCGAGTTCGTCGTCGGTCGGCTCGACGTGTCGACGGTAGGCCTGGACGGCGGCGTCGATCCACTCCTGGTTCGGCCGACGTGGGTTCCACGAACCCGTGCCCCATATCAGGTAGGCGAAGTCGGCGAGGCGGGGTCCGCGTCCGGATGCTTTCCAGTTGATCGCGACTGGCCCTTGTTCGCTCAGGACGGCGTGATCGGGGGCGTGGAGCAGATTGCCGTGGAGCAAGCCTTCCGGAAGGCCGTGGCCGTCGTCGGCCGAGCGCACCCGTTCGCGCAGGCGCTCGAATCGCTCGCGCTCGGTGTCTGAGACCTTCGTGGCGACGGCGTCGAGAAACGACAGGGCGGCCAGCAGGTCCTGACGCGGCGCGCCCTCATGGATCGGGTCCTCGCCACTTGCTCCGCCCGGTCGGCTGACGGAATCGTCGTACGGCAGCGCGTGCAGCCGTCCGAGCAGCTCACCCATCATGGCGAACTTCGCGGCACCGTCGGGGAGCTGGCCGCCTTCGACGAAGCGCGTCACGAGGACCGCGCTGCCATCGAAATCAGAGATGGCATCATCGGCCGCCAGGCGCTCCGCGGGATAGTCCTGCTGCTCCAAGAACCCCAGGATCGCGGCGTCGCCCTCGACACCAGCACGCGGCCGAGCGGGCGGAAACGCCCGGGCGACCCAGGGGTCGCCGTCCTTGCGGTCGATGCGGAAGACGTAGGTCTTGTGCACACTGAGCTTTGTCGCAGCGACCGGGTCAATGCCGTAGTGATCCCGGAGATGGGCGAGAAGCCGCTCAGCTACGGGCTCGTGGTCCATTCGCGCACCGAGACCCTCGAGATCCGTCAGCGCTTCGACGTAGCGCTGCCCGGTCTCCTCGGCGTGGCGCCTGACAACTTTCTTGAAGCTGGCGTCCTTGGTCATGGACAAGCCTCCTCTTGACACCCTCGTCCCCCAGCGACGCGGTGTTGGAAGATGGCCTGTGACATTAACGACCGAGAGGGCGAATCCCCTTCGCCAATGGAACTCCGACTGGGGCGGATGTTCCACAGCTCGGCGACCGGTCGCCGCCGTGAACAAACTCTCCCCGAGGCGCTTGGTCGTCGTCAAGGCTTTCAGTCACGAGATGACGCTGCGGGAAGTGCCGGCGGTGAGGGGGAAGACCAGAAGCGTTGCAGCCCGCTGAACTTCGATCGCAAGCCCAGCCCGGATGCGCGACGGGAATCGGTCTGACCGCCTACCCGGCGACGGGCGACCGTCCCAGAACGCTCTCCCAATCGAGATTCCTCCTGCGCCCCAACGCCGGGACGGCTTGGTCTTCCCGAGCACATTGGACCGTATTCGGTACGTCAATCTGTTCCCCCCTGCGCCGTGGGCACTCGGTCATGGCCCGAATTTTCGACGCACCCGTCAGGTACCTGGGTGTAGCGTCGCCGCACTGGGCCTCGGCACCGCCGCCGTGTCCAAGCACTGGAGGGGGAGCGATGCCGACAGTAATGGGTCATCACGATGTGAAGGACAAAGACCATTGGCTCGCATCGCCCAAGCGCGAAGAGTTCTTTGGGCCTCTTGGTGTCACCAACATTCGGACGTTCGTCGACCCGCAGAACCCGAACCATGTTGCGCTGCTCATGGACGTGCCCGACATGGATGCTTTCACGGCCGCGATGCAGACCGAAGCCTCGGCCGAGGCGATGGCGCACGACGGTGTGCTGACTGAAACCCTCGTAATCCTGTTCGAGGCTTAGCTCCCGACCTCAGTTCCCAGAAGACAGAACGCGGCGGTTTGGGCTGCACAGTCGAAGGTGACTTGGATTTTCCTGACCGTCGTCATCGGTCCACCATAAAGGCGCGACCTAGCCATTGCCGCGGGTGGCGGTCGGCACCGGCGCGTATAGATGGATAGACGGCCAGCGTCTGGAAACCCGTCGCACAGATAGGCAGACTGAGGAGATGACCCCTCTCAAGCACTCGGAGGCGATCGTCATTGCTCGCTCTCCAGAGGACCTCTACGACCTCGTGTCCGATATTACTCGAATGGGAACGTGGAGCCCGGTCTGCAAGGCATGTTGGTGGGACAAGGGGGCCGGCCCCGAGGTGGGGGCTTGGTTCACTGGACGAAACGACCTACCCGAGCGAACTTGGGAGACGCGATCGGAGGTCGTCGCCGCCGACCGAGGTCGAGAGTTCGCATTCATCGTCAATGGCACCTGGACGCGGTGGGGATATGTTTTCAAGCCCGTCGAAGGTGGCACGGAGCTGACCGAGTCGTGGGAGTTCCTACCCGGTGGCATAGCACTGTTTGAGGATCGCTTCGGTGCCGACGCGCAGGCACAAATTGCAAATCGGCTCGAACTTGCCCAGAAGGGTATCCCAGCGACGCTTGCAGCGATCAAGAAGGACGCCGAAGCTGAGTAGGCATCTGGGGTCACTTCGAGCCGCTCTTTGACCGTCTGGAGATCAGTGGCGGCTCCCTCGCCACCGGGGAGAAATATCGCTGGTTCACTAGCGCCATGACCGACGTCCTAACACCGCGCCTGCAGCTACACGCCATCGATAACGCATCGTCGCTCGAAGTGCGGGACCCGGCGACGCTTGGTCGGACGATTTCCCCTTCGAGGGCGACGTTGGCGCAGTAGGGGCCTTCCTTCGCGCCACCACCGAGCGCGGAGAGCAACGGCCATTCGGCTACTACCGGATCACCCGCCTGGCCGACGGGCGGGCAGTCGGGGGGATCGGCTTCAAGGGCCAGCCCGAAGAAGGTTGCGTCGAGATCGGCTACGGCCTGGCTCCGTCGGCCCGCGGCCACGGCTACGCTGCAGAAGCGGTCGTCGCTGTGCTCGCCATCGCCGCCGACCACGGACTGTCCAGGGTGATCGCTGACACGACTCTGGACAACGTCGCTTCTCAACGGACTCTCGTCCGGGCCGGCTTTCGCCTAGTGGGCACCGAGGGCGAGCTCCACCACTACGAGGCGCTCCTCGACGTCGGGCGTTCACCCGTGTAGGCAGGTGCTGAACGATCCATCCCGAGGGAGTGGTGACCCTTTCGCGTCAGCGAGCCATAGCCGAGCTCGGCGTTAGCCCGGGTGAGGCCGTCAGGTTCACCACGATCTGCAGCAGAGCTACGGCCCGGAGATCACCCCGGTGCCGCTCGTGGCGCCGCGCAGAGTGATCAGTTCCGCGAACGTCTCAGCTTGTGTACTCCGAAGTCCGGTGGCCCCGCCGGCGACTGCGTCGGTCTCGGAATTCAAACTCCGTCCCAACGGGGGAGATTCACCGCGGCGTCAAGATGAGGACTCGGGTGCCAGCGACCCAAGCCCGGCGTAGGTCGTCGGGCAAGGGCTCGCCGTGCTGATCGAACCCGATCTTGTTGAACTTGGCAAACTGGTGGTTGTCGCGGGCCATCAGTCCCAAGTGCGCGACGACGCCGGCCGCGTCGGTCAAGACCTGAACGTCTGCGGATCGCCGCGCGCCGACAAGGCGTATCGGGGCTCGATCGCCGCTACGCAGATTGCGCGCCCAGGCGAACTGACTGCCCACGAGGAGGGCTCCGTCGTGGCTGGTGTAGGCGACGGGGACTGCGTAGTGCCGTCCTGACTTTCGGCCCACCACGTACACGGTAATGAGACGCTTGCCCACCACCCGGGACAACAGCGGTACTCGAAGTATCCCGCGGATCACAACGTTCACCAGCCCTTGGAGGGGGAGGGTCTGTGCCCTCGCGGTCGGTGTCGGCTGATCGACCGACGGTCGCACTTGATGCTCGCTCACGACCAGGATCCGGCGGACTGACGGATCGAGACATTCACGCGGTTGAAGACATTTGCCAGCGCGATCCACAGCAGGAGGGCGGCAAGTCCGGCCTCGTCGTAGTGGCGAGCTGCCTCATTCCAGACGTCGTCCGGCACAGGGTCAGGACGATCGGCGAGTCGCGTGACGCACTCCGCGAGCGCCAATGCCGCTCGCTCGGCGTCATTGAAGTACGGCGCCTCGCGCCAGGCCGCAACGGCGAAGCGGCGCCGCGCCTCGTCCTCGCCGATCTCTTTGATGCTCTTCCAGTCCATGTCAACGCAGAAGCTGCAGCCGTTGATCTGGCTTACTCGCAGGTGGACCAACCCGAGAGTCTTCTCGTCGATTCCGCCCTTCCTGGTCGCGGCCACGAGTGCCTGAACGGCTTCCATCGCTTCGGGGAGGACGAGCGCCGGGTTCTTCATCCGCTGGGGTGGGATCGTGGCTGCTGTGGTCATGACGCCTCCTCTTTTACCTGGGTTGGGATCGGTCACATTGGCGCCCTCACGCCGGTCAAATAGATAGACCGACGAGCACGGAGGAATGTGACGATGAATGGGAACGCTGAGCTCGCCACGACGTTCGAACAACACCGTCCGCGGCTCACGGCGCTTGCCGCGCGGATGCTCGGATCCAAAGTCGAGGCCGACGATGCGCTGCAGGAGGCGTGGATCCGCTTCAGCGGCGCGGACACGAGCGGCGTCGAGAATCTCGGCGCCTGGCTCACGACCGTCGTCTCGAGGGTCTGTCTCAACATCCTCCAGTCGCGCCGCACACGCTCGAGTGATCTCTTCGACGCTGATCTCGCTGCCACGACCCTGAACGAGACCGAGCCCGATCCCGAGAGCGAGGCGCTCCTCGCCGACTCGGTCGGTCTGGCGCTGTTGATCGTGCTCGACAGCCTCACTCCTACCGAACGGGTCGCCTTCGTGCTGCACGACATGTTCGCCCTCCCCTTCGAGGAGATAGCGCCGATCATCGGGCGCACCGCCGCCGCGACACGCCAGTTGGCCAGCCGGGCGCGCCGACGGGTGCAGCAAGCAGATGCCGATCACGGACGAGACCGGCTCCGACAGTCAAGGCTCGTTGACGCGTTCCTTCGAGCAGCGAGAGGCGGTGACTTCGCCGCGCTCGTGGAGCTGCTCGATCCTGACGTCGTGCTGCGCTCCGACGCCGCCGCGGTGGCGCTAGGCGTGCCGCAAGAGGCACGTGGCGCGGGGACGGTCGCTTCGCTTGCAAGACGAGCGCGCGGCGTGCAACCCGCGCTCATCGACGGTGCTCCGGCCGCGGTCGGGCTGCGCCGCGGTCAGCCGCGCATAGCGCTGCTATTTACATTCTCTACCAACAGGATTGCCGCGATCGAGATCGTCGCAGCACCCGAATATCTCGCGACGCTCGACCTCGTCGTCGTCGACGCTCAAAGCGACTAAGCGGCCTCTTCGATCGAACACTTCTTGCGGGGGCTCACCGCGAACCCGAGAGGCGGGTGGCGAGGTCTTGCGCGTCTAGCGTCAAGGTGAGCCTGACGTCTGAACCCCGGACGCGCCTGACGCAGAGGCTATTTAGCTCTTGACTCTTTGGTTGTCGGGATCGAACAGAGGAGTAGCTCCCACGACGGCGACGGTCACGGGATAGGACTCGCGCAGGTACTCCACTGCGAGGCGCGTCCCTTGTTTTGCGTATGTGCCGGGCAGGTAGGCCAGCAGGAGGTGCTTGCCCACTGAGGGACCTGAGCCGGCGCTTGTCACATAGGAGGGTCTACCCTTCTCGTCCACGAGCCGCTCACCGTCGAGGGTGACGATCGGCTCACCGCCGAGCATGTAGCGCAGTGTGCCGTCAGCCGAGCGGTGGTCGTCCACCGTCAGCGTGCAAAGTTGCGCCACAGGTTCTTGGTTTCGCTGGGCCAAGTAGGCCTCCTTGCCGATGAACTCGACCTTCTTCACAGAAGGCCGCGCCATGCCGGCCTCCACCAGGTTGTAGTCGGAGGTCAGCTCAGCGCCAAAGGACCGGTAGCCCTTTTCGAGACGTCCCGTCGTGGCGTAGACGCCGATACCGACCGGGACGATGCCATGGCCCTGGCCCCCTTCGAAGAGCGTGTCCCAAGCGCGGGCCCCTTCCTCGAACGGCACATAGATCTCCCAGCCGAGCTCTCCGACGTAGGAAATGCGCGAAGCCAGCGCTCTGATGCCGCCGAGCTCGATGTTGCGACAGGTCCCGAACGAGAAGCCGGAGTTGGAGACGTCGTCATCGGTGTACGCCTGCATCACGTCTCGGGCCTTCGGGCCCCACAGGCCAAAGGTAGTCCAGGCAGACGTGAGGTCGGCGAGCTGTGCGGAACCGTCCTCCGGCAGGTGGTCAAGAAACCACTTCTTGTCGCTCATGCCCGTGCTGCCGCCCGTCACGACCCGGAAGTGCTGCGAGCCCAGCCGCATGATCGTGAGGTCGGACCTGAAACCGCCGCGATCGTCCAGCAAGGACGTGTACACGACCCGTCCCACTGGAACATCCAGTTGCGCGACCGTGAGCCACTGCAGCGCGGACAGAGCGCTTGGACCGGTGATGTCGAGGATCGCGAACGCCGACAGGTCGATGAGACCACACCCATCACGCATCGCCAGGTGCTCGGCGTTAATGATCGGTGACCACCAGCGGGACTCCCATTCGCCGGGGCGTGGCATCAGGCGCTCTGAGTACTGGGCGAGGAGAGGCTCGTTGCTCGCGTACCAAAAAGGCCGCTCCCATCCCACGGTCTCGAAGAAGACGGCGCCGAGCTCGCGCTCTTGCTGGTAGACAGGGCTCAAGCGGGTTGCCCGCTGCGACTCCCACTGTTCGGAAGGGTGCACTATCCCGTACATCTTGTTGTAGGCCTCACGCGCCCTCGCCGCGACATGGGCTCGGGTCTTTTGGTGGTCATAGAAACGTGCGATGTCGGCCTCGTGGATGTCGATCTCGGGGACGTCACCGTTCATCCACTCGGCCACGGCCCTCCCGATGCCCGGGCCTTCTTTGATCCAGCTTGCTGCAGCCGACCACAGCCCTCTTAGCTCTGGAGACTCCCCGAGAACCGGGAAGCCGTCCGGTGTCATCGAGATGAGCCCGTTGATGGCATAGCGGATGCCAACTTTCTCGTCGCCCAAGATCTCGGGCATGAGCTCGAGGGCGTCTTCGAGCTGTGGGTCGAAGTCGTCCTTTGTGAAGGGCATCTCGGTCGGCGAGAGCACCGCCTCCTCGATGGAGGGGATCTCGCCGGGTGGCACGAGGATGGGACGGTGCGCGTACGAGCCCACCTCCATGTCGCCACCGTGCTGGCGTTCGTACATGTTCGGGTCCATGTCGCGCACAACCGGATACTTGATCTCCCCAACAGTGTCGGCGAACAGTGGGACCGGCCCGACACTGATCATCTGGTGAACAACCGGAGTGAGCGGGATCGAGGCACCAGCCATTTCGGCCAGTCGTGGGCTCCACACACCACCGCAGATGGCGCAGATGTCGGTTTCGATGTCCCCGGCGGTCGTCCTAACAGCGCGGACACGTCGGCCGTCGTCCGACTGCTCGATGCCCAACACCTCTGTGTTAGCACGCACTTCCAACGCGCCCATCTGTTGTGCCTGCTCACGCATAAGCGTCCCCGCCCGCAGAGAGTCGACCACGCCGACGGTCGGAAGGTACAAGCCCTCCAAGATGGCCTCAATGTTGATGAATGGGACCAGCTCCGCGACACCGGACGGGCTCAGGAGCTCGTAGGGGATACCCCAAGCCTTCGCGGCCGAGGCCCGACGGCGCAGCTCCTGGCGACGTGCCACCGTTCGCGCGATTTCGAGCCCACCGCTCTCGGTGAAGACCTTGAGATCCTTGAACTGCGCAGAGCTGTCATCGGTCAGCTGCAGCATCATCTTCGAGTAATCGATCGGGAAAATAAAGTTCGAAGCGTGACCCGTGGAACCCCCGGGGTTCGGCATGGGGCCCTTGTCCACGAGCACCAGATCGCGCCAACCGAGCCGTGCCAGGTGGTAAGCGAGGCTGTTGCCGACGATGCCGGCGCCCACTATGACGGCGCGGGCCTGTTTAGTGGATTCACTCATGAGGTCATTCTCACCCCTTCGGCGTGCGACCGCCAGAGGCTGCAATTAGGGGGTTTTGCCTGGCTCAGGGCGCTTCGCACCGGCGTTCGCGGAGTGTCGAGGAGCGGGAAAGCGAATCGTCTTCGGCTCTGTGAAGGCTTCGAACAACGAACGGCCTCCTACGCGCCCGCGCCCGCTGGCGCTCCCCGAGCGGCCCCCGAAAGGAAGATGGGACTCCCAGACGTTGGTCGAGGCATTGATGTTGACCCAGCCCGCGCGTGCTGCCTCGGCAAAGGCGAGGCCGCGCTCTAAGTCCGTGGTGAACACTGCAGCCGCGAGCCCGAAGGGCGAGCTGTTGGTGATCTCGAGCGCCTCCGAGTAAGAGGAGATCTCGATTACTGGCACTACCGGGCCGAAAGTCTCCTCGCGGGCGACCAACATGTCGCCGGTCACCCGGTCCAACACCGTCGGTTCGGCGAAGAGCTGGGTCGGATGCCCGGCTGCGCGCTTGCCGCCGCAGCAAACGAGTGCCCCCCGTTCGCGAGCATCGGCCAGGTGGGCATCGAACTTCAAGGCGTTCGACTCGTTGTTGAGGGGTCCCATCGTCGTGTCGGGATCAAAAGGATCGCCAAGGTGGACCCGTTCCGCGGTCGCCGCCAGGACTCGCTCGACGAACTCGGCCCGAACCGAGGAGTGAACAAGGAAGCGCTCGCCCGCGGTACAGCTTTGACCCGCGCACAGATAGGCGGCCTCGAGTGTCGCGTCGGTCGCGAGCTCGAGGTCGGCATCCTCCAGAATGACCATCGGCCCGTTGCTGCCGAGCTCCAGGATCTGGGTCTTGCCGGCGGCGCTTTCGGCGACCCGCCTACCTGTGGTAACCGATCCGACGAAACCGACGGCATCGACGAGAGGGTGCCCGACCACGGCGTTACCTACGATCGCCCCCGAGCCGGGAAGGAAGTTGAAGACGCCAGGTGGGAGTCCGCACTCTGCTATCAGCTCGGCGAGCACCGCCGAGCAGGCTGAGGTCGAAGAGCTCGGGTTCCAAATCACCGTGTTCCCAGCGGCAAGCGCAGGGGCGAGCACCTCTGCTCCCATCGTGTAGGGCCAGTTCCACGGAGACACGACTCCGACGACGCCGAGCGGGAGCCGCAAGACGAGCACCCTGACGTCGGCCGAGGTGGAAGGTGGCATCGAGCCTTCGAGCCGCTTTGCATCTTCACCGGCCATGTGGAAGTACTCGGCCAGTTCGTCGACCTCCGCGTAAGCCTCGGCGACGAGCGGCTTGCCTTGGTCTTCGGTGAGGACATGAGCAAGCTCGTCGCGCCGTGCGCGAACGGCGGCTACCACCGACTCGCAGCAAGTTGCCCGCTCGAAGGCGGAGCTCCCCGCCCAGGCGTCCGAGGCTCTACGTGCGGCTTTTACGGCACGGTCGACGTCCGCGAGGTCGCTGACAGCGACGTTGGCGAAGCTCTCGCCGGTCGAGGGGCTTATTGCCGGCATAGTCCCGGCCCCACCTGGGCACCAGGTCCCATCCACATACAACAGGTACTCACGCATGGCTACCTTCTTTCACCGTGGCGGCACATCGGTCATTGCAAGGCGAATCAGGCCCCGATGGTGACCTCGTCGGCCAGGATCACCTGGGCGTTCCCCGTCGACGACGGCACTCGACCCAATATCACACCACGGACGTCCCGAGCGTCGCGGCAAGGTGCCAAGGCAGCTCACGACTGCGGTGAGCTCCCGGATAGCCGGAGCACAGTCGGTCGGCCGCTACCTTGGTGGTCGGGCGCTCGAGAGCAGAGACTGCGTAGTCGCTATCACCAGGATCCCTCGTGTTCGCGGGGTCCCTCGGCAAGTCCGCGTAGCTTCCTCGCCAAATGGGCTCTCCCAAACATCGCGGCGAATCGTTCCCATTGCGGCGCCGTCGGCGCCCATCGGCGTCGAGGAGGCGATGAATAGGGCCCAGGTGGTTGTGGGAAAGACGCCCATGTCCGCGGTAGTCGTCGAATGCTTGCCGCGGCCGGCTCCTGCCTGGCTCTCGGCCGCCGGCTCATTGCGCAGTGCTGGTTGGAGCACCCAGGTCGAGCGCCGCCATGAAGTCCGGAGTCGACCTGGACGCCCGTCCGGTCGCTGGGGAAGCGGCCTCTCGTGCCGCAAGGAGGAAGAAGCCAGCTCCAGTCATCGGAACTCAACAGCACACCTGTGACGACGCCCACGACTCCGCTGGTCAGGCTGCGTCTTCCCGACCTCAGCGCGCAACATCGAGCGGTGCATAGAAGGTCGCACAGGTTGCGCCGCGGTCATGTTCCCATGCACGGGCGGCCGGCCGGTTGCGCCCCTGGGACTTGTAGCGGTCAGAAACAACAGGCTCAGACGGCTGGCTTCGCGACATTCCGGGGGGGTCTTGTGACAGAAACCTAGGGGCTTTCGCCCCTACCGCGGGCTAAGTGTGCCCTTTACCCTGCACGCACGGAACTCGGGGGTGAAGAATGCGGTTTTTTCTAGAGGACTTCGCTGACGTCTCGCGTCCCTTCGAGGAAGTGCGAGCTCGCTTCGTGGGCGACGGCACTTGGTTCGCACCGCTCGCGAGTGCGGCGGAGGAGGAGGGGGAGACTCTCTATCTCCGCATCGGACCGTCGTGGGCGAGCGGTCGAGCGGCGCGCAAGGTGCGGGTCACACTCGGCCCACCTCATGATCGTGGTGACGCCCTCGTGGTGCCTCTGTCCTGGAAATCGAGCGAGATGCCTGGCCTTTTCCCCGTCCTCGACGGTGACATTGAACTCGCCCCGCTCGACTCGGACCGATGCCGCGTTACCCTGTCTGCTTCTTACGTGCCGCCCTTTGGCGAGCTCGGACGCCAGCTCGACCGAGCTCTGCTGCATCGCGTGGCGCGTTCAACGGCGCGCTCGTTTCTTGCCCTCGTGAGGGAGAGACTTGAGGGAACGGACTCGACGTCGGCGTCGGAGGGACCGAAGCTCAGCGGCGACTGACGGGAGCTCCTTCGACCCCGAGATCTAGATCTGCCCCCGTTTGCCTCGACCGGCGCAGGTGCGGCGAATGCCAAGGCCAGCCATTCGGCCCAGCCTCTTTCGGGCCAAGGACCGCGCCCCGACGGGACTTTCGCCTCTAGTGCGCGTACGGACTGACAAGGCCGAGTCTGACGGCCGTTTCCGGCGACCCGCGCGACTCGAGGGTGCGATCAGTGCCGGCATAGCTGATGTGCCGGGCGCGGGTAAACAGGGGTGCCCTCGCAAGCCGGTCAGAGCGCTCGGCGACATAGCGTGGAAGAAAGGCCAGCTAGTGGGGGGTGTAGGCAAGTCCTGGAGCTGGGTCGTGGGGCCGGAGTCGGGGCTCGATCCTGTCACATGGCACGCTGTGAGCACAGGCTGACCCCTTGCAGGAGGCGGCGCCGCAAGAGAGGAGATGACCTCCGAGTCGGGCTGCAAGTCGAATAGCCGGGAGAGTCGGGTCTTTCGGCCCTATCGGCCGTTCCCTTCCGACCGGGATCCTTACTTGCATGGTCAAGAAGCCTCTGTCCGCAAGCAAATCCGGGGTTCTCGGAGTTCTCGTCTCTTTGTTGGCCGTCTCTTTGTTGGCCACTCCCGCCTTTGCGGCGGTGGCGAGGAACACCTCCGCAGTCAAACCCGCCCACCAAAGCGCTCCAGGCGCCTCCAAGACGGTGGCGTTCTCAGCCAGCTTTACCGGCAAGGCGTCACTTCTCATCGACAACAGCACGGTGACCATCTCGTCGATTTCCGGCACGGGCAAGAACTCGCTGTTCGGCAAGAGCGCAGTCAGCGGCAACGGTTCGGCTCCGAAGAGCAGCTCATCTCTGTGTGACCCCTTCGGAGGCAAAGGAAGCATCGCGAGCGGCGCCAACAAGATCACGTTCGCAGTGACCCAGTCCAGCTCGCAGCAGGGATGTTCCAGCGGGGAAAGCGGCAAGGTGACGATCACTTTTCACGGCGTCACCAAAGCCACGGGGGGGAGCGGCAAAGCCATAGGGGCAGCCGGCACCCTCAAGTTCAGCGGCACACTCCATCTCGGAGGCACGAGTGGATCCCAAAGCGGCTCTTTCAGTGTCACCCTCACCGGAAAGCTGACAGTGAAGAGCTGATGGCACAAAACCCTGACAAAAGAAGAGGAGTATCGGCATGACAAAGCTCAAGACCAGGTTGGCCGTCGGATTGGTGGCGGCAATAGGTGTAGGCGCCATGGCGACCGCCATCGCGAGCGCCGGAGCCTCCACAGGTCACGCTTCGCAGACCACAACCACCACGACGACGACCCTGGCGCCACCGGTGCAGGGCAACGGCCCCCAGCACGTGTTCTTCTCCGTAGACACAGTTCAAGGTGCGGGTGGAACCGTCAAGCTGCCGGCCGATGCAGCCTGCTCGATGACGAACCTTTTCCAGCGGGGCGAAGTTGTTGTCTTCCGCATGTGGGGCGTTCATGTCACCACCGGTGGCAACGACCTCACGAACGTGACCGTGAAGTCAGCCTTTGTCAAGGTTCCCGGTCTTGCGAAAATCCCGTTGTTCTATTCCACCCACCCGACCAAGCCGGCCGTGTCGTACTGGACGGCCGCGTGGCCAGTGGGCAAGAGCTATCCCCTGGGGGTCGTGAACTACTCCGTTACGGTCGTCACCAACCCGGTGCCGGCGGGCTTGACGGCCGCCGTGCCGTCGGAGACAGGCGTATTCACCCAGCAAGACTCGCCACAAGTGGCCTCGATGCTCACCATCGAGCCGAGCTCATAGACGAACAACCATCGGTGTCCCCCGGGCAGGCGCCTGCCGAACGGTCCCCCGGCCGTCGGCAGGCCGTCTTGCTTGGAGGGCGTGAGCGAACCATCGCGAGGGCGTAACTACGGCCGCTAAGGCCGCTCAAGGCGTAGTTGAAGACAAACGACACGACCCACTAAGAGGGGGAGACCCAATGACGAGATTCAAACTCAAGCGATTGGCGGCGGCGCCCATCGGGGTTCTGGCTGCGACCGTGATCCTGGTCACGTGCGCCGCCACGGCGAGCAACGGCTCCCCGGCGCGGACGTCCGCCGCCCCGTCCACAAGCGCCGACTACACCACCTTGCAGTCGCCCACCATCCCGGGAGTGAGCGCCCTTCCCGGCCCGATCGCCACACCAGCCACACCGAGCGCGACCATGGGCATTCTTCAGGTGAGCCCGGACGAAGCCGTGGCCGGGACTCCGATAACGATCTCGGGCTCGCAGCTGCCTGCAAACAAGAAGGTCGAGCTCACATGGTCAACGGCAAATGCCACCTGGCTGGTGCAAACCGAACCCGACACCGTTAATTACCTCGGTCGCTCGGACACCGAGTTCGCCGTCGTGCTCGACAGCACCACCACGAACTCCAATGGAGCGTTCAAGGTGTCGCTCGACGCCCCCCAGGACTGGGGCGGCCTGCACGACATCTACGCGGTCATAAACGGCGTTGAGCAAGCCCACGGCGGCTTCATAACGCTGCGAACTGTCACGGTCACGCCCAGGAGCGGTCCGATCGGGACCCCGATCACGATCACCTACAGCGGCCTCGGTGACAGCCTTTACACCGGTGGGGCGTCGCTGTTGTGGGACAACCACTACGTGGGTGAGCTCATGGCCAACTGGACTCGTGGCGTCGCCAGGGTCACTATCAGGGCTGCCGGACCGGTAGGCACGCACACGATCCAGATCGGCAATGCCATCAGCTACCTGTACTTGAACGTGCCCCAGTCGCCGATCCCCTACACGAACGGTGCCACCGTCGCCTTCACAGTCACAAAGGATGACGGACCGCCGTCAGCCTCCATGGACTGGCCTGTCGACGTAGCTCCGACCGTCAGCGCCCGCACGACCCTGCAAACGAGCGGCCTGTCTTCGAGCGGAAGCGCGAAGGCCGTTCTTGCCACTGCTGCCGGACCGGTCGACACCCGTGTGGCGTTGAGCGCTTCAGGCATCTCCTCCAACTCCACGGTGCAGTTGGTCTGGTCCACCGTCGTAGGCAACCGCGTCAACTGCAAGAGCACCTGTTGGGCCTTCGTGTCCCAGTCTTTGGGGAGCGCGACCCCCTCTGGGGGAGCGGTCCAGACCGAGATCACCATTCCCGACGGGCTCGGTGGCTGGCATGTCGTGCAGCTCATGCAGGGCGGCAAGATCGTGGCCCAAGTGCCCTTCTACGTCAAGGAGAGCATTGTCGGCCAAGGGGTGTCCTCGGTTGTCGTGAAAGAAGGCCAGCCCTTTACCATCCACCTCAAAGGTGTCGGCTGGACCCAGCTCGACAACACCGTTGGCGTCGACTACGACAACAGCTACATCGGCTATGGGTGCGGGTTCAACTCGAATGGTGACGTCCTTTTGCACCTGAATGCCACGGGCGGACTTGGGACGCACATCATCGACCTGTACCCGATGCTGTACTCGCTCTCGCCGTCGTTCGCCAACACTCCATACGGAATGGTGCCTGTTCTCACCTACGCCCGTGACGAGCCTGCACTGGCGCTCGGGTACCACCTCCCGGCGTTCAGGTTCGCCATCACCATCGTCAAGTAACAGGCAACGTCAGGGTTGTCGCGGGGCCTCGCCGCTCGGGACGAGCGGCGAGGCCCCTATGCCCGTCAGGCGGGCGATCGGGACTGGCAGCCACCAGTTCCAACGGCCGAGCAGGGCCATGAGGCTCGGCATGAGCAGGCCTCGTACGATCGTCGCGTCGAGCAGGACTCCGACCGCGAGCCCGACCCCGAGTTCTTGTAATGCGGCGACACGCCCGGCCACGAGGCCCGAAAGTGCCCCGACCATGATTAACGCTGCGGCACTGACGACCCGGCCGGTGTGGCTGAGGCCTTCGGTGACGGCACGGGCGTTGTCGCCGTGGCGATCCCAGGACTCTCGCATACGCGTGACGAAGAAGACCTCGTAGTCCATCGACAGGCCGAAGAGCATCGCAAAGAGGAACACAGGCACCCAGCCCTCGATTTGAGGGACTCGGTAAAGGCCGAGGACGTCTGCCCCTATGCCGAAGCGGAACACGAGCACGAGCAGGCCGCAGGTGGCGGCGACGGAGACGGCGTCGAGGAGAACGGCCATGAGCGGCAACAAGAGCGATCGGAAGGCTCGCGCCAGCACGAGGTAGGCCAGAGCCAGCACCAACAGAGCTATCCAGAACATGTTGCCGTAGACGCGTGTCAAGAAGTCGACGCCTTGGGCTGGCGCGCCGCCGAGGTAGACGCGCAGGTCAACGGGCAGGTGGGCGGCTCGGAGGTACTGCAGGCGGATCCGGCTCACGAGCCGTTGGGTCGTCTCGGCGCCGAAGTCGTGCCTGCCGACGACGATCACGCGGGCATAGCGGCCCGAGGCGTCGAGATAGGGCGGGCGCGAGCCGATCGCCACCAAGAACACCTCGGGATCGCCGAGGATCTCCCGGGCCAGCCGCAAACTGGCGGCGGTGACGACGGGCGCGCGCGCTCTTCCCACAGAGCCGGCATCCATTACCACCTCGATGGGGGTAAGTACGCCAGGCCCAGCGCGATCAGCGAGGAGGGCGAGCGCCCGGGCCGATTGGATGTTCTGCGGGATCGCCACGACCGAGCCTGGCGTGAGCTGGAGCCAGGCAGTGGGTAGCGCCGCGCAAGCTAGCAGCGCGATCGAGCCTGCTGACACGAAAACAGGTCGGCGGATCACCACGCCGGCGAGGCGAGACCAGATCCCTGGGCTGGTGGAGTCGAAGGCCCGTGCCCGGGCGAGGGGCAGGCCCGCCAAGTTGTGGCGCCCGAGCACTGCCAAGAGCGCGGGCTGCAATGTGAGCGCTGCTCCGATGGAGACGAGGGGGACCACGAGCCCGGCGAAACCAAGGGAACGTACGAAGGGCACCGGGATGATGAGAAGCACCGAGAGGCCGATCGCCACCGCGACACCGGAGAGCAGCACGGTGCGCCCGGCGGTTGCCATGGTGTTCACGATGGCGTCGACGACCTCCGCTGATGGGTTCGTCAGCTCTTCGCGGAACCGGTGCACGACGAGGAGCGAGTAATCCACCGCGAGCCCGAGACCGATGAGCTGGACCAAATTTGGGACATAGAGCACCATGAGGAACTCGTGTGCGAGGAGGAAAACGATCGCGAGCGCGGCGAAGGTCGTGCAGGCGGCCACAGCCAGAGGTATCAAAAGCGCCACCGAGACCCCGAGGACTATGGCGAGGATGACCAACGCGACGGCGACGGCTATGACCTCGCCCTTGCGCAGGTCGGCGGCCAGGATTGGGGTGATGTCGTGTTGGAGGGCGGGAGCTCCTGTCACATAGGCCGTGGGGAGGCCCGATATCCGCAGGGCGCGGCGCAGCACCTGGGTCTCGGCCGCGGCCTGTTGCAGGTCAAGTGAGGTGTCGACGTCCCCATAGACGATTCCGCCCACTTCGCGAAGCGCCGTAGCCTGCGCCGTGGGCACGGCCCGGGCAGCAGCCACGAAGCGTCGGTCTAGCTGCGAGAGGGTGCGGGCGGACGGGCTCTGTACGCGGAAGACGACGGTGAAGCTGCCTTCGACGTTCTCCGCGAAGTGCTGGGCCAAGATCGCATCGGCTTGCTCGGAGCTCGTCCCCGGCACCGCGAGCGAGGTTGACAACAAGCCCGGCAAGCGTCCGGCACAGAGCACACCGAGGATCACCAAAGCGACCCAGAGCGCGATCACGAGGAAGCGCCAGCGGACGACCACGCGGGTCCAGCGCTCGAGCATCGTGGCCCGCAAGCCTACCGATGCCGAGAACTCAGCTTTGTCTCATGCCAGGTACGTCTTAACGCGGGAAAGACCCTCGACGATCTGTCGCGTGTCGATCCCCGAGTAGGCGAGACGTATGAACTGCTGGCTCTCATTTGGCCCGGGACGACCGAAATGCACGCGCGAGCAGACCGACACGCCCGTGTTGTGAAGCAGGGCCCGTCGGAAGTCCTCGACGTCGTCGAAGCCCTTGGAGGCCATCGCCTCGGTGACGTTTGGGAAAAGATAGAAGGTGGCATTCGGCGTGTAGCAGCGGATCCCGGGCGTCTGGGCCAACAGCTCGACCGCCGCGTCGCGTCTTTCTCTTAGGACCGAGAGGATCTGGCGCGGACCTGACTGGTCGCCAGTTAGACCCTCGAGAGCGCCGTGCTGGATGAAGTGGTTAGGGCAGGACTCGTCGTTCACGTTCAACCTGGCGATCACCTCGATGACCGCTCGCGGGCCGATGGCGGCGCCTAGGCGCCAACCGGTCATGGCGAACTTCTTGGAGAAGGTGTAAAGAAGGACGCTTCTCTCTGCCATTCCTTCGAGGGACGCGAACGAAACGCTACGTCCCGCGTAGCGGATGTCGAAGTACGCCTCGTCGCACAGCACCATGAGGTCGTGGCGTGCGACGAGCTCGGCGAGGCGGGCGAGCTCGTCCGCTGAGCATTCGGCGCCGAGGGGGTTTTGCAGGTCGTTCAACACGAGCAGGCGCGTGCGGGGCGTTATCGAAGCTTCCAGGGCGTCAAGGTCGATGACAAAGCCGTGCGGGCCTTCTAGGTACCCGTAGGGCACCGCCAGGCCGCCGTGGAACTCGATCTGCGACTCGTAGATGGGGTAACCGGGGTTCGGGTAGAGGACCTCGTCGCCCGGGTTCATGAGGGCCAGGATGAATTTGCCGATGACGGGCTTGCCGCCTGGCTGGACGGCGACATTCTCCGCGCTGTAAGTGGTGCCGTGGGAGGCGTTCACCTCAGCGGCGAGGGCGGCCCTCAGCTCGGGGATGCCGGCGTTGGGGCAGTAGCCCGTCTTACCGTCGGCGATCGCTTTGAACGATGCCTCGACGATGTTGGCCGGCGTGGCGATGTTCAAGTCTCCGAGGTGGAACGGGTAGACGACGTTGCCCTCGGCAGCAAAGGCGGCCGCTTCGGCCGAGACGGCGAAGGCTGTTTCGGAGCCCAGGCGGTCTATGCGCTGGGCAATCCTCGGCCTAGACCCGTTGGTGGACTCTCCCTTGTGACTCAGGACCGCCGCAGGCGTCTTTGTCCGCTCGGAAAGTCGTTCCCCGATACCCATCTCGTCCTCCGATTGTCAGCTCACGTCGCCTCCTGCGTCCGCCGGGCTCGGGCCGCGCGCGAATCTGGTCATCGTGCGGTGGTTGTCCGACCTGAGAAAGGGCGCACCCGAACGAACAAAGGAGGCTGTTTCAAGCCCCAATTTAACTGGACGAAGCCGGCTTCGTCCAAACACCTTGGCCCCCGGGCTGCTGCGAGTGGGCTTGGAAGGCATCTTCGACCCTGAGCTCGCCTCGCGCGGGCGGAGTTGCGTCGTTCGGGTGCCAAGAAATAAACCGCGCAGAGGCGACTATTCGCGAGATACTCATAGCGGTGCACGGCCCCATGCTTCCCTCGCAAGGCAACGGGGGTCGTGCACCATCTTTCGGCACCCTCCCGCCAAACCTTGAATGTGAATCGTGTCCGGGCGGTCTCACCTAGGCGAGTGCAGCAGCCGTTCTGTCCTGTCTTGAGCGCGGGAGGGCCTCGGTCTTGAGAAGGCTCACCGACCATTCGGCGTCGGGGGGGAAGGGCCGGTGCAAGGTTGCCCCGCCAGCCGCATGCACAGCCATCGAGAGCACTCCCCAGGCCTTTGACATCGCCCTTTGGCGGTCGCCCGCCTCGACGGCGATGAGAATGGTCGCCTCGCAGCTCGTGAAGTCCACTTCGACCTGGGAGTCGGAGACCCATCGGTGCTCGAGCTCTCCCATGAGGTCGTGGACGTGGCTTTCTAGGCGAGCGCGGGCATCGCCACCTTGGGCAGGCCGCGAGCTTTTGAGCTCGACCCGGACGACGCACCGCACCGTGTATTCCATGATTGCCCTTTCGCCTCCAAGGTTTGTATCGGCACCCCTAAGGGGCTGCTGAAGTGCGATCAGGGTGGGTTTCTTCGGGCTCGTCGCTAGGCAGGCGAACAGTGCTCTTTGAGGCGCACGAGCGCGGTGTCCGCCCGATGCTGGACGGTCTGCTCGACGAAGGGGGCGATCAGGGCGCCCGCGATTCCGCCGGGCTCTTGGTACTCGATCGTGAGGCTGACGGTCGTCTCGTCTTGGTCCGGGTCGAGCTCGAAGGACAGACTCTGCCCGTTGTCGCCGGTCGAGGACCAGGTGATGCTCCTCTTCGGCACGAGCGAGGCAATCACGGTCGTGGTGCGGAGCGTGCGCGGGCCGACTTTCATCACGGCCTCGAACTGAGCGCCTTCACCCTTGGTCTGTCGCCCGGTAGGGGTGAGACGTTCGAGACCTTCGATGAACACCCCGGCGCGTTTGTAATCGGCCAGGCAAGCAAGAAGCGCCTCGGGCGTGGCGGCGATCTTGGCTCGCGAACTAACGGTCTTCCTCAAGCTCAAGTCCTCTCAAAGCCGTACGGACCGACAGCGCCTCGCTCTGTCAAATGGACCTCGGGCACGAGCCGGCCTGCCACAAGTATTGCGGAAGCGGGGTCGATCACGCCTGGTCGCGGCAGGGCTATGACAGCTGCCGAAACGATCGGCCTCGCCGCCGCGCCCTAAGCAGCGCCCTGACTAGGCTCGCGCCTCGGTGAGAGAAAGCCATGACGAGTCTCTGCGGCCAAAAGGGCCGGACCTAGAGGACAATCTTGGCGAGCTCTTACAGGCCTCGCCCAACGCTGTGATCGTCGTCGACGAGGACGGGATCATCCTGCTGGCCAGCGCCGCGACGAAGTTGCTGTTCGGCTTCGATCCGCAAGAGGTTGTCGGCCAAAGCGTCGAGATGTTGGTTCCAGAGCATCTCCGCGCCTTGCACGAGGGCCATCGGCAAGGCTTCGTTGAATCGAGCGTCGCCCGACCGATGGGGCTGGGACTCGACCTGACGGGCCGCAGGCGTGACGGGAGTCTGTTCCCAATCGACGTCGGTCTCGCCCCGTTCTCAGCGGGCGGGCGCCGTGTGGTCGGTGCGTTCGTTCGCGATGCCAGTGACCGCCAGCGTCAAGAGGCAAGTCTCCGGGCCGTCAACGAGATAACCCAGCGCCTCTTAGCTGGGGAAAGTACCGAGGCCATCTTGGAGCTTGTCGCCCGCCGGGCGCGCGGTCTAGTCGATGCTTCCCTCGGCTGGGTGGTGACCCCGCTCGGCAAGGAGGGTCTCGTGATCAGCGCCGCCGATGGAAAGGGGGCGACCTCGGTCATCGGGGTCAGGATCGAACCGGACACTTCCATTGCGAGGCGGGCCATGGACCAAAGGGCGTCCATCCTGGTCCGGGACCTTTCCGTCGAGCCAGCTGTTCCGGCCGAGGTGAGGGCGCTCGGCTTCGGGGCTGGCCTTTACTGCCCGCTCAGTACCGAGGATCGCGTGCTGGGCGCGCTCGTGGTGGCTCGACCCCGCGGGGCGCGGGAGTTCAGCAGGCATGACACGGCGCTCATGGAGGTCTTCGCCAACGCCGCCGTAGTGGCGCTCACCTTGGGCGAGGACCGCCTCGAGCTCGAACAGCTCCAGGTCACAGCCGAGCACGAACGGATCGGACGTGACCTGCACGACACCGTCATCCAGCGCCTGTTCGCTCTCGGCATGAGCCTGCAGAGCATCGAGCGATTGACGAGCGGGCCCGTGGCAGAGCGAATCGAGCACGCCGTCGACGGCCTGGACGAGGTGATCCGCGACATCCGTGAGACGATCTTTCGCCTCGAGCGGCCCACCGTGGCCGGATCTGGGCTTCGCTCCGAGGTCGACAAGGTCGTTGCGGCCGCCGCTGAGCAGCTCGGTTTCGCACCTCGGGTCGGATTTCAAGGCCCGGTTGACTCAGCCACGAACGCGGAGCTGCTGGCGCATGTCACCGCCGTTTTGACCGAGGTGCTCTCCAATGTCGTCCGTCATGCTGGCGCATCTGGCGTAGAGGTGGTGATCGCTGTCGAGGACGCGACCTTGCTCGTCTCGGTGGCCGACAACGGTGTTGGGCTCACGGCCGGCCGCAGTGCCGGAAACGGCTTGCGCAACATCGCGGACCGCGCTCGCGAGCTCTCGGGCTCGGTCTCGATCACCTCGCGCAACCCTACAGGGACCCTGGTCGAGTGGCGGGTGCCGATTAGCTGAAATAGCAGCTCTCGGCGATGGCGTCCCACGGCTCGAGGAAACGTGACTTTCGCCTCTAACCGGAAAGGGCTGCTCAGGTCGACTCTTGAATTGTGGACTGTGACGAGGCAATGGTTTTCGAGGAGCTCGGCAGGGATGACTGTCTCGGGCTGCTGCGGGACGAGGCCATCGGTCGGGTAGCCCTCACAGCCCGCGCCCTGCCCGTCGTGCTGCCCGTGAACTTCGCCTTGCTCGAAGGCGACATCGTATGGCGCTCGGCCCAAGGCACCAAACTGAACGACGCCTCGACGGGATTCGTCGTGGCCTTCGAGGTCGACCACTACGAGCCCGACCACAAGCAGGGCTGGAGCGTCATGGTCCAGGGGCTGGCGCACGTCATCACCGAGGCCGACGAGCTCCAGCGGGCACGGATGCTGCCCCTTGAGTCTTGGGCCCTCGAAGCCGAGGCGGACCGCTACGTATGTCTCGTGCCCAACATCGTGACGGGCATGCGCATTCGCCAGTTGAGCGCACCGAGACCACCCGACAGCTTGTGACACTGCGCCTGATAGCTGTTTGAAAGCGCCTCCTGGCGCCACGCGGGTCCAGGGAGCCTCCCCGCCCGTACACTTGGCGACGTGGAGGCGGTGCCGACCGGGGCCCGAAGAGGCGAGGACGGCAACCTCGATCGCGTCTTGACTGTTCCGAACGCCATTTCGCTCGCGCGGATACTCCTGCTGGGCTTGTTTTGTTGGCTCTTGATCGGGCCGGACCAAAGGATCACGGCAACGGTGGTGTTGATGGTGGTCGGCGTGACTGACTTCCTGGACGGCTACCTGGCCCGCAGATTCCACCAGGTGAGCACTCTCGGCAAGGTCCTCGACCCGATCGCCGACCGCCTGGTGCTCGTCACAGCCGTCCTTGCCATCACGGTCTACGGCGCTGTCCCTGTCTGGCTGGCTGTCGTCGTGCTTGGCCGCGAGCTGCTCGTGTCCCTCGCCGTCATGGGGCTCGCCGCTTTGAAGGCGCCACGCATCGACGTGGTCTGGTTCGGCAAGGCGGGCACATTCGGGCTTATGTGCTGTTTCCCCCTGTTCCTTCTCGGTGACGAAACGGCGACCTGGGCCCGAGTCCTGACCGACGTCACCTGGGTGGCGCTCGTGCCTGCGCTCATATTCGGCTTCGCTGCCGCCGTGGCGTACGTACCCCGCGCCCGCAACGCCCTCGAGGAACGCCGCAGCGCTCAAGCCCGCCATGAACCGGTGGCCTCGTGAAGGCAGTCATCATGGCCGGCGGCGAAGGCACGAGGCTCAGACCGCTTACAGCCAACCAGCCCAAGCCCATGCTGCCCATGGCCAACGCGCCGTTGGCCGAGCACGTGGTCAACCTGCTCCGTCAGCACGGCTTTGAGGAGATCGTCGTCACTGTCGGGTTCCTCGCCAGCACCATCCGCACCTATTTCGGTGACGGATCTGAGCTCGGCGTGCACCTCGTGTATGCGACCGAGGAGACGCCGCTCGGGACGGCAGGTTCGGTCCTCAACGCCCGTGACGAGCTTGACGACCGCTTCCTTGTCATCTCCGGAGATGTCCTCACAGACGTCGACCTGACTGCTCTCGTGGATTTCCACGCCAAGCAGGGGGCAGTTGTCACGCTCGCCCTCGAGGCGGTGCCGAACCCGCTCGAGTTCGGCATCGTGATCATCGACGGGGAAGGACGCGTCGAGCGCTTCTTGGAAAAGCCCGGTTGGGGCGACGTGTTCAGCGACACGATCAACACGGGCATCTACGTCCTCGAGCCGGAGGTCTTTGACTGGATCCCGAGCGGTCGGGCGGTCGACTTCTCCTCGGAGGTCTTCCCCGCGATGCTCGAGGCCGGGCGTCCCCTGTACGGCTATGTGGGCCGCGGCTACTGGGAGGACGTGGGCACGCTCGAGGCCTACTTGCGGGCGCACGCAGACATCCTCGACCGCAAGGTGCAAATCGATGTGCCCGGCTTCCCGCTGCGCCCAGACGTGTGGCTCGGCGCGGGTGCGGAGATCCACCCCTCGGCGAAGATCCTCGGGCCAGCGCTCATCGGCGACAACTGCCGCATCGCGGCAGGCGTCGAGCTGCATGGCCACTGCGTGCTCGGTGCCAATGTGCGCGTGGGCGAGAACACCGTGATCGAGCGGTGCGTGATCAACGACAACGTCTACCTGGCTTCGGCCGTGAGCGCCCGAGGCTGTGTGATCGCCCGGTCCTGCGACGTGCGCCAGGGTGTGCATCTCGAGGACGGAGTCGTCCTCGGCGAAGGCTCGAGGGTCGGACGCCAGGCCGTCGTCGGGGCCGGGGTGAAGGTGTACCCGCACAAGATCATCGAGGCTGGCGCCGTCGTGAACTCCTCGATCATCTGGGAGTCCCGGGGTTCGCGCAGGTTGTTCGGCAGATACGGCGTCGCAGGGATAGCCAACGTCGACCTTTCACCCGAGGTGGCCTTGCGGGTCGCTTTGGCCTATGCCACGACCCTTCCCAAAGGTGCCACCGTGGCCACCTCCAGGGACTCGAGTCGGGCGGCGCGGATGTTGAAAAGGGCCGCCATGGTCGGGGTCACCGCGGCCGGTTGCAACGTGGAGGACCTGGAGGCCGCGACAGTCCCGGTGACGAGGTTCCACACCCGGACCGGGACGACCGTCGGGGGCATCACCGTCCGGCTGGTACCGGGGGACCCGCAGTCAGTCGTGCTTCGCTTCCTCAATGAGGACGGCATGGACATCGATGAGGCGGCGCAGCGCAGGATCGAGCGTCTCTACGACCGGGAGGAGTCGCGCCGGGTCTTGGCGGCCGAGATCGGCGACATCGGTTTCGCCTCGAGAACCCTCGAGTTCTACACCAACGAGCTGACCAACCTCGTCGATCTTGAAGCCATCCGGGGGGCGAGGTTCAAACTCGTGCTCGACTACGCCTACGGCGCCACGAGCTTTGTCATGCCGAACGTGCTCGCCAAGCTCGGGGCAGACGTTCTCGGGATTAACCCGAACGTCTCGACGGCCGGCATCATCGGCTTCGAGAGGGCCGTGCACGCCGCCCGGCTCGTCGAGCTTGTCAAGTCTTCGGGTGCCAACCTGGGGGCGATTTTGGACCCCGACGGGGAGCAACTGACGCTCGTGGACGACACCGGCTACGTGCTCGACGATGACGAGGCTCTGCTGGCCCTCACCTTGCTCGTGGGCAGCGCCGAGCCCGCGAGCGTGATCGCCGTTCCGGTGGACGCAAGCATGCAAGTGGAGGCGATGTGCGCCGCCACGGGCTCAGAGGTGTTACGGACGAAGTTCTCAGGTAACCAGCTCTTGGAGGCGTCCGCGGCTCCTGGGGTCGCCCTGGCGGGGAACACCACCGGTGACTTCGTCTTCCCCCGGTTCGTGCCTGCCTTTGACGCCGTCGCGACCTTGGTGCGACTTCTCGCGATTTTGGCGACCGGCAAAGAGAAGCTTTCTTCGATCGTCGCACGCCTTCCGAAGTGCTTCATGGTGAGGCGGGACGTGCCGACGCCCTTCGAGCGAAAGGGCCTCGTGATGCGAACTCTCGTCGAGCGTGCCGACCCGGCCGAGCTCGTCCTGCTCGATGGCCTTAAGACCATTGACTCGGGCGGTTGGACCCTGGTGCTACCCGATCCGGACACCCCGGCTACTCACGTCGTCGCCGAAGGGCGAAGCCGCCAAGACGCCGAACAACGTGCCCAGCGGGCGGCGGAATCCATCGAACGGATCATCACCGAGGGCGTCGGTTGAAGCCTTAACCCCAGCCGGCCGGAGCCCACCAGCGCGCTTTGTCCAGACGCCGGGCAAAAAGGCGAGAGCTGCGGCGAGTGAGTACGATCGCCGCAAAGTGAGTTTCACCACCGCCCCCCAAAAAGGAGCCGTAAGAAATGGACGTCCCCCAGGATTTGAGATACACCTCCGACCACGAGTGGGCGCGACTTGAGGACGCCAAGGTTCGCGTAGGCCTCACCGACTTTGCCCAGGAGGCCCTCGGAGACATCGTTTTCGTCCAGCTGCCTGCCGTTGGTGACGCCGTCGCCAAAGGAGGCGAACTAGGCGAGGTCGAGTCGACCAAGTCGGTTTCTCAGGTCTATGCGCCCGTGGGCGGCACTGTCGTAGAGGTGAACGCGACCTTGAGCGACCAGCCCGAGCGCATAAACTCCGACGCCTACGGCGAAGGCTGGCTTTGTGTGATCGAGCCTTCCACGCCTTCGGAGTTCGACGAGCTTTTGGACGCTGCCGGCTATCTTTCCCTGACCGAATCCTGAGCCCTGACCGAATCCTGAGGCGTCGCCGGCCGGGCGCGACGGTGCGACATACCGGTCCGAGCGCGAGTGACGAGGAGCGCAACAGTGACCATTTGCCTCCTGAGCTCTTCACGATCGGCCGAGCGCGCCCCAGCAAGTCTCAGGTACCGTACTGGAGTGTTCTGTAACAACTGCGGCCACCGAAACCCGGCCGAATCAAATTTCTGCTCCTCGTGCGGCGCGCCTCTTGCTCCGAGCACCGACACGACGATCTCATTCCTGCCGGAGGATCCTTCGGGTGACCCGCGGAAGAGGAGATAAGTGTCCCCGCAGGCGACTTCGCGGAAGGCACGGGCGTGCTCGTCGTAAAGCGCGGGCCCGACGCCGGGGCGCGCTTCGTGCTGACGGGTGGGGTCACCCGGGTGGGCCGGCATCCAGACAGCGAGATCTTCCTCGACGACGTGACCGTGTCACGTCGCCACGCTGAGTTCCGACGCGAGGGCGCGCACTACGCGGTGGCTGACGTCGGCTCTTTGAACGGGACCTACGTCAACCGGGAGCGGATCGAGACGGCCACCTTAAAAGGTGGCGACGAGGTCCAGATAGGCAAGTTCAAGCTGGTCTTCCTCTCCACGAGCTCGGGCTAGGTCGAAGTGGGGGAGCGTTCCTATCTTGCTATTGGCGATGTTCTCGCGCTCTTGCGAGACGAGTTCCCAGACATCACGATCTCGAAGATCCGCTTCCTCGAGAGCAGGGGTCTGCTCGACCCGGAGCGCACGCCTTCGGGATATCGAAAGTTCTACGAGTCAGACGTCGACCGCCTTCGTTGGATACTCCGCCAGCAACGTGAGCACTTCCTTCCTCTAAAGGTCATCAAGGGTCGTCTCGAGAACGGCATGACGGACCCAGACGCACCCACTCCGCACCTTTTCGAGATGGGCGACCCGCCCCCCGAGCCAGAGGCGCAGCCCGTGCTCGTAGGCGTCCCCGGAGGAGGCCAGGCCGCCGAGGAGCGTGCTCTGGCGGCGCTGGCGCCGATGGCGGCCGTCGCCGGCTCGTCTGAGCGCACGACCAACCGCACCCCGACTGTGGTGCTGGGAAAAGGCGAGTCGCCGCCGGCCGCGAACGAGGACCAAACCCCGGCCCTGGCGAAATCCGGTGATTTGCCCGAGGTCCGCCAGAAGGCGGCCACGGGCGCTTCGCCCGGGGCGGACGAAGCTGGCGTGGCTAGCAGCTCTTCTAGACGCCGACGGGCGCCGGCCGGCGTGGCCGGGCCTGAGCCCGCTGCGAAGGCCGTCGAGACGGCCCGTCGGGGGCCGGAGACCTCCCCCGAGCCCGGCGCCCACGCCAGGCCAGCTGCTCAAGGCAGCGCCCAAGCCAAGGCGGCTCCGGCCGAAGCGAAAGCCGCGGCCGAAGCCGGCGAAGGGGCCGAGTCAGGAGACGAGGAAACCAAGGAGGCCTCGACGGCGGTCAGGCGTGTCCCCTCACGGCCAACGGCGGGGCTGCCGGGCGCGGGGCTTTCTGGAGCCAGCTTCACCCTTGCCGAGCTCGCCCACGCCAGCGGGCTCGAACTGGCGGGCGTCGAGGAGCTGGAGAGCTTCGGCCTCATCGCCGGCCGCACCGTGGCCGGCGTGCACTGCTATGACGAGGAGGCGGTCCTTGTCGCCAAGCTTGCCGCCCGCTTTTCCGCCTACGGCATCGAAGCGCGCCACCTCAAGGTCTTCAAGCACGCCTCGGACCGCCAGACTGGTCTTTTCTCCCAAGTAGTCACGCCCCTGCTGCGCCAGAGGAACCCCGAGGCCCGGGCGCGCGCCATCGAAGACCTGTCCGAGCTCGCCGAGCTCGGTGAAGCGCTGATGCGGTGCTTCTCCCAAGCGACGCTGCGCGAGCTGACCGGGGGGTGAGCCAACCCGAGGGCTCGAGCCGTTCCCTCCTCGACGCCGGCGAGCTGGCCGCCATCGCCCGTCGCCTCGGAGGCGAGATCACGCGGGACTACCCCGACGGAGTCGTGCTCGTCGCCTTGTTGAAAGGGAGCATCTGCTTTCTCGCCGACCTCGTCCGGGAGATGCACGTGGCCTGCGAGCTCGACTTCCTCGCCCTTTCGGCCTACGGGGACGGCAGGACGCGGGTGCGGGTCGTGAAAGACCTCGATCTTGAGGTGGCAGGTCGCGACGTCGTGGTCGTGCTGGACATCGTCGACACGGGGCTCACGCTCGCCTACCTTTTGCGCCTGCTCGCTTTGCGCGGAGCCCGTTCGACGGTCGCCTGTGCTCTCTTGGACCGCCAGAACCGCAGGTTGCTGCCAGTCGAGATCCGCTACGTAGGCCAGGTCATAAACGACGAGCACGTGATCGGCTACGGCTTGGACCTGGACGAGCGCTACCGGAACCTGCCCGGGCTCAAGGTCGCGGCAGAAACGGACTTAGGTGGGGAGCCAACTGCGATGTTCGCGCGGCTCGCGCGGCGGTAAGTTGCTGTCATGGTCGAGGTGCATCTAAGGGCCGTCCGTGTCGACCTGGGGACGAGCACCCCGGTCGTGCTGCTGGAAGAGACAGAAGGCGCTCGCAGGTCTTTGCCGATCTTCGTTGGCGGACCGGAGGCGACCGCGATCGCCTTCGCATTACAGGGAGTCGAACCGCCCCGTCCCATGAGCCATGACCTCATGCGCGAGCTCGTCGAGACACTCGGGGCCAAGGTCGTGCGCGTCCTCGTGACCGAGCTTCGCGAGGGGACCTTTTTTGCCGAGCTCCACCTGCGAGCCGGCGAGCGTGACGTGGTGGTGTCATGTCGTCCCTCGGACGCGATCGCCCTCGCGACGCGTACCCGCTCGCCTTTGTACGTGGCCGACGACCTCATGGAGACCGAAGGGCTCGTGATCGAGCCCGATGACGATGACGTCACCGTCGAGGGCAACCCGGACGAGCTCGTCGGCGAATTCCGGGAATTCCTGGACAAGATCAGGCCTGAGGACTTCACCTCGTAATCCTCCGGTTAGTCCTCCGGCCGGCAGATGTTGCCGGCCCGTGTCAACCTGAAGCTCAAGCTGCAGTAGACGTCGGCCCTCAGCTTGAGCTTAAGGGTCGACCGGTCGTTGACGTCGAGCTTTGTTGGCCCTAACCTTCATTACGAGGGTGTAATTACCGCGCTGTGCTCCGCCAGGGCAAGGAGCTTTGCTCGGTAGCTGAAGACAGGGGCACAAGATGGACCAAGTCGGTTTTCGCGGGCCACAGGTTTGCAGCATTGTCGGTATCACTTACCGGCAGCTCGATTACTGGGACCGCACGGGACTTAGCCGGCCGTCGCTCGCAAGAGCGCGAGGCAGCGGCTCTCAGCGCTTGTACTCATACAGGGACCTGCTTGAACTGAAGGTCATCAAGCAGCTCCTCGATGGCGGCGTCAATCTGCGCCAGGCCAGGCGGGCCATCGAATGCCTGCGCGACTCGGTCGGGGAGGACCTCGCGACAGCCAACCTTGTGATCGTCGGCGAGGGGTCGGTGCTCGTCCGCACGGGTGAAGAGATCATCGACTTGCTGCGCGGCGGACAAGGCGTCTTCAACGTCGTACCTCTCGCCGGTGTGGTGGGCGAGGTCGATGCGGCCATCTTGCGCATCGAGCCGGCCCGTGTCTCCATCAGCGAGCCACCTGCCGGAACCGAGCAAGCCGCCGCGAAGAGCGTGACGGCGCCCGGGTCGGACCGGCTGGCCGAGGGAGGCTAGACGCTCTCCGGCCGGCGATCCCGCTCGGTGTCAGAGCCCTCATCGCACACCTCGGTGCGCTTTGCTCACGACTCTGAGCGCCTGTTTGCCGAGCTGCTCGACTACTACGAGGTCGCCTGGGAGTACGAGCCCGTTGAGTTCGTGCTCGCCTGGGGCCCCGACGGACAGCCGACGAGCGCCTTCCGGCCGGATTTCTACCTGACCGAGCATGACTTGTTCCTCGAGCTCACCACTCTTCGTCAAGAGCTCGTGACAGTGAAGAATCGCAAGCTTCGCCAGATGGCCGAGCTGTATCCAGAGGTGAGCGTAAGGGTCCTTTACCGCCGCGATGTCTTTGGCTTGCTGGGAAAGTACCTGCCAGAAGCAACGGCTAGATTGGCCGGGTGACCCTCAAACACTCTTCATTACACGCCGAACATGTAGAACTCGGCGCGAAGCTTGTTGACTTCGGCGGCTGGGAGATGCCGCTTTCTTACCCGGAAGGGACCATCGCAGAGCACCTCGCCTGTAGGAACGACGCTGCCGTATTCGATGTCAGCCACCTCGGGACCGTGCGGGTGAACGGCCCCGGCTCTTTCGAGCTCTTGCAGACGAGCCTGACCAACGACCTGAAAAAGATCGGACCGGGGCGCGCCCAGTACCAGCACCTGCTCGACGAAGCTGACGCCTCCGTGCTGGACGACCTCATCGTGTGGTGGGTCGGCGACGAGCGTTTCGACGTCATGCCGAACGCCTCGAACACGGCGCGGGTCATCTCGGTGCTTGGCGGCCACGACGTGACCCAGGAACGGGCCGTCATCGCCGTGCAGGGCCCCCGGGCACGCGAGCGGCTCTCCGCCGTATCGCCTGAAGCGGCCGCCGTCGGTCACTTCGCCGTGGCCGACTTCGAGTACAAGGGCGTGCCCTGCCGCGTGGCGGGCACAGGCTACACGGGCGAGGACGGGGTCGAGTGTGCCGTGCCCGGTGAGATCGCCCCCGCCTTTTGGCGCGAGGTCCTGGCAGCCGGGGTCGCCCCAGCCGGTCTCGGAGCCCGCGACACCTTGCGCCTCGAAGCGGGACTGCCCCTTCACGGCCACGAGCTCGGGGCCGGCATCACCCCGCTGCAAGCTGGCATCGCCTGGGTCGTCAGTTGGGACAAGGGCCCCTTCCGTGGTCGCGAGGTGCTCGAGAAAGAGCGCGAGAGCGGCCCTTGGCGCCGCCTGCGGGGGCTTCTCACCGAGGGTCGCAGGCCGCCACGCAACGGCGACGCCGTGCTCGTGGGCGGGGAGTCCTGCGGGGTGATCACAAGCGGCAACTACTCGCCCGTTTTGCAGCGAGGCATCGCCCTCGCCTTCTTGCCGCCCGAGACCGCCAATGGCGCCGCGGTGGAGATCGCCCTGCGGGGGGTCGGGGTACCGGCAACGGTCGTTAAGCCGCCCTTCCAGCGTCTAAGCGAAGGAGGCACAAAGTCGTGACCGCGCCATTTGTCGCTCACACCGACACCGAGATCGCCGAGATGCTCGGGTTCTTGGGTCTTTCCGAGCTCGACGACCTGTTCGCCGAGATTCCCGAGGCGCTTCGCCTTTCCGGGGGATTGGCCCTTCCCCCGGCCATGTCCGAGCCGGACGTGGCCTGGCGGCTCGAGGAGCTCGCCGCCCGCAACCGTGCTTGTGGCCGTGACCTGGTTTGCTTCGCCGGGGCAGGCTCTTATGACCACGAGATCCCAGCGGTCGTGAAGTCTCTCGCCTCACGTTCGGAGTTCCTCACCGCTTACACCCCCTATCAGCCCGAGGTTGCCCAAGGGGTGCTGCAGGCGGTCTTCGAGTTCCAGACGATGATCGCCCGCCTGAGCGGCCTTGAGGTCGCCAACGCCTCGCTCTATGACGGGGCGGCCTCGCTCGTCGAGGCTGTGAACCTCGCCGTCGTGGCCTCGAACTGCCACCGTGTGCTGTGCTCGCAAGGGGTCAACCCGCATTGGCGCAGGCAACTCGACACCTTTTCCCGCGGCTCGGGCAACCAGATCGAAATCGTGCCCTTGCAGGGAGGTGTCACGGCTTGGGACGAGGTTGTCGGAGAGGGACCCGCCGGTGCCGTCGTCGTGGCCGCGCCGAACTTCCTCGGTTGCTTGGAGGATTTGGGGGCGGCCCGCGCCCTCGCCGATCACGTCGGTGCGCGCCTCGTGGTCTGCTTCGACCCCGTCTCGGCAGGCCTGCTCCGCCCACCGGGCGAGCTCGGTGCGGACGTGGTCGTGGGGGAAGGACAACCCTTCGGTACCTCGCTCGGCTTCGGGGGGCCTTACCTAGGCCTGTTCGCCTGCCGCCTCAAAGACGTGCGGAGAATTCCCGGCCGCATCGTCGGGGAGACTCTGGATCGGCAGGGGCGTCACGCCTACGTCATGACACTGCGGGCGCGCGAGCAGGACATCCGGCGCGAGCGGGCGTCCTCCAACGTCTGCACGAACCAGACCCTCATGGCCGTGACAGCGGCGATCCACCTTTCCTGGCTGGGACCGCAAGGCTTGCGCGAGGTGGCGCTGCGCTCCGCTCGAGCCACCCGTTATGTGCGCGAGGCCCTCTTGGGCATCGATGGGGTGGAGCCACTTACGAGGGCGCCGCTGTTGCGCGAGTTCGCCGTCAAGACTCCCCTGGAGCCCGAGGTGCTCATCGAACGGCTGCTAGATGACGGCTTCCTTGCGGGCGTGCCGGTGAGGGCCGGCTTCGAGGGGACCGCCTATGACGGCGGTCTGCTCGTGGCGGCAACCGAGCGCCGCACCCGGGCCGAGATTGACGAGTTCGCCGCAGCATTCGAAAAGGCTGTCCGATGAGCGCCCCGATGCCCGCTGGCCGGGCCCTCGGAGCTCCGCTCGTCGCCCACGACTTCGAGCCGACGATATTCGAGTTCTCCGTGCCGGGACGCCATGCCGCGTCGTTCCGCACGAGCGAACTACCGGCCTGGACCGCCGAAGAGCTCGTCCCGGAGGCCTTCAGGCAGATCCAGCCCGTCGCGCTGCCGGAGGTCTCAGAGCGCGACCTCGTGGCCCATTTCACCCGTCTCACCCACCGCCAGTACTCCGTCGACCTCGGTGCTTACCCGCTGGGCTCGTGCACGATGAAGTACAACCCGAAGGCGGCCGATGCCGGTGCCGCCCTGCCTGGCTTCACCCAGGTCCATCCGGGCGCTCCGGTTTCTTGTGCCCAGGGCTGGCTCGAGGTGCTGGTCGAGCTCGAGGAGAGCCTTTGCGAGATCACGGGCATGGCCGCGGCCACCTTGCAACCCGCGGCAGGCGCCGCGGGCGAGCTCACGGGGCTTCTTTTGATGAGGGCCTACCACGAGGCTCGGGGCGAGTCTGAGCGCCGGCGCCGGGTGATCATCCCGGACTCGGCTCACGGCACGAACCCGGCTTCGGTGACACTTGCTGGCTACGAGGTCGCCACGGTGGGCACGAATGCCCGGGGCGGGGTCGACCTCGACGCCTTGCGGGCCCTGCTCGACGACGACGTGGCGGGGATCATGCTCACCAACCCGAGCACGCTCGGCCTGTTCGAGGAGGACATCGTCGAGATCGCCGAGGCCGTCCACGGCGTGGGCGGGCTCCTCTACTACGACGGCGCCAACCTCAACGCCATCCTTGGGGTCGTTCGCCCGGGCGACATGGGCTTTGACATAGTGCACATGAACGTGCACAAGACCTTCGCCACCCCCCACGGTGGCGGGGGCCCAGGAGCCGGGCCGGTGGCCGTCTCGGCCGCGCTGGCGCCCTTTTTGCCTGGCCCGCGTCCGACTCGCACCGCCTCGGGCTTCGCGTTCACGATGCCCGAGCGCTCCATCGGGCGGTTGCATTCTTGGCACGGCAACGCCCTCGTGCTGCTGCGGGCGTGGATCTACCTGCGTCTCAATGGAGGCGACGGTCTAAAGCGCGTGTCGGAGATCGCCGTGCTGAACGCGAACTGGTTCAAAGAGCGTGTCCGGGGCGCCTTCGACATCGCCTATGACAGGACCGTGATGCACGAGTGCGTCATATCGGCAAAGACGCTCCACCACAAGGTGGGCCTTTCCGCCCTCGATGTCGCGAAACGGCTCATGGAGCTCGGTTTTCACCCTCCGACCGTCTACTTTCCTCTCATCGTCGAGGAGGCTTTGATGGTCGAGCCCACCGAGACCGAGAGCCCGCAGACGGTGGCTGCGCTCGCAGACGCCTTCCTCCAGATCGCCAACGAGGCGCTCGAGGCCGGCAACGCCGAGGAGGCGGAGGCGGCCCCGCGCACGACTCCGGTGGGACGCGTGGACGATGCCCGGGCGGCCCGCAAGCTCGTCGTGACATTCGATCAGCGCAGCGAGGACTGAGCGACCCAGCCTCTAAGGCACACCGCCGCCCTGGGGCGCCGGTGTGCGCTCAAGAGAGGCGCTCGGCCAGGTAGGCAAGGGCGAGCGGGTAGCGGTACTCGATGGCGGAATGGGTGCCGTCGAACAGCTCGAAGGCGACGTCGCTGATACCCACCGCGGCCAGCTCGGCGACGAAAGCCTCGGCCCCGACGTCGAGGTGGTAGTCGTCAGCGCGCCCGGCGTCGACCCAGATAGCCCGCTGGGAGGCCAGAGCCGGTACGTGCAAGGGGACCATCCTGACCGGGTCCCAAGCGAGCCAACGCGCCCAGACGGCCTCGTCGATACGGCCGGAGCCGAGATCGATCGGCACGTTCACCGTCCCGTCCTCGTTTGGGGAGAAGCAGGCCGAAATCGCCCGGAGCATCACTACTTCCGCGTCGGAACGGCGCGAGAGCGCCGGCCGGGTCGCCATGTCGGCGAAGAACACCTCGAGGCTCGACTCGTAGTGGTCGCGAAGCGTCCTATAGGCCTCGACGAGGCCCGGCAGGTAGGAGAACTCGTAAAGGGCGTCGCCGGCATGTGTGGCGAGGCCCCCGAACAGGTCCGGACGAAGCATGGCGGTGATCATGGCCCCGAAGCCGCCGGAGGACTTGCCCTGCACACCGCGGTGGGCGGGGTCGTCGAGGGTGCGGTAGTTGGCGTCGACGAACGGGACGACGTCTTCGCACAGGTAGGTGTGGTAGCGGCCCGTGGCGGGCGAGTCGACGAACTGGCTGCCCCCGATCGAGGTCCAGGCGTCGACGAACACGACGATGCACGGGGGCGCCGACGCGGAGGCAAAAAGCTCGTCGGCCATCTCGGGATAGGTCGGGCGGAGGTTGTTCGTCCGGGTGTTCCAAGCGGGCAGGGCTCCGAAGAAGCCCTGGAGCACGTAGACGGAGGGGTAGCGCCGGCTCGGCTCGTCGTCGTAGCCGGGGGGCAGGTAGACATAGAGCGGCCGTCGGGGCGTATCGCCGAGGGCGTTGTCCTCTAAGGCGTGGCTCGTGATCTCCAACTCCTCGAGCCGGCCTGCATATGTCGATGACCAAGGGCGCATGGCCCAACCATAGGTGTGGGGGGCAAGGGCCGGGATCTGGCAGACCAAGCGCTCCCGCAAGGGCGGCAAACGAGGCCGGGGCTAACCTCGAGCCGTGGGTTGCGCGTGGTTCTCGCGTCGGGCAGTCATGCTCCATTTGACAGCCATCATCGTCGTCCCGGGTTGCCTCGCTCTCGGATGGTGGCAGCTTCACCGAGCCCTCTCGGGCAACGCTTTGAGCTGGGCGTACACAATCGAGTGGCCCTTTCTTGCCGGTTATGGCGTCTACATGTGGTGGAAGATCCTGCACGAGCAGCCCACAAAGGAGGCGACCGCTTCGAGCGAGGTTGGGGCCGGGGACCCGAGCGGCGCCTCGACCCATTTCGAAGACGACACCGAGGACGACGAGCTAGCCGCCTACAACCGCTACCTGGCCGAGCTAAATGAGGCAGATCAGCGCAAGCTACGTTGAGGAGTTCGTGGACCCGGCGCAAAAAAGGACGCTTGCTCGCTACCGGGCCATGGCCTATGTCGTCGGCGTGGGCCTTTTGGTCCTGGTGCTCGTAGGCGTCCCGCTCCAGTACGCCGCCGGCAAGCCGGCGCTCGTGCAGGTCGTCGGCCCGATACACGGGTTCTTGTACATCGTCTACCTGTTGAGCGTGGCCGACCTCGTCCGGCGCTTCCGCATGAGCCTCGGCCAGGTGGTGGCGCTCGTGGCAGCAGGGTTCGTCCCGTTCCTCGCCTTTGTCGTGGAGCGCCTCACGACGCGGCGCCTCGAGCAGGCCGACGCCGGGCCGGGCGGTGACGCCAGCCCCGTCATGGGTGGCCAGGCGGGGCAGGGACCATGACGCGGCCGGTCGTCATGGAGTCCGGAACACTGGGCGTCCCGGCCGTCGTCATCCACGGCGGAGCGGGAGAGTTTGCCAGTCACGCCTCGAAGGCTCAGTTGGCACGACTCGAAGCGGGCCTCTCGGGCGCCCTCGAGGCTGCCTGGGAGGTCCTCGCCGGCGATGGTGAGGCCCTCGAGGCCGTCGTGCAGGCCGTTGGGTGGCTCGAGGCCTCGGGCGACTTCAACGCCGGGCGGGGCGCCGTGGCCACATCGCAGGGCACGGTCGAGACCGACGCCGCCGTGATGGAGGGCGCGAGCGGCGCCGTGGGCGGCATCTGCGCCGCGACGTGGCCCGAGAGCCCCGTCCGGGCCGCCCGGGCAGTCATGGGGCTGGGAGGTCCGAGCGAGGGGCCGATCCTGCTCGCCGGTGCTGGCGCCGACCGTTTTTGCGAGGGTGCAGGTCTTGCCCGAAGGGACCCGGCGCGCCTGACGGGCCAAGGTGTGGTGCCCATCTCGCGCAGCGGCACCGTGGGAGCGATCGCCCTCGACCGGCACGGTCACCTCGCCGCCGCCACCTCGACCGG